>OATB01000391.1_pt1 | contig 34958 bp, 26 predicted proteins | sample 1494941 | NCBI WGS metagenome assembly OATB01 (sample SAMEA2579931, study PRJEB22360) | human gut metagenome | reverse complement strand
CATCGGATTGTAAGCGGGCACTGAGCTGCGAAATGCATCAGGATTTCGGAGCGAATGCCCGCGTGCCGCCAAAAAGCGCTCTGGGAAGGTTAGAAAATACCAGTTCTGCGGTAAGCCTTCCAAATCAATGTCCTGGCTCGCCCCCTTCTCTTTCTGTACACTACCTACTGACACAAAGCGTCATTTATCAGCAAAACCCAAATGTTTTAAACATCATAAATTCATCCTACTCAATCTAAACATATCCCACCCCATGCATAATCTATCTATATAAAACTGTGCATCATAATTCTAATACAGTAAATTAAAAAAACGTTCTCTGCAGGTAATGGAGATCATAAAAGCGCGCTTGAACCCGCTTTCAGATACATTCCCGTGCAAAGAACGTTTTTTATAACAATATACTACGATACTTAAGCATTCAGAGATGTCAATATGGCTTCTTTTAATTCTTCTACATTTGCAAGCCCAGCCGGTTTCAGTGTTGACTTAATTGACACTTCTCCAAGGATTTCAATTTCTTTCATTTCCTCCAGGATTTTCTTCACCTGTTTGGAAGCGGTAGGTGCCCAGGTGCCGTTATCCAGAATTCCGACTTTCCGGTTACGAAGCCCAAGTGCCTTCATATCCAGCAGGAAAGATTCCATGGATGGGTAGACTCCTCCGTTATAGGTAGGTGTTGCAACTACGATTATGCTGCAGCGGAATGCTTCTGCGATTAACTGTGATACATGGGTAACGGAAGCATCATACAATGCAATATTTTTTACGCCTGCATCTGCCAGTGACATCGCCAGTACATTGGCTGCGTTTTCCGTATTGCCGTACATAGAACCATAGACAATTACCACGCTGTTATCTTCTGGCTCATAGCGGCTCCATTTGTCATATTTGTCTATGAAGTATCCAAGATCGCTTCTCCATACAGGACCGTGCAGAGGACAGATCATTTCGATATCCAGTGTTGCTGCTTTTTTTAACAGTGCCTGTACCTGCACACCGTATTTTCCAACAATATTGGTATAGTAACGTCTTGCATCTTCCAGCCAGTCCCTGTCAAAATTCATTTCGTCATTAAAAATATTGCCGTTTAATGCTCCGAAAGTTCCAAATCCGTCTGCGGAGAACAGAATTTTTTCGGACTGTTCGTAAGCTACCATTACTTCCGGCCAGTGAACCATTGGCGCCATAAAGAACTGCAGGGTATGTACTCCAAGGGAAAGTTCTTCCTTTTCTTTTACTTCAATTACTTTTCCTTCCAGATCCATTTCATAGAACTGCTTAATCATCTGTACGGTCTTGGCATTTCCAACAAGTTTCATTTCCGGGTATAGCCTAACCAGAACTTCAATATTTGCACAGTGGTCCGGTTCCATATGATTGATTACTAAATAATCCAGATTTCTTCCGTCTAATACATATTGAATATTTTCAATGAACTGGCGGCTGATGGAAAAATCCACAGTATCCATGAGTGTTGTTTTTTCATCCATAATTAAATAAGAATTATAAGATACTCCTCTTGGAATGGGGAATAAATTTTCAAATAAGGCAAGTCTTCTGTCATTTCCGCCTACCCAATAAATGTTGTCCGTTACTTTTCTTGTGCAATGCATAGGTATCACCACGTTCCTTTCAAGCTTCTATATTGTACTTCAGTACTTTCCTTTTAGATTGTAACATTTATTAGAATAATTGCAAGAGATAAACACTTTAAATTTCCTTTCCTCATGAATTTTCGGAAGATTTGTCGAATGAGCAGGCTTTGGGAAACGCAGTTTATACAGCCAGCACAAATTTTTTCCCCTCCACCTCTGCAATATCGAGACGGATTCCATACAGAGACTGGATTGCATCTGAGTCAATGACTCTTTCAGGATTTCCATGAACAGCAATTTTCCCTTTTTTCAAACCAATGACCCGGTCACTGAAATACATCGCCTGATTGATATCATGGAGTACCATAATAATGGTAATGCCATATTCCCGATTTAATTTTCTGATTAACTCCAGGATTTCTATCTGGTATCGGATATCCAGATAAGTTGTGGGCTCATCCAGAAATAAGATCTTTGTATTCTGGGCAAGTGCCATGGCAATCCAGACACGCTGCTTCTGCCCTCCTGAAAGTTTTGCAGCCTCCCGGTCTTTATATTTTTCTATATTCGTCACTTCCATCGCCCAGGCGATCATTCTTTCATCCTCTTCCTTTTTGCTCTGCATCATTTTCGCATAAGGGGTTCTGCCATAGGATACCAGTTTTTCCACGGTGATATCGCTGCTTGAGGAGTTGTACTGGTGGACAATGGATACTTTTCTTGCAAAATCTTTTAATTTCATATTGCGTATATTCTTTCCGTTCAGATAAATCTTACCCTTGTCAGGCACCAGATTTTTTGTCATAAGAGAAAACAATGTAGATTTCCCGCATCCGTTTGCCCCCATGATGGTTGTAATTTTTCCCATTTCCACCTGGAAAGAAATATCATCCAGGATCTTATTTTTCCCATAGGAAAACGACAGGTTCTTAACTTCCATATTTTGAACTCCTCCTTAATAAAACGATAAAGAATGGTCCTCCCACTACAGACATAATGATGGATGCTGATACTTCGTAGGGTGCGGCAACGGTTCTTCCGATTGTGTCTGCCAGAAGAAATGTAAATGCCCCAAGGAGCATGGAAAACGGAAGCAGTGCCTTATGGTCGGAGCCCACCAGAATTCTGCCTATATGGGGAACGATCAGCCCTAAAAATCCAATTACTCCCGCCACAGCTGTTGAAATGCTTGCCAGCAGTACCGCCACACAGGAAATTACAATACGGACTGTATTGACATTTACCCCAAGTCCTCTTGCTGTCTTATCTTCCAGGGACAGCAGGTTACATTTCCCGGAAAATACCATGGATAAAATCAGCCCTGCAACAACATACCATACAAGCGTATGGACATCATCCCAGGTCTTCATGGTAATATTTCCATTCACGATAGCTGCCACACCGGACATATTCCCTCCATTCATAGAATTAAATGCGCTAGAAAGACCGGAAAACATGGAATTCACGGCTACACCCACCAAAATAATCCGCAGAGGGCTTAACCCTCCCTTCCAGGAAAGACCATATACCAGTAAAAATGCAATTAATCCGCCCAGAAAGGCAAATACCGGCGTAAAGAAAAACCACTGGGGTGCAAATGCCGTAATCAAAACCGCCGTAAAGCTGGCGCCGCTGGAAATACCGATGATACCCGGGTCTGAAAGAGGATTTTTAAGCACTGCCTGAAACAGCACACCGGAAACGGATATGGCTGCACCTGCCAGCATAGAGATCATGATCCTGGGAAAGCGCAGGTCATAAATCGTTGCAACCTGTTCATCAAATGAGACAAACAGCCCCTTAATTAATTGTACGAAAGACACCTTCAGGCTTCCGATATTAACTGCCAGGAAAAACAGTGTAATTAAAAGAATAATCATTACCCCAAAAGAAAGAGTCTTCTGCCCTGTTTTTGTAAGCTTTCTTTTCCCGGCTGTTTCCTTTGCAGCCTGTTCCTTAATTGCTTCCATCTGTCTGCTCCTTATTTTCTGTTATGTCCTCTGTTTCATTTACTGCACTTTTTTCTTCAGAACTGCTTCCGCTTTCCGGATAGAGAAGCGGCTGTAATTCTTCCAGGGCTTCCGGATAGTTAAAGGTAGCACTCATCCCGAATTTATCATAGGATAAATCATAAACCCGACCTTCTTTTACTGCACGAAAATGCTTCCAGATGTCATTCTCCTCAAACTCATCGGCAAACATCTTTACCACCTGATCCGGCATGGCATGGGCTGTTCTCAATATTATATCGGGATCCTTGCTCTTCATATCTTCTGTGTTTGCGGTAAGGAATTCCTGATCACTTCCTGCATATACATTGATTCCTCCTGCCAGTTCCACCAGACTCCCTGCATAGGAATTTTCTGTTGCTACAATATAGGAACCAGGCAGTCCCATCAATACCAGCACCTTAGGTTTTTCCTGATCTGCATTTTTATCTTTGTAAGAATTATAAAATTCCAGGAATTCATTTACCAGGGCTTCCGCTTCCTCCTCACGGTCAAAGAGCTGCCCAAGTTCCTGTATGGACTTATACATGCCAGGTACACTTTTTAGATTCAAAAAGGCAAAATCCAGTCCTGCCGCTTCATATTTGCCCTGGAGGTCAGACTGCAGGCTGGAAGGGCTTAATACCCAGTCCGGATTTACCGACTTTAGAATCTCCATATCCGGAGACATGGGCGTTCCGATTACTTCAACATCCTGATACCTTTCCGGGAGAGCCGTCAGACTGCTTTTAGGCACCCCTGCCAAATCCAGATCCAGCTTTTCGCAAATGGCGACCGTTGCCATGGAGGTTGCTGCAATCCGGGGATTTTCTGACGTTTTCTCTGCTGTTTTTTCTGCTGCTTTCCCTGTTGCTTTTTCTGCTGCTTCCTCTGTTGCTTCCCCTGTTGCTTTTCCTGTTGTATTCTCTGTTGCTTCTTCTGCTGTTTTTACCTCTGCATTCACGGCCTGGGATTTGGACTTATTTCCCTGGGTCTGGTCCACACATCCCCCCAGGGATATAAGGGTAAAGAGCCCCATCAAAAGAATTCCGGATTTTTTAAGTATGGTGCTCTTAATCATCGTCCTCCTCCTTTTTGCATTTGTATATCAGATATAGAACAGTACCTGCAATTGCCATCAATACCACTCCCGTCACAACGCCGGAGACGACTGTAACAATTGTCAGTTTCACCATCTGTCCCATGTCACTGGTACTGCTGCCGGCACCTACAGTTAGGTCCTCGTTATCTTTGCGTAAAGCTGTTTCTTCTTCACTCTCTTCCGATGCCGCAATTGGTTTTGATGCTGATAAACCCTCTACCTCATCCAGCGGATTATCGGATTTATCATTTTCCTGTTTCTCCGTTTTCTTCTGCTCTTCTGTCTGCTTTGAGGACTCCGCTGCAGTAGCCGCTGCCAAGGCTGCTCCCGTTTCTTTCTGGGACTCTGTCTGGGGGACTGTTGTCTGAGGTGTCTCCTGGGGCGCTGCTGTCTGGGGTGCCGCCTGAGATGCCGCCTGGGATGCTGTCGACTGAACCTCTGCCGCCTGGGGCTGGGGTGCCTGCGTCTCGGGGGCCTGTGTCTGGGTTGCCGGGGTTTCATTGGAGACTGTTACAGATTGTATAAAATCCGTATTGTTACCCTCCGTCAGATCTGAAAAATAATAATAAAAAATTACGTATCTTCCCATTGGTTCCACATAAAACGTACTTCTGACTACTGTTGTTTCGGAAGTCAAAAGAATCCGGTAATCGGTACAATAGGTTCCTCCTGCATTTTCCTGCATCACACTGCCATCCGTACTCATCCAGCTGCTATCTCCCCATTCCTGGACTGCAAACTGCACATCGGATATCTGGTCCGCCAGGTAATACCTCACATTTGCATAAGTATTCCCGCTTTCGTCCACTTCCAAAAGCGCCTGGGTATATAAAACGCTCTCCACCATTGACTGTCCCAGTACCTGGGAGGATTCTCCTCCGGAATCTTCAATCTCTCCGGATACCGGATGGCTGTAACTGGGATGTACGGCTGCTGTATAGACACCATTTGCCATTGCTGCATGAACCGGCATCACAGAAACGGCTGATCCCGCTGCAACTACTGCTGCTGTAAGTACTGTTATCATTCTTTTCAAATACTTTTTCACACTTTTTGTCCACATTATGCTCACCTATTCCTTTTTTTCATTCTTCTGCAAGCAGATAAGGATAAAATCCCAAGTGATGCCATAAACAACACTCCAAAAAGTACGATGGGTGATGTGTCTCCTGTTTTGGCATTTGCCGCTGTCTTTACGGCCGTGCTGCCTGTGCCCAGGGTTGTTTTCGGAGTATTTACAGTGGGTTTAGCTGTATTCGCCGTAATAGATGAAGCTGTCTTTTCACCAATTGCAAACAGACCGGTCTTATTTGTTTTGAATACATACATCCCATCTTCCACGCTGCCTGACAGAAGGGACTTTGTTCCGTCACTGTTCACACGGTACACCCCTGCTTTTGTGCTGGATAAACTGCCCACAGGAATACTGATCGTTATAAATCCTTCGGGCTGTATTTCTTTGCCGTCTTTGGTCAAAATTATTTTGTATAGTTTAAAGTTACTAAACACAGAGGAAAGCGCTGTCTTTGCGCCGGTATATTCCTCTCCCTGAGTGATCTCCGTCACCTCTGCTTTTGTACCTTCAGGTATCATTCCTTTTTCAGCTGCTATTCGAACTCCATTTATCGTTTTGTCAAATGCAGGTGACTGTTCCTCAGGATCATCCGGCTGCAAATCAGGATCGTCATCCGTTGTGCTTTTCAGTGTAGTCCAGTCTAATTTCATCAATACGTTCTGCGTACCGGCTCCTGCTGAGATAGCGTCCATGATGGGCACAAAAACCTGCAACGGTACAAAACCATTCTCATCGTTTAACGCCGTCTTAACCAGTTCAAAAGAAACCGTGTCCGGATATGGACTTGACGCATCATTATAGATATCCACAACTACATTTCCATCGCTGTCTTTCTGGGTGGTCAATACGGTTACATCCTTTAATGTGCCCTGTGGATTTCCAAGGGAATCATAGGTATAACCATCCGCATAGTACTTTAATTTACTTAAATAGCCAAAGCTTCCATTTATTTTAAGTCCTGTAAAATCCAGAGTCAGACTGTACGTTCCATCTTTCACCGTTAATTTAACTGTATGGTTAATCGCATCATTCGACATAGATTTGCTGGCCCTGTCTACCTTAATCATATCGGTATAAACAGAATAAACCCCGTCTTTTAAGTTCTTGTAGTCCAGCGTTTCATCAGTATTTTTCTTTAAGCCATTGATTGCAGCCGTAAGCGCCTCTGTCTGTGCATCTATGGATGTCTGGGAAGCATCATTTGCATCATAGACTGCCTGTGCTGCTTTCATCACCGTTTTCAGCGCTTTCAAGGTTGATGCTGTATAAGTATCACTTTGATCCGACAGCTTTGCAGCTTCTTCTAATTTTGCTTTAAGCCCGCTCTTATCAACCGTTTTCTTCTTTTCCAGATTTGCAATTGCTGAGTTAAGGGATTTCACAACTTCATCGGCATCGCTTTGAACCGCCTGTGCATTGTCAAAAATCTTAACGGCACCTTCAATGGCACCTTTCAGCACATTTAAAGACTCTTGCGTATAAACTGAACTTTGATCCAGATAGCCCTGCGCTTCTTTGATCTTCGCTGTAAGAGCTGTCTTATCAGCCAGTTTTACCAGGGCTGCAATCCCCTGATCCAGTACCGTAACCTGCCCGTCAATTTCTGCCTGGGCTGCATCTGCGTTTCTAAAAATGGTATCTGCTGTTTCTATGATTGTTCTTAAAGCGTCAAGAGAAACTGCTGTATATTCTTTGGTCTTTATCAAATACACATTTGCTTCGGTAAGTTTTGCTTCCAAAGCACTTTTATCTGTAACGAAAACTTTTCCGGTTATGGTCTCTACTGCTCGTTGCAGTGCATCAGCCTGGGCATTGACCTGGTCCTGGGATGCATTCATATTGGCTGCCAGTTCTGAGGCCGCTGAAATGGATGCCTGCAACGCTTCAAATGCCTCGTTGGAAGCAGTTCCCTGAGCAACATTTTTTGCCCGGGTAATCACTGCATTTAAAATGGACTTATCTGCGTCCAGTCCGGATATCTGCTCTATATTTTCATAATCCAGCTGTAGTCTGGCGTATTGTTTTCCTGCTCCTGCCGAAATTCCCTCCATGATCGGCACATATACCTGGACCCAGATTTCACTGTCCCCAAGAGTTACGGGCATCGTCATGGACTTTGGGTAAAGCTTCCCTTTCATCAACTCATCAATTCCATTTACCGGATTATTATAGGTATCATATACCCCTTCATAATAAGCTGTAACCGTAGGAGAAAAAACTTCAGTACCTGTGGGCGGATATCCCTCCTGATCATAAGTCAGATAATAAAACTGCCCCAGATAACCGGTGCCAAGGGCAATAGATAGGGATACAAAATCCAAAGTCAGAGTTCCCTTCCCATTCTTTACCGTTAAGTAGGATGGTTTTTTAAGAGCCGCATTCCCCATTGAATCCTGCCTGTTATTTGCATGTTTTAAAACGGAGGGGATGCTATAGGTCCCATCCACTATTTTTCCTTCTTCCGGCTTTTCTGCAAGGGCTGCTATTGCAGATAAAACAGCAGATGTATAGATGTCCGCCAGTTCCTGATCAATGGAAGTATCGCTTAGCGCCAATTCTGCTGCCGCCAGAATTTTCTTTAGCGCATCATAACTCTTATCGGTATAATGCCCCTGAACAATTCCGGCTGCCTGAGCAATAGCTTCATTTAAAGCTGTCAGGTCAGTCTGGGATTCCTGGCCTCTGACCACTGCATCTGATCCATTTCCGGTGAAATTTTCCGAACCCTCGGAATTGGATCGTATACCGGATTTAGCGTGTGTCGACTGATCCTGGCTTACCTCATATGTATTTATAATTTCTATCACCATATCTAAAGTATCCATCTGGGCTTTTGCTTCCTCATCAGAAGCATGCGGATCATCCGCAACCGCACGGGCTCCATCCAAATAAGGCTGCACACGCGTTTGGATATCGCTTGCAGCTTCCTGCATGAGCGCTTCCGTATAAATCAGTTTTCCCTGAAGCTGTTGAAGGCTTTCTCTTTCCCCTGCCATAGCCTCATAAGGACAGGACGTAACAATTACAATTAGTGCCAAAAGTATTGCAGTGGCTCTTTTTATCATACCTTTCATGTTTTACTCTCCTAATTCTATAATCTCTGTATCAGGCATACTCTGCTGTTAGTTTCAGCTAACCTCTTTTCTTTATTATAATGATTAATTCCATATGATCAAGAAAAGAAAAAGTTGATCCGGCGCAACCTGTTTATGTGAAAACTCGTTACCATTCTGTACTGAGCAAAGGATATTTGCGGTTGCACCCGCGCAACTTTGATAAATTTTATCATTCAGACCGATATTACAGCACCAATGCCAGGGTAAATATTGCTACGCTTTCCGGCATATACATGCTGCCTGATGAACATTTCATTTTCAGAGGTGCACTTCCCAGTAAGACCCCTTCTCCTTTATTGTAAGTGAATTTCATACAGGAAGTAGGAAAGCTCCAGATATTGTTATTACGTACTGCAGCCTTAAACTGATGGTTCATCAGATACGCTACCTCATCAACCTGTCCGGACATCATTCCTTTACCCGTAGGCAGCGGACGGACCAGGCGCTTTGATTTCAGATACACATATCCCACACCATCTTTGACACGAAGAATGCCTGGATGGGAAAATCCTTCATTTGCCATGGATACCTGCAGATGTTCTTTGGAATTATCTTTATAAATCGTATAAGCAATGGAATACTCCCCATCAGCCAGAAGATAGTCAATACACTTTTCACAAAATCCGTCTACATCACAAAGGGCACATCTGTTGGTGGCACTCGCCAGCTTTTCGATCAGCAATTCCCTGGTCTGCTCCGCCGTGCACAGCAAAAGGTGAATTGCCTGATCTTCCGCCTCCTGAAAAGACATTCCGCCCTCACTGATAAACCAATTCTGAAGGATTTCCTTTTCGTGATCAATTCTTTTCACCTGTTTTTCTCCATAGGGCGTAAACTTTAACTCTTTTTCATAAAGTATTTTTTCATTTGCAAAACTGTCTGCCGCGCGGCTTACCGTTGACTTGGAAATATGAAGCGTTTTAGCTATATTTGCGGCACTCAGTTCCTTCTCTTTCATTTTTAATATACTTAGCAGAATTTTCACACGTACCGGTGTCAGTTCCGTTCTCATACACTCACTCCTCCCGAAAAGGGGATGCCGCATGACTTATGCCGCATCCCTGTTTAAATTAAAATCTGCTGGAATTACTTCACTCTTACTGTAATTGTTTTTTTCAGTCCGTTACACTGAACGGTAATCTTCGCAGTTCCTTTTTTCTTAGCCTTTACAACGCCTTTTTTGTTCACCGTTACCACTTTATTTTTATTGGATGTATAGGTGATTTTCCCACTTGGAACAGCCTTTGCGGTGATTTTAAACTTACCGCCTTTTTTTAATTCCACAGAAGATGTCTCTAATTTTAGATTCTGCTTTATCACTGTAATCTTGCAGGTCTTTGTAATACCGTTTGCGGTAGCTTTTATTTTAACCTTCCCGGTTTTTTTCGCCGTTACTTTTCCGTTCTTGACAACTGCAATCTTTTTATCACTGGTTTTCCAGGTGACTTTGCTTGTGGCACCTGTTACGCCTGCTTTCAGGGTAATTGTCTTATTTCCGTTTATGTAAAGGGTTGCACTTGATTTACTTAATTTCAAAGCCGGTGCTTTTACGGTTACCGTACAGGTTTTACTGATGCCATTGGCTGTAGCTGTAATGACTGCGGTTCCGGCCTTTTTAGCTGTAATCTTTCCATTGGATACTTCTGCAACGGCAGAATTGCTTGATTTCCAGATGACTTCCTGACTGTTTCCTGTCACAACAGCTTTTAATGTGGCTTGGATACTGCCCTTGGTATAAAGGATGATACTGCTCTTATCCAATGTCAGGGATGCCGCCTGTGCAGGTTTTTCTTTAGTCAGACCATTCACCGCATTTTGCAGTTCCTGTAATGCTTTATTTACATCTTCCTGTTTGCTGTTCTTGTCCCCCGCAACCGCCTGTGCTTTGGCGATGGCATTCTGTAATGCATCAAAGCTGTTTTTCGTATAAATTCCGCTATTATTATGGATTGCTTTGGCACTGGCTATCTTAGCGTTCAGTGCAGAAAAATCCACAGCCGGCTCTTCCTCTTTTACCGGGGTAAGCTTTGTCCAGTCTAATCTTAAACGGGCAGTTTGCGTACCTGCTCCGGATTGAATTCCTTCCATAACCGGTATATACATTTGAATTTCCGATTCGTCTTGACCAATTTCTACAGGTAGTGACAGACTGCTTGGGTAAGCCTTGCCCTTCATCTGTGGATCAGATCCGTTTTCTTTATCATTAAAACTGTCATACACATCATATTCTGACAGCACTTCTGCATCAATGGTTCCATCCGCCGTCACCTTTTTCATCCATCCAAGATAACCTTTTAGTCCCTGTAAATCAAGTGGAAGCAACGTCAGTTTTAATATGCCCTTTCCGTCTTTTACAGTCAAATCAGCGCTGCTAACGATCGCATCATTTCCCATGGAAGGCTGTTCTGCCAATGCATGCCACATGCTCACCGGTATGGTATAGTTCCCGTCAGCCACTGTTTTTACCAATGCATTTACTGCTGCCACAAGGGCATCCGCCTGCTCAGACACTTCACTCTGGAGTGCAATCGGACTTTCTGCTGCCGCCTTTGCTGTTTCAAGGGCTGTCTGGAGATTCTGATAGCTTTCCTGGGTATAATCAGAAGCTGCATATTGGGATGCTGTCTGAATCTGTTCATTCAGGACGCTTTTATCCACATTCTGGATTTCTGCATTCTCCAGGTCCAGGTATAATCTGGCTGCCTGTACTCTACCGCTGTCCAGTTTAATGTCTGTGAGAATTGTATTCTTATCAAGTACCAGTTCTACCTGAGAAATGTTCCCTTCCCCGTCTCTGGCTGTCACTGCTGCATCCACATATGCTTCTTTACTTAAATACTGCAGCCCCTGCATATAGGAGGTGATAACCTGGGAGCCCATCTCAACTGATAATGCCTGGGCATCCAGATATACTTTCATCTGTCCATTTTCAGAGAGGATTCTGCACCCTTTCACTATCCCAGTGGACATGGATGGTGCATCCTCTGTTGATTTCCAGAACTGCGCCGTGACTTTGTAAAGTCCGTTGTCAAACGTATATTCTTTATCTGACGTCTTTACTAGAGCCGATATTGCAGATGCCAGATTCTGTGCGGCTTCATTTATCTCATCCTGAAAAGCTGCCGGGTCCGACGCAGTCTGGACGGCTGCAGCCAATGCATCTGTAAAAGCTGCATAGCTCTCCGAAGTATATGCTGCTTCTTCATAATCCGACGCTCCTTCAATCTGATTATTTAACTCTGTTTTATCAATACTCTGTAAAACTGCATTTTCCAGATCCAGATATAATCTGGCTGCCTGCGTTCCCATCATGCCGCTGTCCAGCATAATATCCGTAATACCTGCATTTTCTTGAAGTATCAGTTTCACCTGGGCGATATTGCCATCCTGATCATAAGCTGTCACTTCAGCATCTTTATACGCTTCACTAGACGAGTTGTCCCCACTGCCTGACTTGTACTGAAGGCCCTGCATATATGCACTGATCTCGTTTCCTCCCATGCTGACCGTCAATTTCTGTACGTCCAGATACATTTGCATTTCGCCATCCTCCAATAAGAATCTGGCTCCTTTTATAATTCCATTGGACATGGAAACTTCATCTTTGTCCGTCTTCCAGAACTTTGCGCTTACCTGATATAACTCCTGTTGAACGCTGTTTGCTGCTGCCTGCTGATATTGAGTCACAATTGAATCTGCCGAATCCTGCCCGGCTGCGAATGCTTCGACTGAAAATGAGCTCATTGCCACCATGGCCGCCATAAGCACCGACAGACTCTTTGCCTTTGTAGTCCTTTTCATCTTGTTGATTCCTCCTGCTATCTTTCTGTTTGGTTTCTAATTAGCAATCGCTAACTTCGACTTCAACAGTATATAGCCGGCAGGAATATTTTGCAATCCTTATTTTGTTGTCCCAGTGCAACTGTTTTTCCATCCAATTCCCTTTTTTCCTTATATTTACAGGGCTTTCACGAGTTGCTCCCGCGCAACTTATGATATATTTTCTCATTATAAATGCCGTTTTCCCTGAAAATAATACAGGCGCACCGCTCTTTGGGATGTTGGTTATTCCTTCCCTACAGCTGTGCGCCCTCTAAAAACTACTTTAATTCACTTTTACTTTAAAAATCTTCTTAACACCATTACAGCTTACTGTGATATGTGCAATTCCTTTTTTCTTTGCTTTGACAAGTCCCTTGCTGGTTACCGCTGCCACTTTTTTATTGTCTGAAATGTATTTGATTTTTCCGCTTGGCTGCGCTTTCGCTGATATGCGGAAAGTTTTCCCCTTTTTCAGAGTCTTACTATATTTCGCCAGCTTCAAACTTGGTTTTTTAACTGTTATTTTACAAGTCTTGGTTATACCATTAGCGGTTGCAGTAATTCTGGCACTTCCCGTCTTTCTCTTAATGGTAACTTTACCGTTTTTCACGGTTGCAACTTTGGTATTACTGGATTTCCAGGTTACTGTTTTACTGCTTCCCGTTACTGTAGCTTTCAGTTTTACCGTTTTTGCCCCCTTCGTATAAAGGGTAATTTTATTACTGCTCAGTTTCAGAGAAGCTACCGGGCTTGGCACCGGCTTCACTTCTTTTGCCCTGACTGTAATCGTGCAATTAGTCTTAATGCCATTAACTGATGCCTGAATAGTGACGCTTCCGGATGCTATTGCTTTTACGGTACCATTCTTGTCAACCGATGCGATCTTAGAATTGGTTGACGCCCATTGAATGGAACTGCCACTGTCATTTGTGACAGCCTTTAACGTGAAACTCTCTCCAACGGTCATAGATGCTGCCGTTTTATCCAAACTGATCGTTGTCCTAACCAGCCCTGTTATCGCCTGCTGCAGCTGTGTAACCGCTGCCTGGACACTTTCCGTGGTTCTGTCATCATTTTCTGATATTGCCTGGGCTTTTGCGATTGCTGTCTGCAAAGCCGCAAAACTTGCCTTTGTATAAACTCCACCGGAATTTTGGATCCCTTTGGCATTGCTGATTTTTTGGTTCAACTCCGTCACGTCTGGTCTTACGATTTTAGAAAGCCCCTTAACCGCTATATCCAGTGCATTTGTTTTCGCAGTCACTTCCGATTCTGACGCGCCTTCATTGTCATATACCTTTTTCGCCTTATTATAGTAATCCTGTAACACCGCCAATGACTGGACTGTATAAATGCGTGTCTGTCCCAGATATCCCTCTGCTTCTTCCATCTTTTGCAGGAGAGCTGTTTTATCGGCTGCCTGCACGGATGAGGTTACCGCCTCTACAGCAAGTCTTATTACTTCTTCCTGTGCCTGAATCTGCTGCTCCTCTGCACGAATATTATTGATTAACGCTGCAGATGATTCGATTGCAGAGATAAGTGTTGCATACAATTCATCGGAAGCTGTTCCCTGCTCTACAGATTCAGCCGTTTCTATCAATGCTTTCAGAACTGATGTATCCGTTCCCCCGCCATCTTTCCATGCCAGGTTATCCCAATCTAATTGCAGTCTTGCATACTGGGTCCCTGCTCCTTCACTGATGCTTTCCATAATGGGCACATACACCTGCATCCAGATTTCGGAATCATCTATTTGTACGGGCATCGACATGGTTTTCGGATAATACTGTCCTTTTATGCTTTCATCCACACCGGTTTCCGGATCATTGTAAGTATCATAGATGCCGGTATACTGCTCATCCACGGCCAGCGGGATTAGCTCACTGTCTTGCGGCGGGTACTCATCCCCTTCATAAGGCAGATATTGTAGTCTTGCCAGATACCCTTTTCCAAATGCGGCAATCGTCAACGGTGCAAAATCCATTGTTAACACCGCTGCTCCATCTGCCACAGTGAGTGTGGACGGTTTTACAAGCGCTGCATTTCCCATAGAATCCTGCTGATTATTAGAATGGCGCAGAATTGCCCGGATGGTATAAGTGCCGTCTTTTAAAACACCTTTTGTATATTCTGTCAATGCATTTATGGATGCTTCTAACAGAGCACTCTGCCGGTCAACTGCATCCTGTGAGGCATTGTCATCTTCCTTAATATGAGATGCCGAAGCGATGGCTGTCTGGAGCGTGTGATAGCTCTCTGTTGTATAAGACCCCTGCTCCGTATAGGCATTTGCCTTCTCAAGTGCCAGCTTCAGAGCTGTTTTATCCGCTGCTTCTGCCGCTTCCGGTTTTACAAGGGATGCTACCGCCGCCTGTATTGCTGTTACCTGTGCATCTACGGTTTGCTGATTCGCATTACTATCATCAGCCACTGCCTGAGCAGCTGTAATGACTGTCTGTAAATCTGCAAAACTTTCCGCTGTATATTCTCCTGCTTTAAATGTTTTTGCTTCTTTTAATGCTTCTCTAAGCGCCTGTTTCTTAGCCTCGCCCGGCTTATCCTCAGGCATCAGCCCGGCTATTGCTGCTTCTAATAATGCCACCTGTGTATCAATCTCTGTTTGATTTGCAGCAGCATGATCTGCTGTCTCCCTAGCAGTTTTTAGTACATTCTCTAACTTTTCCCAGGTTTCAGCAGTAAATGCATCTTTATCATAAGAATTTGCCTCAGCAAGTTTCTCCAACAACCCGGCCTTATCCGACTGCTGTTCTTTTACATTTCTAAGATCCAGGAACAGACGGTCATCTTCACTGATTTCTGAAAATGCAGCCTTAACATTGGTACAAGTCACACTGGATGGCAGGGTAAATTTTACCTGGGCAATATTCCCAGCTGCGTCTTTCTGTGTAACCACTGCCTCTTTATACGTATCTCCATCCTGGTAACTTAAGCTTGTAAGAAAGACATCTTCAGAACCTGTTTTTACCGGCTGTAAATCCAGATATGCGGTAATCTGCCCCTCCTTTACCGCCAGGCGAGCGCCTTTTATGACACCATTGTAATCACTTTCGCTGTTGGAACGGTTAATCCACAGTGCACTGTCTGTCGTATAGACGCCATCTTTGACAGAGATTGTCTGCTGTCCTGCCGGCGGGATTTCTTCCGGGTCAGGATCTAACGTTTCTTCGGACACCTTTTCAATATTTGCATAATCAATGGCGAATCTGGCATCCTGGGAATTATCTCCGGTGGCTGAAAATCCATCCATAACCGGAACACGGAACCTAACCGGGAATTGAGCTTTGTCGCTTGGTAATACAAAATATCCGGTCTTTGGATAATACCGCCCTGTCCCTTCATTGAATATATCTGTCAAATAAGATCCGTCATCGTATTTGAAATAAGAGTTAAATGTAACCCGGTGTATATCACCCTGAGGGTATCCACCGTCATCGTAAGTTACATCCTTGTCATAATACCACATGTCGGTCATATAGGACTGCAGCACTCCATTGTTCACCATGCGGTAGTCCATCCACATAGTCTTCACACCGTCTTTTACTACAATTTTTGCAGTTTTGCCAACACACTTAGAAGACATGGACTGTTTTCCTTCTTCTATGATGTGCCATACGGTAATCGGGACAGTATAGGTTCCGTCTGATAGATCCGGTGCATCCTGGTCTGCATTTTTCACTTCATATAAAGCATAATTAGAGATGTCATTGGTTTGGATTACAAAATAATCACCTTCCACTTTTCCACCCTGAACACTTAAGTCCGGACCAAACTCAGCCATTCTGAATAACTGGATTCTTGTTTTATCCCAGTCCTTTGGAATCTTAAATTTTAGAGTTACATCCTGAACAGGCTTGGTTATTTTGTTGTCTCCACTTTGTACATAATATTGATATGGGCGTATATTTTTTGCAATCCCGCCGATATTGCTTTCTATATCATCATATAAATCCCACTCATCCGGATTATCCGTTACTTCTTCTGCTATTAATACGGAATCTTCGGGAATAATATAATTATTGGTAAGCAGTATTGTCCCCGAATCGGAATCTTCTAATGAAATATCTTTTAATTCAAGTTGCGGGATCATATCATATCCATACCAATACCCTGAATTCGGTATCATCAAAAATCTTTTTCCAAAAACCAAATCCTCAAAAGTCTCATAAACTGCAGAAAATTCTCCTCTTTCAGCCAGTACTATATTTTTATTCCAGTCGTATAAACCCTTTAACTCATCTTTTTGTTGTTCTTTATTATCATATCGGTAAGTCAATGTCATTTTTCCCTGAGAAACGGTATAGCTGCCTGTATAATCAGGGAAACGTGCAGCAAGTGTAACATAGAGTGATCCTCGGTTACAACCGGCTTCACCCTCTCCGTCAGCCAGAGGAAGCTCTGGCAATTCCTTTATACTGTTTACATCTAAATCAGCAAAAAAGCTCTCCATCGTATACTTGTCCACGTCGCTAGAGTTTGTATGAATAACATAAGCCCCATAGATATCCTGTGTTAAATCCTCAACCTGAACAGATACGTATACAGCGTCATCTTCTGCTGCTTTTAACGTTAAATCCTCCCAATACTGGTCATTTTCCGCCGAGAATCTTTTTATTAAATCGGGATGCAGATTACTCTCTTCCGGTTTGAAGTCATTAAGAAATCCTTTTGTTCCAAAATTGTATAGCACCATTGCATTATCTGCTGTTTGCTTTTTTTGAAACTCCGGTTTTAAAATAGCTATAGACTTCATCCATGAATAATTATAGAGCTTAAAAGTCAGTGTATATGCTCCGTCTTTTGCTGTAATCATAGCATTTTTCACAACAGGAACAGCCAGATCGCCTGTTTGGAAATCTACTTTTTTACTAAAATCATTCCAAAGAGATACTCCGATAGAATAAGTGCCGTCCTCTAAATCAGTGGTTTGAGAATTCACCGGGACTAATTGGTCAATAGCTGAATTTACCCCGCCCAGAAACATGGCAGCCATTGATTCTAAATATTCGTTCCCCTCAATCCCCTTCATAAACTCTGAAAAATAGCTCCAGGAAGCCGGCGTATAATCTTCTTCTTTCAGTGTTTTTGCATATTCAATTTTCTCTAACAATTGTTCATAAATGGTCTTTTGTTTCTTTTCAAGCTGGTCCAAATATGATGTAATGGAATTTAGATAATTTTTGATTACAACCTCAGGATATGTAGGTATATCCGGATTTACCGCCATTTGGTCCAACACATATTCCTTAAATGGTTTCCAGGTCTCCGGCGTATAATCTTCCTCTTTTAACGTCAAAGCATATTCCAGTTTTTCTTGAAATTGTTCCAAAACAGTTTTGTCCTCTGCTGCGGATACATCCATAGAAAAACAGGTCATAACCATTACCAGTGTGAGCATAACAGCTATACCTTTTTTCAATATTATATTCATGATTTCCTCCTGTTTTTTCTTTTCTATACAGTAATTAAGAAGAATTAACGTGTAAACGAAAATTCTTCTCAATCTGTGATATAAATAATCTTATTTTTTGAATACTTATATCTGATACTGATAAAGCTCATTTATTTGCAAGCTATGTTTCTTATTTTCCATGGTTTTCAATAACCAGGTCTCCTATGGAGTTCATTGGCATGAAGTTTAATACACTAATTGTAAAATCACCTTTAATCTTTAAATTTTCTGTATCTGATACAGGTCCTGTGTAAGTAAATATAAGTGCATCTGTTTTACTATTTCTATTTGTATCTTTGACTACATTCACTAATTTTTCATTTGCATCAATTACGCCATCTCCATTGAGGTCCATATATACTTTTGTGAGATACCCGCTCATCCCATATGCTTTAAAACCTTCATCTACATTCACCGTAACAGTAATCCCATCTGCCGCCTGAGTATAGGAAGCATCCAAAAGTGCCCCATCACCCATGGATAATGTAGTAGTACCTGCCTTATACAGTTTTGCATCAAATGGTCCCTGCTGTTCTGCTGCAAATGCCGTCAGGCCCATACCAAGTGTCATGCTTCCTGCTAATCCTACTGCGAATAATTTCTTTGCAATTTTGTTCATAATGTGTTCCCTCCTGTTTAAATAAATATTAGTTATGAGTTTTAATTAGCCTCCGCTAACTGTTGCCATTATATAGCTCTGGATTTTTAATTGCAATACTTATTTTTGTTGCCTTTGCGCACCGATTTCTCCATAAATTCCCAGTTTTAACCATAAATGCTGGCTAAAAACAGGTTGTCTCAGGGCAACAATGATATTTTTTCTCAAATAAAAACAGCTGCAAACAGGCTGTAACCTATTTGTAACTGTTCCATGATATACTTCCGTAGTCCATAAAGCTTGAATTCATGGACTACCGGATGCCATTTATAAAATTCTCAAACTCCGTCCGGCAGATCTTGTCCCCATTGATTCGTTCCCCTGCTTCGTCAAAATAAAAAATATGTTCATAGGGGAAACAAACATCTACATGTTTATCCTGATCTTCCCACAGGCAGACGGATTTTGCTTTTATATTCAAGGTACCGGTCTTTACACTGTATATGCTGTCACTTCCTAACTGCTCTACCGTCTTTATTTCTCCTTTCAGATGGATCCCTTCCATCTGTGGTTGATTTAAGGCGATGTGTTCCGGTCTTACTGCAACACTCCCCATCTCCCAATTGATTATATTTGCCGGCGGAGATCCTATAAAACCGGCAACAAATACATTTCGTGGATTGGTATAAATCTCTTTTGGAGTGCCCTGCTGCATAACGATTCCCTGATTCATGATTACAATGTTACTGCCCATAGACATTGCTTCCACCTGATCATGAGTCACATATAAAAAAGTAGTCTTAAGCTGCTCATAAAGCATGGTTATTTTTTCCCTCATCTGATTTCTGAGTTTTGCATCCAGATTCGATAGAGGTTCATCCATCAGGAATACTTTTGGATTTTTAACCACTGCCCTTGCCAGAGCCACCCGCTGCCTCTGTCCACCAGACATCTGTGCCGGACGCTTATTTGCCTGATCGGTTAATTCCACCATTTCAAGCGCTTTTTGCACTTTTTCTCTTCGTTCTGCCTTTGGAACCTTTTTTACCTTTAGTCCGTATTCCACATTTTCGCGAACAGTCATATGCGGATACAAAGCATAATTTTGGAATACCATGGCAAGTTCCCTGTCTTTTGGCTCCTCTTTGGTAACAGAGCGCTCTCCTATGCAGATATCCCCTGCATCTGCTTTTTCAAGACCGGAGATGATACGCAGCAGCGTTGATTTCCCACATCCTGAAGGTCCCAGAAGAACTGTGAATGAACCGTCCGGTATTTGGATGGATATCTCTTTTAATACCTGAATATCCTTAAAATTCTTTACGATATTTTTCACAGCCACACTGCTCATCCTACACTGCCCTCCATTTTCAACTGAATGGCATAACGCTCATCCTCCGTCAGATCCAGGCTTTCCACGTATCTGCGCACGCTGCCATATTCACTTTTCAGATATTGAATGGTCTGTTCCATCTCCTGGGGTCTGGATGCGAATAAATACTCCGGCATCTCAATTCCCGCCCGCGATAACTGTTCCTTTTGTTTTTCGAACAACGGTCGGATATTTTCTTCGCTGACCGCATAATCTGCAATAATCCATTTTTCCTCTACTCCTGCAAGCTCCAAAAGCAGCATTGCAATAACTCCTGTACGGTCTTTTCCTGCGGTACAGTTAAATACTACCGCCCTGTCCGGATATCCTGCAATAATGCGAAGCACTTTCGCGATTTCATCCTTACTGTTCTCCAGAAGCTCAATATAAAGATCAGCCATACTATCCGGAAATCCTCCCTGCAGCCCATTGGACGATACCCTATCCAGCAGCGGCACCCGGTGATAAACCATATCTGCCTCATTGCAGAATACACAGGGAAGAAGTTCAACTTCCTGATTGCTTCTTAAGTCAATCACTGCCGTGATCCCCGCTTCTTTCAGCTTTTTCTGATCTTCTCCCGTCAGGCTGTGCAGCCCATCTGCCCGGAACAGTTGATTCCTAATTAACTTTTTTCCCCTGGAATTAATATAAACGCCCAAATCCCTCACATTGTATGCCATTTCTAAATCCAGCGGTTTTGATACTTCCTGATTATGCAACATACTTTTTCCTCCTGCTGATTGGAGGTGCTTGCTATATCTTCCTGCACCTCAATATTTAATCCTTCGATTATGTAATTCTTCGACTATTTAATTGCCTGATTATTTAATTTGACGACTGTTTCATGCACTGATTATTTAATTCAACGACTATTTCATGCACTGATTATTTAATTCCCCATTTCATAAAAGAATCCACGATGTTTTTCTGCAAAACCATATAGATCAGAAAAATCGGAATACAGGAAACTGTGGTTGCCGCCATCATGGAGCCCCACAAATTCACATCCGAACTTACAAACATTTTCAGTCCAATCTGAATCGGTGCCTCTTCCAGCTTCTTGGCAATGAGCATCGGCCACATATAATCATTCCAGGAATTGATAAAGAGCAGGATTCCCAGGGATGCGATGGATGCTTTCATGCTTGGCAATACAATATCTTTTAATATCTGAATCTCCCCGCTTCCATCCATTCTTGCCGCATCAATTAATGCCCTGGGAAAAGACTGGAACGCCTGATACATGGAAATACAGGCAAATGCCGAAGCCAGATAGGGAAGTACAATACCAAATAGCTGCCCATTCAGGCCCATATTGTTAATCTGGGTATAATTGGGTACCATAATCGCCTGGAAAGGAATCAGCCAGGTTAACGTAAGCAGGCCATAGATCAACCCCTTCCCCCGGAATTCCCATCTGGTAAGGGCATAGGCTGCCAACACTGATGTAAATACCTGACCGGCTGTTTCAATGATACTGATGATTACGGAATTAAAAAGCATTTTCAGAATAGGCATTTGCGAAAATGCATAAAAATAATTTTCCAATGTAATGTTTTTAGGAAATGGCAGGTAATGAAAGATTTCAGCTTCGCCCTTTAAGGAAGAAATTATCATCCAATACAGTGGAAAAATTGCCAGAAAAGATAACAGGATCAAAAGACCATGCTTGATGCCATTTAACATTCTACGCTTAACCATCTGCAAATCCTCCTAATTATCATAAAAGGCATACTTTTTTGTGAGCCTCTGCATCGTCAGTGCAATGATACCAAATAAAATAAGAAACAATGTCGCCGCTGCCGCACACAATCCCACATTCAGATCGCCAAATGCAAACTTATACATCATATAATAGATATTGGTTGAAGTTGCAAACGGTCCGCCCTGTGTCAGCACATCAATGTAGGCAAAGGACCACTGGCTGGAGAACAGTACACTGACCATCAGCATCAGCATTGCCGTAGGTGACAGCAAGACCAGCGTCATATCAAAAAACCTCCTGATACTTCCCGCCCCGTCTAATTTCGCAGCCTCATAATACTGTGTGTCAATTCCGCTTAAGGCGGAGGAAAACATCAGTGTACTAAATCCAATCATCTTCCATCCTGAAATCAGAATAATCATCAGTCTGGCAAACTTCTGATCTGCAAAAAAGGCTATGCTTTCTCCGGTAAGCCCCATTGTCTGAAGCAGGTGGTTGACTAATCCGTTACTTGGATGCAGTAGCCACTGGAAAATAATGCTCACTGCCACCGGTGCCATAATCATGGGAATAAAAAAGACAGCCCGGTAAATCTTCTTCGCTTTTTCATTCAGATCCTGCGTTGCCGCCGCAATAAAAAGCGGCAGTATAATGGAAAACGGCAGCATTCCCAAGATATAGATAAGGGTATTTTTAAGAGCAGGTACAAAGTCTTTGTTGCGGAATAATTTGGTGAAGTTTTCAAATCCCACATATTCCGGCACAGTCCCTGGTACCATACTCCACTTATACAGGCTGTATTGCAGGGTTTGCAGCAATGGTTTGTAGGTCCAGAACAGAATCAGTCCAATAGCAGGCAGGAGAAAAAGGTAAGGTTTTACCCCTCCCGGAATTCTCCTTCTCACCGTTTTATCTGCAGTGGATGTTGTCACTGCATATTTTTTCTCCAGAGATAATGTACTCATCGGATCCTCCTCTATTCTAATAACTGGTCAATGTCATTCTGGGCTTTTTCCAGAACTGTTTTTACATCTGCATCCGTAGTAAGCGCTTCTACCGTTGCGTCTCTGAAAATGGTAAATGCCTCATTTGCAATATCACCCGGCCAAATGGTAACCGGACGGATTTTCTTTAGCTGTTCCAGATTCACACGAAGCAGCGGATACTGATCCACAAAATCTTTTAAGTACTCCGGGTCATCTGCCAGCTCCGTGCGAAGTGGAAGGTATCCGATTTCCGAAGTGATAATGGTATACCCCCTCTTGCCTGTTGCAAATTTGATAAACTCCCAGACAGCCTGCGCTTTCTGGTCGGAATCCGGGCGTACAGCAAGGCAGCTCCCGGAATTCACCGGAACAGCCTCATTTCCGTCAAATCCCGGCATAGCAGATCCGTACAGTTCCCAGCCTCCTGCTTTTGCAGCACTTGCAAAACCGCTTAACACCGAGGTGGATTGGATATGCATTGCCACATTCCCGGCCATAAACTGCTGCATCATATCGTTATCCGTCCCCTTTGCACCGCAGCCCTCCGCATAAAACTGTTTCCATGTTTCAAAAGCTTTCACCGTATTATCCGTTGCAAAAACGGCTTTTGACCGGTCAGCATTTATCATGTCTGATCCGCTGCTGTATACGATTCCTTCTGTCACCCAGCCATTATCAGCCGCCAGGCCAAATCCATCCTTACCTGTTTTTTCTTTAATCGCCTTAGCCATAGCGAGCATATCTTCCCATGATTCAGGCGGTGCGTTGGGATCCAAACCGGCATCCTCAAACAATTTTCCATTAATATAGAGAATCGGTGTACTGAAAGTAAATGCAAGGCCATAAGTCTTATCATCAATCTTGCCAAGTGCAAGTGCATTTTCGGAAATCCCCTGAAAATGTTCCTTTAGCTCTTCTGCCGGAAATACATCTTCGTAAGCTTTTATCCCCAATGCCCCCCTTGATGCATCCAGCGTTCCAAATGTATGTTGGATAATATCCACCTGATTGCCTGCCTGGATATCCGTTTTAAACTTTGTCATATCATCAGGAATGCCTTCAACCACTACCCCTTTTTCTTTCCCAAGGGTATCATTGAATTCCTGGATCAGGTGTTCCATCCCTGCCTTCATGGTTGGATAATTCAGACTATAACTATAAAAAGTAACTTTTGTAGGATTTGCCGGATCAAGGAGGTTTTCTGTCTCCGGATTACTGGAGACTGCCGTACCTGTCCCGGTATTACCGGTACTTTGTGAAGCAGGTTCCGTGCTCCCTGCCGCCTGGATACCTTTAGGCGCACATCCCGTAAGTGCCGTAGTTCCGATTAAAACTGCGGCAGCAAATGCCGTCATCCGCTTCCACATAACTGTCTTCTTTTCTCTGCTCATTTTATTCTCTCCTTCTTGATTACTGCATTGCTTTCTGAAGTGCTGCCAGTTCAAAAGTTACATATGCGGCAGGTTTTGGTGTATTTGTCTCATAGTGTACCTGCAGCCTTCCATTATTGATTTCACAGAGGCAGTAACCTGTTTTATCCGTAAAGCTCAACATCTGTCCCTCAATTCCCAGTCCAAATGCCATGGAATCTGCAGTGATCTGAGGTATGTGCTCCAGATAATTCAAGCTGTTTGCATGGGTATGCCCGCAGAATATCCCAAGTACATCGCTATTCTTCAAGACATTCCACATCCTGTTTGTAATCTGCATTCCAAGTTCCTTTACTTCCCATTCAACAGGATGATGAAATGTAATAATGGAACCTTTTGGTGCCCTTTCCTTAAGAATATCTTCCAGCCATTCTATCTGCTCTTCACTGATATTTCCGCTCTCTCTTCCCTCTACAGCGGAATCCAGTACGATGATCCGAAGACCGTTTATCTCTTTTACATAATGCAGGGAGCTTTGGGCAGGCTCCATTTCAAGTCCTTCCCGAAACGCCTGCTTGCGGTCGTGATTGCCAAGCACATAGATCACATGGGTTCTGGGCATGCAGGAACATGCCATATCATTGAGATACCGGTAATCCTCACTGGTTCCCTCATGTACCAGATCTCCACTGATTAGTACGAAATCCAGCTGTTTTTTCTCCAGTCCCTTCAGGCATTTTTCCAGATTAGCCGCAGGGCTTCCAGATCTTTCAAATAAATCTTTCATTTGATTCCCACTATAATCTTTACAGATATGGGTGTCCGATAAATGTGCAAATCTAATTTTTTCCATATTATCCTCCTGGGTTCCTTTTTCCAGTTCTTAACTACACTCTTATCTTAATGAACTTTTGTAAATTATACATGCTGTTCAATGTTAAATTTCTGTAAATTAAACATAGTGTTCATAATTCATTTCGCACGAACAACTTAGGACGAACCTGTATTGATTAAAAGAATCAAAAACAGGACGATTTGCTCTCTAATTTCTCGCAAATCGTCCTGTATGAAATGTTACTGTCATTTTGTTTTCCTGTCGTTTTCATTTCCTTCTGTACGTTTTTCTACTCCGCAATTCCTATTGTATTTTCCTTACCTCCGCAATTCCTATTGTACTTTTCCTTACCTCCGCATTTACTATTGTACTTTATCCTTACCTCCGCATTTCCTATTGTATTTTCCTTGCCTCCGCATTTCCTATTGTATTTTCCTTGCCTCCGCATTTCCTATTGTACTTTATCCTTACCTCCGCATTTCCTGCTGCATTTTTTCACTATCTCCAATTTACTGCTATACTTTAATTTTTTCACCAAAATCTCTCAACAACTGTATATGAGAGGATATGACATTATTCTCTGCTATTCATGATCCGTTTACTTCAATAGATTTTGTGCCAGCTTAGATGTATAGCCATCCTTTTTTGCTGCCTCCAGATAGCCACGCAAAATCCCTTTTAATACCTGCAGAGCCGACAAATCATATTTAAGCGGCAGGCTGTCCCGGTTATTATTGACTATTTGTATTGCACCCAGTGTACCATATACCAGGGAGACACAAAATTCTTTACTGTCCAGTTCCTCACGGACTGATCCATCATGAAAATTTTCCATCAGAAATGCCACGGTAGATCCTGACGTTAAACCAGTTGTCTCATAAAGCTCCTTCGTATATCTGGTATCCGGATATAATTTATTGTTCAGGTATTCTTTACTGAAATGAAAAAAGAATTTATAATAATCCGGCAGTTGTTCAAAGACATCTGTCATATTCTGCAAAAATAATGCCATCTTTTCATAGGTGGACAGTTTATTGCCTTTGAATTTCTCCTGCTGCATCTGATTGACCTGTTTATTAAAATCAATATAAATTTCCCAGGCAATTGCATCCCGGTTCTCAAAATAGCGGTAGACCGTAGCTCGCATCAGATTACTCTGCTGGGCAATCTGGGACATACTGACATCCTTTATATCCTGCTCTAAAAATAATTCTTTCGCTTTTTCCAGTATAAATGCCCTCTGTTTATCACTGTGTTTTATATATTTATATTCTTGCATGATCCCACACCTTCAGTATCTCTTTTTTACTTAATTATACCGACTGATGTAAAAATATACAACCTGTTTCTTTTTGGTACTTAAATTAATGCATAAAACCTTATCGTTTTTTTCCTGATAATTCAGGCAGCACCATACAGAGCATTGTGATAAAACATGCCAGACCTCCAATAAAATTCGATATGGGTTCAGCTATAAAGACACCCTTTACCCCCAGATTAGCAATCTGTGGAAGCATAAGCGTCAGCGGTATTACTATTACAGCTTTACGCAGCAGCGAAAAAAACACCGCCTGTTTTGCTTTTCCTAGAGAAACAAAAACGGTCTGTCCGGCAAACTGCAATGCCATCATAAAAAAACCAAAGAAATACAATTGGATAGCCTCTGTACTTGCCTCTATCATCTGCGGCTCATTATTGAAGATACGAATAAAAAATTCCGGAAACAGTATCAGTATTAACCAGGATGCTGTAGTAATGCTAACGCATACGACTGACATAAAACGTATTGCTTTTTTTACCTGGCTAAAAGCTCCGGCGCCATAATTATAGCCCAATACCGGAGTTGCTCCATTTGTAATGCCCTGAACCGGCATACTTAAAATTTCCCGTATAGAGTTTAAAATCGTCATTACTCCAACATATAAATCCCCGCCATAGGACTGCAGGCTCGCATTGCACACTACCTGCACCGCACTGTTAGTAACAGACATAATGAATCCGGACAGTCCAAGGCCTACAATATCCTTAAGGCGATGCCACTTCACCCTCATCGTATCCAGATGAAGCTTTAAAACTGCCCGTTTTCCCGTTAGAAATTTCAGCACCCAGACTGCCGACAGGCACTGGGATATAATCGTTGCAAGCGCCGCACCTTTTACCCCCATCCCAAATACAAAGATGAATAAAGGATCCAGTATTATATTCGTAACAGCTCCCAGCAATACAGTCAGCATCCCGATCTGACCAAATCCCTGGCTGTTAATAAAACTGTTCATGCCAAGCCCAATCATTACAAAAACACTTCCACACAAATAAATCATAATATAATCTCTGGCAAAAGGATAAGTAGCATCACTGGCGCCAAATGCATATAAAATCGGTTTGTTAAAGACCAGTCCCAAAACCGTAAGCAGTACCCCACAGAGAATCATCATGGAAAATGATGTGCCCATTATTTTCTCGGCTTCTTCAGTATCTCCTCTGCCACGCTCAATAGAACAGAGTGGTGCACCGCCCATCCCGAATAGATTTGCAAATGCCGAAACCATAGTAATAATCGGAAAACACAGTCCCAGTCCGGTCAGCGCCAGAGTCCCCTGTTCCGGTATTCTCCCGATATACACCCGGTCAACTATATTGTATAAAAGATTAATTAGCTGTGCCATAGTCATTGGCACAGCTAATTCTAAGATATTTTTATAAACATTTCCCTTGGAAAAGTCCGTCTGATGTGCCTTCATATCCTTCCCCCAAACTTTCATTGCAGATATAACATATAAATAAGCCCTGTACTTCTTCATTACAGACACAACTTATAAGCGCCGTACTTCATTACTGAAATACGACGCTTTTCATCTTTAATTAGCCATATAAACGTTCGTATACTGCACTCCAAAGTTAACTGCTTCCTGATGGTTATTCAGATAAATATCCACATGTCCATAAGGAGTTCCTCTGTCTTCTACAGTATAAATCTGTCCATTGATAACCAGTCTTGTACCAAATGGTACACCCGCCATTGCAACAGTTCTTCCCTGAATTGGCATAGCGCCGCTGGCTGTTGGACCGCCGGACCACTGACCGCAGCAAATTGGGCAGCTACAGTAAGCTGTCAATTTAAAAGTCCCTAAAAGCTGTCCGATATCGGAATCGCTTGCTGACGTATACTGACCTGTATTATTGGAAACCAGCTCAACATTGGCTACATCATCATCAGAGATGATTCTGGTCGCCCAAACGGCTTCACCCGTATTTACATTGGCATTTACAATACCGGTTGCTGTACTCTGTGCCTCTACTGTCTTACCGTCACCTATATACATAACTACATGATGAATATAACCATCCTTAGCATAGAAAATCAAATCACCCGGTGCTGCTTCTTCTACCGGAATTTTCATTCCGTACTGAGCCTGGTCTTCCGCTACACGAGGAAGGCTGTATCCATACTGAGCATAAATACTTTGAACAAATCCGGAGCAATCCGCTCCATTTGTAAGGCTTACACCACCCCAGACATAGGCATTGCCTACAAACTGCTGTGCAAACCGAACCATAGAATCACGAATTGAACTTGAAATTGCACCTTCTTTAGTTGATGTTAATGTATAGTATAATACTTCATTGTCTTCCGCATCAATCAACTCATCTGCCAGAGCAATCTCATCTTCACCGGTTTCTTCTACCAGCTTTTCAGCTTCTTTTCCCTGAAGAAGAAGTTTGCTGCTTACAAAACCTCTTACATCACCGGACTCAACGTATACCCATTCTTTCTTCGCATCTTTTAAAACGTAGCAAAGAGCTCCTTTCGGAAGCTTTCCAAGAATACGGGATTCTTCTGATTTACCTTCTCTGATATTCAATCCTTCTGTTTTAGCGATTGCATATCTCTTCTTAACAACCGTAGTCTTCGTTGTTGTTTTTGTAAATGTTAAAGCCGGATTCTTTAACGGATTTACTAATGCAGTTGCTTTCTGCAACTTTTTCTCTGTCTTTTTCTTTACATAATTACTGGCTTTTTTACCTGTTGTCAGTTTATCTGCTTTGACAAACCCTCTGACCGATCCGGACTCTATGTATGTCCACTCTTCATCTTCACTTTGCAATACATAACAAAGACCATTCTTTGGCAGCTTCCCTACTACCGTGGATGAAGTATCCTTGTCACTGTAAACTTTTAAATTTTTCTGTTTTGACAGCGCATATACTTTTTTAACCGTAACAAAACGGAAAGAAGATAAAATCTGAGGCGGTATCACGATCTGCTGATTTGCAACCAGTTCCTGGTTACTGCCATACTGAGAATTATTCGTGGTGTTATTATTATTGGATTCTGTCTGCTCATTACTTTCAGTCTGATCCTTTGTTTCGCTCTCTTCTTCCTCTGTTCCTACGATCTGAGGCTGTTTGTGTAAATCATCCGTCTCACTTTCCGAAGGCTTTTCTGTAGCGTCTGATCCATCCTGTGAGTTGGATTCTGAGCCATTCGTTCCATCCCCTGTTTCACCGGTTGAAGGAGTTTCAGACTCAGATGGCGGTTCCGTTTCAGGTTTGGTATTTGGCTGTGATTCCGATTCAGTCGGAGTCGTAGGCTCAGTTGGTGTTTCTGAGGGTTTATTTGATTCTGATGGCGTTGTCTCGGACGGATTAGTCTCAGGTGAAGATGGTTCAGTCTCCGGATCTGTAACCGGCTGAGAATGAGCCTCTGTATGGTTCTCTGAAGCAACCGTCGTGGGTTCTGCTGCCATAGAAACATTGGGAACTACCAGGGATAATGACATAGCTGCAACCATAACCCTGCACAATGATTTATAATGCATATTTTTGTATTCTCCTTTTGTCTCTCGCTGCGAATTTCGTTTTAATACTTAAATGCCAAATTGAATTCCATATAATTATGTAAATAATTCATAATACTAGTATACCTTACTTAACAATTGTGTCAAGTGTTTTATCCCGAAAACATAATTGTTCACAACAAATTCACATTCTAAATCTGCATATTATCCTCATTATCTGGATATAATCCTGAAATATTGTACAGATTTCATCTTGTAAAGTATTTTAATAAGTTTATAATTATTTTGTAAATAATATCATACTGTTTTGGTATTATACGAAATATCTATAAACGACTGGAGGTAAATTCAATGACACTAACGGAAAACTTTATAATTCAATTTCTTCGAAGATTTGATGAATATCCTTTCTTAGTCAAACTTAGAGAAGAAGAACATCTAATCGGTGACGGGGCGCCCGCCTTTACGGTCAAACTGCAAAATGACATTCCAAAACAGGAACTGCTCACCAGTACCTCTCTCGCCTTAGGCGAAGCATATATGCGGGGTGATCTCGACATAGAGGGGGACCTGTTCGACGCACTGGATCACTTTCTGGGGCAGATGGGGAAATTTTCTACCAATCACTCTGCACTGAAAAAACTGATCTTCTCTTCACACTCGAAAAAAAATCAGCAAAAAGAAGTATCTTCTCATTACGATATTGGTAATGATTTCTACAGTTTATGGCTGGATGACACCATGAGCTACTCCTGCGGCTATTTCAAAAACGCGAATGATACCCTTTACGATGCACAAGTAAATAAAGTCGATTACATCCTGGAAAAGCTTTACCTGCAAAAAGGTATGAGCCTTCTTGACATTGGCTGCGGCTGGGGGTTCCTGCTGATTGAAGCTGCAAAAAAATACGGTGTTTCCGGACTCGGAATTACACTCAGCAAAGAGCAGCAGAAAAAATTCCAGGACAGAATCAAAGAGGAAGGCCTTGCCGGTCAGATCTCTGTTGAACTGATGGATTATCGGGATCTGGCTAAAAGCGGCAGAACTTTCGACCGCATCGTTAGTGTAGGAATGCTGGAGCACGTAGGCCGTGACAACTATGAGCTTTACATTAAAAATGTAGATTCGGTTCTGAAAAAGGGCGGTTTGTTCCTGCTGCACTATATCAGCGCTTTGCAGGAACACCCCGGTGACCCATGGATAAAAAAATATATCTTCCCCGGCGGAACCGTTCCAAGCCTGCGCGAAATGATCCATATCCTGGGTGATTATAATTTGTATACCCTGGATGTAGAGAGCCTGCGCCGCCACTATTTCAGAACCCTCCGCTGCTGGAGCCAGAATTTTAACGAACACCGGGACAAGATCAGTGAAATGATGGGGCTTGAATTCACCAGAATGTGGGATTTATATTTGAATGCATGCGCTGCCACATTCCACAATGGAATCATCGACCTGGATCAGATCCTGATCTCAAAAGGCATCAATAACGACCTTCCGATGACCAGATGGTATTAGATTATTGAATCCCCGTATTGTTAATAATCTGATTACTGATCTCCTGTACGGTGGGTGAAGGTGTATAGCTTTCCCCGCTGAATAAAAACTGATGAAGCTGGACAACATTGTTAGCTAGATTTTTAGGAACTACACAATCTCCAGCTGACGGTATATCAGCAGTATCCTTATCCATTGGGAAACCAGTGGTTTCACCGATATCATATCCGGATATACCTGTCGCCAGCTTTATTATTTCCGTATTAGAAAGGCTTGTCAGGACCATGGGCAAAACGGTATCAATTGCTTTATTTAAAGTAAGCAGATCTGTTGTTTTTGCCTTTTGCATCAGCTGTTCCAATACTTTTCGCTGGCGTTCTGTACGTTCATAATCAAGTCCGATGTAACGGATACGGCTGTATGCCAGTGCCTGCATTCCATTCAAGTGCTGCATACCCGGCCCCGGGACATCCGGTGTGTCTTTTCCCACAACCTCACGTCCTTCTACCAGATAACCATTCAGCCATTTCACTTCACCTTCCGTCAACTCTATATCAACGCCGCCTAATAAATCTACCGCTTCCACAAGCGCCTGAAAATCCACGGTAATATAATCGCTTATATTCAAATCCAGGTTCTTGTTTAGCATATTTAAAGACTGCTGTGGTCCTCCAATGGAATACACTTCTGTTGCCTTTTGAAAACCTCCCTGGGTATTGTCCAGGTAACTGTCACGATATACCGATGCCAGCTTTACTTCTTTTGTTTTATTGTTGATACTGCATATCATAATTGTATCGCTGTTAGCGCCTGATGACAGACTGCCTTCCCGGGAATCTACACCAAAAAAGGCAATATTGGTATATCCCGACATATTCTTAAGTTCTGCCGGATCCAAATTTGTATTAATTACCAGATCCTCTTTTGAAATATCATTTCTCTGGATCTTCGCAAATTTAACAAGGACAAACACGGCTGCTGCCCCAACGAGCAGAAGCAATATCAACAGAATAAATGGCCATACTCTTCTTTTCTTTTTCCGCTTAGGCATTCTGCCATTCTGCGGATATCCCCCATATTGGTTATTGTACTGATTTCTTGAATCATTCATAATTTTCTCCTCTCATAAAAGCGGATAATTCAACGTTTAAAACTGATGACTGTGGTATTATAACATTATTTGACTGCATTCGCAGAGAATTAAAAAAAGTTTAAGAAAGCTTAATGAAAACTACTGTTTCCTTAACTCTGATATTCCAGGATTCAGGGCACAATCTGGCTCCCATATGTGAAAATTGTATTCAGGGCCTCGTTTAATTTTTCAGCCTCTGCCCGATTCCTGGCCATACAGTAAAGCTTATACCTTGTATCATGATCCAGAAGGATATGCTGCATGACACACAGCTTCTCCACCGGTCCAAATTTGTCCAGCTCCTGATAGAACTGTTCATGAATAAATATACATTCATCATCACGTTCATCCATAATTCACATTCTCCCCGTATCTTTTATTCCCGCGGGCAACGAACCAAACGGGTACGCATGCGGGACCATTTGGGGACTGTCGCGGGGGGCAAAAACTCCACCGTAATCGACAGAATTTTTAAAGGTTTACAATATATGATTATAAATTTATATTTTACTATAATGCCCATTATTTTTCAATTATGATGACAAAATTAGAAAAAGATCCTATTAAAATGACAATGAATTTCCAATATTCCTGTATCATTTGCACATGGTAAAAACAGAAACTAGGGTATATAATATTTTTGGCAATTTTTAACACAGGGAGATGAGAAAATGAAAAAAAAGGTCAGCTTAACACTGGAAACAAGTGTCATTAAAAAGCTGCGTCAGTTAGCTGATTCTGATGAGCGTTCATTGTCACAGTACATTAATATTGCGCTCAAAGCACACATCAAAAATCTGGGTTCCAATTGATAAAAAAAGGAACGGTTCTGCTTTTCAGCTTTCCCGTTCCTTTCCAGATCCAAAGAGATCTCCTATTCTTCTATAAAGTTCTCATAGCTGCTTCCACTACATGTCCTACCAGTACAGAAGTTGTTACACTTCCTACACCACCCGGAACCGGAGTAATTGCATCTACAATTGCCTCTGCTTCATCATATTTTACATCTCCGCAGAGCTTGCCTTCCTCATTTACATTGATTCCAACATCGATCACAGTCTGACCTGCTGACAGATAAGAACCGTCTACAACTCCTGCACGTCCTGCAGCCACAATTACAATTTCAGCTTCTTTTACAACAGAAGGCATATCCACTGTTCTGGTATGGCAAATGGTTACAGTCGCATTTTTCTTAATCAGCATCATAGCAGCAGGTTTGCCAACTACCAGGCTTCTTCCTACAACAACTGCTTTTTTGCCAGTACAGTCAATTTTGTAGTGATCCAGAATTTCCATACAAGCCTGAGGCGTACATGGAGGGAATCCCTGTTTTGTTCCGGCGAATACCCCAACCATAGAACCATCTGTAATTCCATCCACATCTTTTTCCGGATTCAATGCTTTGATTACAGCATTTTCGTCCAGATGTTTTGGTAATGGGCGGAAAATTAAGATACCATGAATCTTATCGTCTTTATTCAACTGATCCAGAGTTTCCATCAGTTTTTCCTGTGTTACATCAGCAGGAAGAAGGAATTTTTCATAAGCTACACCCAGAGTTTCACAGCGCTTTGTTGCACCTCTTTCATAAGATACATCATCCGGTCTTTCGCCTACGCGGATAATTCCCAGAGTAGGGTTAATTCCTTTTCCCTTTAACATTTCTGCATCTGCTTTAATTTTTTCATTTAATGCAGCGGTTACTTCTTTTCCAAGTAATTGTTTTGCCATTTTTTATCCCCATTTCATAATTTTCTTTCAACTTATCCGTCTCTGCTATTTCAACCTTCCAAGCACGCTTTTAAAGATCTCATCTGCAAGACTGGTATATTTCTCTAACATCGCATCTGCTTTCTGATTTAACTCTTCTGCATATTCTCTGTTTTTCATTGATTTTGTATTGATATATACATTTAAACTGGCACCTTCCAATGCCGCTTTGCAAAATGCTGCCCCAACGCCTGCATCACTGATGGCAAGGGTGCTTCCTTTTGCTGCAAATTCCACAATAATATCAATTGCCTCACAGCATTTTTCCATGATTTCCATAGGCACGGAACATGCATCTTTTAACACAATTTCCATTACACGTGCTTTTTCTGCCTTTTCTTCATCCGTTTCACGAGGCAGTCCATATGCTTTTGAGAGGGGTTCGAAAACTTCTGCATCTCTCTCAATTAAAGTTAACAGATCCTTCTGAAGCTGATCAGATTTTGCTTTTAACGCATACATCTCCTCTTCCACTTCTGCATACTTCTTCTTGCCTACTGTTAAGCTGCCCACCATATTTCCCAGTGCGGTTCCGATAGCACCTACTAATGCTGAGGCTCCGCCGCCGCCCGGTACCGGTGCTTTGGAAGCTAATACTTCTACAAATTCATTACATGGTACAGTTGAAAATCCCATAATACCCTCCTGGTGTTTTATAATCTTTAGAACAATCCGGAAATCTTTCCTGTCTCGTCTACGTCGATTCTTTCTGCTGCC
>OATB01000389.1_pt1 | contig 35001 bp, 20 predicted proteins | sample 1494941 | NCBI WGS metagenome assembly OATB01 (sample SAMEA2579931, study PRJEB22360) | human gut metagenome | reverse complement strand
CGCAAAGGTTAGAAAATACCAGTTCTGCGGCAAGCTGACGGAGTCCATATCAGTTTCCCACCCCCATCTTTCCGCACACTACCTATATTACACAAAGCGTCTTCCTCAGCTAAACCCAAATTTAATGCATTTAACAGAACATTACAAAACGTTCGCTGTAGTACTAAAGCGTGTTTCAAAATTCATTCCCGACATCTGCACGTCCAACTTTGCGGCATAATTGATCCGAATCCAGGTTACGTAGCCCGCTACGCGGCCCTTTATCCGGGTCAAATCACCCACAAAGAGTGACGTACAGCTGCTAGAGGGCAATTTTTAAACACGCGCTGGCCTTACCTACTACATAACCCCATTACTTTGAGACAGTTTTCGTTCATCTCCAGGAGAATATCCTGTGTACTTCCGAAAGAGCCGGTAAAAATTGGACATGTTTGAAAACCCGCACTCTTCAGCTATATCCAAGATGCCCTCATCAGATGTGCGCAGCATTTCCCGAGCTTTTTGAATACGCATTTCGATTAAAAATTCCTGGAACTGCATATTGGTCACTTTTCGAAAATAGGACGAAAAATAATTGGGACTCATGCATGATATTCTGGATACGTCTTCCAGTTTTATTTTTTCGCAATAATGTTTTTTGATATATTGGAAAGATTTTTCCAGCCTTTTCATTGCCTCTTTTTTTCCGCCAAGCAATTCGCCTGATGGATAAGAACGCTCACAGTTCCGGTATAGTATGGTGAGTATTTTCAGGATATCGGATTTGATCATTAAAGCATATCCAACTTCCCGTTGGGTGTATTCCCGGTTTATCTCGTTCATAATATGGATGATTTCTCCCGCATAAGGAAGTGTGCCGGGAATTTTGTTTTGGAAATTACTGCCGCGTTCTACAAAAGGCAGTAAATAGTCATAATCAAAAATGCTTGTTCGGTCTGCGATAAAATCCGAACCAAAGATCAAGACAAGTAAGGTCATTTCGTCACTTAACACTTCCCAGCCGTGGGCTTCAATATGGTTGAATAAAATAATTTCTCCCCTTTCTATATCGTATTGTTTGCCATTTACATAATATCTGGCATGGCCATCTAAAATATAGGTGATCTCAAAAAAGTTATGCCAATGGTATACCTCCGGTTTTTTCGAAGAACGCTTCTCAATATATGTTCTTACCTCAAAAGGTTCTTCTTTTTTTAGTATAGTTGTATCCTGTGTAATGATCATTCCGCAAATACCTCTCTGTTTCATTAACTCCCGCTATTCTGTATCTATTATAACGCCAATAAAAAGATTTGTCTCATAATATTATCATGTATTTCTTCATTTAACATGTTTGAGAATCCGGTAATATCTATCGTAAGATAGTACATTCCCATCATAATAAACCAGAGGTTATTTTTTTCCGGTCTCTATAAAATAAAAGTGTAAATATAAACGAGACAAAGATAACCATTCATAGCGAACATGTTTAGGAGGTAGAACATGATTATAATTGGTGAAAAACTAAACGGGTCCATACCAGCTGTGGCAAAGGCAATTGCATCCAGAGATGCAGAGTTAATTAAAGAGCGCGCAAGATTACAGGCCGATGCGGGGGCTGATTTTTTGGATGTATGCGCTTCTGTGGAAGAAGAGGAAGAGATTGAGACACTTCGATGGATGATTGAACAGGTTCAGGAAGTAACGGATACTCCAATTTGTGTAGACAGTCCAAGTGCAAAATCCTGTATTGGGGCATTGCCTTATTGTAAGAGACCCGGATTGCTCAATTCCGTCTCCCTGGAAGGAGATAAAATTGATACGATATTTCCATTGATTGCAGATACAAAGTGGGAATGTGTGGCTCTGCTCTGTGACAACGATGGAATACCGGATTCCGTGGAGCGCCGTATGGAGGTATTTCATGGAATTATGGAAAAAGCAAGGGAATACGGGATTGTTCCATCCAGACTACATATTGATCCCCTGGTTGTAACTCTTTCGACAGATGAAACGGCATTACAGGTTTTTGCCAAATGCTGCAGATTGATTAAAGAAGAATATCCTGATATCCACATTACCAGCGGTCTGAGTAATATATCCTATGGATTGCCGGTACGTAAAAATATTAATCAGGCTTTTATGGTGCTGGCAATGAATGCGGGGATGGACAGTGCCATTGTAGATCCTACGAACAAAAATATGATCGGCATGATTTATGCGACGACGGCACTCCTGGGAAAAGATGAATTTTGCCTGGAATACATAAAGGAGTTTCAGGAGAAAAAAGAAGCAGGCGTGGATATCGATGAATTAACAAAGGACATGGTTCCCGAGATGAAGGATGTCTTTCTGGCAACCCAGCATGGCAAAAATAAAGAGATCGGATGTCTTGTACAAGGTGCACTTGATGCCGGATGTGACCCGGTTGCCGTATTAAACGATGGCATGATCGGAGCTATGGCTGTAGTAGGAGACCAGTTTAAAAAAGAAATAATATTTGTGCCCCAGATGCTTGCTGCCGCCAGAGCCATGAAAGCAGGTGTTGAAGTATTAAAGCCTCATCTGGCAACGGGAGGCGCGGGAAGTGCAGGGAAGATGATCCTGGGAACAGTAGCCGGTGATTTGCATGATATTGGTAAGAATCTTGTAGGAATGATGATTGAAAGTGCGGGATTCGAGGTAATAGATCTGGGTGTGGATGTTCCAATCGAAGATTTTATAAAAGAAATAGAAGCGCATCCCGATGTGACCATTGTTGGACTTTCGGCACTTCTGACAACAACGATGCCCTCTCTGCGCAATACGGTAGCCGCTTTGAATCATGCACCTTTTCGCAGCCGGATTAAAATTATGGTTGGCGGTGCACCTATATCCCAGGCATTTGCTGATGAAATCGGGGCAGATGCCTATACGGCAGATGCAGCAGAAGCAGCAGAAAAAGCCAAAGAACTTGCAAAAGCAGGTACAGGTGCATATCCAGCGTCTAGAAGAATTGAAACTTTTGAATCAGTTGCGCGTGCAGCAGAGGTAGTTGCAAAAGGAGTTAATCCAGAAGGAACTGGAGGGATGACTGAAGCAACAGAAGAATTGAATACAACAAAAAATGCTGCCCCCAAATCGGAGGGGATAAAATTTACAGGAATCAGCCCGGTGGTATCCGGTATCCCCTACAAAGAAAATATGGATGGTGTAAAAGAAAAGTTTACGAATTACTGGAAGCATAGAAATACAGGACGCCCGCTTATGTGTGTCATAGCCAGAAAGCCGGAAATGGAAGCATTTTCTGACGGTTCCCCGGTGGAAGGCGGCTATCTGGACCAGATTTGCCAGGGTAAATATTATAATATGCCCGAAGAACTTAAGTGGAAGGATATGGAAGATAAATATCAGAATCCGGAGCAGATTGTTGCCCGTTACCGTTATTTCTGTGAAACGCACGATTTCCTGGGAGAAAGTTTTCCAAACTTAAATGTAGACTTTGGACCGGGTTCCCTGGCTGCTTATCTGGGATCCGATATAGGATTCAAAGAAGATACGGTCTGGTTTAAGTCCTGTCTGGATAGTTGGGAGGGTGTACCTGAATTTAAGTTTGACCCGGAAAATGAATGGTACAAAAAGCATATTGATCTGGTTACGAGATGCCGCGAACTGGCTGGTGATGATTTTTATGTAGATATGCCGGATCTGATGGAGAACATCGATGTATTGGCTTCTCTTCGTGGGGCACAGGAGATTTTATTTGATATGTTAGACGAGCCGGAGACAATAGGTGAGCGCATACAAGAAATAACGGATCTGTATTATGATTATTATAATAAGTTTTACGAAGTAATTAAAGATGATAAGGGAGGAAATGCCTATACGGTGTTCCAGATATGGGGACCAGGGCGCACGGTGAAGCTGCAGTGTGACTTTTCTGCTATGATGTCACCGGATGATTTCCGTCAGTACATTCAGCCGTCTCTGAAAGCACAGGCAGACAAAGCGGACCATGTATTGTACCATCTGGATGGACCTGCTGCGATCAAGCATCTGGATGCACTTATGGAAATAGACGGAATTGACGCACTTCAGTGGACCAGCGGAGATGCAGGACCTGATGGTACCTTGCCGGATTGGGATGTGATCTACGATAAGGCAATCGCTGCAGGTAAATCCATCTGGGTAAAAGTATATTCCGGAACCTTTGATGACTGGATTAAAAATGTAGACCGTCTGGTTCAGAAATACGGTTCACACAGCCTGTTCCTGTTATTTCCTGAAATGTCACGCACACAGGCAGATACGCTTTTGCAGTATGCAGAAGAACACTGGAAGGACGTACCGGGAACATTTTACGTCCGCTGATTTTTCCTATTAAGAAAAACCTCCATTTTAACTAATGGGGGTTTTTGTCTGTTCGTCGATATTGAGAAGTTGTCATATGAAATTCTTTCTTAAAACAATTACAGAAATATTCAGCCGAAGAAAACCCTACTTTTTCAGCAATGTATGCGGTGGAATCTTCCGTATTGCGAAGCAGAATACAGGCGGCATTTAACTTTGCTCTTAAGCGGAGTTCCTGAAAAGTTGTGTGATAATGTTCTTTGATTAACCGCTGCAGCTGCCGTATGCTCAAACCCACCATATCCGCCAGTGATTCAGGTGTGATATCAGCGTAATAAGAGAGAAATGCCCGTTCAATCATCAAATACTTTTTTTCATCCGGCGGTATATACGATACTTCAGGGTGAAATGTATAGGAAGGGGAATATTCCCTTGCAAGGTGTATTAAAAATTCTGCTGCAAGATGGGGAAGGAGGAACTGGCTTCCGGCAGTTTTTTGCTGCTCTTCAATAAAAAGCCTGTCCAGTGAATCTCTGGCAGCACAGGATAGTTTTCCAAACCAGAAGTTCTGCCGGATCAGTGTTTGAATCAGAGGATCTTTTTCGGGAATGGATTTTTGACTAGCTGTATAGTAGACACCAATTTCATGCATGGCATCCTTGGAATCCGGTATCTGTTCATGGAAAATACCCGGACCGGTCAGATAAAAATCTCCTTCTGCAAGATGATAGGTATCTGTATCGATATGTACGATTCCGCTTCCCTGAGTTATATAGTGAAGTTCATAGCTGTCACTGCTGTGGGCATGCATGGGCATATAGGGCATGGGGCCGGAAGTGAGAGAAAGAACATGAAATTGAGTATTACTAATGGAAAAATAGATATTGACATCTCCCATATATCATCCTCCTGTCTGCGATAAAATCCTCCTTATGGAGACAATAACCTGCTTCATGTAGCAATAAGTTTATTCTAATACAAAAGACCAGGGAAGGGAAGATAAATTATGTATAAAAAGGTTGTGTGAGAAAATCTGACGTTACAGTTAACAAGCAAGCTGTAAACAGTAATACGCCTGCCCATTACAAGTACCCTTTGGCAAGGGACAGGCTAGGCAGCAAGCAGATTGTAAAATAGCGACATTATCAAGTCTAACACGCCGCCCGTCTCTCTGTTATTTGTATCTGAATTTACTATAATGAAGTTATCAAAACAGAAAACAAATGTAGTCTTCATATGAGAATAAAAACATACCAAATGTAGTCTTCATTTGTAAATAAGGAGGATACGATGTACGATTTAAAACCATATTTAGAAGAAATTGACAGAGTGATTGCACAGGGACCTTTTACAGACAGCTGGGATTCCCTGCAGCATTATCAGGTTCCGGAATGGTACCGAAAAGCGAAGTTTGGAATTTTCATCCACTGGGGCGTTTACAGTGTTCCTGCGTTTGGAAGCGAATGGTATTCCAGAAATATGTATATCCAGGGGAGTCCGGAATTTGAACACCATGTAAAGACCTATGGACCACAGAAAGATTTTGGATATAAAGATTTTATACCTATGTTTGATGCGCCCAAGTTTGATCCTGATGCATGGGCAGATCTATTCAAAAATGCCGGTGCGAAGTATGTGGTTCCGGTTGCTGAACATCATGACGGATTCCAGATGTACAAGAGCAAAATTTCTCACTGGAATGCTTATGAGATGGGACCCTGCAGGGATGTGCTGGGAGAACTGGACCGTGCATTCAAAGAGAGAAATATGGAAACAGGCGCTTCTTCCCACCGGATTGAGCACTGGTTTTTCATGGGACATGGAAAGGAATTTGACAGTGATATCAAAGAGCCTATGGAACGGGGAGACTTTTACTGGCCTGCAATGCCCGAAATGGGACCTCAGGATTTGCACAGTAAACCGGAACCGACCGAAGAGTTTTTACAGGACTGGCTTTGCCGCACCTGTGAAATTATTGACCGGTATCATCCGAAGATTGTATATTTTGACTGGTGGATCCAGCATCATGCTGCAAAACCATATCTGAAGAAACTGGCAGCTTATTATTATAACAGAGCGGCGCAGTGGGGGGAGCAGGTTGCAATCAATTATAAACATGATGCATATATGTTTGGCAGTGCGGTAGTGGATATTGAAAGAGGACAGTTTGCAGATATGAAACCTTATTTTTGGCAGACAGACACTGCAATTGCATTAAATTCCTGGTGTTATACAGAAAATAATGAGTTCCGCCCTGCTGAAGATTTGATTTGTGATCTGGTAGATATAGTAAGTAAAAACGGATGCCTGCTGTTAAATGTAGGTCCAAAAGCAGATGGATCATTCTCAGATGAGGATACAAAGATCTTACTGGAGATTGGAGAATGGCTTAAGGTCAATGGAGAAGCAGTATATGAAACCAGCGTGTGGAGAAAATACGGAGAAGGGCCAACGGAGATCGTGGAAGGGCAATTTTCGGATGGAATTAAGAAAAACTTTACCCATGAAGATATCCGCTACACAGTAAATGGAAGTTATCTTTATGCGACTGCATTAAAGTGCAGCCCGGACGGGAACTATACGTTTAAAGAACTGGGTATCCAGGATGCCTCCAGACAGGCAAACTTCCATGGAATCATTCTGGAAGCAGAAGTACTGGGATTTGAAGAAAAACCGGATTGGGTGCGGGATGAAAAGGGCCTGCACATTCATGTAAATTCAGTACAGAGCAGCAAGCCGGTTGTGTTTAAAATTAAAATTGATTAATACGGCATTTATCCATGATCTGTTAGTCAGAATCTCACTGATATGACGAATATTTCTGGTTAATCTGGTAATCATAGGTATTGCAGGACAGGCAGATTTTTACCTGGAATAATAGGAACGGAAAGGCAGATGGAATATTTATGAATGCAAATGCAGAGTTATTAAATTTTGTTTACCAGAACTCGGGAATGGGCGTGGATACGTTAAATCAGCTGCTTGATATTGTTGAAAGTGATGCTTTTCGCAAGCAGATTGAGAGTCAGTTAAAAGGATACCGTGATTTTAATGAAAAGGCAAAAGCAATGCTGAATGAGAACGGATACAATGAAAAAGATATCAGCGCTTTTCAGAAAATGACATCTAATGTAATGATTAATGTCAAGACAATGACAGACAAATCAAGCAGCCATATTGCGGAAATGATGCTGACAGGCAGCAACATGGGCGTTATTGATGCAATTAAAAGTATCAAAAAGTATGAGCATGATGCAGAAAAAGATATCGTTTCCCTGATGAAAAAACTCCTGGATTTTGAGGAAAAAAATATAGAGAAACTGAAAGAGTTCTTATAAATAAAAATAAAATAGCAGGAAACCAATAAGCCGGTGATTTGTATAATGAGTAAACTTTTACAAATTTCCGGCTTTTCCTTTGTCTAATTGTTCTGATTGTAAATAGAAATTCTTTTCAGTATAATAAGAGATAGAGTTGTTTACAAGCAAGATTCCGGACTGGTTTTATATTGTCACGGATAATCAGGGGGATTAATATGAAAAAGGTATGGATAGGATTCATTGGAGGCCTTTGTCTGTCCGGTGTACTGCTTCTGCAGGGGTGTACCCAGGCGGATACATCCCCTCCGGAAGGGATGAAGGAGACGCTTACGCTGATGACAATCAGTAATGGCGGGCAGGAGGTGCTAAAGGAAGCGGTTGAAGAATTTAATGCATCCAATACGTTTGATGTTGAGATAGCATGCGAAGAATACAGCATGGAGGATTTCAAGGCGACGCTGGCAAGAAAAATGGCTGCAAATGAGGAGCCCGACCTGTTTTTTTCCTGGCAGGCAGGATTTTTAAAAGCTTATGTGGATAAAGGGAAAGTGCTGGATTTAACCTCTCAAATACAGAATGACAGTAGTTTTAGCAGACAGTTCCAGGAGGATGATTTTGTAAATGTCACATTTGACGGTGGAATTTATGCGGTACCTGCTACAAAGTGCATCTCCGGAGTGTTTTACAAGAAGAAACTCTTTGAACAGTATGGACTTCAGGTGCCGGAAACATATCAGGAGTTTTTGAATGTCTGTGAAGTATTTAAACAAAACGGAATTGTTCCGATTAATCTGGACAGTACACCCTGGAATGCAGGGCAGCTTTTCTTGCAGGTTATGAATAGTGTCTGTGGAAGAGAACTGGAGACATATGAGAATCTGCAGAATATTCCATGGACTTCTGACAAGCTATTAAAATCTGCAGAATTATTAAAAGATTTATATGACATGGGATACTTGCCGGAAGATTTTCTGGGAACAGAGGGGAAAGCTGTTGCGGCAGAAGATACGGCAATGGCAGTTTCCGGCAACTGGATGGCAAAATGGTTGAGTCAGGAGGGCGAACCCTGGGGAGTTTTTCTGCTGCCACCCCTTCAGGAAGAAAACAGGGGAATAGCAATCGGAGGAAGTGACCGAAGCTTTGCGGTATCCCGGAGCTGTAAAAATCCCGAGGCAGCATGCAGCTTTTTGAAAGAGCTAAGCAGTGACAAATATCAGAGTAAAATCTTATATGATGAAGGGACAATACCGGTAGTCGATATCGAGGCAGACAGAAGCAGGTTGTCGGACCTGCAGCTGGAATGTTTTGATTTATACAAAACGACGGATTCTTTCTGCCTGAATATGGATGTACGGTTTGGTCCTGAATTTGGAGATCTGTTCAATGAGACAGCACAGGCAGTCATTGCAGGTGAGGATTACAGGGAAGCAATGAAAGGTCTGGAGAGCTATGCAAAAAAGCAGCGTACAGATGAAAAAGGAGGATGAGCGGTTTGCTAAAGATCGTAATTGCAGATGACGAAGAATTTATAAGAATGGGTCTGGCGTCCATGCCGTGGAGCGAAATGGAGATAGAAGTGAGCGGATCGGCACGCAATGGGATAGAAGTGCTGGAATTGATAAAAGAAAAACATGCTGATATTTTACTTACGGATATCCGTATGCCCGGGATGACGGGAATAGAATTATCGCGCAGGGTGCTGGAAATACAGCCTGATATTAAGATCATATTATTAACAGGGTATGGTGAATTTGAATATGCCCAGGAGGCGATTAAGCTTGGAATTTTTGATTACATATTAAAGCCCAGCACGCCGAATGGAATTTTTGAATGTGTAGGGAGGGCGAAAGAAAGGATACTTCAGGAGCAAAAGCAGGAAGAACACCTTCGCCTGATTCAAAATGAACTTCAGAACTTTTCAACGCTTCAGCAGGCAAATAGTCTGCTGGGATCAAAACCCGGGACGGATGGGGAAGAAGAGGGGCTGATTGAAATGATTATCCGTTATCTGGGGGAACATTATGCAGAGAATGTCACTTTAGCAGCCCTTGCGGACTTTACACATTTTAATACGGATTATCTAAGCCGGGTTATCAAACAGAAAACCGGTCAGAAGTTTTTAGGTATACTAACGGGAATCAGAGTGTCCCATGCAGCCAGGCTGCTGAGTGATACACAATTGAAGAACTATGAGATCGCCAATAGGGTGGGCATCAATGATGAAAGGTATTTTGGGCAGGTTTTTAAAAAGACATATGGAGTAACACCAAGCCAGTATCGAAAAGCGAGGCGAAAAGGAATCGATATAGAACAGCTTACTCAAATAGAAGATGAGGTATGAAATTAAAGAAGAAGAAATTTTACAGCTTTCGTTATAAGCTGATAGCATTGTGTATGGCACTTACCATCATTCCCACATGTTTGATGAGTACGTTTCAATACTATTATTCCAGCACACTGGTGGAAAAACAGACAAGGGAATACCTTCAGGATGTGGTGGAGTGGACTTATATCAAGGCTGACGATTTTGCAGGGGAACTAGAAGATATTACCTTCAGTATCATAAGCAACTCCACAATCCAGGAGATTTTATCCGATTTGGAAAAAGACGCCGGCAGATTTGAAAAATATAAAAAGATGCAGTCATTGAAGGACCATTTATCGTCCTATGCTCTATTAAAGGATTATATTTCCAATATCAGCATTGTGACGGAAGAAGGCGTCTCTTATTCTTACAATAAGAACAGGAGCACTTCGGACATTAAAGTGGATCGGGAGAAAGTATATGAAGCAGATGGCAGAACTGTATGGGGAACTACGAATCAAGACCAGCAGGAGTTTGTGGTTTCAAGAAAAATAAACTCTTTAAAAAGCAGCAGATCCCTTGGTTATGTATCGGTGACTGTTCAGGAGCATGCAGTGAATGAACTGCTGAATTCCTTTAAAAAAATAGAAGGCGGTACCATTTATCTGCTGGATAGTTCCAATCATGTGGTTTCTACTGAGGAAAAGGATCTGTTAGGGCAGACCATTCAATATTCCGGTAGAAAAAATGAATTGCATATGGATAGTGATGCCGGCGATTTTGCCTACTATACCAGCGAGAATATTTCAAATGGGTGGAAAATAGTAGCGGCTATTTCAACCGGGTATTTCCGGGAAAATGTGGAGAACCTGAGAAATGTGTTCTATATCCTTGCTTTTATTTCGGCACTGATAGTAGCTGCACTTGCAATAAAGCTTTCTAAAAGTGTCACACGTCCGCTCGTAACTCTTTCGGGTCAGATGAAGCGGTTTGGGCAGGGAGATTTTGAGGCACGGTATGATATTTCTACAAATGATGAGTTTGGCATGGTAGGGGACACGTTTAACCAGATGGTTGCCAGGATCCAGGATCTGCTCAATGAGGTGTACGAACAGCAGTTATTAAAACAGAAAGCAGAATTGGAATCCCTGCAAATGCAGATTAATCCCCATTTTCTCTATAATACACTGGAAACCGTGAACTGGATGGCACGTATGAAAGGAATTAACGAAGTGGGAGATATCGTGTCTTCTCTGGGCAATCTCATGCGGTTTGCACTGGGACCGGATACGTATATCACTCTTGAAAAAGAGGCACGCAACCTGAGGGATTATATTAAGATTCAGGAATACCGTTATGGAGACCGGCTGAAGGCAACGGTAGAGATACCTGTGGAATTGATGGATTACCGGATTCCCAAGCTTCTGATTCAGCCGATTCTGGAGAATGCAATTGTCCATGGTGTGGAAGATAAAATAGGTGATGCAAAGGTGGCGGTGACCGGTGAGAAGAAAGACGAAAAGCTGCTGATACATGTAAGGGATAACGGAATCGGAATGTCTCCGGAAATTATAGACAGAATCTTTCAGGATGATAAAACAGTAGAAAAATCGAAAGGCACGAGTATCGGGCTTCGGAATGTACACCGGAGGCTGAAAATGCATTATGGGGATGGGTACGGGATCTGTATTGACAGCCGGATGGGTGAAGGAACGGAGGTAACACTGACCCTGAAGGCAGAATTATTTGAAGAGATGACAGCATATGCATCTGTTCCAAAGGTCCGATAAATGAACAAACGGCTTTATAATTGGGATTTCTAACAATGGAATCTAATTATAAGGTCGTTTTTTTCAACATTTTGGTAGATAATCTGCATTGTTGAAAATTCAGTTTTGCATGATAATAATAACAAGAACGAAATCCAAACGTGCACGGGATCAAATTCTGAAAATGGTAAGCTGTATAAGCTTACGAAAAACAGGAGGTAGCGTTTATGAAAAGGAAGGCAAAAGCCATGCCGAAAAAATTAATGGCATACATGATTACCACAGCTTTGATAGCGGGGACCATTTCCTATGCAGTACCAATAGACACGAAAGCCACTGAAAATCAGGAATCAGATGGCCAGTCCGTAACGTTTACACCGGCTCCGGCAGGGCATGTATATGCAGGAATGCCTTTATTTGACGGGGTACCGGCACATTATGAGCAGTATTTGGATGCAGTTATTGATTACATAGGATTGGAAGGAGCAGCCAGATTTGCATTTGACACCAGAGGTGATTATGTACTGACACAGGGTGAAAATGCAGGAAGAACTATTCCTGGTTCCCTCACTTTTACCGACTGTGTACAGGGAGTATCCACTGACTTTCCCGCAATTATCGGTTTGGGACAGAGCTGGAATAAGGATCTGGTAGCATCCGTTGGAAATGTTCTTGGAAACGAAAGAGTGAATAAAGTGGATTACAGCAGCTTGTCTGACATTAATGTTATGGCATGTACGGCAACCAGTGATCTGCGTATCAACCCGCTGAGCGGTAGATTTGACGAAGGGTTTGCAGAAGATCCGTATCTGGCGGCATCTATGGTGAATGAAATGGCAACGGGTGTTTCCGGTATTGCACAAGCAGAAAATCCGGAGGGGTTCTGGCAGAAAGCGGTAGTTACAACCAAGCATTTTACCACTTACAATGCTCAGACATTCCGTTCTGTAGCCAGCAATAATGCCAGTGCCAGAACGCTGTTAGAATACCAGCCGCAAAGTACATTTAAAGGAATTGAGTCCGGGGCTATCGGAGGCTTTATGAGCTCATATGGAAGGACAAATGGTATTCCAAATATTATATCACCACTGATTAATTATGCAAAAAGCTTATCTCCTTACGGACTGTTCTCTGTAACAGATGCTGGATCTGTAAGTAATCAGAGTGGATATGGGAATGGATTTGACTCCAGTTATGTACCTCTTATTGATGACAGCGCTTATAACGGAGCCGGCTATTCATCCATCGGTGCGCTGATGGCAGTGGCGAATTCAGCGGGGGCAAGTACCACACGTGCAAATGACGCCAGTTTTCAGACCCTGATCGATCAGGTAGAAGCAGGAACTTACGGCGTCACTCAAAGTGATGTGGAGAATGTGGCAAGAGACCAGATTGGACAGCTGGTACGCTGTGGTGTCTTGAATGAGGATATGAATGATTATCCTTTCTATTCTCAGTCAGCAGGAGTTGGAGCAGCCGATGATTATAATAATACTTATAATCAGGGCGTTGCATTGGAAGCGGCACAGGAATCCATTGTATTGCTCAAGAACGACAATGATGTCCTGCCGCTGGATAAAGAAGACTCTGTCTATGTATCCGGACCAATGTCCGTAGCCAGATTCAAAACGACCTATGCGGTAGGGAAATCCCCTGAGATCGATAATGCATTGTATTCTACCGCAGCCGGAATCCGTAAAATCGGAGGAGAAGACAAGGTAAAATACAGCACAGATGCCGAAGTAGTGCGGATAAAAACAGCCGACGGAAAATATATTGCACTTTCCGATGATGGAAAGTCCCTGGTAACGGTAAGTGAACAGGAGAAAGCGGCAAAATTCGAAAAATATTCCTGGGGACAGGATGGTTACAGTTATAAGTGCCTGAATAATGACAAATGGCTCAAAGGTGTTACGACCGGCGGCGGCTGGGGAGGCGGCGGAACTTTCACTGGTGTGGAAGCAAGCGGAACAGAATCCCTGGAGCAGATTGTTAATGATCTGGAAGCTACCTATGTAACAACATCCATGCCTTACCGGTTCCGGGTAGAAGAAAATTCTGATCAGACCATCAGCTACATCATGGAGTCCTACAGCGAAAGTTTTGTAGGAACAACACCGGTAGTGGGATACTATACAAACGGACGTTATCTCAGTGTGGATGGAGAAAATGTAGCTTTTAGTGATAAGCTGCAGGATCAGACAACAGCAGAAAGCCTGCGTACTGAGAGTGCAAGATTCACAGAAGAAATTGTAAAAGAAGCGGGAGCAGAGACGAAGGAAAGCGCAAGCGATTATGCAGTAGTGGTTGTAGGCGCCCCGGCAAGACACAGTTCCGGTGAAGGCTGTGACCGTTCTGATATGTATCTGGGAGAAGACCAGTATAAACAGGTGGAAAATGTAGCGGCAGCTTATCCCGGCAAGACAATTGTAGTCGTGCAGACCAACTATCCAGAGATCATTGAGGAGATAAAACAAAATAATAACGTAGCTGCCATATTGGTACAGCCATATGCAGGGCAGTACGGGGGATATGCCATGGGCCAGGTCATCTACGGCGATGTGGCGCCAACCGGAAGATTAACGTCTACCTGGTATTCCAGCAATGAGGTTCTGCCGGAAATTACACCATACTCTATTCCGGAAGGAATGGATCTGACTCTGGACCAGCTAGACCCAAGATTCACAACGGATATGACCAATTCAGATCCGGTTCAGACCGGACTGACCTATATGTATTCGGATGATTCTAATATTACTTATGAATTTGGTGCAGGACTGACCTATACAACTTTTGCTTACAGCAACTTACAGTTGCCAGAATCAGTTCATGCAGAGGATGGCAGTTTCCAGATATCGGTAGACGTTACCAACACTGGAGATACTGCTTCATCAGAAGTTGTACAGGCGTATATCTCAAATAATAATTCAGCATATGGCTCATATGCACCAAAGATAAAACTAGTTTCTTTTGAGAAAGCAGAGATTGAACCTGGGCAGACGAAAACCGTTGTTCTAAGTGTAGACCCCAAGGATTTTGAACTTTGGGATACCAACAGCCATTCATATATTATAGAGACAGGAAATTACGACATCATGGTGGGAAGTTCCTCCAGGAATATTTTACAGCAGGGTATGGTTTCGGTTACAGGCGGGGCAATTGGTGAACTGGATGCAGGCAGTCCGGTGAATGTATTTGACTGCAGCTATGCCGGAAGCGGAGTCGTGTATCGGGAAGTGTCCAAGGAACATACGGCAGAGTCCCTGGCAAATGCATCCAGAGACAATGAGGAAAATGCACAGTCCCGTGTAGCATCCGGATATTATGCCGTAATGTCAGAACGGGAAGGCGCATGGACAGCCATGAAAAATGTAAATCTGGATGAGGTAACAAAAATCTGTGCGAATGTGGCAACCAGGAATGAACATGCCGCAATTGATGTTAGAAGTGACTCACCGGATGGAGAATTAATAGCAAGTATCAATTTTGATATCACACCGGTTAACAGCTATACTGCGCCTGAGACGGGAGAAAATCCGGAAGCTGCAGTGGATCTTCCGGTGAATGAACTGGCATACGAAGATGTGACAATCGAACTTGAATCTCCCCTCCTGGGTGTTCACGATGTCTATCTGGTATTTGCAAATGCAGATACAAGAATTAATACAATTCAGTTTGTGAAAGAACAGACAGAACAGGTATCTGTGGATAAGTCCGTCTTAACTGCTGTAATTGCAAAGGTAAATGCTGTAAATGATGAATATTATACTGCTGAATCGTATGCCAGGGTTTCGGAAGCGGTTAAGAAAGCAGAAACAGTGATCTCCAGAGAAGATGCTTCTCAGGAAGAAGTGGATGCAGCTGTTATGGAGATTGTAAATGCTCTCAGCGGCCTTACTGTGAAACCGGCGGAGGAGGAAAAAATACAGTATGCCGATATCCGTGCTCTGAATCAGGCAGCCGAAAAGGCCCGGGCAGTAGATAGAAGTAAATATACAGCAGAGTCACTGGCAAGGCTTGACAGTATACTGCAGGCAGCACAGGAGTTAATCCGGGTTGCTCCAGAAAAACAGTTGCAGTCCGTAGTGGATGTAGTGGCAAAATCCGTAAATGATGCAGTGGGAAGTTTGGAGATCAGAGAGATATCAACATTGCCCAAAAAAGGACTTAAAGTAACGGCAGGAAAATTAAAATATAAAATCACGGCTTCCTCTTCGTCAAAAAGAACCGCAGCCGTAACAGCACCGGCTAAAATGAGCTATACATCAATTAGCATTCCTTCTACAGTAAAAATAAGTGGCTACACCTATAAAGTGACAGCAATTGCTGATAAGGCATTCAAGAACAGCAAAAAACTAAAAACCCTGAAAATCGGAAGCAATGTAACTTCTGTGGGCAAACAGGCATTTTATAATTGCAAAAAATTAAAAAATATTACTGTAACTGCAAAAGGGATCACAAAAGTAGGCACAAATGCACTAAAGGGAATTGATAAAAAAGCAGTATTGAAAGTACCGTCATCTAAACTGAAAAAGTATAAGGCATTGTTCAAAAACAAAGGTCAGAAAAGTACGGTAACGATAAAAAAATAATACAGGCGGGGCTGCTAAAAAGCAGTCCCCATCAAACAGGAGGCATATATATATGAAGAAGAAAATAGTAAGTATTTTATTAGCAGCAGCGATGACTCTTTCCATGACAGCATGCGGCAGCACAGCAGATAAAACCACAGAAGCAGGTGGTACAGAAAGTGCAGGTGCCACAAATGCAGAGGGTACCGCAGGAGCTACAGAAACCGCAGGGGAAACGAAGGATACAGCATTAGAAGGAACAGAGACAATTTCCGAAGACAATAATACAGGTGATAAAGCAGGATCATCAGACCCGGTTACTATCAAAGTGTTCTCCAATCTGACAGACCGTAAAAACGGACAGGGTTTTGTAGAACAGACATTGTTTGATCAATATATGAGTGAAAATCCGAATATTACAATTGAAGTGGAAGCTTTAGATGACGAAGCTTATAAGACGAAATTCAAGGCTTATGCATCCGGAAGTGAGATGCCGGATCTGGTAAATATCTGGGGCCAGCCATCCTTCTTAGATGAAGTAATACAAGAGGGGCTGCTTGCGGAATTAGACACAGATGCATATGCGGATTATGGATTTTTATCCGGTTCGCTGGATGGTTTCAGCAAAGATGGCAAGCTTTACGGACTGCCCAGAAATACCGATGTTATGGCATTTTATTATAACAAAGCTTTATTTGAAGAAAACGGCTGGAAGGTACCGGAAACATATGATGACCTTATCAAACTTGCAGGTGACATTTCAAAAGCAGGCCTGATTCCCTGCAGTATGGATGGAGCGGACAAATGGCCCATTTCCATTTATTATCAGGATATCGTTACCAAGATCTTAGGAGACAGCCAGCAGGATGTAAGGACTTCCGTAAGTACAGGTGATTTCAGTAACCCGGCTTATCTGGAAGCTGCAAAATTGATGCAGCAGTCAGTAGAAGCAGGCCTGTTCCAGAATGGATTTGAGACAACGGATTATGGTACTTCCATGAATCTTTTTGCCAACGGACAGGCAGCAATGTTCTATATGGGAAGTTGGGAAATGTCTATGGCAACGAACCAGGATGTACTGGAAGAAGTGCGCAATAACATCGGCGTATTTATGATGCCGGTAGTGGATGCAGATGCAAGTAAAGTAACTGATATTGCAGCATGGAACGGCGGCGGATATGCAGTGACAGAAAAATCAGAGGTGAAAGAGGAAGCTGTTAAATTACTGAATTACATGTTCCTTCCACAGAACTGGTCAAAGGTCGCATGGGAAAACGGAGTATGTATGTCCGCTCAGAACTATTCAGATTATCTGACCGGTACCGAAACCCCGGTGCAGTCAGCATTTACAGACATCATTGGAAATGCATCAAGTATAACCGGAGTGACCTTTAATGATCTGGGGAATTCCGAGTTTAAAACAACGAGTGAAGACCTCTCAGCAGAACTTGCCATCGGAATGGTAACACCGGAAGACTTTATCAGCCAGCTTCAGGCTGCCTGCAAGAAATAAATAATCGTATTATCGCATCACTTAAATGGCGGCACCACACAGCATGGAAACTATTTTGTAAATGGGTTCTGGTGATGCCGTCATAATATATGAAAATAGAAAGAGGTATGCTTATGAGCAAAATTTACAGCAACAGAAAGGTTATCATAAGCCTGGTTCTCCCTGGAATCTTAACCTTTCTGCTGGCGATTCTCGCACCAATCTGTCTGAGTGCTTATTACAGTTTTACAGATTTTTCTGGTATGGGAGCTGCCACATTTACAGGCCTTGCAAATTATAAAGAATTATTTCAGGATCAGGGATTCTGGATATCCCTGCGCAATTCACTGCTGCTGGCAGTGGGATTTATCTGTATCCAGCATCCCCTTGCCATGATCACAGCAGCGATTCTGGACAAGTTACAGAATAAGGCAGAGGGAATCTTCCGCTGTGTATATTTTATTCCAAATGTCATATCCGTGGCAGTTATCGCTTACTTATGGAAATTTATCTACAATCCGAATTTCGGTTTACTGAATAATATTCTTAAAGCTTTTGGATATACAAAAGAAATTAACTGGCTGGGATCCGGCATGGCGATCTGGTCAGTACTGATTGTCCTGATCTGGCATGGTTTTGGCTGGGGCATGCTGATTTACTATACCGGAATTAAAAATATTGATCCTGTTTTATATGAGGCTGCAGCCATTGACGGGGCAACAGGAGCCCAGTCATTTCTCAGAGTTACACTGCCCTTAATGAAGCCTGTGATTCAGGTAAACGTTACAATGGCAATTATATCTGCACTGAAGCAAATGGAAACGGTATATCTTTTGACCAATGGGGGGCCTGGCAACCAGACTCAGTTCCTGGCAAATTATTTATATAAACAAGCATTCAATTCCTTTAAATATGGATACGGAAATACAATCAGCGTTGCTTTTATTTTAATTTGTCTTATGGCAACCGTTCTCTTAAACCGGGTATTTAAGGAAAAAAATGACTAATGGGGGGATGACAATATGAAATTGAACTGGAAAAGAATTATATTATATACCTGTCTGATTCTTGCAGCCGTCATCCAGATCTTTCCGCTGGTTTGGCTTTTAGATTTTTCGGTGGCAAGCAGCAATGAAATGTTTACAAACGGACTGCTGATCATTCCGGAAAAGTTTCATTGGGATAATTATGTTACTGCATTTGTAGACGGACACTTTTTATTGTATCTGAAAAACAGCGTATTTATTAATGTGACAGCGGTTCTGCTGGTAATTTTAATTTCCATTATGGCTGCTTATGCCATAATGAGGATGCAGTGGAAACTAAGCGGTCTGGTCAAAACCATTCTGCTGCTTGGGATGATGATTCCTATTCACGCCACACTGCTGCCTAATTATGTAATTTACGACAGAGTGGGAATTACGGACAGTTTTTGGGCACTCCTGATTCCCTATGTAGCATTTTCGCTGCCCCAGGGGCTTTTCCTGACCTGCAGCTTTATGGAGTCCATACCCAGGGAACTGGAAGAGGCAGCAGTCATGGACGGATGCGGATTGTACCGGATATTAGCTGTAATCATCACACCTCTGATGAAATCCTCTATGGCTACGGTAGCAATCATGACATTTTTGAATAACTGGAATGAATTTATGATGGCGAGCACTTATTTAAGCAGCAATAAATGGAAGACCCTTCCCTTCTCTGTGCTGGAGTTCACCGGGCAGTATTCATCAAATTATGCGGTTCAGTTTGCGGTTATGGCACTTACAGCGATGCCTGCAGTTGTTATCTATGTGCTTTTAAATAAGCATATCACAAAGGGAGCTGCCCTGGGAGCAGTGAAAGGATAATCAGTCTGTCCAATGGCTTTCGCTGTGTTTATCCCAGAAACTGTTTTGGAGATTTACCCGTAGTTTTTTTAAATACCTTACTAAAATACAGGGAATCATCATATCCCACCAAAGTCGCAACTTCCTTTATCTTTAAACAGTTATCTGCCAGCAGCAATTCTTTTGCCTTATCAATGCGCAGTGCAGTGATATATTCGGTAGGAGAAAGTGCCTTGTATTCACGAAACAATTTGCTCAGGTAGGCAGGAGAAAAGTTAAAATGTTCTGAGAGATTCTGGGTATTGAGGGGCTGCTGGTAATTCTCCTGTATATAGGTATCAATCGTAATCATCAGGTGTTCTTTAAACGTTGTAGTGGCACACTGATTTTTGATCTGGTCAAAAATATCATTGAAAATATCATTCATATTATCAAATAGATCTTGAAAGGAGGACGACATATAGATGGCGTCTCCGGCATATTCAATGCAGCTTCTGGATGAGGAAGAGGAAATATTTTTGTCTTTGGAAAAACAGATATTCATTAAATCATAGAGATACTTGAAAACGGTACTCTGATTACAGTTCTTTTTTTTCATGGTGCTTATCATGCCGGAAAGCTCTTTTGTAAACAGGCCAAACTGCATCTGGTCAAAAAAGGTACAAAGGTTAGACAGATGGAGATCCAGCATCTTAAGGGTACTTTCGGAAGTGTTTCCGGCACGGTTTTCTTTTGGCTGGAACAACAGCTGTGAAGTACCAAGTATGGTCTTTTTAGCTAACAGCTGACGAAGGGACTGAATGGACTTTCCCACTTCATTCATATTTTTTAGTTCCGGATCCACCGCCATTGTGAAAGGCTGCTGCAGCTGCAAAGAAGAAAAAAACTGATGATAAAAGGTCTCTGTTTCGCTCAGGGTACGTTGATTAAAGGATAGGATAATATTTTTTTCTGATGGAGTTTTCCCCTCTAAAATCCAAAAGGATTCATCAGGCCTAAGCAGTTTGGTTATGATTTTTTCCAGATGGCAGTTTGACCACAGTGAATGCATGGAAGTAGTATAAATGGTGGAGTAGATGGGAAAAGAGCCAATACAAAGAACAGCCGTCGCATAATGATCTGTTTTATCCGGTTGTGGTACCCTGGGGGAATAAGATAAAACAGGTCCGCTGTTTCTGATTTCACTTTCCAGCTTTTCCTGATATTTTTTTTCGTACACATCGTTCAGGATATTCGTCAGAGCTTCTTCCTCTACGGGCTTTAGCAGATAGTCCATGACTCCCAGCCGAAGTGCTTCTTTGGCGTAGTTGAATTCACTGTATCCGGTGAGAATCACACAGATGATATCAGGATACCGCTTTTTCACATGTTGAATCAGTTCCAGACCATTGATTACAGGCATTTGAATGTCTGTGATTAACAGGTCTATTTTACTATGGGAGTTTTCTAATATTTCTATGGCCTGCCTGCCGTTAAAAGCGGTTGCAAATATCGTGCATTTTTCAGAGCATTTACGTATCTGAAACTGTATATCTCTTAAAATAGGCGGTTCATCTTCAACTAATAAAATCGTTATCATAATAAGTTCCTCCAATTGTTATACGGGTTCCGCCGTCTGTTATTTGTTCAATATGGAATGTAATATCATCTTTGTATTTAAGCTTCAGGCGTACAATCGTGTTAATTAATCCCATGCCTCCTATTTTCAACATGCTTAAATTGCTGGAAGGGTTGGAAAGAAATTCATCAACACGTTTATCCAGTTTTTTGATTTCATCATCAGCCATGCCTATGCCGTTATCTTCTACGGACAGATACCAGTTATTATCGTCTGTCCAGCAGCAGATAGTGATGATCCAGGGCGGGAGTGTCTGTTTAAATCCGTGCTGGAAACAATTTTCTACAATTGGCTGCAGGGAAAGCTTGGGGATTTGAATTTTGGTCTCCGGTATGTGGGGGCTAATCTGAAGGGAATATTCAAACATATCTTCATAACGGACTTTCATTAAATTCAAATAGTCTTCTGTATGCTGAATCTCTTTTTCAATCGGGATCAGATCCCGGTCATAAGTGGAATTATACCGCAGCATTCGCACCAGATAATCGCAGACCATGCCAATCCGGTCCACATCAGACTGATGGCTCATAGCCTTGATGATGGTGAGCATATTATAGAGAAAATGCGGGTCCATCTGGGCTTGTAAGGCAATCATATGTGCCTGCATTTCCTGCGCTTTCAGGAGCATTACCTCATCCATAGAATCCTGCAGACGCTGGAACATTCCCTGGAAAGCGACATTCAGCTGTGTAAATTCATCTTTAAATTCTTCCGTATCCGCTTTTAAATATAGGTTATTTAGGGAAACCTGTTCCACGGAATCCGATAAATTACGAAGGGGCTGTGTGATCCTGCTGGATACCTGGTACACCAGATAGAGAAATATGCAAAGGGTAAGCAGGGTGAAAAGCAACAGCATCAGCAGCATAGGTTTCATTACGGTGATTACCTGGGACGTTGGCTGTGTCATAATCAAAGTAAAATTTGAATAATCCGATGACTGGCCATAATAAAAATAATTCTGCAATGGAGCATCTTTATGTGTTTGATCCCCCAGCAGCTGCCGGTACAGTTTACTGCCTGTGTTTTGGTTCTCTTCATAGGGGTAAATTTGTTCTCCGTTTTGATCATAGAGGAAACAACTGTAATTGGTGCCGGGAAGTGTAAGTATACTTGCAAATGTATCGTATGGACACTGAATTTCTACGACTCCAATTGTCTTGTTAATATTAAGGGGATTATATATTTCCCGATAAAGAGACGCCATTAATTTTTTGTCGGGAGACAGGTAATCATTTTGAAAGCATTGGATGGATTTGTGGTTACTGAGGATGGGCAGCTTTTTATACCAGGCATCAAATTCAGGGGAATCAAACCATTCGGCTTGCTGGTTGGGATTAAATGCAATTCCCGACGAGATAAAATTTCTGTTTTGATTGTAAATATTCAAACGAAAACGGGATGCGCTGTTAGGCGCATTGATACTGGTAAGGGTAGAAGCTATTTCGGAGTTGAGCTGGTAGTTGCTGTAAGGGGTATTAAATGCTTTGTAAAAAGTGCTGCTGACTGTGGGATTGCTGCATATGTACAAAGCCATTTTATCCATATCAGTAAAAAGGTTATCAAGCTCATTCAAAGTTTTGGTAGTCAATTGGGTTAAAGTGGTTTTCGTACTTTCTTTCAGGTTGTTATAGGTATATAGAAAAAAAGCAGCGCTGGATATAACAATAAAGCAAAGCATGATTACCGAGTAATAAAAGAACAGTTGTTTCTGAAAATTAGTTTTTTTCATGTGATTTTCCCCTTCGCAGATATCTTTTATAAGCTTAAAATAACATCCCCTAAACGATGTTCTTACTTATTTGTAATTATATAGGGATTGCGTCACAGAAACAAGAGGATTGGAATTTTTTACATATAAACTGAATCATATATTCCATTTCTTTTCCCGTGGACTGCAAGTATAATGAGTTTAAATCAAAGGAGGAATTGAAATGAAGAGAAAAAAAATTTTAGCAGTTATGATGGCGGCAGCAATGGCATTAACATTAGGAGCATGCTCCCAGGAAAAAACAGAGAGTACCGCAAAAGAGAGTACAGCGGCAAATGAGGCACAGACAGCAAAAGGAGAGTCTGGGGAAGAAACTGCAGGCACAGCAGCAGATGATTCAAGTACAGAGGCAACGAAGATTTCCTTTTTAACAAGCCAGGGGAAGTTTAAAGAAGAATACCGAACCATGGCGGAGGCAATTAAAAAAGATCATGGGATCGAAGTTGATTTTCAGGTTGTACCGGACAATGAATATTATTCTTTATTAAAAGTAAAATTATCTACTTCCGAAGTGCCGGATATTTTCGAATATAACACGCCAACGAACAATGTGGAAATCGGAGCGGCAGAATATTGTGAAGATTTGAGCAATGAAGAATGGGTATCACGTCTGGCGAATCCGGAAATTTTAAAAGACATTAATGATGGAAAGATCTATGCGCTTCCAAAAGAATCATCTTCCGGCTTTCTGGCAGTTTACTACAATGCAGACGTTTTGGAGAAATACGGATTTAAAGATCCTCAGCCAAAGACTTATCAGGAATTTGTGGATATGTTAAATACCATCAAAGAAAAAGGAGAAGGAGTGATTCCTCTCTATATGACAAATAAAGATTCCTGGACAACACAGATAAATATGACAGCAGGATTTCCGGTAGCACTGGATCAGAAAGCATCCGAGACTTTTGAAAAGCTTACAAAAAATGAATTAAAGTGGACGGACGTTCCGGAGTTTAAAGATGTGCTGGACAAATACAATGACTTATTTGTAAATGAATACGTCAATACAGATTTTTTGTCTGCCTCCTATGATACGGCAGCAGAAAAAATTGCTACGGGGGCAGCTGCAATGTATTTAAGCACAGAAGGCTTTGCATCGGATATCAGTGCTAAATACCCGGATTGTAAATTAGGCTCTTTTATTATCCCATACAATGATGTGGAAAAAATGGCAATTGGAGCATATGTGCAGGGGTTATTCGTGCCTAAGGCAGGAAAGCAGGTAGACAAAGTAAAAGAATTTTTGAAAATATGGTCAGATCCCAAGTATCAGAATTTATATTATGAATCACAGCCCGGATTTCCAGCATACAAAGATGTAGAAGGCGGAACCGTTCCGGAATCGGTACAAAAGCTGGTTGATAACTATGTTACCACCAAAAATTATGTTTATCAGTTAAATGATCAGATGTCACAGTGCAGTACCGTATGGCCGGATTTATGGACTTATTATAATGAGATGATCTCCGGTACGAAGACAAGCGAAGAAGTGCTGGAAACCTGGCAGAAGCAGTATGTAGATTTTATGCAGCAGCAGGGCGCACAGGGATTTTAAGACACTGAAATTCGTAAAATGGGACAGTATGATACTGTCCTGTTTTTTAAAAAAATTGCGAGAAATGCAATATAATAGTTAGTAATTGCATGTAAATATAGAAGAATATAAGAAATAGGGAGTAAAAAATGGATAAAAAAATGAAAAAATTCTACCCGAATTACTTTACATATCCTGCAATTTTCCTGTTTGTACTGTTTTTTGGTATCCCGGTAATTGCGGCGTTTGGATTAAGTTTTACGGATTGGAATATTAACAGGCTTTTTAAGCCGTCCTTTAATGGCCTGGCGAATTTTATATATTTGTTTCAGGATGAATATTTTGCATTGGCACTTCGGAATACGTTTAAGTTTGCAATCATTACCACAGTACTGATTATTGTGATCGGCTTGCTCTTTGCATTGCTTTTAAATGCAGCCATATTTGGACGGAGCGTTTTTCGAACTCTCTTTTATTTGCCGGCAGTATTAAGCCTGATCGTAGTGGGTATTATGTTTACTTCTGTATTAAGGATGGATAATGGTATATTAAACCAGTTATTAGGGGCACTTGGATTGGAGAGCCTGCAAAGAGACTGGCTGGGAAATCCTAAATTTGCTTTAAATTGCGTCATCTTTGTGCAGGTGTGGAAATGGGCAGGATTTGCCATGGCAATTTTTCTTGCCGGACTTCAGGGTATACCAGCCGAATATTATGAGGCAGCAAAAATTGACGGTGCCAGCAGATGGAGACAGTTTTTAAATATCACATTTCCCCTTTTGGCGCCGGCATTTACCGTTGTTGTAACCATGAATACAATTGGCGGATTCAAGGTATTTGAACAGGTTTACGTTATGACAGGAGGCGGACCCGGTAATGCTTCCCAGGTTATGGGAACTTATATATATCGTGAATTTTCAAAGGGCTCCCTTGGAAGATCCACGGCAATGGGACTGATCCTTTTCCTGATGATTACAATAATCGCTCTGGTCATAAACGGACTGTTAAAACGCAGGGAGGTAGAGATGTAATGACGGTTAAGAGAAAAGATCAGATGATGAAAATAGTAAGAACTGTATTTATGGGAATATTGAGTTTATTAATTATCGTTCCCATGCTGGTAATGCTGCTGGGGTCTGTTAAAAATCCTGCTGAAGCGCAGCAGTTTAAACTGTCCCTGCCTACGGAATGGCATTTTGAGAATTATGTTCATGTTTTCCAGACGGGTGGAATTGGCAGGGCTATGATGAACAGCTTCATAGTGACGGTGTCTGTGACTATAATCGTAATCGTGGCAGGCGGGTTATGTGCATTCGTCGTGAGCCGCAGAGAAAGTTCCTATACCAAGTGTGTATACAATTTATTCCTGATCGGTATGGTGTCGCCATTACAGGTTGTAACAACTTTTGGACTTTTAAAAATATTAAATCTAACCGGTACCTATATCGGCGTTATCCTCATTATAACTGCAGTACAGCTGCCATGGACGATATTTACCCTGTCCGGCTTCATAAAAAATGTTCCCCGGGATCTGGATGAGGCCGCATTTATCGACGGAGCAGCGCCTTTGCGGATGTTCTTTCAAATAATACTGCCTCTGTTAAAGCCAATACTCGCAACAGCAGTAGTATCTACTGCGATGGGGGCATGGAATGAATTTATGATACCGCTTTACTTCTTTAATACTTCAGATAAATGGACAATGCCCCTTACAGTGTATAATTTCTTCGGACAATATCAGAGCAACTGGAATTATGTATTTGCAGATCTGGTGCTTACGGCGCTGCCAATCACCATCTTATATTTATATTGCCAGAAATATATCGTATCCGGAATGACAGCCGGAGCTGTCAAGGGCTAGACGCGTCCAGATTAAAACGCTCCCGAGTCTCACAAAGAAAGGTTGGAATATGGAAAAATTAAAATTCAGACAGGTTCACTTAGATTTTCATACATCAGAAAAAATTCAAAACATAGGAGAATGTTTTTGCAAGGAGGAGTTTCAGGAGGCATTAATAACAGGTCATGTTGACTCGGTTACGGTATTTTCAAAATGCCATCACGGATGGGCATATCATCCTACAAAGGTACATGAGATGCACGGAAATCTGAAATTTGATTTGCTAAAGGCGCAGTTAGAAGCGTGTAAAGAAATAGGAGTGGCGGCACCTGTTTATATTTCAGCAGGACTGGATGAAAAAGAAGCTGTAAGGCATCCGGAATGGGTATCCAGGCTGGCGGATGAATCCACTACCTGGGTAAAGGATTTTACCAGTGAACCGGGATATCATCTGCTTTGCTTCAACACAGGATATCTGGAGCTTTTGCTGGCACAGATAAGTGAGGTAATGGAAAATTACCATCCCTCCGGCATCTTTTTGGATATTTCCTCGGTTCATCCCTGTTACTGTTCCAGCTGCAGACAGGAAATTATATCCCGGGGAAAAGATCCGTCGAATTACGGGGATGTTATGGAACAGGCAGAAATGGTATATGGGCGTTATGGCAGACGGGTTGAGCAGCTGATCCACAGCTTTGATCCCCAGTGCCGGATTTTTCATAATGCCGGACATATTACGCGGGGCAGACGGGACATTGCAGGATATAATACGCATCTGGAGCTGGAAAGCCTGCCAACCGGCGGTTGGGGGTATGACCATTTTCCAATGTCGGCCTCCTATGCTGGCGGATTAGGCTTAGAATTCCTGGGCATGACGGGTAAATTCCATACTACCTGGGGCGAATTCGGCGGTTTTAAGCATCCCAATGCGCTGATTTATGAGACGGGGCTTTCTCTGGCATTTGGGGCGAAATGCTCCATTGGAGATCAGCTTCATCCCAGCGGGAAGATGGATCTGGAAACCTATCGGCTTATCGGCAAAGCATATGAAGAAGTACAGAAAAAGGAAGCTTGGTGTAAAGATGCAGTCAATTATGCCGATATTGCAGTTTTAAGTGATGAGGCAGTGAACAGCAGAGTATCGGATCGTGATATAGAGAGATATGCTGATATAGGTGCCAATCGTATCATGCTGGAGGGAAAATATCTGTACCGGTTCATTGATCTGGAAGCTTCATTTGATTCTTATAAAGTACTTATTTTACCGGACACCATCCAGATTGACGGCAATCTAAAAAAACGCCTGGAAGCATATATGCAAAACGGCGGGAAGATACTGGCAAGCGGACGAAGTGGACTGGATAGTGACGGGACGCAATTTGTAATCGATATGGGTGTGAAATATCAAGGAATGTTAACCAGTAAACCAAGTTATGTGAAAACGGATTTTGAACTGATTACCGGACGTACTCCTCATGTGATGTATGAACAGGGATATGAAATAGAGGTGGAACAGGGGGACATCGAGGCGGTATCTCTGCCTTCTTATTTTAACAGGGATATTCATCATTTCTGCTCCCATCAGCACACCCCGTGTTCCATGGAAGAGGGCAGTCCTGGAGTTGTTATGACCAGGCAGACGGCATATATCGGCTGGGAGATATTTACGGATTATGGAAAAAAAGGATCTCTTCACTGCAAAGAGATAGTCTGCTATCTGTTAGACCGGTTATTGGGTGAAGATAAGACGGTACGTACAGAGTTTCCGGACAGGGGAGTCGTAACATTAACCCGTCAGGAACAAGAAGACAGGCTGGTGCTGCATTTTCTCTTTGCCCATACAACCCAGCGGGGCAAATTTATCATGCAGGGTTCAGAAAAAAATATCGAGGTCATAGAAGATCTGGTTCCTGTATATCATGTGCCGGTTACACTGAAGCAAAACAAAGAAGTTAAACGGATTTATCTGGCTCCGTCCATGGAGGAATTGAATTATCATGTTGACAATGGGCAGATCACATTTGAGATCGGGAAAGTAAAAGGGCATCAAATGGTTGTAATTGAATAGATTGCGGGTAGGGCAGGGGTATAACTATGAAGTTCAGAAAACGAAGTGTTGCAGGGCTGGTACTGGTGCTGCTTCTGACAGCGGTTTTATTTGTAAATGGAAAAGAGCAGGCAATTTTAAAGATAGCCGGTCAGAAAGTCAGCCAGGAAGAATATGAAATGATAATGGAGCGGCAAAAATCCGATATCTATAACTATTTTACAAGTGTCTATGGAGTGCAGCCGGGGGATCTCGCATGGGATGGGAATTATGAAGGCAAATGTCCCGGGGATATGCTGACAGAACGGACTGTGAATAAATTAATGGAAAATCATTACGTTTTTTGTACAGCAAAGCAATATGGGCTGACAGAAGACAGCAGCTTTGAATATTTTCTAAAAGAATGGAAAAAGGAGGATGGGCGCAGGAAGGACGCGATAAAGCAGGGACAGGTAATTGCCGGTCCGGCAGAACTGGATATGTATGAGTATTATGACTATTACCTGGAGGAATTAAAAGGAAAAGTAAAACAGCAGCTTTGGCAGATAAGCGGAGCCTCTTCGGAAGACTTACATAAACTTTATGAAGAGCAAAAAGATTCTCATTTTAGAAAAGAGCCTGAAGCCCGGGCGGTGAGAATTTTTATAGAGAAAGAGATAGTAAAAGAATCTGGGAAAGAACAAGGTGAAGAACAAGAAAAGGAGCAAAGAGAAGAACAAGGAGAAGAACAAGAAAAGAAACAAGAAAAGGAACAAGGAGAAGAACAAGAAAAAGAACAAGAAGATGAGAAGCTCAAGTTGATGGAAGACATCAGGCTTCGCCTCAGCCAGAGTAAAGATGTGGCAAAAGAGATAAAAAAAATAGAATCAGAAGGGAGATGCAGGGTAGAAGAGATTGAGCTGAATCTGGCATCGAGGAACCATGATGAGTCGGTCTATGCAGAACTTATGGAGCAGGTTTTATCCGGGAAGGAAGGAGAGATTACTCCGGTTACAAATAACAGCGCTTCCTATGATATTGGAATTATAAGTGAAGTTAACAGGGAGAGTCATTATTCTTATGAGGAGGTTAAACCTGCTGTGGAACATGATTATATGGAAGAATTATATAAGGAATCCCAGGCTAATTGGATGAGAGAAAACAATCCGGGATGAAATTAGCGGAAACGTAACACAGGGTGGATGTGAAGACATCGTATTATTAGGGAGGAAAAAGATTTGAGAGGAACACTAAGAAAAGTATTGGCGGGCATAATTGCCATCTCTATGTTGGCACCGGCGGCATTGCCGCAAAGAGCGGATGCAGCTGGAAAGAATCTGATCGAATTAGATCAGGAAATCAATGAATATGGATTTATAAACCACAGTGCCGAAACGGCAAAAGCAACCATACATACACCGGAAGGCGAGACATTAGAAGAGATCAAAGTATATAAAGATGGAGAAGAACTGGATCTGGGCATGGAGAATCTGGATAAGACGGTGTATTACGTGGATGCAGCCGGGGGCAATGATGAAAATGACGGATTGAGCCCCGACCGGGCATGGAGAAGTATCGAAAAAGTAAACGAGACCAGGTATCAGCCCAATACCGGCATATTATTCAAATGCGGACAGGCATGGAGCGGGAATCTGGTTGCAAGTTCCTCAGGGACAGAAGGGAAGCCAATCACGTACAGTTCATACGGGGAAGGTGCGAAACCTTTAATAAACGGGATTGGAGATACAAACGATGGATTAATTCCCAGTACGGCAGCAGTTTTGATTAAAGATAAGGAATTTGTGGAAGTTACGGGACTGGCAATTACCAATCTTGGAAAGAAGGCGGATGGAACGCCGAATGATATTGATGAATTGGGGCTGAATGAAGGATTAAGAAGCGGAATCATGGTTGCCGGGACAAGAGGCGTCAGTAAAGAAATGAAAGGCATCCGAATCTCCGAAAACGAGATCTATAATGTAAAAGGATCCAGTAACCGTTACCCCACAGAAGTTCCCTATGATATGTACCACAATGCGGGAATCTTCGTATGGCTGGAGGGAAATAACGGGGATGCCGCATATTTTAGCGGTCTGGAAATTGAAAATAATCTGATCAGGGACATGAGCTGTCAGGGAATTAATTTTAATGTTGAGGATGCGGGGTTCTATAATTTTCAGCATGACAGATATAACCAGAATGTTGTATTGCGTGGAAACTCCATAGCCAGAACCGGTGCGGATGCAATCGTTGTGGAATATTGTAATGAAGTACTGGTAGAGCGAAATGTTGGTTATAACGCAGGGGAAAAAACAGACTTTAACAGACCAAGCGTCATTGCAGGAATATGGCAGTCAAACGTGAACGATCCGGTATTTCAGTATAATGAATGTGCCAGAACCAGGTTCTTTAAAGGGGACGGAATGGCATGGGATCTGGACTGGGGATCTGGAGGAACCTCTGTCTATCAGTATAATTACAGCCATGAAAACGAAGGTGGAATGATGATGGACTGCGCATTCAGCTCTCCAAAATACGAAGCCTGGATTATGAGGTATAATCTCAGCGTCAACGAACCTGGTGCCCAGTGGACGATCACAAGTAATTATCAGGGTAATATTCATTTTTATAACAATACCGTTTATCTGGCTCCCGGAGCGGGAAGCATTTATCTGAATGAAGGGCGGGACATCAGAAACTATTATCAAAATAATATTTTTGTTGCGGATGAAATTCGCTGGAACCGTTCAAAATCTGATTTTAATACTAATCTGATCTGGGGACATGGCAATGAGATAGCATTTCCACAAAATGCACAGAATACCTATCTGGCAGATCCAAAGTTTACAGATACATCAGCTGCACAGATTACAGAATTAAAAGATAACTATAAGCCAATACTTGCATCTCCAGGCAGTCTGGATGGATTTGACAAGACAAAAGGATGGCAGTTACAGTCAGATTCCCCGGCAATTAACAGAGGAATGGCAATTAGGGATAATGGCGGCAGGGATTTATATGACAATGATATTTACTACGGGGAACCGGATATTGGAGCAAATGAATTTCAGGGATCCTATACGGGCGATGGGATTGTAGAGAAACTACCTGTTAATGGAAGTACAGGGATAGAAGCGGAGTTATATGACAGCACGGATTCTTCCACAGTGCGGATTGAAGGAAGCGATGAGAATAACACGGAAAAGTATGTAACGGGCTTTCGTGACCAGGATTCTTTGAACTACCGGAAAGTACTGCTGGATACACCCGTTCAAAGCATTCGTTTTGTGACAAAATCCGTCCGGGATTTAGATGTAAGAGTCACGGTTGGAGATATATCAGAGATATTTCGTGTAACGGGATCTGAGAGCTTCCAGAATCAGATTTTAGATTTTCCAGAAGAGATCCCGGCAGGAATCGTGCCGGTGAGTATACAGGTTCTGGGAGAGGGTGCAGATACATTTGTAATCGACAAATTTGCACTGATTCCCCTGGCAGCCAAACCTTATGATACGCCGTTTATATTCACCTTTGAGGATGCTCAGTCCTGGATTCCGACAGGAGCGGGCAGCGTGCAGACGGAGGCTGGAAAGCTTAAATTAATTAACAAAGACAATAAAGAATATTATATTGCAGAACGGGCACCTGTGATTCAGGATGGTATTGTTGAATTCCAGATGACGCTGGGAGAAAATGCAAAGTCATCTGTGATAGTAAGATATAACCGGGAAGAGTCCAAGTTTATTGAAGTCGGTACAGATACGGCTGGCGGAAATTACTGGTTTATAGATGGAACTTATGATGGAATCAGCCATACACAGTTCGACCCGTCACTTTGCCCGACAGCCGTTCCGGGTCAGACTTATGCGGTGAAAATTAAAATGGAAGGAGACCATTTCACCGTTTGGATTGATGGCGTTTTGGTATCCGATCTTAATTTTGAGGGACTGGAACTGAGTGCCGGCGGGATAGGTGCATGTAAATGGAATTATAAGTCTGTGACACTGGATAATATCAGAGTCAACAGTGGTACTATAAAAGGACGCGTATCAGGGAAAAATGGCCTCGGTGTGGAAAACGTATCCATGTCACTGGATCACGGATATGCCGACACAATGACAGACAGTCAGGGATACTATGAATTTGAAGTCCCGGTTGAATGGGGAAAAACCTATGTGGTATCCGGACATGCGGCTACCGGAAATCTGGAAGAAAAAGAAGCGGTAACGTCAGCAGATCAGGACACCGCTGAAGTGAACTTTGAACTGGATGCGGAAGGCACAGATAAGCAGGAGTTAAAGGAATGGATTGGAAAAGCAGGAGAACTTTTGGAGACGGATTACAGTGAAGAATCCTGGCTGGTGTTCACAAAGGCACTGGAAACAGCTAATGGAGTTGCAGGTAATATCAATGCAGCCCAATCGCAAATAGAAGAGGCTCTGGCCGGATTAATAGATGCCATAGGGGCATTGGAGAAACCTCAGCTGAGTCTGCCTCACCTGTTTACCTTTGATAATTCCCTGGAGGGATTCCGTGGACTGAACGATGGATCTGCAGCAGAAATTCTGGATGGAAAACTAAAGTTAAAAGATACCAACAGAAAAGGAAAATGGATTGCGGGAAGTCTTGAAACCTTTGCAGACGGAATCGTTGAATATGAGTTTACCCCAATTCCACCAAATGGCTTTATCGGTGGAAAAGCAGCTATGATGTTCAGAATGGATGATACCGGTAGCAGTTTTGTAGAAGTTGGAGTTGACAGCCTCAATTCAGACTATTGGTTTTTATCCGGAGAAGGTATTAATGGAAATCAGGTATTTTCCGGCGCACCGGTATTGAATCCGAGACAAACCTATAACATTAAAATTCAATTTGCAGGAGAACATGTTACGGTTTGGATCGATGAGACCGAGGTGTTTAATCAGGCGCTGGAAGGCATGAAGACGGCAGCAGGAACAATTGGCGTTCGTACCTGGGATACCACAGAAGTTTTGTTTGATAATATTGCGGTATCTGCAAGTGAAGAAAACTTTCAGGCAGCGAATTGGGAGCCGGATAAGGAAGATTCTGTAAACGGGTCTCATGGAACGGTAATGACACTGTTGAGCACCAATAAAGCATCCGGAAATATCTCCCATAAGGAAAATACGGAAACATTTGCAAGGGATTACAATGTACAGCTGGATTTTAAAGATACCCTGTCGGGACATTATAAAATTACAGCACGTACAGTCTCTCAAAAAGAGTACTCGCTGGAGTTTAAAGTTGACAGAGCTGCACCTGTAGTAAAAGGACCGGAAAACAATCAGCAGTATTCCAAACCAGTAATTGTGCAGGTATATGATGAGAATCTTTTATCTGCTGCTTTAAACGGAAAACCGTTTGAAAAAGAGATTACAGCAGCAAATCCCGGAAAATATACCGTACAGGTAAAAGACAAAGCGGATAATGAGACAGTTATTAACTTTACCATCGTAAAAGAGGTTCTTCCACCGACAGACCAGACGGTTCCGGTAACAGGAATTACAATAGGAACAGAAGCCAGGAACATGAAAATAAAAGAAAGCTACCGTATTCCTGTGGAAGTCCTGCCCCGAAATGCCACAAATAAATCCGTTACCTATACCACGGATAATAAAAATGTAGCAGTTGTCTCAGATAACGGAGTGGTTACTGCTAAAAAAGCAGGATCTGCTAAAATCATGGTAAAAGCAATGGATGGTTCAGGAAAATCCGCCGTACTGCGCATTCGGGTAAAAACCCCGATAATCAGGATGAATGTATCAACGCTGCCATTGCAGACTGGAAAGACAACCGGAGTACTGAAAATAAAATCTTCAGATGTAAAAGGTGAAAAAATCAAATCTGCAAAGAGCAGTAATAAAAAAATTGCTCAGGTAAAAGTGAAGAAGGGCAAGCTTTTTGTGACTGCCCAGAAAACCAAAGGAACAGCCACAATTACCGTAAAAACGACAAATGGCGGCACTGCCAGCGTGAAGATCAAAGTACAGAAGAGCAAAGTGAAAACAAAAAAACTGTACCTAAGTAATTCCCGGGTGACATTAAAAAAAGGAAAAAGCATAATCTTAAAAGTTACCAGAAATCCATTGACCGCAAATGAACCGATCCAATGGAAAGCCACTGGGAAGGGCAAGGGCGTAGTAACCGTGAGGAATGGAAAAGTAATAGCAAAGAAAAAAGGAAAAGCGAATGTAATTGCAATAAGCAGTAATGGGAAAAAGGTGAAATGCAGGGTCACTGTTGAATAGGACAGAGAAAATGAATATGGGAATAGGTATGTCTAAGGTGATCTAAAGAAATAATAAAGAATGTGGGGGTAAGCCAATGTGCGAGAGCATGTTGGCTTATTTTCAGGTACGCTGGGTTAGGGGGATGATGGGGGGAAATGATTATAGGTTTAGCTGAGGAAGACGCTTTGTATAGTATAGGTAGTGTACGAAAAGATGGGGGTGGGAAACTGATATGGACTCCGTCAGCTTGCCGCAGAACTGGTATTTTCTAACCTTTGCGGAGCGCTTTTTGGCGGCACGCGGGCATTCGCTGAGGGCGTAAAAATTTCTGTGTCTATAGAAAATGATTTTTCCTGATAAGAATTGG
>OATB01000380.1_pt1 | contig 35719 bp, 45 predicted proteins | sample 1494941 | NCBI WGS metagenome assembly OATB01 (sample SAMEA2579931, study PRJEB22360) | human gut metagenome | reverse complement strand
GTTGATTTTACGGTGACTCTTCGACAGTGAAAAGAAAAAAGGCCGCAGAGCGGCCATAAACACAAACAAAAATCAATAAGTTATATAATTATCAAAGGCTTACAGACACACAAAAACACAGCCAACCACAACAAATAACAGAGATGTGGTCACTTTGTGGATCTTAAATCCAGTGAAAACCTCTCGCCATTAAGCCAGCTAACCCCAAGGCTGTAGTAATCAACGCACCAAACATGATCCTGAAATCTGTTGTGCGTATCTTATCAATATCGCCTCTCACATCCTTGAGATCGCTCTTCAGCTCTTCAATATCTCTCTTGATGTATGAGATATCAGACTCCATTCGTGCAACACGGCTATCAAGAGCGAACTCATCACGACTTGCCTGACTTCTGCGATTGCTCACCTGAATTCCTCCTGGATACGGAATGGAAAAACCCGTGATATAAGTATACTCATTCATCACCTGACCCTTCCTGGTTTTTTTGCGATCCCAGCCAGTTCAATACCGGAGTCACTGCATGCATAGTTATATAACCACAGTTCTCACAAAAAGATTTGTAGTAATAATTCGCATCACTATCACCTGGGTGACCTGGTTCAAGCCTGAAGTACGTCATAAACTCTTCCCCTTTTTCACCATCCAGGAGTTGTTGGAGATTTAACTTACCTGTAGTGGCAGTTATCTGGGTATCTTTCAGCCCGCACCCAGGGCAAACCACAGTGACGTTTTTTTCATTTAAAAAACGGAAGAATTCTCTTGGCGTTATCGATTCCAGTTTTTTAATAAACTCCCGTTTTTTCTTTTCCATGTCCCCTGAATGTTCAATATCTTTCATTTTCCTACCTTCAAGCTATTGGATTAAATCTCACCGCATCCTGCAGGTAATCCGGCGCAAGATGGGCATAAATCATCGTTGTCTGAATCTTTGCGTGCCCCAGAATTTTCTGGAGCGTCAGAATATTGCCGCCGTTCATCATGAAATGACTGGCGAAGGTGTGGCGCAGCGCATGAACAGCCTGGCCGTCAGGAACATCAGGTGCGACCGTTTTGATGACATCGCGAACCAATGGATAATCCAGCGTCGGAAACACCAGTTTCCCGCCCCGTTTTTTGATCTTTTCAAACAGGCTTTCAGAAATAGGAACGGTACGGTTTTTGCTGTTCTTCGTTTTTGAAAAAGTGATTCGACAATGCAGAACGCGGCGTTGCTCCAGTGCCGCTACCTCGCCCCATCGCGCCCCGGTCGACAGAAGGATTTCGACAGCCAGCCGTTCATCGGGATTTTCAGCCAGTGCATCCAGCAACTGAACACATTCAGACTTACTCAGATATCCCATTTCACGCTCGTTAACCTTCATTCCTTTAAGGCCTTGAACGGGGTTATCATTAAGAAAATGGCCGGATGAGATGAGTGCGGTAAACATCGCGCTTAACGCCCCAATCTCTCGATTTATGGTGCTGGGCTGTATCCCCTGCTCTATCCTGGACACACGTAGCTCGGTGAGCATTGTTGTATTAAGTTTATGCACGCACGGGTCATCCATTGCCTCACTCAAGCGCAGCAATTTAAGGCGCGTGTTATGCCCTGACTTCATTAGCTGGCCGTGGTATTTCCACCACAAGTCAATAAGCACTGACAGAGGACGGCGATCAATAGAGTTTCCTTTCCACTCATTGTTATGCTGTTGCGCCAACACCCACCGCTCATATAAAACTGCATCCGATTTCGTTTTAAATTTTTTGCGGATGCGTTTGCCTTTACGCCCCTCAGGGCGCATGTCAAGAAGATACCCTCCCGGAATTGATTTTATGCTCATTCGTGAAACCCCAGCGTTACAAGACCACCATGCCCCCAGCGTTCCATGATTAGCCGGGCTGTGTACCAGTCTTGCGGGATTTTTGAGAAGACGATGTGTTTTCTGGCCCATCAGGGGAGAGAGAGGGACTGATCTGCCCAGCAGCCTCATTTGTTTTTCCCGTCATAAGCCATATAGTGTATTTTTCGAAATCCTTAGAATTAATTACGCGATCAACAACGCTTAAACCAACCTCTCTTTTACCGCTCTCATAATTCTTTATAGTTCCGAGATTTATCCCAGTAACATCAGCAAACTCAGCTTGAGTTAACCCTTCACTTTTCCGTATCTCTTTCAGTTTTTTTTCGTACCCACTTGACATGGTGGTCTCCAGACGACTAAATTAACCCTAAAAGTCGCCTATAGACGACTTTTAGCAACAAATAACCACAGACTGAACAGGTTATCACATCATGACAAAGCTCTTGAACACATACGAGCAAGCGGATTTTGAGCGTTTGGCGGCGTTCTACCCATACCGCGATGAGCATGGATTACCGGTACTCGAAGAAAGCCTGAAAGATTACGCAAAGCGTACCAACCAAGCTGTTAACACAGTGAAAAGACAGGCTGACAGAGGTTCAATTCCCATCAACCAAGATGAAAAGAACTCAAGACGCACAGTAAATCTTTTCGCTCTTTTCCTGAAAACAATCAGGAGCGCAGAGAAATACGTGCAGATGACAAAATAACGAGGTGTCATTTTATGCTGAAGCAACGCCGTAATTTTCGTACCGGAACAGAACGCCACGCTAACCATTTCGCTACCAACGCATCACGCAGCAACATCCGCTACAGCCTGAGCGAGACGCACGCAACACCTGATGGCCACACAGTAAAACAAATTGGCGAACACACCTGGCTGATTGAAAAAGCTGGAATCGTGGTTCAGAGATGCCAACGCAACCCATTTACCGGAAACCGCATTTTTGCTCTGAGCAACGGCGACAATCAGTTTGGACAGGATTTCACATTGTACGAAGCACTTCGCACGGTTGATCGTCTGCTTCGCGGGCAAAGTTTTATTAAACAGACTGATTTATAACAGGTGCGTTATGATCAAAGAGCATGCACAAGGTGTATTTATCCGTTTTATTGATTTTCGCGGTGAACTGTTATTGCGCGCATCAGCTATTGATGGAGTTGTCCCATCAGAAAAAAATGCAGCTACTTACGTTTATCTGAACGGCACGCGCCTGACCGTAGAACTTCCGTACCAGACTGTACACGGAATCATTAGCGAAGCTGAAAAAGCACGTAAGATTAATGGCGATGAACCCTATATCGAAATTATTTGTATGGATTCAGAAGCTGAAATTCAGAAAGCAGATTAAAGGGCGTTGCGATGGGCAAAGAATATAAAACTCTCATTAACAAAGCACTTGAGCGTTTTTATTTTCGCTTAAGTGCATCAGGTGCTCATGCTGAACGTGCAGCCCGTGACTCATTGACCAGGGCAATCCGGAGTCTGTATGACGTGGCTTTTTACGCTGATGATCTGGATGCACTTAACGAACTTTCCGAGCTGATCTGTGCCGCAGAATGCGGGGAGCATATTGAACCGTATAAGCTGGGGAATATTGCATGAGTATATTTATCTCATGGCTTGTTCTGATTATTTCGGTGGTCTGCGCCATTGGGATTATGCAAATTATTCATTCAGTAAAAAAGATTGAACGCTTTTTCACTGGCGAATAACAGCGCAAATAAAAACCCTAGGTTAAATAAGAAAATGTAAAAACAATCCGCATTCGCGGAGGTATTCGCACACGCCCAGGAGGCGTAATGGCAATTAAGCATTTTCCTGTCGTTCGTTTCACTTCCAGAGGACGTGAATACGAAGTCGACGAACGCCTGATTACCACAATCGACAAACACCGCTCAGAAAAGGATGCACACCACATCTATCTCACTGACGGTACTTACTTCTGCGCCACTAATGTGGCGCGGGTGAATCTTATCCGACAGGTACAGGATTCACGTAAATGAGCAGGAGAAGAATCACTCGCAGACATCACCGCACACACCTGAATTCCTCAGCAACGCTAAAGGCACTTATTCAAAGCGAGATCGGTGATTTCTTCGCGGGAGTTGGCTCACCAGGTGAACCAGAAACACCAGAAGCGATGCAGCGTGAGCTCATGATACGCATAGATAACACTTTTGATTTCTTCTACAGCATGCACGGAATTAAACAGAAATGAACCTCAAGCCAGCAATAACTACTCGTAGAACGCCAATTTCTGTAACCGACCGCTTCTGAGTTTTTTGGCAGGAAGCCTTCGCACATCCTTAGTAGAGAGAATTGCAGCATGATTGACGCTCATGACTTCACAAGATGGGTGCGCACACAGGACACCCGTCTGGCTCCCGTTCTTCAGCGATTATTTGATCTCTACATCCGTGGTCGTGACAACAGAGCACGCACCACAAAACCGGAGAATGCAGACACCCTTTATTTCACAGTAGACGACTGCTACCGCGTGGACTTCACACCACACGGGCTGGCGTTGCACTGCCTGACACCACACGGAGAATCACTGCTGGCGTATTACGACTCCCCGGCCTCCGTATTTGCGGCAATGCTGGCGCATCGCACTGCTGGCGGGTGTGCCTCGCTGAGTGAATACACCGCTGAATTTAACCGCCTTTCTGCCCTCTTCTCGCAGGAGTGGCAGCGCGTGACGGGATACCAGCCATGAGTGAGTTTGCATGGAGCTGGAATGAACCACGGCCAGCCATTGATCCGGCCAGATTTACGGAGCACAGGCAGGAAACTGAAACCGACCTGCAACGCGCCATCCGTTACTACCTTGAGGCAGACAAAAAGGCTCTGGAAGAACAGGAAGCGAAGGAGGAAGCCTTTTTCGCACAATCCACCGTGGGTAAAAAACTCATGGCATCCCTTGAGGAAGCCGGACAGCGTGAAAAGCTGGCACAAAGCATCATCAGCAAGCGTCAGGCAACAGAACAAGACCCGGTGGCCCGTGCTTTTGCCACACTGAAGGTGCTTCCCGTTTATCTGCGTGAACCTCTGAGCCGCCACCTCTCTTTCCTGCGCAAAAAACAGGAAGCCGATCGCCAGAAAGGCCAAAAGAGCTGGCAGGCTGAACGCTACGCGCGCGGAACCCTGCGCAAAATATTCGAACGTCTGGACCGCACCGATCACCGCTGGCTGACACCGGGTTATCGCTCCCTTGCCGGACGCGAACGCCTGGACGATTTGCTTTACCTGCCGCAGCTCAACAAACACCAGATACAGACGCTGGCCACCATGACGGCGGCGATGTTCAGCAGCACCTTCGAAAAACTCTGCGATGGCTTTGGCGCGACTGATGGCGAACTGACCATGGATGTAACGCTGAAGGCGTATCAGATGCTGGCCCGCATGGCGTTACACCTGCACGCCATACCTCCACATTATGACGCACTGACAACAGACAAAGACCGGAGGAACGAACCGGACACGGAGCTGCTGCCGGGCGCAATCCTTCGCCTGACCTGTGCGGAATGGTGGAAACGCAAACTGTGGCTGTTACGTTGCGAGTGGAGAGAAGAACAACTCCGCGCCGCCTGTCTGGTTTCCAGAAAAACATCGCCCTATCTGAGCCAGGACGCGTTAAGCGAGTTTCGCGCACAGCGCGAGAAAACACGCGATTTCCTGAAAAGTTTCATGCTGGAAAACGAAGACGGGTTCACGATTGATCTCGAGACAGTGTATTACGCGGGAGTAAGTAACCCGGTTCACCGTAAGGCAGAAATGATGGCCACCATGAAGGGGCTGGAACTTCTGGCCGAAGCCCGTGGCGACAAAGCGGTGTTTCTGACTGTCACCTGCCCGTCAAAATACCACGCCACAACAGAGAACGGTCATCCGAATCCCAAATGGAACGGGGCCACCATGCGCGACTCCAGCGATTACCTGGTTAACACGTTTTTTGCGGCAGTCCGCAAAAAACTGAACCGCGACGGTCTTCGCTGGTATGGCATCCGCACGGTGGAGCCTCACCATGACGGCACCGTGCACTGGCATATGATGGTCTTTGCTCATCCGGAAGAAATCGACAGCATCGTGGCCATCACCCGCGATATTGCCATTCAGGAAGACCGCCACGAGCTGGGTAATGATATTACTCCGCGCTTTAAGGCGGAGTACGTCGACGGCTCAAAAGGCACACCAACCAGCTATATCGCGACCTACATCGGAAAAAACCTGGACAGCCGCGCCGTAGATGGCATCGACCCGAAAACGGGCAAGCCACGCGTTGACCACGAAACCGGAAAATCAATGGCCGAGAGCGTGGAGCGCGCCATCGGCTGGGCGCGCCTTCACCGGGTCCGCCAGTTCCAGTTCTTTGGCATCCCCTCCCGTCAGGTGTGGCGTGAACTACGCCGCCTTGCCAGCCAGATGGCACGCAACCCGGAAGGCCCGCAACGGCTGAAGGATGACGCAATGGATGCGGTACTCGCTGCCGCTGATGCCGGGTGTTTTGCCACCTACATTGAGAAACAGGGTGGCGTGCTTGTTCCACGCAAAGACTACCTGATTCGCACCGCCTACGACCTCGCAGATGAGCTGAATGATTACGGCGAACAGAGCGTACAGATTTACGGGATCTGGTCGCCGCTCATTGGGGAGTCTTCCCGCGTATGCACGCATCCGGATAACTGGAAGCTGGTAAGACGCAAACCGGAAGCGGAAGACAGCGCCCGCGAAAATGGTTTTGACCTTCAGGGCGGCCCTGCCGCCCCTTGGACTCGTGGCAATAACTGTCCCCGTGTACAGGAAACGGACAACAACGGGACAGAACAGCCGGAAGAACGGCCAGCACCGTGGCCGCAGCTCCCTGACGGCGTTGAAGTGAACGAATGGATGCGCTCACTGAAACGGCACGAACGCCGGGCGCTGATGCGTTCGCTTCGTGACAAACAGGCAAAAAACAGCAGTGATGAAATGCAGAGCTGGACACAGAGCCGCAAACAGCAGCGGCCTTTGCCTGATAACCACGAATTACTCGCTAAAGAATGGCGGGAGTCTGCTGAATCTCTCGGCCTGCATATCGGTGAACAACAGATGCAGCACCTGTTACGGGGCGGCAGTCTGTACGTTGACGGCAGCATCATTGCACCGCAGGGATTTGAAATTGTACGCAAACCGGATACCCGCCCGGACAGCCGAATCACGCAGCTCTGGCAGCGCCTGAGCCGTAATCATGGCGTAAGCAGCACGGAGATCCGCCATAACCCGGTCGCCAGCTATCTGGCACAGCTGGGGGCATCAGACCCTGAAGCCGCCGCACGCCTGGCATCCACACTTCAGCAGGACCAGAACACCATGAAAACACCCGTTACCGTGCTTTCTGACATGCTGCGCGCCATCCGCGACGCAGAGCACGCACAACGCATCAGTGCAACCACAAAGCATGTACGCCGCAAAGCTGACCTTCTACAGTCTTGGTTAAACAATAGAAATAAAGAGTAGTGGATGGGTAAAAATTAATAATAAGTATAAGCAATGTCGACAAACCAAGACACAACAAGTATTCAACACAATTAATCATGCACGTGCAAATAGCAATAACATTAACACATTATTTATATAAAAAAAGCAATCTGATATTATTTCGGTTGTGGGCTTGGTATTTTCAAACCCACAACAATAATATTATTTCGATATATTAAACATAGACAATCACCCTATTTTTCTATGCATTTTCATGAGCTCCCTTATTAAGCTAGCATGAAAGATTGATACATCAGAAATCCTTGTATCAATAGATGAATCAATATTATCAGAAACCTTTTGCTCAAATAAATCACAGATACCATCAAGTGACTCAATATCTTTTTCCAACTTAGAAAAACCCTTAAATAGATATAATGAATCCCTTAACTCCCCAAGCTTTGAAAATAGTTGGCTATCTAGTAATGATATAAATTCATCAGGGGGAAGCCCCATCGCATCCTTAAAATCTTCCGTAACTTCAAAAGCTAATCCATTAATTTTAGGGAGAATAACTTCTCGTAACCAATACCCTTCGTTTATAGCTTCATTTCTTCCTTTATAATGCTGCCACAAAGGAACTCCTACAGATGCAATTAGCGCAATAATTGAAATTGCTATAGAGTACCATTCAGGTCCTGATTCAGGAACTCTAACGATATTATAGAGATTCCCCGATGAGGTTGAGGGGTAATATCCATTCAGAACATAATTATCAGGTTTATCATAAAGAAGGTGCGGTGTAAACTTCCTTTCATAACTATTGCATAATTTTAGATCGCTATTTTTTCCAATGCATATATCAGCATTAAAAATGTTTCCACTCTTTGGTTCTATTACGTGAGACTCTGAATTTTGCGAATCCATGTTAGACGCGGTTCTTTCTGGATATGTCGCAGAGCAAGCGGATATATTAACAAAAAAAATGACAGGCAATGCTGTCATTTTAAAAACAGAGCACAAATCAGAAGAACGGAACATTTCGATGTAATCCTCTTCTCACAGCCCTATCCAGCTCAGAAAGCATTCCTTCTTTATAATTCACTCCATCTAAAGATGTTCTGCTATAAAATTCATTCGGAGATGAAAAAAGAGGCAATATATTCTCTAGCATACCCAAAAAGTATGAGCTTGACACAACCACACCATTCGGAATTGATAGAAAAATCCTATCATTGTTATCAAAAGTAAAGCGATCTATGCCAAAGAAACTATATGCCTTGCGACCATTATCACGCCCAGCAAATAATTTCTTGCCGCCATCTTTAACTAATTTATTGAAATCTATATAAATATTTGCCATTTTCATTTACCTATTCCTCAGGTTCTTTGAGTTGCATTTTCCGGTAAAGGAAAACGTATATTAATCATAACTCCCGGAAAACGGGCTTTCTGCATACACTTAAGATAGGTACGATCTGGTTCAGATTCAAGCCCTGTATTATTAAATGGATAAGTGAATTTGTCACTTTGGTTATCTAACGTTTGCTTTTTCAACTTATAAGAACCATCAAAGTTTATATGTGTGCATCCAGAAATTAAAGACATTCTGATGTTTCCACTTAGTTCTTTGGATAGTTCTTTTAAACTATCATGCATATCCTGGAAAAACTTCAATAGTTCAATGGTTCCCGTACCAGAACTATCTGTCTCCGTTTCATTTTTACAACTAACCCGCCCCTGCAAAGCAGCGACTGTAATCAAACCTTCTCTAAACATCCCTTTTTTATTTATGTGTTTTTCCACATAAGGGATTATGTGATTGTTATATGAATAATGTTCTAAAGAAAGTCCTGAAAAAGTTTCATCAATAGTTTTTCCAAAGTTAAAAACAGCTATTTCACATGTTGGCTGTTTTAAGCCATTATTTACAAACCCCCTCAAATACCAACGCGGACGCTGCTCAAGCCCACAATGTCTCTCTGCATTATCAAGTAATTCGCCCATGCAAGATGTTAGATGGTTTTCTGCCTTGCTAACTAATTTTAATTGATGATCACTTAGACACTCGTTTATATAATTAGTGAATTTCTCAGACATTCTATTTTTGGTATCTTGTGCAAATGCAGACGCATTTTCCTTGCCGATACTATCAGCAGAGAATATTCTTTTCTTAGGGTTATCTTTTTTCGATTTTTCTGTTTCATCATGCACCTTCCCTGGCGTCACTTTATTTATTTCTTTAACCAACCCGATGTCACGAATAATTTCTAAATATTTTTCATCCTTCGGATAAATGCCATTAAGTTGTACTTGAGCATCTTTTAAATTTATATTGTGACGTTTGGCTGAGCTCAGTGCAACACCAAGGAGACATTCCGCACCTAAACAATGCTTTTTATTTTTAGTATAATCAAGCAAATATGATTTACGTTTACCCCTGGCAATCAATCTAGTTACACCATGAATAAACAAAAGAGATTTTTCTGGATGATCAAACAAATCGAAATATTTAGGTATTATTATTCTATCTTCTTTGCGACGAAGAGTTGCAGTATCATATTTCTTTACGGATGAAATACTTTCAATAAAAGTAGCCACCTGACTTTTCACTGGTGTTACTTCGTCAGAAAAATGTAACCTTTCATAGGCTTTATATTTAATTCTTCTTTTATTTTTTCTCTCAACGCCTTTTAAAAAGCGAATCCAACCACGTAAAAAGCGTTTTCTTGCATCCTTTTTATCTATTTTTTTCACAATTCACCTTACTTAACAAACATCTATACTACTTCATTGCAAAGTATACATATCACTTGCTAATACACAATATGGCTTCGAGATAATCCGCAGCATCTGCACAATAGTGCACAAATTTGCATAATTTTTTTGAACGACTTTTTGCCCTTCCGGCCCGCGTGGCGACTGGATCCGTCAAGGATCCGTGCGTGCACAAAAAAACGCGTTTTTTCTGCGCGCAGGTGACGGGGGAACAGCCCGCGTTTCAGGGGGTAAATAGCATCCCCTGAACGATGTCGCAGCGACACAACAGAATGGCTGTATTTCTCACGCTGAGCATGAAAAAGACGTGAGGACTTTTGATTTGATGGGGTAGCAGATAAGGCCGTCAAAATCGCACTGAGGCGGCGAGAACATGCAGTCAGCGCAGTGGGATTGCGTAAGAGCCTGACCGTCGATGATGGCGATAAGCTGGAAGACGTCGTGAAATTATCTGATTGATACAGGAGCTGGAGAGTCGGGGCATAAATTTTTTATGCCCCGGCGAAGCAGCAGACAAGCGAAGCGCGTCAGGATGTGGGCTGGGTGTCTAACAGTGCGTAAGGGTTAAATCGGATCACCTCTTCGCCAAGCCAGTCATTGATATGCTTCATGGCCTCCATGACGGGCATCAGCTCGTTAATTGCGTAAACCCGCGCGGCCTTCTCCACATCACCAAACGCACTTTTTTCACCCGGCATCGCCCCCATCAGTTGCGGCGGAACGCGGTGCGCAGCCAGCACATCATCACGGGATGCCGCCTTAACATTCATGAACTCATCCTTTGCGGCGATCTGCTGGAACGGCAAAATTTGCACCCCCTCTTTGCCCCCGTTGGGCGCATGAATGAGCACGTTTTTAAACGCACCACCACCACGCGCACCCTGTAGCGTTTCTTTCAGGGAGTCCATGCTTTCGCGGTTTACCTGCGCTGCACCGATGTAGATGATGCACCCGGCGTGGGATCCGTTGTCGTAATACAGTTTTCTGAACATGTCCGCCGAATGAGACAGGCTGGCCGAGAGTAATGCGCCGAGATATTCCGGCATGCCGTAGATTTCCTGGTTAATGTCAGGATTCATCAGGTGGCACACTTTGCCTGGGCGAAACTGAAACGCGTCCTTGCCATCCTGCACATACCACCATGATTCAAGATCGCTTCCGCGTCGCATGTATTTCGCCAGGGCGTGCTGTAATTTAAGCGGTTCGCCGAGCATATTGCTTCGAAGCTCAAGGAATGCGTTACCGAACACAAACCAGTCCAGCGCCAGCGCCGAGAAATCCTGCCGGGAAAGCAGCGGGTGCGGGATGTAGCAACCGAGCAATACATTGCGCTTAAAGTAAAGCGCAGACTGATGCCAGGACGTTTGCCGGGCGGCTCTTGCCAGACCGTACCAGTCCACCGGGGTTTCATACCACCGCCCGTTATCAGCACAGTACATATTGTCCAGCAAATCATGCCCGGTCAGGCGATAAGGACCATCAAAAGTGAATGCGCTGAGCGACGATTCTTTCCTGAGTGCATCAGCGAGATCAATGCGTGAACTCATGCGCACTTTTTTATTTTTTCTGCTCATCAGAACTCCATAACCGTGAAACGCTCGTTTTCTCCTTCGCCGCCAATTGGTTCGTTAATGACAGCAAGCATGGTTGCCCACGCAAGGTCGCCGTGGCTGATCCCCCTCGCGCGGTCCGTTTCGTAAGTGATAAAGCCGCCCGGTGTTTTCACCTTACGCACGGCGTTAAAGGCCGCGACCAGCTCGCGTTCGGCGCGATCGTATTCCCACCGCCCGGCACGCATTATTTGCAGCATTTTCAGTACCAGCGACCGTTTTGATGACAGCGTGAAGGTGTACGGAATAGCGGCAGGGAAAAACCGTTTCACTATCTGATAAACAGCCTCCCCGTTCCCGCCCGTCACATCAATGCCGATGTGTTCCACGTTGTAGCGATACGTGAAATCTTCAATGACTCTGGCCTGTTCTTCAAACTCCAGCCCCTGAACGCGTCGCGTCTCCACCGTTCGAAAACGGCCACCAGGAACAGCCGGAGGAACCACCACGGACACAGCGCCGCTGTCGCCGTTGCCACTGCTGCCGTTTGCGTCATACCCAATCCATACCGGACGATTCCCCATCGGGCGGGGAGCAAAAGGTTTCCAGTCTTTCCAGTCGTCGTATCCGTCAACACCGCAGCCAATCAGGATATTCAGGTTAAATGCCGATTCCCCTTCGCGGACAAACTCACACATATAGAGATTGAGGAACTCGTCTTCGGTGTTTTCATCACGAATTTCGTCGATATCGGTGTGTTTCCAGCCGTGATTAACCACATCTTCCAGCGTGACAATTTGCCGCCACGTCCGGTCAGGGCAGATAAGCCCGTTATGCAGCGTTTTCCAGTCCACAGAAAAACGCTGGCGTTTATGCGTGGCCTTTTTCTCGTTCCAGCGGTCGCCGTTCCAGTAGGCGTATGCTTCGTGCGTTTCGGTGGATGGCGTGGAGAAGTAGGTGCGCCGCAGTCCGCTGAGGGTTGCCATAGCGCCAGCCACCTTGCGCAGTTCAGCAAAGCGACTGACCCAGAAAAATTCATCAAAATAAAAATTGCCCGTATAGGACTGCGCCGACGCAGCAGAAGTGCCGAGAAAATGCAGCTCTGCGCCGTTGGAGAGGATGATTTTATCGCCCCCTTTCAGCTCCACATCAACTTCAGCCGCAGCCTTCTGAATAATGCTTTTAAACTGGAACGCCTGACGACGCGACGCAGACAAAAAAATCTGGTTACGCTGGTAAGGTTGCGCCACATCGTCACGCAGCGCCATCAGCAGTGCTTCCTGTGCAAAATACCAGGTCGCCCCAATCTGTCGGGATTTCAGGATCATCCTGTTACGTATCCCGGCTTCCCTGCAAAGGGTCAGGGAGTCAAACCAGCCCCGCTGATGCCACTCCAGCCTGCTGATGATTTTTTCCCGCAGTGCGGCAATCTGTTCCGGCGTGAAATGATTTTTGAGTTTTTTCGCCCGGCCTTTCTTTCCTGTGGCCGTCGCATCCGGCTGGCCATCATGCAGTTTTTTAAGCTGCCGGGTCAGCAGGTCTATTTCCTTGAAGTCACCACCTGTTTTATTCTGTTTTTCAGTGAGCTGGATGAGGCGCGCATCGATGGACTGCGTGACACGCTGCACGGGTGGCGTTTCATCCCACTGGTCGCGTTTTTTCCACGCATAAATCGTGTTCGGGTTTATTCCCATCAGACGTGATATTTCTGCGGGCGGATAACCCTGCCAGTAAAGTTGTCGCGCACGCTGGCGCACAAAAGCGTCCTGAATCATTGCTCCCCCTGAGTAATTACAGGAAGATTACCCGCGCGCGAAACTGTTCTCCTTAACCCCCTGTTCTGACCGTTTTCTTACAACAAAAGCCCTTTGTATCAGCCTGTTACGCTTTGCCATCATGACTGAAGAACCAGTCAGAGGGGCAAAAACTATGGCTAATGAAAAAAAGACATCCCGCAAAAAGTTTCGCGTGGCTGTCTCCGGTGTAACGGCAGACGGGCGCGAAATCAACGGCGACATGCTGAAAGCTGCCGCCACCAGTTATAACCCGTCCGTTTATGGTGCTCGTGTGAATATTGAGCACATCCTGTCACCACTTCCCGGTAGCGAGTTTTCCGCTATGGGCGATGTTGTGGGGTTGAGCACCGAAGACATAACCGATGGCCCGCTGGCAGGTCGCACGGCGCTGTATGCCGAAATTGAGCCGACCGCTCGCATGATGTCCCTGCTTAACGATGGTAAAAAAATTTACTCCAGTATTGAGCTGGAACCACAGTCAACCATCACGGGAGGCCCTTACCTGCGCGGGCTGGCAATGACCGACACCCCTGCCAGCCTGGGCACGGAACGTCTGGCCTTTGCGGCACAACAACGTATGCAACTGATGACATTCAACTGTCAGCAGGGAGACGTGGCGATGTTTACCGCCGCTATGGAGTCAGAACTTATCGAACTCACCGAACAACGTCAGGAAGAAGGCACCCAGTGGTTTAACCGCGTTATGGGGATTATTGGCCGTGGCCGCAAAGCGGATGACGCCAGTTTCTCCCGTATTCAGGAAGCGGTGGAAGGTGTCGCAACGTCACAGGCCGACATTATCGACCGTTTTAATGTGCTGGAAACCCGCCATCAGCAGGACAGCCAGAAAATCACTTTACTGACCACAGAGCTGGCAGCACTGAAGGAAAAACTGCGCACGCAGGACGGCGATCCGCAGAACCGGTTCACCGCAACAGGTGCAGCCTCCGACCAGCTGGCTGACTTCTGATAAGACAAAGGAGCAAATTTTTTATGAATCTGGTGATGTCAGATATTACCCGCAACAAGCTGGGTTGCTATATGGCGCAGCAGGCGTCGCTTAACAATATCCCGGTTTCTGCACTGGTATCGCGATTTACCGTGGAACCCGCGGTGCAGCAGCGTTTTGAAAACGCCTCAAAGGAAAGTACCGAATTTACGAAAAGAATTAACGTGATCGGCGTGACCGACCAGAAAGGCGAAAAAATCCTCCTGGATACCACAGGACCGATTGCGCGCACGAATACCAGTTATGACGGCACAAAACGCCGTAACCCGAATAACGTGGTTGATCTGAAAAACCGCAAATACCAGTGCGAACAGGTGAACTACGACACGTTTATTTCGTATCCGCAGCTTGATGCCTGGTCGGCACACCCTGATTTTCAGTCCCGCATCAGCGCACAGATTGCCCGACAGGTGGCACTTGACCGCATCATGATCGGTTTCAACGGCACGTCTCACGCGGATGAGTCCAACTTCAGCACCAACAAGTTGCTTCAGGACGTTAACGTGGGGTGGCTGGAGCACATCAGAACCGACGCCAGCGAACGCGTTATGAATGACGTGACGCTGACCTCCCGTAACATGGACAACACCGTGGCACACGCGGGTAAGTATGCGAACGCTGATGCACTGGTACAGGACGCGCGCTCATCCCTGCTGGATGAATGGCACAAGGAAGCTGACGACCTCGTGGTGATTATGGGGCGCAACCTGTTTAACTCGCTGCGTCTGCCCGTGCTGAACAGCATCAGCGGCCAGAATCCCAATGCGGAATTACTTGCCGGGCAGCTCATTCTGTCATCGCGCACCATTGGCGGGCTGGGCGTGTTCCTTGCGCCGTTCTTCCCGGATTCAACGATGCTGATCACCTCGTTCAACAACCTGTCGATTTACTGGCAGAAAGGTTCAATGCGTCGTCTGATGAAAGACGAACCGGAATACAACCGCATCGCCACCTACCAGTCCATCAATGACGCTTATGTCGTTGAAGACTATGGCAAGTGCGCGATGGTCACTGGCCTGAAGTTCGCCGACAGCTAATCAACTCACGGCGGGCATCATGCCCGCCTGTAACGGAGAGAAAAAATGATTACTCCTGCACAGCAACACTGGCAGAACGTGATGGCACAGCGCTCAGGCCGGGCGAATGAAGGCGTGGACCACGCCGCGCGTACCGCGCATGAAGAGGTGCTGTATCGTCTGCGTCTGGCACAGGCCCGGCTTAAGGGCGTACAGGCCAGAAGCGCCAAAGCCGCCATCAAAAAAGAGTTGTTGCCGGACTTTTCCGGCTGGATTGAGGGAACACTGGAGGCTGACGGCGGGCAGCAGGATGAAGTGATTGCCACGCTGATGGTGTGGGCGATTGACTGCGGCGATCTTCCGCTGGCGCTGCGTATTGGTGCATATGTGGTCCGTCACAACCTCATCATGCCGGATAACTTTGGACGTACTGCTGCTACGGTACTGACCGAAGAAATCTGCAACCCGGTACTGACGCAGGCCGGGACGGATACCGACGCGGATTTGTCCGCCTTTATCGAACCACTGGATACCCTCCGGGAGATTGTCACCGACCAGGACATGCCGGACGAAGTGCGCGCCAAATTATGCAAGGCGTGCGCCTTTGCCCGCCGTGGCCTGACCGATGCGGACAGCATGGCCTCATCACTGAAGCTGCTGCGCGAAGCGATGCACCTGAACCCGAACGCAGGTGTGAAACGCGAGATTGCAACCCTTTCCCGCGCTCTGAAAAAAGCCGATTCCGCAGCCGCACCAGAAGATGCCAGCACACCGCAGGCGCAGGACGAAAGCAGCAAAAGTAAAAAGATAACGCAGAAGCCTGCAACACGAAAAACCACCGCGACGCAGAAGGCGAAGCGCGGTTAACGACTGACCCCGTCAGCGGGCGGCGTGCGCGGTGTTCCGGTTTGACTCCGTGACCGTTTACACCGCGCACCCACCGCCCGATTTTTTCAGGAGTGAACCCCATGAGTATGGTTGCCAGAACCAACCCCGGACCCGCAGAGGACGACATCACCGATACCGATGATGGTGATACCCGTATTTCAGCGGGTGCATTCTGGCCGGATATTGTGCTGCGTGAGCTGCGTCTGGCGGTACGACTGCCGGGGCGCGTGACCACCTCCCGCCTGCTGCATACCGCCACCGGAGCTGTGGCACACGTTACCCGCGAGCTGGAAGCATGGCAGCAGGAACAGCAGGCGGCTGGCCATCAGACGCTGGCCGATGTTCCGGCACCCGTAATTAACGGAGAAAGCGTCAATCTCTGGCACTGGCGCAATGCTGTTTATACCGCCACGCGCGCCCTGATTCTGGAGCGTTATCGTGATGCAGACACAACGGACAAGGGCGACCGCCGGGCGGACGCACTGGATATACAGACATCGGATTTGTGGCGTGATGTGAGCTGGGCCATCTCTGACATTCTGTGCCGCCCGCGAATCTTTGCGGAGTTGTGCTGATGAAAGTGAAGGCACTGGAAGGCGACACCGTGGATTCGCTCTGTTTCCGGTACTACGGCACGACGCAGGGCGTCACCGAAAAGGTGCTGGATGCTAACCCCGGACTCTGTCAGCAGGTATTTCTGGACGCCGGGCAGGACGTGGAGATGCCGGAGCCGAAGAAGAAGAAACGAGAAATGATTCAGTTGTGGGGGGAGTAGCAGTGAGCACCATTCAAACAGGGATCACAGAGCAGGTTATTGCGTGGCTCTTTGACCACCTGCCAACGGTGTATGCAGTAGGCGCGGCAGTCAGCATTTCCGCGCTGATGAGTCTTTATGACGGACGAACACTGGTTCAGACCGTAACGGGATCGCTGGCGTGCGGCGTTCTTGCCATGGCCGTGGCCGGGTCGTTGCGCTTCTTCGGGTTTCCTGAAGATGCTGTGACGTTTATCGGCGCATCAATCGGTTTTATGGGGGCAGAGAAAGCACGCGACAAGGTTATTGCGGCCTTTAATCGCAGGGTGAAGGAGAAGGACGAATGAGCAACACATTTAAATTCAGCAGCCGGAGCGAAAAGAATTTGCAGGGCGTAAATCCTGATCTGGTGAAAGTGACCCGGCGGGCACTGGAAATCTCGGAAGTGGATTTTGGTATCACCGAAGGGTTGCGCAGCCGTTACCGCCAGAAGCAACTGGTGGCCACGGGTAAGAGCCAGACCATGAACAGCCGCCACCTTACGGGTCATGCCGTGGATGTTGTGGCTTATATCGGCAGCCAGGTGTCATGGGAATGGCCGCTGTACGAAAAAATCGCAACCGCATTCAGACAGGCCAGCCGGGAACTGAATATTCCGGTGGAATGGGGCGGCGACTGGAAGACCCTGAAAGACGGACCGCATTTTCAGTTACCACACGGAGCCTATCCGGCATGAAGCTCTGGCCCACGCTTGGCGTCGCTTTCCTTCTGATTGCCGCATGGGGAACATCCATGCGTCTGTCGTGGTCGCTGGGCCGGGAGAACGCCAGAAACGAAGCGCAGGCCAGCACCCTGAAAAGTACCGTCGACACCCTGAATATCATCAGCACCGGGGTACAGGATATGCAGCAGGTGCTGGCGCAACTCCGCGTGGAAAATCAGCAACGCAATCAGGACGGAGAGGCCAGACGTGAACAGCTACGCAACGATATTGCAAAAGATGAATGCGCCCACGCTTTGCCTGACGCTCGTTTTACTGACAGGTTGCGCAGGCACGCAGAACGCGCCACGGCCAGCGCCGTCAGTCCGGCTTATACCGCAGACGCTGACCATACCGGTAACGCCTCCCCCCTTCCCTGATACTCCCACATGGGGAAATCTCGGTATATGGGGCGACCGCCTTCTGGATGCACTGGAAACCTGTAACGCGGATAAACGGGCCATTGAATTACTGGAACAGCGCAGGCTGCAACGACTGAACAACGAGGATAACAACCATGCTGAAAACTGATTCCCTGCGTGAAGCCATGACCCGTTCATGCCGATGGTGTCAGGCCAACCCGGAAAAATTCACCATTTTCGTGGAGAGCGGCAATATTGAAACGACCGGAGAAACTCCTTCGTTTGTTTACCGCTATCAGATGGTGATGTTTGTCATGGATTACGCCGGAGAGCTGGACGACCTCACGCTGCCGCTGCTGGCGTGGTTATCCGAAAATCAGCCACAGTTGTTGCTCAATCCGGAGCGTAATCAGGACATCAAATTTTCTGCCGTTATCAATGACGATGACAGCGCCGATCTCCTGTTTACGCTCCCCCTGCGGGAACGCGTTCGCATCACGCGCAGCAGTCAGGGTACACCGCAGGCAGAACACCTGCCGGAGCCAAAACCCCGCCTGCCCTCTTCCGAAGGCGACTGGTCGCATGTATTCCAGGATGTGACGTGGGGTGAAAGCGATGGATAAGGCATTCATCCGCGTGGATGAAACCTTTGAGGCCATCCGCGACAGCCTGAATCAGCAGGCCATCAATAACATCGCCAGAAAGCTGGCACAGGATTTACGCCGCGCCCAGCAGGCGCGCATCCGGTCACAGAAAGCGCCGGACGGGACCGCATGGACACCACGCAGACGCCGCGTAACCCGGATACAGGAGCGCATTCGCTTTATCTGGAATAACGAAGCACGCACGCTGAAAAACTGGCATCACGACACGGGGAAATACGGGCGAACCATCACCGGGTGGGATGAGGATAAAAACAGCATCCGCATGTTTTACCGGGATGACATCGACCGCTTTCTGGAAATACGCACCCGGCGCATCAACCAGGACAGCACAAAGCGCGTCCCCATGTTCGTAAAACTGCGCACCGCCCGCTACCTGAAAGCCCGTGCAGATGCTTCCGGTGTGACGGTGGGTTACAGCGGCGTGGCCGCACGTATTGCACGCGTTCATCAGTTCGGTGAGCGCGATCAGGTTGCGCCGGGCATTTTCACCGATTACCCGGTACGTGAGCTGCTGGGTATCAGCCAAGCAGATGAGCGCCTGATTTATAACACGGTGCTGGGCCGGATTGCGGAGGCTGTACGGTGAGCGCAGAACTCATGCGACTGCTGAGCAACATCATCCGCACCGGGATCATCTCTGAAGTTGATGAGAAGTCCTGGCGCGTGCGCGTTCGCAGCGGCGAACTGGAAACAGGCTGGTTGCGCTGGAACACCACGCGCGCGGGAGCCTTCAATGTGTGGCTGCCGCCATCACCCGGCGAACAGGTGGTAATTGCCTGCATTGGCGGCAACCCGGAAACCGCCATGATAATTGGCAGCCTGTGGAGTGATGCCAGTCCGGCACCCGGCAAAAGCCTGAAAGAAATCGTGGTCAGCGCGCCGGATGGCGCGGTGTTCCGCTACGACGCGGACGCAGGCGCACTGAGTGCCAGCGGCATGAAAACGGCCACTTTACAGGCATCCGTCAGCGTGAAACTGGATACGCCCGTCGTGGAATGCACAAACCTTCTGAGAACAGCGACGCTTGACGTCACAAAAGGAGGAAAGATGAGCGGCAATATCACGCACAGCGGCGGCAACTTCACCTCAAACGGCATTACCGTGCATACGCATAAACACGGTGGCGTGAAAGGCGGCAGCGATTCGACAGGAGGCCCGCAGTGACAACCCGCTACACAGGAATGAATCCGGACGGGACGGGAAACCTGAACGATACGGAGCACCTGAAACAGTCAGTCAGGGACATCCTGACCACCCCGCTGGCAAGCCGGGTTATGCGACGGGAATATGGCAGCCTTGTGCCTGATTTGATTGACGAACCCATGAATAACACCACGCGTCTGCAATGCATGAGTGCTGCCGTGATTGCGCTGACACGATGGGAACCCCGCATTGCCCTGGACGCCATCGACGTTGTCTGGAAAGCGGGAGGCCGCGCCGGGGTGACGCTGTCGGGCACTGTCATGCAGACCATGCAGAATGTTGAATTAACCATCACGCTGAGGGAGTAAATCATGCCCGCCGTTGACCTTTCCCAGTTACCGGAACCCGCCATCATCGCGGAGCCTGACTTTGAAGCAATTCTGGCTGACACAAAGGCCATGATGATTGCGGCTTATCCCGCCGAACAGCGTGAAGCCGTTTCCGCCGCGCTGGAGCTGGAATCGGAACCCCTTAACGTTATCGCTCAAACCATGTCGTTTCGTGAAATGCTGTTACGCCAGCGGGTTAACGAGGGTGCACGCGCCTGCATGTTAAGCCACAGCGCCGGGACAGACCTGGACAACCTCGCGGGCAATATGAACACAAAGCGCCTGGTTATCACTCCGGCAACGGATACCACCGACGCGGTGATGGAGAGCGACACCTCGCTGAGACTGCGGGCGCAGCGGGCGTACGACGGCCTGAGTGTTGCTGGCCCGTCAGGTGCATACGAGTATTTTGCCCGCAGCGCCAGCGGTCTGGTGCGTGATGCGCGGGCTATCAGTCCGTCTCCGGCAAATGTGACGGTTTCCATCCTGTCCACTGAAGGCGACGGCACGGCAACGGAGGCGTTGCTTAATACCGTTCGCGCCGTTCTGAATGCAGAGGATACCCGCCCGGTGGCCGACCGCCTGACCGTACAGAGCGCCAGCATCGTGACATGGCGGCTGAATGCAAAACTGTACTTTTACCCCGGTCCGGAATCCGAACCTATTCTGGCCGCGGCGGAATCGTCATTCAGGAAGTGGCTGGCTGAACAGGGGCTTATCGGTCAGGACGTGGCGTTGTCCGCCATTGCTGCCGCACTTCATGTACACGGCGTGCAACGCGTGGAGATAATCGAACCCACACAGAATATGGCCATCAGCGACATACAGGCGGCGCGCTGTGAATCATTCACCATCAGCGAAGGTGGGCGTAATGAGTAATTCACTGTTACCGCCATCAGCCAGCAATTTCATGCGTTGTGCCGAAGCTGTCGGAACGCGCATTACAGACATCCCGGTAGACCTCAACACGCTGTGGTCGCCGGACACCTGCCCGGTGCACCTGCTGCCTTATCTCGCCTGGGCATTTTCCGTTGACCGCTGGGATCGCAACTGGCCGGAAGAGACAAAACGACAGGTGATTCGTGATGCATGGCTGATACACCGACACAAGGGAACCATCAGCGCACTGCGCCGGGCCATTGAGCCGCTGGGATACCTCATTCGTGTGTCTGAGTGGTGGGAGTTCGGCGGAGAACCGGGAACATTTACCGTTGAAGTGGGCACGCTGGACAGTGGCGTGACGGAGGAAATGTATCTGGAAATGGAGCGGTTGATTGCTGATGCCCGCCCGGTCAGCCGCCACATGACAGGGCTGAATATCATTCAGGAGATCCCTGGTGATATTTTCGCGGCGGCAGCAACTTACGACGGTGAAGTCATTACCATTTATCCGGACGATTAAGCATGAGTACCACAACACGAAAATTTAAAACCGTTATCACCGATACGGGTGCAAAAAAATTAGCGCAGGCAGCCGCGCCAGATGGTAAGCCTGTCCGCCTGACTCATATGGCCGTGGGCGACGGTGGCGGTACATTGCCCACACCTGACAGTAAGCAGACCCGTCTGGTGCATGAGGTGTGGCGACACACTGTTAATCGCGTCATCCTGGACGCAACACATCAGAACCGCATTATTGCAGAGCTGGTTATTCCTCCAGAAACGGGCGGATTCTGGATCCGGGAAATTGGTGTATTTGATGAGCACGGCGATTTAATCGCGGTGGGCAATACTGCCGAAAGTTACAAGCCAGCCGTTGCCGAAGGGTCCGGTCGTGCACAAACATTTCGCACCATTCTGACCGTATCCAGCACTGCCACCGTGGCGCTTACCGTGGATAACACCATGGTGATGGCCACAGTGGATTACGTGGATGACAAACTGAAAGAGCATGAACAGTCACGACGTCACCCGGACGCCTCGCTGACCGCAAAAGGCTTTGTTCAACTCAGTAGCGCCACTAACAGCGTGTCTGAAACGCAGGCTGCAACGCCGAAAGCGGTTAAGGCCGCGTATGATCTTGCTAACGGTAAATATACTGCGCAGGATGCCAGCACGACGCGAAAAGGCCTTGTCCAGCTCAGTAGCGCCACCAACAGCACGTCTGAAACGCAGGCTGCAACGCCGAAAGCAGTAAAGGCCGCGTATGATCTTGCTAACGCAAAATATACCGCTCAGGACGCCACGACAGCACAAAAAGGGATTGTCCAGCTCAGTAGTGCCACCAACAGCTCGTCTGAAACATTGGCCGCGACATCGAAAGCGGTTAAGGCGGTAATGGATGAAACAAATAAGAAAGCCCCATTAAACAGCCCGGCGCTGACCGGAACGCCAACAACACCAACTGCGCGACAGGGAACGAATAATACCCAAATCGCAAGCACGGCTTTCGTTATGGCTGCGATTGCCGCCCTTGTAGATTCGTCACCTGATGCACTGAACACGCTGAACGAGCTGGCTGCGGCGTTGGGCAACGACCCGAATTTTGCGACCACCATGACTAACGCGCTTGCGGGTAAGCAACCGAAAGATGCCACCCTGACGGCGCTGGCCGGGCTTGCTACTGCGGCAGACAGGTTTCCGTATTTTACGGGGAATGATGTCGCCAGCCTGGCAACTCTGACAAAAGTCGGGCGGGATATTCTTGCGAAATCGACCGTTGCCGCCGTTATCGAATACCTCGGTTTACAGGAAACGGTAAACAGGGCTGGTAACGCCGTGCAAAAAAATGGCGATACCTTGTCCGGTGGGCTTACTTTTGAAAATGACTCAATCCTTGCCTGGATTCGAAATACTGACTGGGCGAAGATTGGATTTAAAAATGATGCTGATGGTGACACTGATTCATACATGTGGTTTGAAACAGGCGACAACGGCAATGAATATTTCAAATGGAGAAGCCGCCAGAGCACCACAACAAAAGACCTGATGACGCTGAAATGGGATGCACTAAATATTCTGGTAAATGCCGTCATTAATGGCAGTCTTGGAGTTGGTACGACGAATGCGTTAGGTGGTAGCTCTATTGTTCTTGGTGATAATGACACCGGATTCAAACAGAATGGTGATGGTATTCTGGATGTTTACGCTAATAGTCAGCGAGTATTCCGCTTTCAGAATGGAGTTGCTATTGCTTTTAAAAACATTCAGGCAGGTGATAGTAAAAAGTTCTCGCTATCCAGCTCCAACACCTCCACAAAGAATGCAACGTTTAATTTATGGGGTGCTTCAACCCGTCCAGTAGTTGCAGAGTTAGGCGATGAGGCAGGATGGCATTTCTATAGCCAGCGAAATACAGATAACTCGGTAATATTTTCTGTTAACGGTCAGATACAGCCCAGCAACTGGGGGAATTTTGATTCACGCTATGTAAAAGATGTTCGCCTGGGTACGCGTGTTGTTCAATTGATGGCGCGTGGTGGTCGTTATGAAAAAGCCGGACACGCAATTACCGGATTAAGAATCATTGGTGAAGTAGATGGCGATGATGAAGCCATCTTCAGACCAATACAAAAATACATCAATGGCACATGGTATAACGTCGCACAGGTGTAAATTATGCAGCATTTAAAAAATATTAAGTCCGGAAATCCAAAAACAAAAGAACAATATCAGCTAACAAAGAATTTTGATGTTATCTGGTTATGGTCCGAAGACGGTAAAAACTGGTATGAGGAAGTAAATAACTTTCAGGACGACACCATAAAGATTGTATACGACGAAAATAATATTATTGTTGCCATAACCAAAGATGCCTCAACGCTTAATCCCGAAGGCTTTAGTGTCGTTGAGATTCCAGATATAACAGCCAATCGTCGTGCCGATGATTCAGGGAAGTGGATGTTTAAGGACGGAACTGTGGTTAAGCGGATTTATACAGCAGACGAACAGCAACAACAGGCCGAATCACAAAAGGTCGCGTTGCTTTCTGAAGCTGAAAGCGTTATTCAGCCACTGGAACGCGCTGTCAGGCTGAATATGGCGACGGATGAGGAACGCACACGACTGGAGTCATGGGAACGCTACAGCGTTCTGGTCAGCCGTGTGGATACAGCAAATCCCGAATGGCCACAAAAGCCTGAGTAAAAATTAAGGCCCAATATCGGGCCTTCTCTCATTCTGGTTGTTCGGGAAACGTTACTGGCAGGCTGGAGGTGTCTGTAGATTCGACTTTCTGCGCATAGAGCATCCACTCGGTTAATTTTTGTTTATTCTCGTCGGAAATGATGCCCAGCCGTAGCTGTGAGTCCCATAGCTGGGTTTTATCCCTGACAAGTTGCAACAGGCTTTGCTTTTCATTTTCCGCTTGTTGCCTCTGCTCTTCCTCGGTATAAGTTCGCTTTATCACTACGCCATCTTTGAACATCCATTTCCCCGAAATATCAGCCCGGCGATTTGCTGTAATATCAGGTAATTCAACGACGCTTGCGCCTTCCGGATTAATTGCTGAAACATCCTTTTCAATACAAATAATAACGCCGTTATGGTCATAGACCATTTTCAAAGTGTCTGGCTGGAAATTCTTTTGTTCCTCATACCAGTTTTTTCCATCATCTGAATAAAGCCATTTGATGTTAAATTGCCTTGTTAGCTGGTATTGCTCTTTTGTTTTAGGGTTGCCAGCAGTAATGTTTTTTAAGTGCATCATCGTTAAATACTCCCCGCGTTATACCACGTCCCATTAATGCAATACTGAATTGGCCTTGCCTGTGTTGTATCAATTAATTCATCACGGTTTCCGTTAACTGAACCCGTAACGACATAACCTGACCTGTCAGACCAGCCGGGACCATTCCATGTCTGAACAGATGACAGGCCGCCAAGGCGAATACCTGTAATAAACCTTGAGTTACATTCTGCCTGCGTATATGCACCAACATCTCCCGCTGAAGGTTTTCGTGTCGTGGTATAGAAATCTGACCAACCTAATTCAAACCCATAACCATCACGAGCCGACCTGTAGGAAATGCCACCATTTTTATAATTCACACGGAATTGTACGGCAGGACAGCTACCAGCATTTATATTAAAGTGAAGAATTAATGCAGATGCACCACCAATCAGGGCGTTATATGCACCACTATCCCAATTCCATCCAACGGATGTATCACCATTAACAGTATTACCTGTTTGTCGGAGTGCAAATGCATTGACATTTTTGGCACTAATTGAAATATCGCTAGAACCATCAAAACCAACTCCAGCAATTTTTCGTGCTGTTTTCAACTTTGTTGCAGTAGCGGCATTGCCGGACAGTTCCCCAGAAAGGCCACCGCTGAATGTTTGTCGATTAGTCCAGGTATTCGCTGTACTGAGTAACGGTATTTTCTCCCCGCTTGTGCCGAGTTCTCGTAAACCGAGGTTTTAAATAATGGCCGTTTCTGGCCTGCATGGCATGATTTGCGCTTTTGGACGGGAGATTCAGTGTGCTGATTGGCTATGTAAGGGTATCAACAAATGACCAGAATACAGACCTGCAACGAAACGCTCTTGTTTGTGCAGGATGTGAACAAATATTTGAAGATAAATTAAGCGGGACAAAGACAGACCGACCGGGATTAAAACGCGCTTTAAAGCGCCTTCAAAAAGGTGACACGCTGGTTGTCTGGAAACTGGATCGCCTCGGGCGAAGCATGAAACATCTGATTTCTCTCGTCGGGGAACTACGGGAGCGAGGGATTAATTTTCGCAGTCTGACCGACAGCATAGACACATCTTCTCCAATGGGGCGTTTTTTCTTCCACGTGATGGGTGCCCTGGCTGAAATGGAACGTGAATTAATTGTTGAACGTACACTGGCCGGGCTGGCGGCAGCGCGCGCAAGGGGGCGCACAGGCGGACGTCGACCGAAGCTGACAAAAGAACAGCATGAGCAAATAGCAAGGCTAATCAAAAACGGGCACGACAGAAAACAACTGGCAATAATTTACGGCATTGGCACATCGACGATTTATCGTTATCACCCTGTAGGCGATATACAGACTGAAGAAACAACCGGGCAGACTCAGGAAAATGAAAACCGCTAATCTGACCATTAGCGGTTTTTGTGTTAAATCAGAACAGCCCTTTAACTGAACTGGCCGCGCTGTTAAGAGATGATGTCACCTTATCTTTGAAGCCGGACAGCATATCACTGAACGATGAGGATTGCAGGCGCTCCCGCAAATCCTCATCACAGCGTTCAAGAGTCAGTGAAAATTCTATCTTTTTCGCCTTACCGTAGCGATCAAACTCGGAACGGGTCGTATTCGTTCCGGTCAGGACATACATGCCGTAAATCTGCCCGACACCATCAATCAAAGGCCAGGGTCGTCCTGTATACGCCTGCGTGGTCAGCAGCGACAGCGACACTTCGCCACCTGTAATTTCAGGATAAAGCACACCAGAAAGAACGATGCGATCATCACCTGCACCGATATACTGCCAGCTTGCTGAACGGTTAACGCGTTCATTTTTTACATGCCGCCAGCTTTTGTTTTGCTGTAACTGCTGATGCGGCAGCGTGCGCAGCTCAAAAACAAACATGCCGTAGATCATCATCATAGCCATGACTCCTCAATCTTTATCGTAAAAACTGCCACGCCCGGCACGGGCGCGCCGTTCCATTTCTGCCCTGACCATTTCACCGACCAGTTTCGCCAGTTCGCGGGGATTCTGCGTAACAACGTTATGCAGATGAACATGAATTTCACCACCAAATCCGGAGGCAACAGGCTCCCGGTTACGGGAAGTTACAGGAACTGATGCCACTGGCGATCGTATGGCCTCCGCCACCGGGCGGGAGCTGGCCGCAACAACAGGGACCAGCGCCGGAAGCAGCGGAGCCGGGACCACGGGTGTGATATTAATTGCGGGGGCAGGCTTACTGACCTGCGCAATCTTCCGCTCCTGCCACTCCCCACGAACAGCAAGTGCGCGGGGCAGGTTCTTAAAGACAATATCGCCGGGGCCAATGCGTTTTTTCGTCTCATCAACCAGCTTACCTGTGTTATCAGCAATTTTGCTGAGTCTGCGTAGCGTCCCGGTATTGCTGTCTGTGAGCGGTTTGTTGTCTTTGGGTTTATCACCTCCGGTGCCATTGCCATTTTCCACAGGCTTCGGCGGATTGATTTTCGCCAGGTCCCCCTGAAGCAAGGCAACCTTGTCCTGAAGAATGGCCGCACGCTGTGCGTCTTCGATTTTCTTGCGCGCCCTTTCCGCTTCATCCGGAAGGACACCGAGTTTTTCAAGTATCCACGCCAGCGTATCCAGTAGCATTTTTGCAGGTGTCAGAACAAGTTGTAACGCACCGCCAAGAACGTTACCGAATATCTCGCCAGCACTGGTACATTTATCCAGCGTTTCCTTGCTGGACTCCATCGGTGACAGCAGCGATTTAAACCAGTTAAACACCTGGCTGATCCCGCTTCCGATTGCGTCAAAAACAGGACCAAACCGTTCAAAGGTTTCGCGCAACGGGGTCAGCCTTTCCATAATCCCGCTGAACACCCCGGCAAAAAATACCCTGATGGGATCCCAGTATTTCCAGATAAGAACGGCAGCTCCGGCAAGCGCAGCCACGATAAGACCAACCGGACTGAACAGCGCCCCGATAGCGCCTCCCAGCAAAGAAACAGAACCCGTCACCATTCCCCACAGCGCAGGCAACACCCTGATGACATTCATTGACCGGGTAAGAATGTCGAAACCAAGACGCAGGGTGGCCAGCTTCCCGTAAAGCACCCCAATAACCAGCGACAACGAGCCAATCGTTGCAGTCATTGCCAGCAACGCACTGCCTGCTATCAGTAGCTGGCGCGTCAGTACCGGATGGGCCTGCGCCAGCGAGGTGATTTTTTCAAGCACCCGCGTGAGCCACTGCGTGACAGAACGCAGCGGACCGTCAACCAGATCACTGATGCGAATACGAAGACCTTCCCATGCGCTGTCGAGATTTTTCAGGTCCCCATCAAGATTATCGGCCATTACTTTTGCAACGCGATCGGCCTCTCCCCTTGCCCCCTGCAATTCTCTGGTCAGTTTTTGCAGTTCTCCTGAACCAGCCGCCGCAACAAGCGTCTGCAAACCAACGAACGCCTCTTCTCCGGCGATGTCCTTGAAGAAGGAGACCTGGTCCACCTGTCCGTATTTTTGTGTCGCCTTATAGAGATCAAGCAGCACATTCTCCATCGGGCGCATTTTGCCTCTGGCGTCAGCAACTGACACCCCCAGCTCTTTCAGTGCATCAGCCGCAGCTTTTGGCGGTGATGCAAGGCGGGACAGACTTGCGCGCATGGCCGTACCAGCATCGCTTCCGCGAAGACCATTATTGGCAAGCATCCCGGCCATGGCCGCCGCTTCTTCAAGACTGATACCAAGTTTTGCGGCAACCGGACCGGTATACTTCATGGTTTCGCCCAGCGCGCGTAAATCAGTATTGGTCCGGGTGAATGCTGCTGTCAGCGTATCGCCAACCCGGTCCATTTGATCGGCTGTCAGGTTGAACTGTGTGAGGATATTGGAGCCTATATCAGCCGTCTCGCCGAGTTCGACGCCACCTGCCAGCGCCATATTAAGAACACCGGGCAATGCGGCCTGAATGGCCTGCGGAGTAAACCCAGCCATTGCCAGAAAGCTCTGCCCACTGGCGGCATCACTCGCAGTAAACTGTGTTTCAGAGCCAAGTTTTAACGCCTGCTCACGCAGCGCCTTAAACTGCGGGCTGTTTTTGTCGATTCGCGTCAGTGCCTGAACGCGGGACATCTCTTTGCCGAACCCGATCGCAGGCTGCAAAAAACGCCCGGCAGCATAGCCGCCCGCCGCTGCCGCACCAATTGCCAGCGCACCACCTGTTTTCAGTTTTCCCGCTGTTTCCTGCGCGCGCGAATACCGCTCACGCGCCCGCGTTACACGCGCAAGCGCCTGCCGTTCGCGTTCAAGCTGGTTGTTGTACTGTTCGGTGCGTCTGATGGCCTGCTGGATGGTGTTATCGCTGCCTGTCAGGGAAATGCCGTGGCGTTTCAGCTCTCCGCCAAGTTCCCGCATTTTCTGAATTTCCCGTGTGCGCGATTCATTCAGGCGTTCAAGCCGGGTGCTTAACTGCTGCATCAGCTTTTGTTGTTTTTCGCTGAGCACTGTACCCGTGCGTTGTAACTGATTAAGGGCGTTAAGCTGGCGTCGTGCTTTCAATATGCCAGCATCCGCTTTACTGACAGCGTCACGGGCGCGCTCAAATGAACGCGCCTGACGCTCGAGATTTTTGATCGCCCCCTGCGTTCGCTGGATGGAGTCACCAAACTGCCCCATCAGGCGGCGGGCGTTTTCGGCAGGCCGGGTCAGCCTGTCAACGGCGCTGAAAGCGACCCGGATGTCAAGAGTCTTCATTGTCTGCATTCCCGCTGCGAAGTGCCGCCCGCTCACGCCAGCTAACCACTTCGCCGGGCGTCATCATGAAGATTTCGGCGGGCGACCAGTTAAAAATGGCGGCAATATCCGCCACCAGATCTTCGATGTGCTCAAAGCACACCAGGGTGATTACGCTGCCGTCTCCTGCACGCTCTTCGCGCCAGAGTCTGGCTCGCTCATAAAATTTACAGCCACAGCGCACAACTGAATAAAATCGCGTGACGACATTTTTTTAATCATCACTTCATCCAGTCGTGGCGAGGTCACGCGAGGCAACAGCGTGAACATGGTATCCGCTTTCAGATTCAGCACATCAGACAGCGACAGACCACGCAGGGATCCAGCCTGCTCAATAGCCCCGGTGATCTCCACATACGTGATTTTTTCGCCACCACGCTCAATTGGTCGGGTCAGTTTTACGCCACGTTCGACAGTCATATCCTCACCTGCCGTCACATCATCCGCCACGGTGTTATTCCGGGTTTCAGTATCGATGTCTTTCATCAGTTGTCTCCTTTTCAGTCAGAGGCGACGCACTGCGCAGCCTGCATATTACTTATCAGCCAAGCCCAAGCGCGGAACGGATACGGTCAGGCACAATGTCCTTGCCGTCCTTCCGGTAGATGTGGTTCAACAGGTCGATTTCCCACAGCGGGCGATCGTTAACGCTCAGCTTGTAGTAGGTGTTTTTGACAGCGTAAGTGTGTGATGTGGCTTCGCCCTGTTTGGCTTCCCCCATATCAATTTCCGTCACACGCCCACGCATCTCGATTTCATACAGATCGCTTTCTGCATCGGTGTAGTATTCACCCGCAAAACGCAGCAGCGTGCCGTCAATCGTGCCGCCATATTTAAGGAACAGCGCACGAACAGCTCCCCCCATGACAAAACTCGCATCAAGCGCGGAGTCGTCCAGACCGAGATCAATACTTACCGCCCCCATCATGCCACCACCACGATAGCTGTCGGTTTTGCGCGTCAGTTTGGGCGGCGTGACGGATGTCACTTTACCCACTTCGTTTTCACCATCCACAAACAACGTAAAAAAGCGAAGATGTTTTGGTACAGCCATCAGGCACCTCCCAGCACCGCAAATGCGGGACCAAAGAATTCATCAGTAAACGTCTGGTAAAGCTCCATGTCTTCCAGCGGGGGAACAGGCGTATATTTGTAGCGAATACGCACACGTCCCTGACGTAAATTCGTGGTGCCGTTATCCACCACGTCATACCAGCACTCCGCACCAATCAGTTTCCCGGCAGTAACCAGCGAATCCAGTTTTGCCCTGATGGCACTGATAACATCCTTCACATTCGCAGGCGTCAGTGGACTGTCGATGGTTTCAAACTGCGCTTCCGCAATTGAATCAGCCAGCACCTGTGCGGTTCGGGTATACACCTCAAAGATGTAGGCGTTCGTTTCCGGTGTGCGGTTGCCCCAGAAGCGGAACCCGTTGCGACGAATAATGGTCGTGATTTCTTTGTTGTTGAGGCTGTTGGCATCGCTGTCTTCGGCCTGCAACGACCAGAACACATGCCTCGACATCCCCAGCACATTTTTAACCGGAACGTTGGACAATGATTTGTGCCATCCCTGCTCATGGTCAATGTACGCACGAAGGCCGCACGCATAGGCAGGCGCGGGGAACGTTTCGTTTTTGCCACTTTTCGGGTTGTAGGCGATGAAGTCCGGCCATAAGAGCATCACCTCACGTTCGTTGAATTTCTGGCGGTAGGTAATCGCCTCAGCCATCGTGTTACAGCCGTAACATGAGGCATACACAAACGCGCGCAGTTTACCTGCAATCACGCACAGGGATTTTGTTACAGCCTCCGTGTCCAGCTCCGGCGCGGCCAGAATACGCGGACGGTATCCGATGCTTTCATCCTGCTCTGCAACAAGCAGCGCATACATCCCCGTATAGCTGCCGTCATCCTCAGAACCACCGATAACCAGTTGATCCTGCGTCTTTCCGTCTTCTTCTTTGTGTTCAGCCACGCGAACGACGATCACCTTTGTGCTCACCTGGTCTGCAATGGCCTTAAGCGCACGATAAAGCGTCCCCGTTGTCCCGCATTTTCCCAGCACGTCATTGACGCGGGTCAGCAGTGTGGGCTTGTTCAGCGGGAACAGCTTCGCGTCCGCATCATCCGCCGTTGCCACGATACCGATAACACTGGAATCAACATCGTTAATCGCTGTTACCAGGTCGGTATTTTCCGTAACACGGGCACCATGAAAACGAGTTTCACTCATAGCTTCAGCCCCTTGTATCCGTTAAATGATTCGGCAACAATCATCACCCACCACGCGCGTAATCTCACCCCTGCGACGTTCTCCCGCCACGGCGACAACAAAAAGCAGTAACCCCCTCCGCACGCACATGCGACCATGCCGCACAGGGAGGGAACAGATGACCGACAGCACCATGCAATTGCTCAGTCAGGGCACAGACCCCGTGAAAATGCCGGATTTTGATATTCTCGCGGAGGGTAAAACGCTGTCAGGCGTGGCAGAGCGCCTGATGAGCCTGTCACTGACCGACAACCGGGGATTTGAGGCGGACCAGCTCACCATCACGCTGGATGATGCGGATGGTCAGTTGCAGCTACCGCCACGGGGCGCGCGCCTGACGGTTCTCATTGGCTGGAAAGGAGAACCGCTGACAGAAAAAGGCACTTACATTGTTGATGAAATCGCTCACGAAGGACCGCCGGACAGGCTGACTGTTTCAGCCAGAAGCGCAGATTTTCGGGATGAATTTAACGTTAAACGTGAGGTGTCCTGGCATGATGTGACCGTTGAGCGTGTGGTATCCGCCATCGCTCATCGGTATGGTCTGAAACCGCAAATCAGCGAAATGCTGATGGATATCGAAATCGACCACGCCGACCAGACCGAAGAAAGCGATATGTCCTTCCTTACGCGCATGGCGGAAATGCTGGGCGCAATCACCACGGTAAAAAGCGGCAATCTGTTATTCATCATGCCAGGTGGTGGCGTGAACGCACAGGGCCAGCCGTTGCCCTCGTTCGCCATTACACGCAGCAGCGGCGATCGCCATCAGTTCCGTATTGCTGACCGCGAGGCGTATACGGGGGTACGCGCCTACTGGCTTGATCTTAATTACGGGAAAAAGAAAAAAGTCAGCGTGAAACGCCGTAAACCGCCAAAACCCAAAAAGGAGAAAAGCAGCAGCCGTGAAGGTGATTATATGGAAGGCGCGGAAGGCAATGTGTTTGTGTTACGCAAGACTTATCAGAACGAGCAGGCAGCAAGACGCGCAGCGGCGGCAAAGTGGCAGCAACTACAACGCGGAGCCGCATCATTCTCCATCACGCTGGCGCGTGGACGTGCAGAACTCTATCCCGAAATGCATGGCACGGTGACAGGCTTCAAAAGTGACATCGACAATCAGGACTGGATTATTGCAAAAGCCGAGCACACCATTGATAACAGCGGCTTTACCACGCAGCTTGAGCTTGAGGCAAAAATCCCGGAATGGATAGCAGAAACAGCGTGAATGTCTTAAATGTATTAGTTCAGATATGTACTAGCAATAAACATAGTTAGAAAGGCCGCTAACGCGGCCATATTAATTAAAACTCCAGTTACTAATATTGAGAAAGATAATCAGCGACTCCATCTGCAGGGTTTCGCCCACCAGTATAAATTGTGCCTAATTCTTGAGGTGTAACATATGTTGTAGGCCAAATGGCCATATTTTTAAAATAGTTATCTATTTTTATTCTTTGAAGTTCTTTAAAGAGATAATCTTCTAAGTCATTTCTTTTTAGACAGTTAACATAATAAGCAGCCGCACTTGCTACTATATCTACAATTTGTAATTGAGGATACTCTTGTGATGAATGGAATGTCAAAGAACGAGCTTTAATTGGCAATTCAAATTTTCTTCGATCATAACCATATGCCTCCGTAATTTTTGATATATCCATAAATTTATCAAAAATATCTTTCTTCTCTGTAATAGCTTTGGAATCGTCATGCTTAATATAAAAACCATTAGGGTATAATTTACCCCATTCTACACAGTGTCTAAAGAGGCTTGGTATAGATGGATCTAATGTGCTTTTCTCAACACCTTCCAATATATCATCAATATCGCTTCTGGTAATACTAATTCTGTTTATTATATCTGTGAATATCTTATCACTTGAGCATATCTTTAACTCATCAATTACCCTGTAAAATTCATCAATTGACTCAGTCGATTGGCTTCTGATCATATTCATAAAACACTGATACATTACCTCTGTTTTTTCCTCCCCACAGAAAGCAGGGAAACAGAAATAGTAAACATTAGACAGAGCTAGATTCTGTCCATTTATATAAAGATCTATTCCTCTATTAGAGCACCACGTCTCGATCAAAATATCAACAATCTTTGCTGTTAGCATGTATTTTTTATCGACCAAGTATATTTTAACATTCTCTTCATTGACATATTTGCTTTCAAGAAGCCTAATGATGCCATCCTGACCAGATTTTCTACGTCTAAGAGTTTTAAAGTGGGCTTCTGTTGGAGACTTGCTTCCGGTTAGTTCTAATGCCTTAAGCGCATCCTGTTTACTAATACTACTTGAACTTAAGGTAAAAACAGGTTGCAATGGATCGAGTAAATTTCCGCCAGTATTACCTGATTCATCAAAAAATATATCAGGCTTTATATACAACATTTTATTTATCTTTGCCGCTAAGTTTCTTTTTTTCTCATTTTCTCGCTTAATTTTATTATCTCGCCTACGTTGACTATTCTTTCCCATAAATACCTCACAATCTGAATTAGATATCCCAATTTAACGCATTAATAACATAATGTTATGATATCACACAATCAAAATAACGTGCTGATTTTAATGTATCAGGTTTGACTAGCTATTCTTTGATAAGCGAATAATAAGAATGTCAGCCCCTCAACTCAAAGCGGTTTAGTCAGTTGGAATCGGAGCTAGTAGAACTTAAAATAACAGAAGCACCACGTTAAGGGAGGTCTCTATGTTCCGTTGTCCGCTTTGTGGCGCATCTGCCCGTATCCGCACAAGTCGTCCGGAAAATGACTCAAACACCGTGCGGCAAAAGTATTACCAGTGTAACAACCTGGAATGCGGCGTATGCTTCTCAACACTGGAAGCCTTCCATAAATTCACATCAAAACACGCCTCCGCCGTTCACTCTTCAGAAGGTATCCCGTGGCATGAGCTGCCAGCTTCACACAGGGGAAACAATCAGATGAGTTTGCCTTTACCTCAGAACTAACAGGCAGAATTGCCGGATTAACAAAAAAGCGATAGATTACGCGCGGGTGCCTTTCGGCTGATGGTCGGAGGGAATACCCGAAGGCCAGATGTGGAAAGGCCCCGGAAAACATCTCTGTTTAACCGAGGCCCTAACCGCATTACCTTGACAAGTGAAAGGTTAGCGCCTCTCCGGAAAAGGAGCAAGTGCTATGTCGCAAAAATCGCTTACGGCCATCACGTTCTGCGTGACGGCAATCCTCATCATCTGGATGCTGCACGGTTCACTGTGCGAAATACGGATGAGCTTCTGGGGAGCGGAGTTTGCGGCGTTCTTACAGTGTAAGCAGTAAGGAAACCGCGACGGGGGAGCAATCCCCCGTCAATCGGTTGCCAGGGTAAGGTCGATAAGGCACTCTATCTCACAGACATGAAACAAACCCGCAGCATAAAAACTGCGGGTTTTCTTTTTGGTGTCCTCACCGACTTGAAACAGTGATCAGACTATAAGACAAAGCCCACAATGTAGCGGGCTTACTCCCCTCCCCCCACTAAATGTGGACACATCGTGGAACGAAGAGATATAAAACATTATAAATCAATTGGTTATTGAAAGAAAAAAGGCCGCAGAGCGGCCTTTTTAGTTAGATCAGATTACTCGTCTTTG
>OATB01000379.1_pt1 | contig 35740 bp, 29 predicted proteins | sample 1494941 | NCBI WGS metagenome assembly OATB01 (sample SAMEA2579931, study PRJEB22360) | human gut metagenome | reverse complement strand
TAAAATCACGTACGTTCACTTCATTTTGCCAAGCTTTGCCTTTAAATCCGTTCCATTGTTCCATTGAATGGACCTCCTTAAAAATTAGCTATACTTATGTAACAGCTTTACGAACACAGTATAACACATCACTTTCACTTTGCAAGCATTTTCTTGTGTGTAATTGAACTATTTGTTGCGTTATCTTATAAAGACACATGTAAACACTGCCATACCAATGATAACAAGGAATGTGAAGAGATTATCTTTTTATTAAATAAGCCTTTTCATTGGAGTTCATGCTCACAAAAAAGCATTTCTGTATTAATACAGAAATGCTTTTTAAATACAAACGATATAACAGATTAATCTTTTATAATTATTGGATGTTTTAATTCTTGCACATCCATTATTTGGCCACCATTTTTTTCATCCATAACAAAAGAACCATTTGAAGTGCGATCAGCGATATTGAACTGATTCACACTTATTTCCGTTTGCTGTCCTTTTTGATTGGTAAGTACTAATGTTTGATCGCTGCCATTTCCCATGTATACTATGCGATGGGGATTATTTTTTAATTCCCGCAAGACCATAAGACCCCGTTTAGCTCGACCTAATTGATTCAATTCTTGTGCTAACATTCTTTTTACAGCACCTCTTTGCGTAACAATAATTACGGGGTTGTCTCCCATCGGATAAACCAGCTGTCCGTTAACTACAAAATCATCAGCCTTTAAATTCATCGATTTAACTCCCGCAGCTTTCGGTCCAACAACAGGAACTTCACTCAAGGCATAGCGTAAGCCAAAACCACGATAACTAACCAAGAAAACATCCAAAGCATCATTTTCATCTACTAAAAACACATTCGTAATAACATCTTCTGTATCTTTAAATTTTACAATGGCTAGAGGACGGCTCTTATAAGTCCGCCATGGCTCAAATTCTCTCATTTTTGTTTGCTTGATAAAACCATTTTTGGTTATAACGACAAAATTTTTAGCTGGATCTAACTGTTTATATGGATAAACCGCAATAATCGCTTCATCCACAGCCATATTAAGCATTGTTTGGGAAATATGTTCCCCAATTTCTTTCCAACGCAAATCAGGTAATTCATGTACCGGACGATAAATAACATTTCCCTTATTGGTAATTAACAGAAGGTGATCCAGGGTATTCACTTCACCCGTATATAAAACAAAATCTCCCTCCTTCATTCCTAATTCTTCAGGTTTAGAAGCTGCATAAGAACGCAAACTGCTTCGTTTAATATAGCCATCATGGGTAACTGAAACAATGACATCTTCTTGAGCTACAAGAACTTCTGTTTCAATTTTCAATTCTTTAATTTCAGCTTCAATTTGTGTCAAACGAGGTTGCCCATAACTCTTTTTAACTTCTTTCAACTCTTTTTTAATGACACTTAAAAGTTCCGTTTCATTATCTAGAATCTTTTTCAATTCGGCAATATAAGCCGCTAATTCTTTTGCTTCTTGCTGCAATTGAGTTATATCAGTATTTGTTAGACGATACAATTGTAAATTTACAATTGCTTCTGCCTGTGCTTCAGTAAAGCCGTGCGCAACAATCAAGTTGTTTTTGGCATCTTTTTTATCTTTACTACCGCGAATAGTAGCAATTACTTCATCTAGAATCGATAATGCTTTCATTAAACCATCGACAATATGCTGCCGTTTTTGGGCTTTATCTAATTCAAAACGACTACGTTTTAAGACAACATCACGTCGATGTTTAATATAGCTATTTAAAATAGTAAGTAGGCCTACTTGTTTAGGTCGCATTTCATCAATGGCAACCATGTTAAAATTGTAATTGATTTGCAGCTCAGTATTTTTGAACAAATAATTTAAAATACCTTCTGCATTGGCATCTTTTTTTAATTCTACGACTATACGCAAACCAGTACGATCAGTTTCATCGCGAACTTCTGCAATACCGTCAATCTTCTTAGCTAGACGAATTTCATCAATTTTCTTCACCAGCGTAGCTTTGTTTACTTCATAAGGAATTTCAGTCACAACAATTTGTTCTTTATTCCCTTTGATTTTTTCAATCTCGGTAAGAGAACGCAAGATAACTTTTCCTCTGCCATTTTCATACGCTTTTTTCAACTCCGCTTTTCCTTGTAAGATACCTCCCGTAGGAAAATCAGGTCCAGGAATAAACTCCATTAATTTATCCAAGGTAGCGGTGGGATGATCAATTAAATAAATGGTGCCATTAATCACTTCTGTTAAATTGTGAGTCGGGATTTCAGTTGCATAACCAGCAGAAATACCAGTGGAACCATTTACCAAAAGATTTGGAAACTTCGCCGGTAAAACAGTTGGTTCTTTTTCCGTATCGTCAAAGTTCCATACCATATCAATCGTTTCTTTTTCAATATCTTTTAGTAATTCACCACTTAATTGGGACAAGCGTGCTTCAGTATAACGCATTGCAGCTGGCGGATCTCCGTCCATACTCCCATTATTACCGTGCATTTCAATTAAAATTGCCCGCAGTTTCCAATCTTGGCTCATACGAACCATCGCTTCATAAATACTACTATCACCATGAGGATGGTAATTCCCCATGATATTTCCGACAGATTTAGCTGATTTACGAAATGCTTTTTCGTAAGTATTGCCATCTTTATTCATACTAAATAAAATACGGCGTTGAACCGGTTTTAACCCATCACGAATATCAGGTAATGCCCGTTCTTGAATAATATATTTTGAATAGCGGCCAAAGCGGTCGCCCATGACTTCCTCAAGTGTTAATTCTTGAACATTATGATTGTGTTCCACTTTGCCACCTCCTACTCTTCAAATAAACTAATTTCTGTAGCATTTTCTTTTTGGGAATCTGAGTTTTGGGCATGTGCCTTTTCTTCATCAAAAATTTCACTGTTAGGAGCTTCTTCGTCTGCTTTTTTTTCTAAGATGCTCCCGTCTTCTTCTAATGAGAACTGGACATGACTTTCAATCCACTTTCGGCGGGGTTCAACTTTATCCCCCATTAAGGTCGTAACGCGTCGTTCTGCTTTTGCGGCATCATCGATTCTTACTCGAATTAATGTCCGAGTCTCTGGGTCCATGGTGGTTTCCCACAATTGTTCAGCATTCATTTCCCCTAATCCTTTATACCGTTGTAGCATATAACCTTTGCCAACTTTTTGGATAACTTGTTGCAATTCTTCATCTGTCCAAGCATACTCTGTAACAGCTTTTTTACCTGCTCCCTTGGAAACTTTATAAAGTGGTGGTAAAGCAATATATACTTTTCCAGCCTCAATTAATGGTTTCATATAACGATAAAAGAAGGTTAAAAGTAATACTTGAATGTGCGCACCATCGGTATCCGCATCAGTCATGATAATGACTTTGTCATAATTACAATCCTCAATAGCAAATTCTGGCCCTACACCCGCACCAATTGTATAAATCATTGTATTAATTTCTTCATTTTTTAAAATGTCTTGCAACTTCGCTTTTTCAGTATTGATCACTTTTCCTCGTAAAGGCAAAATTGCTTGGAACTTACGATCGCGTCCTTGTTTTGCCGAACCGCCGGCAGAATCCCCTTCGACTAAATACAATTCATTTTTCTTAGGATTACGGGATTGCGCGGGGGTCAATTTACCAGAAAGTAAAGACTCGCCTTTTTTACGCTTTTTACCTGTGCGACTTTCTTCCCGTGCTTTACGAGCAGCTTCTCTAGCCTCTCTGGCTTTAATAGCTTTTCGGACTAGCATTTGACTCATTTCACTATTTTCTTGTAAATAAAATCCTAACTGCTCACCTAAAACCCCATCGACTGCATTTCGAGCACTTGGTGTTCCTAACTTTTCTTTTGTTTGACCTTCAAATTGTAATAAATTCTCTGGAACTCGAATAGAAAGAACAGCAGCTAAGCCTTCCCGAAAATCGCTGCCTTCTAGGTTACGGTCTTTTTCTTTTAATAAATTCACTTTGCGAGCATATTCATTAAAAGCTTTTGTCAAAGAAGCCTTCATTCCCGCTTCATGTGTACCACCATCTTTGGTCCGGACATTATTGACAAAAGATAAAATATTTTCCGAATACCCATCGTTATATTGCATAGCAACTTCAACTTCAATACCGTCTTTTTCGCCACTAAAATAGATGACAGGAGTAAGGGAATCTTTTTCTTCATTGAGATAATCAACAAATTCTTTAATTCCTTCTTCAAAATGAAAAACTTCTATAACAGGTGTCTCGCCTCTTAAATCCGTTAAAGTAATTTTAACGTCCCGCAATAAAAAAGCAGATTCTCTTAATCGTTCTGCTAAAGTTTCATATGAGAATTTAATTGTCGAAAAAATTGTATCATCTGGTAAAAAAGTGACTGTAGTGCCATTTTTCTTTTTCGTTTTACCTATTTTTTTCAAAGTTCCCTGCGGCTTTCCACCATTGATGAATTTTTCTTCATAAATCACACCATCACGAACAATGGTGACCGTCAGCCATTTTGATAATGCATTGACAACACTCGCCCCTACACCATGAAGACCACCAGAAGTTTTGTATCCTCCTTGGCCAAATTTTCCACCAGCATGCAAAACAGTAAAAATAACTTCAACTGTTGGTATACCCGATGCGTGCATACCAACTGGCATCCCACGACCGTTATCGCTAACGGTAATACTATTATCTTGATTAATGGTGACAGAAATCTCATTACCAAATCCTGATAATGCCTCGTCGACAGAATTATCGACAATTTCATAAACTAAATGGTGCAAGCCGCGACTATCGGTTGAACCAATATACATTCCCGGACGTTTTCGAACTGCCTCAAGTCCTTCTAGGACCTGAATGGAGGCATCATTGTACTCTGTTGTTTTTTTTGCCAAAGCAAACGCTCCTTTGATAAAAGTAGTGGGTCAAACCCTTTTATGACTTTTTTAACGCAATCTAAAAGTGCGCTTCCTCTATCTTACTCTAAAAAACGTGTGAAAAAAAGTCTTAAATAAATGAGAAATTTTAAAGATACGCTTTAACTGGGTAAAAGTGCAAGGAAACATACGTTCTTATTTGGTTTTTGAAGAAAAATAAAATTTTACTATTTTGATAGGTAAAGAAAGACTAAACAAACTTTCTTCCCAACTTCTCATAAGTCGTTTATCCGTTTGCTTAGTCTTATTTTATCTATACCATTTTATTTAATTCAATTTTGATACAACGATTCATAATCACGTCGTTTCGCCCTGCATTTTGCAGCATTTCCCACGCTTGCTCACTTTGCAAACCCAATTGCGCCCAAAAAACTTTTGCATCGGTTTTTAAAAAGTCAGCCGCCACTTCTGGTAAAAATTCACTGCGCCGGAAGATATCAACAATATCAATTTTGTCTGGGATACTGGCTAAATCAGCATAAACTTTTTCACCTAAAATTTCACTATCGACATGTTGTGGGTTTACCGGAATGATACGATAGCCATGATTTTGCAACAAGCGGGCAATTTGAAAACTAACCCGATCTTCTTTTGGGCTTAAGCCGACCACTGCGATATTTTTGGCTTCTTTTAAAATTTGAAAGATTTTCTCTTGACTAGGATTTTCAAACATAACAAACACTCCTTTAAATTATAATATTAATTAGTTAGACTATACGCTAATGAAGAAATATTGGCAAAGAGTTGTTCCTATATTTCTTTCATGCTAAAATTACGCTAGTTTGAAGAATTGAGGTTTTGTATGAAAATAATTATTTTAATGATAATCGCCTACTTATTAGGATCAATTCCCTCTGGCGTTTGGATTGGAAAACTATTCTATCAAAAAGATATTCGCCAATTTGGCAGTGGTAATACCGGTACCACCAATACTTTTCGTGTATTAGGTAAGCCGGCTGGAACTGTTGTTTTGTTAATGGATATCTTAAAAGGAACGTTAGCTACTCTTTTGCCTACGTTATTTCACGTGAGCAATATCAACCCCTTGTGGTTTGGTGTTTGTGCTATTTTAGGTCATACTTTCCCCATTTTCGCTGGATTTAAAGGCGGTAAGGCCGTGGCAACTAGTGCAGGTATGTTATTGGGTTATAGTCCTATCTTCTTTTTATATTCGGCTACGATTTTTGTTGTTTGCCTTTTCGTTACCAGCATGGTGAGTTTAACCAGCATGATTGCAGCTGTTTTGATTACATTATCAACCGTTATTTTACCTGAAGTTTGGCCTCAGGTTTTACCCCAACACAATTGGTTATTAACTTTAATTGCCTGCGGGTTGACTATTTTTATTTTTTATCGCCATCGCGATAATATTAAACGAATCAAAAACGGCACTGAAAGCCGCATCCCCTTTGGTTTAAATCGGCATAAGGATTCATCTAAGAAAAACTGAAGGAAAAATTGAAACAAACTCTTAGTGACCCTCACCTTTTTTACCTTAAGTCAGAATTAGAAAAAATTATTTATTAAATTTCTTTCAGTTCTGACATGATTTCGCTAAGAGTTTGTTTGCAAAAAATATAATTTTTTTCTATAAAAAGACCTTTAAAAGTTTAAAACTTTTAAAGGTCTTTTTATTTTATTTCACTGTGATGGCATATTTAGTTGCAAATTTTTCACGACCAGCCAACTGTTGTATACCCAATTTTTCAATTAGTTCACCTGTAGCATCTGTAGTATCGGCAATCCCACACCACGGTTCAATACAGACAAAAGGTGATTCGGTTGGATAAGGCGACCAAATTCCCACATAAGGCATGTCTTTGTAACTTAACGTCACACTATGAGGGGATTTTTCACTACAAATAGAAATAGCATTTAGTCCCTTAGTTTCAAAAATTACCGCGTCATTTTTAAACATATCATGAGTTAAAGCTAAATTCGTATTGGTTTGTCCCAACGTCCGTTGCTCTAAATCAATATAATTACCAGCAAGCGGTAAACTCAATCGAGATTTACGGGGTGAAAAGGCCAAATAGTAATCCTCAAAATTCAGCCCTTTTTCCAATGGTACATTAAAAGCTGGGTGTCCACCAATTGAAAAGAACATTTCTTCTTCCGCTAAATTTTCCACTTCATATTTTACAGTTAAACCTTCACCGCCCAGTTCATAACGAATGGTTAATTCAAAATCAAACGGAAAGACTGCTTTTGTTTCTTCTGTGGTTTTCAGAATAAAGCTAGCGCTATCGCCAGTTTCTTCTAATAATGAAAAGTCCATGTTGCGGGCAAAGCCGTGTTTAGGCAAATGATAGGTTTTGCCTTTATAACGGTAACTATCTTCTTTTAGTCCCCCTACGATAGGAAATAAAATCGGCGCATGCTTTCCCCAATATTTGGGATCGGCTTGCCATATATATTCCAATTCTGTCGTTTTGCTAACTAAACTTTGTAACTCTGCACCATGTAACGCAATTTTGGCACGTAATTGATCATTTTCAATTGTCACCGTCATTTACGGCACCTCCTCATTTCGCTGTCTTATACCTTCTTGTTAATATTAGTGACTGTGTTTATCCAATTCTTCTTTAAAGCGTTTGTTTAAAACGCGTAAATACGTCCCTTTCATCCCCAGTGAACGGGATTCAATAATGCCAGCTGATTCCAATTTTCGTAAAGCATTCACAATCACAGAACGCGTAATTCCAATTTCATCGGCAATACTGGAAGCTGTTAAGCGTCCTTCATCTCCTTGTAAAGCGGCAAAAATCGCTTGGACTGCTTTTAATTCACTATAAGAAAGCGTACTAATCGCCATCTGAACAGCAGTTGCACTTCTGACATCTGCTTCAATATCGCGGGATTTTTGATACAAGAACTGCATACCTACTACCGTTGCACCATACTCAGCTAAGACTAAATCATCTTCGTCAAAAGCGGTATCCATCCGTGCCAAAATAATAGTGCCCAAACGTTCACCGGCACCAAAAATCGGCACCACTGTAGTTAACCCATTCGGATATTTTTCTCGTTGTTCAATTGGAAAAGCAGTCATATCAGAAGAAATGGGAATATTTGCTTCTGTTTTAGTCAAATGGTCAACCATTTCAGTGTAAATTTGGGGAAATTGTTTTTCTTCAAACATGTTTTTAACGCGATCGTTATTCACATCATGTTTTTCATTAAAACCTAACAAGACGCCTTCACTACTAATAATATAGGCATTACTATCCAAAATATCCCCTAAAATTAACGCCATATTGTTATAAGGCAGCTCCAATGTCATATCAAACGTATTTTTTTGTTGCAGTAACTGATTGATACGGCGTGTTTTGTCTAATAAAGTTGTCATCTTTTTCATTTTCCTTCCTGTGGTTACAAAATGTAGCGACTTAAATCTTGATTTTTTACAATAGCATCTAATTTTTCTTCGACATAAGCGGCAGTGATCGTAATTTCTCCCATTTGCATGTCGGGTGCTTCAAATAACAAATCTTCCAGTAATTTTTCCAAGATAGTATGCAAACGTCTAGCACCAATATTATCGGTATCACGATTGACATCAAAAGCGATTTGTGCAATCTTTTCAATCGCTTCTTTGGTAAAGATGACTTTGACATTTTCCGTTCCGAGTAACGCGATATATTGCTTGATTAAAGAATTGTTTGGTTCTGTCAATATCTTGATAAAATCGTCTGCTGTTAAATCGTCTAATTCAACGCGAATTGGGAAACGACCTTGTAATTCTGGAATTAAATCACTAGGCTTTGCCACATGAAAGGCCCCAGAAGCGATAAATAAAATGTGATCTGTCTGAATCATGCCATATTTGGTATTTACTTGAGAACCTTCTACAATTGGTAAAATATCTCGTTGTACCCCTTCTCTTGAGACTTCACCAGATTGCTGGGAGCGTGAAGTAATTTTATCAAATTCATCAATAAAGATGATGCCATTTGCTTCAGCTAATCGAATTGCTTCACTGTGAATATCCGCATCATTAACCAGTTTGGCCGATTCTTCTTGCACTAAAAGTTCTCGTGCTTCTTTAACCGTTACCGTACGTTCTACTTTCTTTTGCGGTTTTAAAGCTTCTAGTGTTTCGTTAATATCAATACCCATTTGTTCTAACCCGTTGTTCATCACAGGACCTTTTGTTTTGGGCTCGTCAATTTCAATGGTGACTTCTCTTTCATCTAATACACCACGTTCTAACTGTTCAAAAATCGCTTGACGATTCGTTTTAATTTCTTCGGTTAATTCTTCTTTTGGTTCTTCTTGTTGCGTATTAAAAATATTCATCATTTGTTCATAAGGATTACTAGTTTTCTTTTGTTCTTTTTTAATTCCTGGCACCAGTACTTTTACCAATCGACGATTGGCTTTTTTGACTGCTCGGGTATAGACGCGGCTGTATTGCTCTTTACGCACAATTTGAATTGCATTTTCGACTAAATCTCGAACCATTGATTCCACATCGCGCCCCACATAACCCACTTCAGTAAATTTTGTCGCTTCGACTTTTACAAAAGGGGCTTGGACGATTTTAGCTAAGCGGCGGGCAATTTCTGTTTTCCCTACGCCTGTCGGTCCAATTAAAAGAATATTTTTCGGAGTTACATCTTGTTGCATTTCTTCATCTAATTGCAAGCGTCTGTAGCGATTGCGCAAAGCGACAGCAACCGATTTTTTTGCATCTTTTTGTCCTACAATATACTGGTCAAGTTCCGCCACAATTTGGCGGGGTGATTTTGTCATTTCATTCATAAAATTCCCTCACTACATTTCTTCCACAATAATATTGTGGTTAGTAAAGATACAAATGTCTGCCGCAATATTTAGTGCATTTTCTGCAATTTCTTTGGCAGTCATTTCATCATTATTGTATTTTTTCATCGCCCGAGCAGCAGCTAAAGCATAGTTACCACCAGAACCAATTGCCAAAATTCCATCGTCAGGCGTAATAACTTCACCAGTTCCTGAGACTAACAGCATTTCTTCTTTATTCATGACGATCAGCATTGCTTCTAATTTTTGCATAGATTGTTGTGTCCGCCACTCTTGCGCTAACTCTACGGCTGCCCGTTGTAAATTACCATTATATTCATTTAATTTGGCTTCAAATTTTTCTTCTAAGGTAAAAGCATCGGCTACACTACCAGCAAAGCCAACGACAACTTCGCCGTTATAAATACGGCGTACTTTTTTGGCAGTTCCTTTCATAACAACTTGTTCTCCCATTGTTACTTGGCCATCTCCGGCCATAGCAAACTTGCCGTCTTTTTCCACCGCACAAATTGTAGTGGAATGAAATTGTGATTCCATCATATTCCTCCTAAGTTTAAATCCCTTATTCCTGTGCCCGCGGATGAAATTTGCGATAATTATTTTGTAAACTTTCCTTTGTGACATGGGCATATATTTGGGTTGATGATAAATTAGCGTGTCCCAATAATTCTTGTACGGTTCGCATATCTGCCCCATTATTCAGTAAATGAGTAGCAAATGTGTGCCGCAGCATATGGGGATGAATTTTGCTATCCAAACTACTCTTTTTAATCAGTTGATTAAAAATGTACTCAATACCTCTAGTAGTAATAGGGCCACCTCTTTGATTAACAAAAACAAAAGGATGATCTTCTGCGACACTTTCCATCAAGTGAGGTCTAGCTAATGTCAAATATTCTTGTAAAGCAACTTGCGCATAAGAACCAAAAGGAACATAACGATCCTTACTCCCTTTACCGTGAATCAATAAGACTTCACCTTGCCAGTCAATTGCACCTAATGTTAATTTTGCACATTCACTTACCCGTAAACCAGAACCATAAAGAATTTCTAGTAAAGCACGGTTGCGAATTTCAAGAGGCTTATCCCCTTGCGCGGCTTGAAAGAGCGCTGCCATTTCATTTTCATAAAAAAAGCGGGGTAATTTACTATTTTGCTTTTTTAAATGAATATAAGAAAAAGGATTTTCCTCAATTGCTTCTTGTTTTAATAAGTATTGATAAAAAGAACGCAAACTGGCAATTTTGCGACTAATTGAATTACGACTGTACTGGCGTTCATTCAAAAAGCTAAGATACACCCGAACGTCGCGATGATCAATTTGTAAATAATCGCTGTTGCCACTTTCTTTTAAAAAATCACGAAAATCTTGCAAATCTTCTTGATAAGCTGCTGTCGTCAAAACAGAATAGCCCCTCTCAAATTGCAAGTAACGTAAAAATTCTTGTGGCCAGTCAAAAGTCGTCATCTTACACCTCATTTCTGTCCGCAATTAATGTAGCATACAACGAATTAAAAAACAAACAAATTGTCAGAATTTAAACAATATTTCCTGCTTTTATCACAATTTACACAATATTGTCATACTTATTTCCAAAAAAATGCGCAAAAAGAGGATTAGAGCGAGGTTCACTCTTTTTTTATCCATTTTCAAACGTGCCATCTCATGTCAGCTTAACAATAAAAAGGTAACAAACTTTATTCTTTTTTTCAATCACAAGAAAATCACAATGACACAAAGAAAAAGCAGGATAAAAAAATCAGTCATTCTTTAAAAGTCCAATTTAATGACGACAAAAAAGCCATGACACTTGTCATAGCTTTATTCTTTAAATTTCTGTCTGTGCTAAATGAGTTAAGGCTCGTTCAGCTAGTGTTTGATAGCGTACTTTTTTATCGCGAATACGCTCTGGTAATTCTGGTAATAGCCCAAAGTTAGCGTTCATCGGCTGAAAATGTTTGCCTTCTGCATGGGTAATATAATAAGCCATTGAACCAATTACCGTTTCTTTTGGCATCGTTTGGACTGCTTGTCCTAAAGCCAAACGAGCTGCATTTTTCCCTGCCAATAACCCACTTGCGGCACTTTCCACGTAGCCTTCCACACCTGTCATTTGACCGGCAAAAAACAAATCATCCCGTTTAACCGACTGGTATGTCGGACGTAATAATTCCGGTGAATTCATAAAACTATTACGATGCATCACACCATAACGTACAAATTCTGCATTTTCTAATCCCGGAATCATTTGGAAAACCCGTTTTTGCTCTCCCCATTTTAAATGGGTTTGGAAACCAACGATATTATATAAAGAAGCGGCAGCATTATCTTGACGTAATTGAATCACAGCATATGGACGCTTACCCGTTTTAGGATCTTCTAATCCTACTGGCTTCATTGGGCCAAAAAGCATTGTTTTTTCCCCACGCGCGGCCATCACTTCAATTGGCATACACCCTTCAAAATACTTTTCTTTTTCAAATGTTTTCAAAGGGGCAACTTCTGCCGTAATTAAGGCTTCGCGAAATGCATGAAACTCATCTTTAGTCATAGGACAATTTAAGTAAGCTGCTTCTCCTTTATCATAGCGGGATTTCAGATATACTTTATCCATATCGATAGTACTTTTATCAATAATCGGGGCCGCCGCATCATAAAAATAAAAGCCATCCGAACCGTTATATGCTTTAATTGCGTCTGCTAATTTAGAAGAGGTCAAAGGCCCAGTTGCAATTACTGTAATCCCACTTGGAATTTCAGTAATTTCTTCTGAAATAACGGTCACATTGGGATGTTCTTTCACTTTTTTAGTAACAGTAGCAGAAAATGAATCCCGATCGACAGCTAAAGCACCACCAGCTGGAACTGCCGTTTCATCAGCGGATGTTATAATTACGGAGTTTAATCGGCGCATTTCTTCTTTTAAAACGCCCACCGCGTTGGCTAAACTATTGCCACGTAAAGAGTTGGAGCATACTAATTCAGCAAAATCAGAAGTATGATGTGCTTCTGTCGATTTTTCCGGCCTCATTTCATAAAGGCGCACAGAAACTCCCGCTTCAGCAATTTGCCAAGCAGCTTCACTACCGGCTAAACCGGCACCAATTACATTTACAAATTCAGTCATTTTATTCTTCCGTTCTTAAAATTTTAACAAAACTTAGGGGCATAACTTAACTTTTCCATCAAATGAAGCGGATAAATCAGCCAAATTGCCCCTTGAATTTTGGACGTTTTATTTTTGGACGTTTTCTTCGTAGTCGCCATTAATACACACGACTTGCTTGCCGCCCTTAACTTTTTTCTCTACCAAATACTGGCCACATTTTGGACAATCCCGTCCAATTGGTTTGTCCCAAGAAGTAAAATCACAATCCGGATAGCGAGAACATCCGTAGAACAAACGGTTTTTCTTTGATTTTCTTTCAATGACTTGTCCTTTATGACAAACAGGACAGACAACCCCTATTTCTTTGACGATAGGTTTAGTATTGCGACAATCGGGAAAATTACTGCACGCATAAAACTTACCATAACGTCCTAACTTAATGACCATTGGATGCCCACAGACATCACAATCAAATCCCGCTGGTTCATCTTTAATTTGGACTTTTTCAATTTTTTCTTCTGCATTGGTTAACTCGGTTTCAAAAGGTTTATAGAAGCGGTCAACCACTTTAACCCAGTTTTCTTTTCCTTCTTCCACCTTATCCAAGTCGGTTTCCATTTCAGCAGTAAAGTTCACATCAACAATTTGAGGGAAAAATTCTTCAATTAATGCATTCACAATTTCACCTAATTCAGTCGGTTCAAAACGTTTTTGTTGTAATTTTACATAATAACGACGTTGAATGGTTTCAATCGTTGGCGCATAAGTTGAAGGACGCCCTACTCCTTTTTCTTCCAAGGTGCGAATTAAGGTAGCTTCACTAAAGCGAGCGGGAGGTTGTGTAAAGTGTTGTTTTGGTTCAATATCAATAGCTTTCACTACATCTCCCACAACTAGCTCTGGTAAAATATTTTCTTTTTCTTCTTTGCCGTCATCTGTTCCTTCTACATAGACCTGCATAAACCCTTTAAATTTGACCTTGGAACCATTGGCAATAAAGATAACACCGTTTTGTTCCAACGTTACTTTCATTGTATCTAAAACAGCCGGTGTCATTTGACTTGCGACAAAACGCGACCAAATTAACGTATAAAGTTTTAATTGATCTTTATCCAAATACTTTTTCATTTCATCCGGAGTCCGCGTCACACTAGTGGGACGCACCGCTTCATGGGCATCTTGTGCCCCTTGTGCGTTTTTTACTTTTTTGTGGCTGTGAGAAGAGTATTCCTTGCCATACGTTGTTTCAATAAATTCGGCTGCTTCTGCTTTTGCGGAGTCAGCAATTCGTTTTGAATCAGTACGCATGTAAGTAATTAAACCAACTGTACCTTGTTTCCCTAAAGCAATTCCTTCATAAAGTTGTTGAGCCACCATCATTGTCTTACGCGTACGGAAATTTAACTTGCGGGCAGCTTCTTGTTGCATACTACTTGTGGTAAAGGGTGCTGCTGGGTTACGTTTGCGTTCTTTTTTCTCAACTTTGGTGACATCATAGTCCTTCCCATCTAAACGGCTGGTAACTTCTTTGATACTTTCAGCATTTGGTAATTTTTTCTTTTTACCATCTACACCCCAAAAATTTGCTTTAAACTTTTTGCGCTCTTTTTGAAAGTTACCATCAATCGACCAATATTCTTCTGGAATAAACTGTCGGATTTCTTTTTCCCGGTCAATAACCATCTTTAAAGCAATAGACTGCACCCGACCTGCACTTAGTCCTTTTTTGACTTTGCGCCATAAAATTGGACTAATAGAATAGCCAACTAAGCGGTCTAAAACCCGTCGCGCTTGTTGGGCATCAACTAAGTCCACATCAATTGTTCGTGGTTCTTTAAAAGCAGCTTTTACCGCGTCTTTTGTAATTTCGTTAAATACTACTCGATTTTTATCTTCTAAATCAAGATTTAATAAATGCGCCAAATGCCATGCAATCGCTTCTCCCTCACGGTCCGGGTCACTTGCGAGATAGACTTTTTGCGCTTTTTTAGCAGCACTTCTTAAACTTTTGATAACATCGCCCTTACCACGGATCGAAATATAATGAGGCTCGTAATTATTTTCCACATCAATTCCCATTTTACTTTTTGGTAAATCACGAATATGGCCGACACTGGCCACAACTTTATAGTTACGCCCTAAGTACTTTTCGATTGTCTTGGCTTTTGCCGGTGACTCAACAATTACTAAATATTTATATGCCATATATGAATGATGGCTCCTTCCTAACAATTTACTACTATATTATACCTAAATTTTGGTAACCAAATCGTAGGTAATCATATCCATTTAAAAAATGTTTGTCAAGGAAGGCAATTAATCTTAGTCAAAATTTGGCAACTCTTCCAAAATATCTTTTAAGGAAATGACACATTTGGCACCATCTTGAATCAGTTGTAAACAGCCAGTAGAACGTCCATTTAAAATATCTCCAGGAAAGGCAAAAACTTCTTTACCGGTATCTAGAGCAAGTTGAGCAGTGGTAAGGGAGCCACTTTTAGCACGCGCTTCAATCACACATACCGCTTGGGCTAAACCAGCAATAATGCGATTGCGCATCGGGAAATGATATTTTCTGACGGGAGTACCATAAGGATATTCACTAATCACGAGTTGTTTTTTTAACATTTCCCAATATATTGAAAAAACTTCTTTGGGGTAACAAATATCCAGCCCACACCCCACAACACCAATAGTATTCCCAAAAGATTGCATCGCAGCTAAATGACTGCAACTATCTACTCCTTTTGCTAAGCCGCTGACAATTGTGTAATTGCGAGTTGTCAAAGGTGGAACAAACTTTTTAACAATTTCTTGACCGTAAGAAGATACATTACGAGAACCCACAAATGCAATAATTTTTTCTTGCTGCAATAAACTAATATTGCCTTCATAAAATAAAACAAAGGGTGGCTGTGGGAGTTGTCTTAAGCGCTCTGGATAAAAAGGCGAGTCGAGGGTAATGTACTTTTGTCCGGATAATTTTTGCTGCAAAACCTCTTTTGTCAAAAAATTCCAGTCATTACAAAATACAAAAGCATCACATCTTTTTGATAATAATGGCCGTAGTTCGTTAGCAGTAAAATTGAAATACTGATGCTTTTGAGCATATTCAAATATATGCCATTTACTAATAATTCCTGCACCTTGGATTAAAGCTAATTTTAATAAAAAAAATTCTCTTTCCATAAAAAAACCTTCTTTCTGCTTATCTTCAAATAAAGATACGCAAAAAAGAAGGATTTGCTATAAATAATTTTTCACGGGTGCAAAGCTCTTACGATGAATTGCTGAAACACCATGATTTGCTAAACCAATTAAATGATCTTTTGTGCCATAACCAGCATTTCTATCAAAAGCATAATATGGATAAATTTGATGGTATTCTTTCATCAAATTGTCTCGCATTTCTTTGGCAATAATACTAGCTGCAGCAATGGAAACCGAACGTGCATCGCCCTTAATGAGATTATCTTGTGGGGTATCACAATCTAACTTTACTGCGTCTACCAATAAATGGGCGGGCGCAACAGTGAGATCCTCCAAAGCGAGTAGCATCGCTTTTTTACTCGCTTGTAAAATATTGATGCGATCAATTTCTTCATGATCTACTACACCAATTCCCACTGTAACAGCTTTTTCTTGAATTTCAGTATACAATTGCGCTCTTTTTTTAGCGGATAACTGTTTGGAATCATTCAAACCTAAAATTTGCACATCAGGAGGCAAGATTACTGCAGCTGCCACAACTGGCCCAGCCAAAGGTCCCCTGCCAACTTCATCAATTCCCGCTACAAAACGGTGCCCATGTTGATATAAGTCACGCTCAAAACAAGTCATTTCAATATACTTATCTTTCAGTGCTTGCTCTTTTTCCAAACGGCGATAAAATTGTTGCAATAATTTTTGAACGCCCATCCTTTCATCATCCGCTAAAATTTTCAGGTAAGGGGCATCAGAATCTGATAGTTTTGCTAATTTCATTTTGATATCTTTAATTGCTTCTGCTTTCATCTAAAACTCCTACTTCTTCGTAACGATCTAATGTAAAGGATCCCAATTTATTTTGCCGGATTTCAACCACGATCAACTCGCTACCCCGATCAAAATCATCACGAAATCCTCTTTTTGCTGTGATTCGCATGAGTAACTCTGGTAAGGGAAGTTGTTCATCCGCCAGCTCTAAATGATAACGTTTGGCTACTCGGCCAGGATAATACCGAGTGAAAAAGTCCAACCCGTATAAAGCAATGTCATCTAAATGAAGTAATTGATCTTTAATCGCCCCAGATAAAGCCAGTTTCTTCCCAATTTCCGGGTCTTCAAACTTAGGCCACAAAATACCTGGAGTATCTAATAATTCCAATTCACTGCCAGAACGTAACCACTGTTGTCCTTTTGTCACGCCTGGTTTATTTCCCGTTTGCGCAATTTTTTTACCAACTAAACGGTTCATTAAAGTTGATTTGCCAACGTTTGGAATACCAATTACCATGGCGCGAATGGATCGCGGTTTAATGCCTCGCGCTTTATCTTTAGCTCGTTTAGCTGCTAAAACGGATTTGGCTTTGGCAACAATTTTTTTCGTACTTTGATTTTCTAACGAATTCATTGCTAAGGCAGCAAAACCTTTGGCTTCAAAATAGCTTTGCCATTTTTGGGTTTGCTCTGGATCGGCTAAATCCGCTTTATTTAATATCACTAATCGTGGTTTTTGCTGTAGAATTTGATCTAATAATGGATTTCGTGAAGATAATGGTAATCTTGCATCCACCAATTCAAAAACAATATCCACAAACTTTAATTTTTCAGTAACTTCCCGTTTGGCTTTCGCCATATGTCCGGGGAACCATTGAATTGTCATCTTTAGGCAACTCCTCTCGTTTAACACATATCTTTGGCATTTTAACACGAAAATTCACAATTTAAAATGTGTTCTTTTTAGTTTTTAGCTTTATGTAATCTATTTTATCCCTCTATTATGGAATATAAATAACTATGATAAAAAATTGATAATTTAAAAATAACTCAAAGAAATATATGCACAAAAAATGAAACGTAGATTATGTAGGAATATCTTCTATCGAAAATCAAGATAATCGTCTTCTTATAGCTAAATTTGATTTTTCAAGACTCTTACTAGAATCAAATAAACTTTGAGCAAAAAAACACTAAAACTTTCCATTCGTTTCAGTGTTTCTCTTTACCAATTGGTATCTCGTTCATCAAATTAGTTTTAAAATTACTGTATTCATTCCGTAAATAGCTACTCTGTATATTTCATCAGACGATTAATATGAACGGCCAAATAGACCACCTCATCTTCTGGAATAGAGACTTTATAGACTTTTTCAATGTATTCTTTTACTTTAGTCGCAACTTCCATAGCTGAAGGGTAAATAATCCACATCTGCTCAGCTAATTCTGTATTGTCTTCTTGTAAAAGATGATGCTGGTAAAAACGTTCTACAAAAAAACGAACGTGCGTAATAAAGCGCGTATAATGAATCGAATCAGTATTGATTTCTTTTTGAATCGAATAGCGTACCATATTAACAATCCCACCAATCATCTTGGCGTATTTGAAGCCATCCCCTGCTTCCGTATTTCCAGATTGGGCATTGATTAAGTGAAAGGCAATATTACTTGCTTCTTCTTTAGGTAGCGTAATCCTAAACTCTTGATTGATTTGCGCAACTGCTTTCTTTCCTATTTCAAATTCACTAGGATAATAGTTTTTTATTTCCCAATATAGACGATTCGCAATCGTCATTCCCTCTTTCGCACGCTCCACCGCAAAATTTAGATGATCCGTCAATGTTAAATAAATAGAAGCATTTAGTTTCTTATTTAGGCTTTTTTCAGCTTCTTTAATAATCCGTTGGGTCAAGTCAAAAAATTCATAAGGAATATCGCCGACCATCTCCAAGATTTGTGTCGTTTTTTGATCTTCGATAGGTAAATAAACTTGATCGACACTGTCCATTGAGACAGGTTCACCCACTTTGCGTCCAAAACCAATTCCCTTACCCAAGGCAATTTTTTCTTTTCCTTGGTCATCAATCAAAATGACACTAGAATTCAGTACTTTTTTGATAGTCGGCATTTTTGTTCTCCTTTGTTTATTACTCAGTTAATGAAGCACCGTTCGTGTTAATAACATTTTGATACCAATAGAAAGAATCTTTTTTATAACGATTGTAGGAACCGTGTCCTTCATCATCGGCATCAACATAGATGAATCCATAACGTTTAGACATTTGTGATGTACCTGCACTAACTAAATCAATAGGACCCCAACTAGTATAACCTACTAAGTCAACACCTTCATCAATAGCTTCTTTCATTTGTTGAAAATGCGCTTTAAAATACGCAATGCGATATGGATCGTGGATTTTTCCATTTTCAACCACGTCCATAGCCCCCATACCATTTTCTACAATCATTAGTGGCAACTGGTAGCGGTCATATAATTCAATCAAGGAAATTTTTAAACCTTTAGGGTCAATCTGCCAACCCCACTCAGTAGATGGTAAGTAAGGGTTTTTCACTCCAAGGACTGTATTACCGGGTGTTCGCTCTGCATTTGGATCACCAGATTCCGCCATCGACATATAGTAGCTAAACGTGACAAAGTCCACTGTATGCTCTTTCAAGACTTCCATGTCACCTTCTGCCATTTCAATCTGAATGTTGCGTCTCTTCAAATCAGCCAGAATCATTTTAGGATATTCGCCAAATACTTGCACATCCGCATAAAAATTATTTTCCAAATTTTTTTTCAATGTTAATTCCACATCGATTGGGGCACAAGTTAGTGGATAAGTCATGAGTTTTGTTAACATGCATCCTACTTGCGAACCGGAAATTTTTAGATGCGCATCTCTTGTAACCAAGGCACTGGCCACAAATTGATGATGCAGCGCTTGGTGAACAGTCTGTTCTTCTAATCCTTTAGGCGATTTTTCATCAATAATACCGGCGGTTGTAAAAGGATGACGATGAATGCTATCAATTTCATTGAACGTCAGCCAATATTTGACGTATTCACCAAAGTGATCAAAACAAACATTGGCGAAGCGTACAAAATCATCAATCACACGGCGATCTGCCCAGCCATTATAGTTCATTGCTAATGATAAAGGCATCTCATAGTGGGAAAGTGTCACGATTGGTTCAATATTCAAACGACGCATTTCTTTAAATATTTCTATATAGAACGCGATTCCCTTTTCATTTGGTGTCAGTTCCTCTCCTGTGGGAAATAAGCGCGACCACGCGATAGATAATCGTAACGTTTTAAAGCCCATTTCGGCAAACAAGGCTAAATCTTCTTTATAGTGATGATAAAAATCGATACCGCGACGTTTAGGATACCATGTATCGGTTTGGTCTGCGATTGCCTCTTCAATTTTTTCGAGCGTAATATGTGTATGAGCTGCATAGTCTTTATTATCTACATGGGGTTTATAAGAAGCAACATCAGCAACTGACATCCCCTTACCATCGATATTCCAAGCACCTTCTACTTGGTTTGCGGCAATGGCACCGCCCCATAAAAAACCTTCTGGAAATTGTGTTTTTGTCATCGTATACTTCCTCTCTTATAGGCTGGCAATCGCCAATAAATCTGTTTGATTACTTACTTGTGCCTGATTATTTAAGGCTTTCACTTCATATTTATCCTGATTTGTTACCACAAAAATGATTGTGTCATCATATCCCTTTTCTTTAATCAAGCGACGATTAAAGGCAATAAGTTGTTGCCCTTTTGTAACCCTATCACCTTGCTTAACAAATGTTTCAAAACCTTCCCCATTCAACTGAACGGTATCAATACCAATGTGGAACAAGATTTCTGCACCATTACTAGTTTTTAAACCTAACGCATGGTGTGTTTCAAACACCATCGTGATTTCACCATCTTCAGGCGCCACAAGGACGTCTTCTTCTGGAATAATGCCTACGCCACTACCTACCATACCAGAAGAAAAGACTTCATCTTTTACTTCTGATAACGGAATCACACGACCTGCAACGGGACTTGACACTACGGTATCGCCTAAATTAATAGCTGTTTCTGCTACCTTTTCTTCTACAACTTTGTCTTTATACATGACTAGCGCAAAAATAAATGATACGGCAAAGGAAATTCCCACTGTGACAAAGGCCCATACTAAATTCATACCATTGTTTTTATCCGCAAACATGGTGATACTTGCGATACCAGGTCCAACTAAGGCAAATCCTTTAATAGCTGTAATACCGGCAAAGGCACCACCAATTAAGCTAGAAACCATGACACTGTACAGTACTCTTTTATTCAAAATAGTTACTCCGTATAAAGCAGGTTCTGTAATCCCAAACAGTGCTGAGATACCAGCAGAAATAGCAGTTGAACGTAACTTAGCATTTTTCGTTTTTAATGCTACAGCAAAACACGCGCCGGATTCAGAAATATTATGAGCTAAAGAAGCTGGCAAATAGAGTAATTCTGCACCCAGTTCACTCATGGAAGATACCGCATAAGGAATCATGGCTTTGTGCATCCCAGTCACAACCATTAACGGTAACACTGCTGCTAGCAAGCCAGTTGCTACCCAACCAAAATGATTATACAAACTCACAATAACGGTTGAAAAAGCTGCTCCAACATTATATCCTAATGGGCCTAAAATCAATAAAGCAATAGGAACTGTGATGAGTAAACTCATCATTGGTACAAAGAAAATGCGAATTGGTTTGGGAGAAAATTTAGTAACTAATTTTTCTAGCTGTGCATAGAATAGAACAGTCAAAATGGCAGGAAATACTTGTGAAGCATACGCAATATTTTCCAGTCCAATTCCCATAAAGTTGGTACCTTCTGCTAACATGGCGGTCATTTCTGGTAAAATCAATGCACACACAGCAGAAACGGCTACTAATTGATTGACTTTCAATTTATTAGCTGTCGTCATTGCAACTAAAATTGGTAAGAAGTATAGAGGAGCTCCACCCACTAGATTCAGAATCTGATAAGTCTCACTTTTATCACTCATTAATCCTAAAATAGAAGCCAGGAGGAGTAATGATTTTAAAATTCCTCCACCAGCGATTGCTGGGACTAGTGGTTGAAAAATTGAAATAATAAAATCGAGTAAAACACTACTTAATTTTTGTTTTTTCTTAGGTGCACTAGCTGTCCCAAGGCTCCCTCCTATTAATGAAACTACTTCGTCATAAACTTCTACTACGTCATTTCCGATGATGACTTGGCATTGAACATTTTGCCTTACACCGATTACGCCTTCAGTTTGCTCCAAACCAGCTATATTTGCTTTACTATCATCATTTAACGTGAAGCGTAGGCGTGTTGAACAATGTTCTAAGTGTGCAACATTCTCTTTACCACCAATTAATTCTACAATTTCTTTTGCAGTTTTTTTATAATCCATTTTCTTTCCTCTTTCCTGATTAAGATGGAATGATTTAGTGGCCACTAAAATCAAAAAAGGCAGGAACTAAATAAGCAGTAAAATAGACTAATCCCAAGGAATAGTTTTACAACTTATTTAGGTCCTGCCTGCATTACCAGTCACATGCCTTTTATACACAGTAATATAGCACACTGTTTTTGAAACCGCAACCACTATTTTGATTTTTTTTAATGTTCCTCTCCTGGATTCATAACGATCATAGCAAAACATTGTGATATAAGTACATTCACAATACAAATGATAAATAATTTATGTCACTTTCCTCACAATTTTGATTACAAATGTATTTTATATTAAATAAATAATTATTGTTAAAATGTAAAGATTACTAACAACTCACTATGAAACGACTTCCCATTTGAATATCATCTAGAAAATGGTGATTTGCAGAAAACCATGGTAGAAAATTTCAAACAAAAAAGATACGCTGCAAATTTGCAGCGTATCTTTCAAAGAAACTAAAATTAGTTTTCGATTTCAGTAACCATACCTGAACCAACTGTACGTCCACCTTCACGAATTGAGAAAGTAGTCCCTTTTTCAACGGCGATTGGATGAATCAATTCAACTTCAATTGTTACATTATCACCAGGCATTACCATTTCAGTTCCTTCAGGTAATGCGATGTTACCAGTCACATCAGTTGTACGGAAATAAAATTGAGGGCGATAGTTATTAAAGAAAGGAGTATGACGTCCGCCTTCTTCTTTTGTTAAGATATAAACTTCACCTTTAAATTTGGTATGCGGTGTAATGGAACCTGGTTTTGCTAATACTTGACCACGTTCTACTTCATCACGAGTAATCCCACGTAATAAGACCCCAACGTTATCACCAGCTTCACCATAATCCAAAGTTTTACGGAACATTTCCAAACCGGTTACCACAGCTTTTTGTGTTTCTGGTTTAATCCCGATAATTTCAATTTCATCACCAACGTTGACTTTACCACGGTCGATACGACCTGAAGCAACAGTACCACGACCAGTAATTGTGAAGACATCTTCCACTGGTAACAAGAATGGTTTATCATTGTCACGTTCTGGAGTTGGGATATATTCATCCACAGTATCCATCAAGTTCATAATTACTTCTTCTTGTTCTGGATCGCCTTCTAATGCTTTTAAAGCAGATCCGCGAATAACAGGAATATCATCACCAGGGAAATTGTATTCATTTAATAATTCACGAACTTCCATTTCAACTAGTTCCAATAATTCTTCATCATCAACTAAATCTGTTTTGTTCAAGAAGACGATTAAATATTTAACCCCTACTTGACGAGCTAACAAAATGTGTTCACGTGTTTGTGGCATTGGGCCATCAGTTGCAGATACAACTAAAATTGCCCCGTCCATTTGTGCCGCACCGGTAATCATGTTTTTAACGTAGTCCGCGTGCCCTGGTGCATCAATATGAGCGTAGTGACGTTTTTCTGTTTCATATTCAACGTGTGAAGTGTTAATAGTAATCCCACGTTCACGTTCTTCTGGTGCAGCATCAATACTTGCATAATCTTGTGGATTTGCTAATCCTTTTTTACCTAAAACAGTCGTGATTGCGGCAGTTAATGTCGTTTTACCATGGTCGACGTGTCCGATGGTCCCGATATTAACATGTGGTTTACTTCTGTCGTAATGTTCTTTTGCCATTAATAAAACCTCCAATAATTATTATCAGCGGGTCAAACAGTGCTGACTCTCTGATATCTATTATAGACTTTTCCTTACAATTGTAAAAAATTTACGCTTGTAAATTGCTTACTTTTTATAAGTTCTTATCTGACTCTTATTATAGGTCAATTTTAGTCAAAGTCAAAAGATATGTCTTGGCTTCTCTTAAGTTGCAGTTTATTCCTCAAATAATCGAAACGGATTCCCTCAGCTCTTCTGCAATAAGACGAAAACTTGCTAAATTGCTCTGCGAATTTCTTGAAATTTTCTCATTGCCGTAAAGTTTTCATTCATTAAGGCAGATATCAAGAACAGCTAAAGACAGCGGTTAACTCTTTGGAAAAATAAAGAAGCTGTCAATTCCAAAGGACAGCTTCTTTATTTTTACTACAAACGATTTATCACATCTTCTACATTTTTAATCATGACCGAAATTGTGCCATCTGGATTATTCGTAAATTCAATTAAATTAGGATCACGATAGACATCTAAAGGTACGATCAATTCAATACCATTGGAAAGCTTCAATTTTTGCTTACTGTATTTCTTTTCGGTAATCTCTTTTACTTCTCTTAAAAGTGGTGCTTGATTGACAAAGCCTTTTTCTACTACTTCTTCTTCAAAAGCCATTTGGGCCGTAATATTGTCTTTAAAAACTTTCTGTGCAACTTCTTTGACCTCTAGTTGTCCTTTTTCTTCAATTGCTTCGTAGACCGCATCTTTTACATCTGCCACAATATCATGGCTAGCGGCTTCGTACTTTTTGCCGATTTTTTCAGCTACTTTTTTTATGACTTTAACATTTTCTTCCAAGGAGGGGATTGGCTGACTCTCAATTACTCGGGTCGAAAAATAGAACCCTTTTTCTCCTGAAAAAGTATACTTCTTTTCAATTAATTCATAGACCATATCTGTTAAATCCAGAGTGATTCCCTCATCTGCTTTTTGGGTTTTACCAGCTAGGATTGCCCGATTAATAATAAGTTGATTATTTAATCCCTTTTCTGACGCATCAACAAAATGTGTAAAGCCCTCATTATAATTCACCTTTAAAAAGGCCAATTGCATTTTTGTATCCAGCTCATATAAAACCACAAAAACATCAGCGCTCGGCGCATCTTCACTTTGACTATAAATATCATACCACCGAGCGACTAATTGTTCTGATACTTGAACAAAATCACCTTGTGCCTGGCTTGCCAACACTTCAAAGGCCGAGCCACTCACTAGACTACCTGTTTTGGTCTGCGCACTCGCTAATTTTTGAATTTTTTTGGTTAAATAGTCACGAATATATTCTGTCGTTAAGTCTAATTCCATCTGAGAATAAACCGGATCGCCACTTTGACGATCAATGATGTGTAAGATTGCTTTTTTTAAATAGATATCCATTTATTTCGCTCTTTTCTTAAATTAAAGTTCTGGTTTAGTGTACCGAAAAAAATAGAGAAAAGACAAGTCTTTTCTCTATTTTTTATTCGTTTGAAAATGCCACTGTGAAATTATAGATGTCTGTAGCTAGTTGTTCATCACCGTCTATTGCAGGTTGATTTGCAAAGAGGATGACTAAATTTCGATTACTTTCATCTCCATAAACAAAAGTATCGTATCCTCCTAGTGATCCGTGAATACTTTTTAATCCTTCATCATGCCAAATTCCGCCAGCATATCCCGCATTTTCCACTTGTGCCAGCTGCTTATACTCTTTTTTCGTTAAAATTTTCCCATTTGTTAAGCCTTCTTGGACTTTCAACATATCATCAATACTCATAAATAAATTTCCCGCCCCAAGCAAGCTAGAAAACAATTCTTTATCTGCGTGAAAAGCATCATCTTGATAGTCTTTACCATCTTCATAACGATATGCAATGGGTAATGTCATTTTTGGCGGACGCTTTTCCCAAGAAAAAGTACGTTTTAAGTGTAAAGGGGTAATAATTTTATTTTGCAGAACAGTTTCATACTTTTCTCCTGTCACCTGACTAATGACACCAGATAATAAAGTATAATTGGCATTGGTGTATTGAAAACTTTGATCTTCCCCCACTTTAATTTCACTTAAAACATAGTTTAATTGGTCTTCTTCTAAGCCCAAGAGCTTGCCAGGATTACTTTCAGCCATTTGAATTCCTGAAGTATGGTCTAAGAGCTGCCGAATTTTAATATTCGCCAGTTCTGGATGATTGGGATAAAAATCTGCTAATTTGGTATCATAAGAAAGCTTTCCTGCAGCTACTAATTGTGCAATCAGACTACCGGTCATAAATTTTTGCAAAGAAGCAATGGGATATGCCAAACGAATATTATTTTTTTTTACGCGTCCAAAATCTGCATAACCGTATGCACTACGGTTGATAACCACACCATTTTTGACTACCAACACCACCCCTTTAAAATGCTCTTTATTCACCATTTGCTTAATATCTGCTTTTACCAAAGGATTACTTTGCACCAAAATGCTCGACACTGTAGTTGTATCTTTAGCTTTGTCTGGTAAAGGTCTTTTTACTAGTCGCCAGCCAATAATAATAATAAATATGACCAGTACTAAACTAGTTAGCAGCCAATATCTTTTTTTCATTGAAGTTGCCTCTTTTCTGGTGCTGATTATACTGCAAAGTGTTGAATTTGTTTACTAAAAACAAAATAAAAGAAAAAAATCAGCAATTACGCTACACTAATAGTAACAAAAAGAATTGGAGGCTTTAAAGATGGAAAATCTTACATCAACTTATACTCTGGCAAATGGCGTTACAATCCCTAAAGTCGGGTTTGGCACTTGGCAAACTCCTGACGGTGACGTTGCTGTTGCATCCGTTAAAGCTGCTTTAGAAGCAGGCTACCGTCATATTGACACCGCACAAGGTTATCATAACGAAAAGAGTGTTGGAAAAGGCATCAAAGACAGTGGCGTACCTCGTTCTGAAATTTTTTTAACAACAAAATTATGGAATGAAAACCACAGTTATGATTTAGTGATGGAAAGTTTCGCTCAATCATTAAAAGAGCTTGATACAGATTATGTTGACTTATTCTTAATTCATTGGCCAAATCCCGTGACATTTAGAGATAATTGGCAAGAAGCCAATGCTCAAACGTGGAAAGCGATGGAAGAATTATACGAAGCTGGTAAAATTAAAGCGATTGGCGTCAGCAATTTCTTACCCCATCACCTCGATGAATTAAAGAAAACAGCCAAAATCATGCCGCAAGTAAATCAAGTTTTCTTAGCACCAGGAGAACTACAACCGGAAGTGGTCAAATATGCCCAAGAACACGATATCTTGTTAGAAGCATATAGTCCTCTTGGAACAGGTAAAATCTTTAGTGTTCCTGAAATGCAAGAAATTGCATCCAAACATAATAAGTCAGTTGCCCAAGTTGCACTACGCTGGTCATTGCAACACGGCTTTTTGCCATTACCAAAATCTGTCCATGCTGATCGGATTAAAGAAAATAGCGAGATTTTTGATTTTGAATTAACGACAGAAGAAATGACCGCTATTGATAATTTGGATGGGGTTGTAGGAAAAGCGAAAAACCCAGACACCGCAAATTTCTAAGATGGTAGAAGAAACCGTGCAAAAACGCCTGCAGAAATTACCATCTGCTATTTTAAATGCTCTTAATCCCGATTTTGTTTTTTTAGTTTGGCCAGAAAAGATCCAACACTTTCCTGCTAGAAATTGGGACGAAGCACAATTTAAAAAAGCTATTACAGATTATTTTACAGCACCACTTTATACCACTTTTCATAGTTATCCGGTTGTATTTGAAAAAAATAGTGATTTAATCTTGATTTTACCGGGAATGGAATAAAAATAAAGGCATTGTTTGTCCTATTTTGCTTCAAAATTGGCAAACCTTGCCTTTATTTTCACTTTTTTTACATTATTGCTTTTCATTTCCGTTAACTTTTCTTATAATCATAAAGAACTCAACTCAGTAAAGGAGATATTTATGAAGAAGAAACAAAAACAAAAATTATTAAAACAGTTTCGTCCTAACTTTGAACAAGTCCGTTTACAATTATTCAACGAAATCGTTTTGAAAGCTAAAAGAGATTACAATTTAGCATTGGACATCTTCATCGATCCTAAGAAAAAAGATGATATGACTGTAGCTTTTAATAATGGACAGCAAGTTCAACAGTTCACTGTGCCAATGGATGAAAATTTCAATACGGTTGTGAAACGAATCCAAAAACAAGAAGCAGGATTGTTAGACCGTTTCAGTACAAACTTAGCTGATAGTATTGCTTCTTATCTACAGCCTAACTTGCCACAAGGACTATCGAGTACCACTGTTCAAGACAGCAAAGAAAACGTTGTCGAAGATAAGCCTGCCGAAAAAAACGCACCGAAAAAAGAAGCTGAAAAGGCGGCAGCTGAAAAAGATGACACCGACAAGGATAGTCAAGGAGAAATGCCCCTCTCTAAGTTTGTTGCCAATATTGAAAACTTTCCTAAATTTGCAGTTAAAACTACTGAAAACAACTATGAAGTAGTGGAAAAAACACCCAAAGAAGAACGTCTATTGGCTACTATTGCAAAAGATAGTGATGCATTTACAATTGAAAAAGCCTTGGATAGAAAATACAAATTAAAAACAGAAGTTATTCCAATTATTGAAGCTTTTGCGGCAACGGCAGTTTCTGCCCGTTAGTAAGAAAAGCTAAACAAACACGTTTGGCTCACAAATAATAAGACGAAATTGGGAGAATTGTTCTTCAATTCTCCCAATTTTGACTTACTGCCCTAGAGAGCTAGTTGGTGATAGATACTGTTACCTAAAAAAAGAGCAAGTCATTTAAATGACCTGCTCTTTTTTTAATCACATTACTTCAATTTTAGCGAAAATTAATCGTTACGCAACTGCTCTAGAATCTTTTGAGCAATTTCTTGATTCATCGTCGCTTCTTTTTGCAAAGCTTGACTAACTGCAGCAATTTCACTACCTTTAGCGCCAACAGTCATTGCTAAAGAACGCGATTGTAAGGCCATGTGACCTTTTTGAATCCCTTCTGACACTAAAGCCCGCAACGCAGCTAGATTTTGAGCCAAGCCAACAGCAGCAACAAGAGAGGCTAATTCTTTAGCATCTGCCACATCTAAAATATTTAAAGCAACCTGGGCTTTTGGTAAGACTTTTGTTGCCCCACCAACTGTTGCCAAGGCCAATGGTAAAACTAAACGACCTTCTAAAGAATCGCCGTTTAATTGCCATTCACTTAATCCTTCATATTGGCCATTTTTAGCCGCAAAAGCATGGATAGCTGCAGCTGCGGCTCTAGTATCATTGCCAGTCGCCAAAATAACCCCATCCACACCATTCATAATTCCTTTATTATGCGTAGCAGCGCGGTAAGGATCTTTTTTAGCATAATCAGCAGCAACAACAATCTTTTCAGCGACTGCCTGGCCATCCCCTCCTTTAGCCAAATTACTAATAGGAACGCGACAACTCACCTCAACTAAAGATTCAGTTGCTAAGTTACTTAAGATACTAAATAAAATCTTTTCTTCTGGGAAAATGTTGCGAAGTTTTGTGGCCACACCTTCCAATATGCCGTTTACAATATTTGCTCCCATAGCATCTTTTACATCTACTTTAAAATCAATTGAAAGATAATTTTCAATTTGACGCCAACTAATTTCTTTTAGCCCGCCTCCTCGCTTAACAATTGAGGGATAGCTATCATTTGCAACCTTAATAAGCAAGGATTGGTTGTCTTCAAGCCAATTATTCAATGTCTCTATATCTTTTACATCATAAAAAACAATTTGTCCTCGCATTAACCGTTCCTTAATTACCGTCGTAAAATTACCGGCCATTTTTGCACCATAACTACAAGCAGCAATTACAGAAGGCTCTTCGGTTGCGATAGGAACAGTATATTCTTTGTCATTTACCACTAAGTTTAATGCTAGTCCCATTGGCGTTTGCGTTTCACTAATTTGATTTTCAATCATATGGTTGGCAATAGTAGAATCTAATGCCGTATTTTGTAATTCTGCAGACTGACTAGCCGTAATTTTCCCTTCAATTTGCAATTTGTCTAGACGTTCAGTTTGTGTCATCTGATAGAATTTTTTTTTTCTATCATCTTTATTTGGACTTTTTAGTAACATCGCTAGCCCAAGACCACCACCAATGCATAAAGAAGCCACACCATACTTTTTATCTTCTTGTTGGAGCTGATGACTAAGAGTCGTCAATAGTCGGGCACCAGTGGCACCAATCGCATGCCCTAAAGAAATCCCCCCACCATATGGATTCACTTTATTGCGATCTAAGCCCAATTCTTTTTCTACAGCCACAGAAGAAGCGGCAAAAGCTTCATTAATTTCAAATAAATCGATATCTGCAACAGTCTTTTCTTGTGCAGTTAATAATTCTGTCACAGCCTTAATAGGTGCCACTCCCATAATAGCAGGATCAATACCAACTTCACTAAATCCACAAATTTCTGTTAGATAGGGCAAGTCATGGCTATCAGCATATTCTTTTGTAGCCAGTAATAAAACAGATGCCCCATCATTAATAGTCGATGCATTTCCAGCCGTCACGGTACCGTTTTCTTTGAAAACGGTACGTAACTGACTTAATTTTTCAATAGAACTATCTGCTCGAATTCCTTCATCGTGTACCATCATACCTGTTTTGGTTGGAAGGGGTACGATTTCAGCAGTAAAATCGCCTTTTTCTTGTGCCTCTGCCGCTTTTTTTTGAGAAAAGACGGCAAATTCATCTTGTTGAAAACGTGAAACTTGAAAATCTGCCGCAACTTTTTCAGCAGTAAGTCCCATATGCTTGTGACTAAATGAATCGGTTAAACCATCAACAATCATCGCTGATAATGGCTCCCCATATTCATTTGTCTCGTAATTAAAATGACGAAGTTGTGGTGCATTGGTCATACTTTCAGTACCACCAGCGATTGCAACTTCTCCTTGACCTAACTGCAGACTTTGCCAAGCCATAATAACAGCTTTCATTCCTGATCCACAAACTTCATTGACGGTGGTCGCAGGAACTTCATAAGATAAGCCACTGTTAATGCTAATCTGTCTGGCCACATTCTGACCATTTCCCGCTTGTAAAACGTTACCAAATATCACTTGTTTAATATCTTTTTTTACATTTGGATAACGTGATAATAAAGATTCTGTCACTTTTGTACCTAATTCTACGGCACTATATTGGGATAAAGCCCCTTTGTATTTTCCAATCGGACTGCGCAAGGCAGCAACAATGACTACTCTTTTCAAATGTAGCACCTCCACTAGGAAATATATCATTTCTGCGATAAAAAAAAAACAACCTTAACTAATTCTGACCATTTATAAATCAAAGTTTAAATAAACTTTAAATTATAAAATAATTTTTTCGTCAAAATGCTTTTTTTGTGCTACCTTATAAGAGCAAATGTGACTACGCATGTAACACATCCAAAGAGAAATTATCAAGATAGGGGTTTGTTTATGAATGTTGGAATAGATAAAATCAGCTTTTTTGTACCACCTTTTTATATTGACATGGCGGAGTTAGCCAATGCACGTAATGTTGATCCTGATAAATACTTAATAGGGATTGGCCAGTCGCAAATGGCAATTGGACCAAGTAGTCAAGACATCGTTACTTATGCGGCTAATGCCGCAAGTAAAATTTTAACCCAAGAAGATAAAGACGCAATTGATTTAATTATCGTAGGAACCGAATCTAGTTTTGACGAATCAAAGGCCAGCGCGGTCGTTTTACACCGTCTTTTGGGCATTCAAGAATTTGCGCGCTCATTTGAAATTAAAGAAGCCTGCTATGGAGCAACTGCTGGATTAGAGGCTGCAAAAAATCACATTCGGCTTCACCCAAAAAGTAAAGCACTCGTTATCGCTGCTGATATCGCACGGTATGGTTTAAATAACGGCGGGGAACCAACGCAAGGTGCTGGTGCTGTAGCTATGATTATCAGTAGTAAACCAAAAATTTTATCTTTAAGTGATGATACAGTCAATTTAACTCAGGATATTTATGATTTTTGGCGACCAACAGGCCATACTTATCCTTTAGTTGACGGTCCTTTATCTAATGAAACTTACATCAATTCGTTTAAAAAAGTTTATACTCGCTATGAAGAATTGTATCAAGAAAGTTTTGCTGATTTTGCCGCACTGACTTTTCATATTCCTTACACTAAAATGGGGAGAAAGGCGTTACAATCTGTCTTACCACAAGCAACACAACCAGATCAAGAGCGGCTATTAGCACGTTATGAAGAAAGCATTACCTATAGTCGTCAGGTAGGAAACCTTTATACGGGATCTTTATACTTAGGCCTAATCTCACTTTTAGAAAACAGTACATTCTTGCGTCCAGGGGACAAACTAGGTCTTTTCAGTTATGGTTCAGGAGCAGTTTCACAATTTTTCACCGGTACACTCCAACCAGACTATAAAAAACACCTATTACCAGATTATCACCAAGATTTATTAGCAAATCGAATAAAATTAAGCATTCCTGCTTATGAAGAAATGTTTAAAGAAACTGTTGATTACGATGCAACAACTACTTTTGAAGACGAATTATCTTTTAGTCTCACCAAAATTGAAGATAATATTCGCTTTTATCGTAGCTAAATAAAAAAGGCGCCACATCAAAAGTTTCCAATATTGACGTGGCGCCTTTTTTATTAATTTATATAATTTTTAAAGTAGTTATCTAAATCGGAAACTGCAATTTTTTCTTCCGTTCCTTTTTCCATATCTTTAATAACCACTCTTTGCTCTTCTACTTCATTATCTCCAATTACCACGACTAATTTTGCTCCTAATCGATTAGCCGTACGGAATTGTGCCTTCAGCTTGCGAAAATCAACATCTCTTTCACAGATTAATCCGGCATGCCGTGCACTTTGCGCTACAGCTTGTGCCAAAACATTTCCTAATTGATCCATACAAGCTACGTAAACGTCGATACTTTCATCGACAGGTATTTCCTTTCCTTCTGCTTCAATAGCAATCAGCGCTCTTTCTATACCTAATGCAAAACCAAATCCTGTATCTTTTTCAATTGGACCACCAAACTCGCTAATTAAGCCATCATAACGACCGCCAGCACAAATTGTAGTTAAAACACCGCCAAATCCTTTTGCTTCACTCATAATTTCAAAAACGGTGTGATTATAATAATCTAGCCCACGTACCATACGATGATCCACTACATAAGGAATATTTAAAGCATCTAGCATTCCTTTTACTTCATTAAAGAAAGTAGCACTATACTCATCTAAATAATCTAAAATAGAGGGCGCCTTTTCCACAATTACTTTATCTTTTTTATCTTTACTATCCAATACACGTAATGGATTTTGATGTAGTCTTCGTTTAGAGTCCTCACTTAATTGCTCTTCCACAGTTTCCAAATACGTAATCAAAGCATCGCGATAACGCATGCGACTTTCCTTGTTGCCTAAAGTATTAATGACCAGCTTCACATGACTCACACCGAGTTGTTGATAGAAAGCTAATGCCATTGCCATCGTTTCTACATCTGTAGCGGGATTTTTGCTACCAATAACTTCAACGCCAATTTGGTGAAATTGACGCAACCGGCCAGCTTGTGGGCGTTCATATCGAAACATTGGTCCCATATAATATCCTTTAAAAGGATTCACGTATTCTGGTCCAAATAATTTATTTTCTACATAACTACGAACTAAAGGTGCTGTACCTTCTGGACGCAAAGTAATATGACGTTCTCCCTTATCATAAAAATCATACATTTCTTTTGTTACGATATCTGTTGTTTCCCCAACGCTTCTGGCTACGACTTCAAAGTGTTCAAAAATCGGCGTCCGTAATTCTCTAAAATTATATTCACCAAAGACCTTGCGCGCAGTATCTTCTATATATTGCCATTTAGCAGAACTACCTGGCAAAATGTCCATGGTTCCTTTTGGTTTTTGATATTTCATCAAATAACTCCCTTCAAAGATATTCAGAAATACTATATCACTTTCTGTGATGGGTTACTAGTTTGAATCTGTCCCCATTGTCTTTTTACATTATTATTTAGTAGGTTTCGGATATTTAATAGCGTTTTTGTCTAGCTTTTCAGCAATAATATCATTAATATCAAAACCTAAATTATCAGCCAACATGTAACTGTAAATTAGCACATCTGCTATTTCTTCTTTTAAATGCTCCTGCTCAAGATTTCCTTCTTCAGAAGTTTTCCATTGATATATTTCTAGTAATTCGTTAGCCTCTAACGAAATTGATAATGCTAAATCTTTCTCATTATGAAAAGGACGCCAATTTCTTTCATCGCGAAACTTATTAATTTTTTTGAGAGTCTCTTGTGTATCACTCATTAATTTTCCTTCTTTCGTCTAATCTATCCTTGTCATTTTAATACAAAAAATACTTTAAAACAAAAATAAATTAGACAGGTTTAAGACAATATCTATAACTGATTCCTACTAATATTTCCTATAATAACGAGGACAAAGTACACTATATTCAATAGTAAAATAGCAAAAAAAGACCCAACAAATTTTGCTGAGTCTTCATTAGGGCGAACGATGGGAATCGAACCCACGAGTGCCGGAGCCACAATCCGGTGCGTTAACCACTTCGCCACGATCGCCATCGTGCTATTTAATTTCAAATAAAAAACTAAGATGAAATAACATCTTAGCTTTTTATACCGGCGGCCGGGGTCGAACCGGCACGCCCGTGAGGGCACTGGATTTTGAGTCCAGCGCGTCTGCCAATTCCGCCACGCCGGCATGTATAACGTATTAGTAGTACTAAGGCGCTAACCGGATTTGAACCGGTGATGAAGGTTTTGCAGACCTCTGCCTTACCACTTGGCTATAGCGCCATTATACTATTATAACAGATATGATTTCAAGAGAAATCAACTGGGGTAGCTGGATTCGAACCAACGCATGAGGGAGTCAAAGTCCCTTGCCTTACCGCTTGGCTATACCCCAATATAAAGGGCGAACGATGGGAATCGAACCCACGAGTGCCGGAGCCACAATCCGGTGCGTTAACCACTTCGCCACGATCGCCGTAATAAATTAATGGCAGGGGCAGCAGGAATTGAACCCACACTAACGGTTTTGGAGACCGCTGTTCTACCTTTAAACTATGCCCCTATTAAAGAAAATGGAGGAGAGTGGATTCGAACCACTGAACCCTAAGGAACGGATTTACAGTCCGTCGCGTTTAGCCACTTCGCTACTCCTCCATGGTGGCGCGGGACAGAATCGAACTGCCGACACATGGAGCTTCAATCCATTGCTCTACCAACTGAGCTACCGAGCCAATTTAAAATTTATAATGGCGGTCCCGACGGGACTCGAACCCGCGATCTCCTGCGTGACAGGCAGGCGTGATAACCACTACACTACGGGACCACACTATATGGGGGTTAACGGGTTCGAACCGCTGACCCTCTGCTTGTAAGGCAGATGCTCTCCCAGCTGAGCTAAACCCCCAGTTAAATTTTAATGATCCGTACGGGATTCGAACCCGTGTTACCGCCGTGAAAGGGCGGTGTCTTAACCACTTGACCAACGGACCAGTCAGAATACGGAGAGTAAGGGATTCGAACCCTTGAGACAGCGTTAGCCATCTACATGATTTCCAATCATGCTCCTTCGGCCTCTCGGACAACTCTCCAGAGTGAAAGAAGCTCAATACTCTTTCCTCAAATAATTGAGAACTCCGGCAGTAGGACTCGAACCTACGACATCATGATTAACAGTCATGCGCT
>OATB01000374.1_pt1 | contig 35965 bp, 25 predicted proteins | sample 1494941 | NCBI WGS metagenome assembly OATB01 (sample SAMEA2579931, study PRJEB22360) | human gut metagenome | reverse complement strand
GACTTTCTATTCGAAGAGACTCCCCGCCGCTCCTGCCGGGTCCTTAACTGCATCTTCATACCCTTTCGCCAGAGCCGACATAAATGCTTTAGCTGCATCCGGGTTTTCTTTTAAGAAATCATTATTCGCTACAATTACCGGAGTATAATAATCAAACACGGGATTCATATCCTTAAATGCGAAATAGTCCGTAGGGAGATCGTTTACTTCTGTGGCAATTCCACCCCAGGCGTAATATACCCAGATCGCATCCACCTGTTTTGATTTCAGGGCTGTCACTTCATCTGTCACTGTGCTCGGAATCAGTTGCACTTTGCTGAAATCACCGCCGTCCTGTTCCACTACATTTGAAATCATTGCTTTTTCTACCGGAAGGTCCCAGGTAGCATATACATGGTCTTCCATCCCTTTGGGCGTATCCAGGCCTTCTCCTTTTCGGGAAATAATACCGGATGTATTATGCTGGATCACCGCTGCAACCGCCGTTACCGGCAGGGGATCTTCTCTTGCAAATGCAGGTGCCAGGGAATCCTGGAAATCCACGCCAAACTGTGCTTTTCCAGAGGCAACAAGCGGTGTTGCACCGTCTTCCGGAGGCTGTACAATCTCAACTTCCAGACCTGCTTCCTCAAAATATCCCTTTTCCTGCGCAACGTAGAGTCCGGTATGGTTGGTATTTGGCGTCCAGTCCAATACAAAGGTCAGCTTCGTGATTCCTTCGTCTGCTTTTGCCAAATTTTCTGATTGTGCAGATTCTCCGCTGTCCGCCTGTGTTGCGTCCGCCCCGGTTGCAGACTTATCTGTCTCTGCTTTTTCTGTATCTGCTGCCTGTGTATCACCGGAAATCCCGGCAGTCTCACCTTTTGTACCGCTGGTTCCGCAGCCAGCCAGAGACATTGCCACAGCCAGGCTTAAAGTTACCGCTAATAATTTCTTTTTCATTTGTATTCTCCTCTATTTTAAACAACTAAATTTCTCTTACTTTTCATTGATGTGATACTATTATTCATGTAATACTAATCTTACTTTGCCTGGTCCCAGGGCATCAGCTTTTTACGCAGGACCGTTACCAGCCACATCAGAACCAGACTGATTGCTGATATCAGAAAAATTACTGCGAACATTTTGTCAAAGGAATACGCGCTACGCACCCGGGTCATATAAACGCCAAGTCCCTGAAATCCCCCCAGCCATTCCGCAATGACCGCCCCTACTACAGAATAAGAGACAGAGATTTTCAGGCTTGCGAAAAAATTCCCCAATGCCCCCGGGAGCTTCACATACCAAAAAATCTGTCCTTTGCTTGCTCCCATGGACCTCATAAGATTCATAGTGTCTGCATCCGCCGCCCGAAACCCTTCCAGAAGTCCAACCGCAATGGGAAAAAAAGTTACGATTACGATTAATGTCACCTTTGGCGCAACGTCATATCCCATCCACAATACCAGCAGCGGTGCAATGGCAATTGTAGGGATCGTCTGGGTGATGACCATAATTGGGTAAAATGCTTTATACACGCCTTCAAAACGATCCATTAATAATGCCGCCATAAATCCAGTAAGGATACCAATCCCCAATCCCAGAAAAGCTTCCACCAGCGTTGTACCTAAATGCATCATTAATAAGTTAAAATCACTTACAAAGGCTTTGATTACTGCCATAGGTGAAGGCAGCATAAAGGAAGGCACCAGTTCAAATGAGGATGCCGCCTGCCACAGGATAAGCAAGACCAGGATAGCACTGATGCAATACAGCTTACTTGTGATGCTTTGTAACTTTCTTTTCAATCGTAAGTACATCTCCTTCCGGTTTATAGGAAACTTTAATATACGCAGCAACAGATGGTGCTCCCGCACGGATTGCAATGTGCTGGCATTCTTTTATGATATCCATCAATTCATCATAATCCCCCTCAATTGCAGTCTCAAAAGGTCCGACATAACAATTTAAGCCTGTACTTTTAATATACGCAATTACTTCATCTACAATACGGATTAATTCCTCATCATTTTTTGCTTCCGGTAAAGTTTGGATCGCTACACTTGCATTCATTATTCATTTTCTCCATTTCTTATATTATTTATTTTATAATTTATTTTATTGGGTTACGAGCTTGGAATATATGGGGGCATGTCCATCCGGCATCCGAAGCGTGAGCTAAATGCTCCGTTTCATGTGATGGAACTTGCCTAAAAAAACAAAAACCCCATCTCACGATAGGGTTTTATCAATCAGCTGCAATTTTATCTATACTTAGCAAAAACTGCTCCATTGGTATATTTCCCTACGCTGGTATGATCCAGATCAGGTTATGGGTCTAAACATTCGTGTAGTTTACTCTCAGCCGGGCTCACCCGACTCCCCTTATTTCACGTTATATCTGATATTTTAAGAAACCGGATACGATTCCTTTTTATTTACTGCTTAAATATTTCTCGATATTGTTCATAGCTTCCTGCTCATCACTGCCTTCTACGATGACATTAACATTTTCACCTGCAACCAGGCCTAACGTCATCATACCCATAATACTTTTTGCATTCACTTTCTTGTCACCACATTCTACATGGATATCGCTCTCGTACTGGCTTGCCACCTGCACCAGAAGTGCTACCGGTCTTGCTTCCAATCCACTTGGAATCTGAATTGTGATAGGTTTTTTAATCATAATGTTTCTCCTCCTTGTTCTCTCTTAGCTCATCCGCTAAATTGCTTAATTTTCTCAATCTATGATTTACTCCTGATTTTCCAACTTGAGGTGTTAACAACATTCCCAATTCCTTTAGTGTCGCATCCGGCTGGGCCAACCGTAGTTCTGCCATTTCAGCCAATCCTTCGGACAAACTTTCAAATCCTGCTGTAGACTGAATATATTTAATATCTTCAATTTGTTTTACTGCCGCGCTGACTGTTTTATGAATATTAGCCGTCTCGCAATTTACCTTCCGGTTCACCTCGTTGCGCATGTCCTTCAAAATACGGACATTTTCTAAATTCATAAGTGCCACATGTGCCTCCATGATATTCAATATATCGACAATTTGTGCGCCTTCCTTTATATAGACAACATAATATTTCTTTCTGGCTACAATTTTAGCATCCAGATCGAAACTGTTTATAATCGCCTGCAGCTGTTCTGCCTTATGTATGGTCGTGCAGACAATTTCAAAATGATAAAACTTCTGCGGATCACTAATCGAACCTGCTGCTAAAAAAGCGCCCCTTATAAATGCCCTTTTACAGCATGTGTTCTGAATCACCATATTATTCACTATGGAAAGATTTTCTTCTACCTCCATATCCCTGTTCAGGAGCTTGGCGGCCTTCAAAATCATAAGTGAATCTTCATGTCGTTTTACCAAAACTATATACACGCGGCTTTTTCTAACAGACATATTCTGCCTGATAGAAACCTCCGTCTCTATATTAAAGGTTTTTCTCAATAAAGTAAAGTACTTTCTTGCGACTGCGATATTTTCTGTCTGGATTCTGACACTGTATTTGTCTTTGCTGGATATCGATATACCGCCGCACATACTTATAATCGCGGCTATTTCAGCAATCTGGCAATGTCTCGCGCTGCTGGACTGTCTTGATAATTCTTCTTTGACATCGCTTGAAAAAGACATAACACACCTTCTTATCTATTAATATCCCTGTGTTCAATTTTCAGTCCGTATTCATCCTTGGGACCAAGGGTCTCGAACAGCTTGTTTGCCAATGTAACGGAACGGTGTTTCCCTCCCGTACATCCAATGCTGATGACCAACTGATTTTTTCCTTCTATTATATAGTTTGGAATCAGAAATTCCACCATATCAGTCAGTTTTTTTAAAAATTCATGTGCTATGTCATAACCCATGACATAATCCTGCACTTCTCTGTCATTTCCGGTCTTATGTTTTAATTCATCAATATAGAAGGGATTTGGCAGGAACCGTACATCAAATACCAGATCGGAATCACTTGGTATCCCATATTTAAATCCAAAAGAAAGGATTGTGATCATGATATTCTTAAATTCCTGATTTTGCACAAATATTTTATCCAGTTCCAGCTTCAGCTCCCGGGTTAATAGCTGGCTGGTGTCCAGGATATAATCCGCATGCTGTTTTAAAAATGCCAGTTGTTCCCGCTCAGCGGCTATTCCTTTATCTATTCTGCCATTTTTTGCAAGTGGGTGGGCTCTTCTGGTTTCCTTGTATCGTTTTACAAGAACTGCGTCCGCCGCATCCAGAAAAAGGATTTCATAATGGAAGCCCTCAATTACCATTGACTCCAATACGTGTTCCAGTTCCTTTAGTGCCCTGCCATTCCGCACATCTACGCCCATTGCCACTTTGTTGATCTCGTTTCCCGGAGTGCAGGCCAGCTCTGCAAATTTACGCAAGAGCTGGATCGGAAGATTATCTACACAGAAATAACCAGCATCCTCCAGCATCTTCAGTGCCGTACTCTTACCCGCCCCGGACATTCCCGTAACAATAACGAATCTCATCCTTAGAATTCTCCTAATCTCTTCACTTCCGGCTCTAATGTCACACCGAACTGTTCTTTCACACGTCCGGTAACTTCATCCATCAGTGCCACAATGTCTTTGGCAGAAGCATCCCCTTTATTAATCACAAATCCACAATGCTTTTCCGAAACCTGGGCATCTCCAACGGAGAACCCTCTCAGTCCCGCATCCATAATCAGCTTTCCGGCAAAGTACCCTTCCGGCCGTTTAAACGTACTGCCGGCGCTGGGATACTCCAGAGGCTGCTTTGTAACCCTTTTATTCTTCAACTCTTCCATAAGGCCCCGAATCTCATCCGGATTTCCTTTTTTTAATCCGAGTCTTACTTCCAGCACTATATCATTCTGTCTGGCTACCAGACTGGTACGGTACCCTAACTGAAGTTCCTGGTTTGACAGCTTTTGAATACTGCCTTCCTGGGTCATAACCGTAGCAGAAAGAATTACATCTTTCATCTCACCGCCATAGGCACCAGCGTTCATAACTACGGCACCACCAATTGTTCCTGGAATTCCGGATGCAAATTCAAAACCGGTCAGTCCTGCATCCAGGGCTTTCTTAGCAACTTTTGACAACAGCGCCCCGGACTTTGCCGTAATCTGCGTTCCTTCTATTATAATATCACTGTAGTTCTTAAAAATTTGAATAATGACACCACGATAACCATTGTCACCAACTAAAAGATTACTGCCGTTCCCTAATACATAAAACGGCTCTTCGGCATTCTTACACACCTGCACCACACGTCCAATTTCATCTTTGGAATGAGGCAGTACATAAAAGTCTGCCGGACCTCCAATTCTAAAAGTGGTATGTTTCTTCATTTCTTCATCTACATGTACATTGTCACTTCCGACAATCTCACACAACTGATTATACAAATCCTGATTCACTTTTTACCCCTAATCTGTTTTTATATCCAGTACCATATATACCCTTAAACCGGAAAAATAGACCAGCAATTTGACCGGCTATCCGGTATTGTTGTACCGATTTATAAAAGTCATTTTATTTGGCCTGTACTTTACTCCCTATAATACAATAAAGAGGGCTTTATTTCAAGTCCTCTTTTTGATGGATTTCACCTACTATGAGATTTTTCCGGAATTATATTCTATTTTTTAATGCATTTCATTGTTTACATAGATACAATAAAAGTAATCTATAAACACTAAGTAATATACAGGAAATTTATCTGACTATTTTTCATTAATAAATTTTATAATCCCCATAACCGTTAAAATCCAATATCGTTGGTTTGCTCCAATTTCCGGCACTGTCCCGTAATTTTATAATATAACGTGATCCGATACCAAAACTTCTATTGTCATAAATAAAACCTCTTTTACTTTTTATTTTTCCGACTATACTTTCTTCATCCTTCACCTTTATTGGATCATAAGAAGGATTCATGATGGCATCCTCTACGATGGAAACAAAACATCCCTTCTCCCCTTTAATCTGTAATTTTTGATCAGCAGTAAATCTGACTACAGTTTTTTTGGGGGCAATAACATCTTTCACTTTTCTTGTAACTGTTTTACTTCTTTTACCCGCCTTGTCTTTTGTATAAAACTTTATTTTCATACCAGCTTTTTGCTTGGGTATGGATATTATTTTAATCTGATCCTTTTTATACTTAACTTTCGATAAAAGTTTGTTATTCACCTCAACGTATAGAATTGTTTTTTTATTTGCTTGTACTTTTATCCTCGTCGTTTTATTTGTAACTTGCTTTTGTACTGTAGGCGAAATTGGTTTATTTGCAGCTGTTACCGGTATTGTACATAGTAAAACAGATAAAAATATTATAACGATCATCTTTAAATTTTTTTTCATGTTCTTCTCCTTATAATCATTTCCAACGGACACTGTACATCATGCCTGCATTTTTAGCATGTGGACTTTTTGAAATTATAATATAATAAGTTCCGGCTGGTAACTTACCTGGTCCTTCTGGCAATGTGATTGTTCCTGATTTTTGATTCATGAACAATTGTGTCTCTCCTAATGTCTCTGATACGCCCTTTTTAATTCCTATTTTTAATATATCACTATCATTTCCTGAAAATAATTTCGATATAGCTATATTGACAACTTGGGGAGTAGTAATAGTAAATTTATAATAATCCCTATCTTTAATTCCCCTAGCAACACCTAAGATACCATACTTTTTATTGTCACCTTTTTTTAACAAAGTAGCTGTTCCTCTACTTTTTCCTCCTGAAGAATCTTTTTTAATAATTTCATATTGCAATTTTTGATTTATTTTATTCGTAGAGACATGAACATAATAAATACCTTTTTCAACATAATATTTCATTTTACTATTTTGTGTCATGGTTATTTTTTTTTCAGATATCTGTTTTTTATTAGCATCACAAAGACTCACCGTTAATCCTATTCCTTTATCTAAGTTAACCTTAATTTCAATTAATCTAGCTCCATTAGCAGTTATTTTTATATCTTGTTGCAAACCAGATATATTTACAGTCTTAGCCGATGCATTAACTTTACTACTTGGTAATATACAAGTTACACTCAGTATACAAAGTAACATAATTACATTTAATTTTTTTATATAATTAAAATATCTAATCATAATGTCCTCCTATTTTTGTCCTAATATCGAATATTTTGCACCTTTTATGTCTTTAGCCGATGGTCTTAATGGGTTAAACTCGGTTATTCCATACATTATTTGATTTGAATTGTATTTCTTATTATATAAATCAAGTAATCCAAAAGTATGACCTAATTCATGGGTTACAACACTTTTGCACTCATTGATCGACATTTTATCCATGTATTTGGCATATAAATTCATTGTAAACCCAGCTATACCGCCTGATAGTACATAATATGATGTTCCAGTCGATGCAACAGCATTAGAATTAGTAGAAGATTTTTTTACTACTTTAACGACATTTTTTGAATTTTTATCTTCTTTGTATTTTATAAATCCTGTATTTTCCCATTGTTTTATACCATAAAGGAGACTCGATTTATATTTACCCGTCAATCCTCTCATATTATATGTAAAACTTTTATTTTTGACAGGTATTAAATTTCTACTGGATACACGATATCCGCTTTTTTCACTTCCATATATACAAATATCCACTGGACTAGCATATGCAACAATATTTAAGAGAATACAACTTATTAAAATGGAACAAAAAATATACTTTTTAGAATTCTTTTTATTCATAAATAACTCCTTCCATTTCTTCTATAAATTCATCTTTATTATATACATTAACATTATATTGTTTCTTAACAGCTTCGTTTACCTTATTTTGTATCTTTGCTGTTATATCATTTTCCATTTTAACATCAATGCCCTCATCAATCATATTTATACCTAAAACAGCATTACTTTCAGAATAATAATTGTTAAGTATCCAATATGTATTTTCGTAATCTTCTTCTGGCATTGCTTTTGCTAACATAAATATATATTTATCTCCAATTTTAAAGAGTTCTTTATTTTCAAAAGGTTCTTCTAAAATACCATCTTGAATTATATTAATATTCTTTTTTACATCACCTTTATATATAGAAAAAACATCGGCTTTATAAACAGTTTGAGGTAATGCTTCATCCTTTATTTCATATGCAGTACCCGTTATACGAGCTTCTACAATACATACTGCTTTCTCAATACCCTCATCAAAAGTAAGGTTATTTTCAATTGTCTGGCGAACTGTAACAATCTTTTGTTTGCCAAATGTGCTATATAAATTAACACTGGTGCCCACTACAGCTATCATCAAGATTCCACAAAAAATTATCGTCTTATTCTTGATTCGTTTTATCCTATTTCCTTTCATAACTGCTTTCTCCTTTATTCAGTATTTTTTGAATCTCTTATGAATCTTTGTAGTTTTTCTTAATATAAGTGGTTTTTCATTTTCATAATATATTAAAACTACTGTCAATTTCAGGACTAATCATATATCACCCCCTCGTTTAGGTTTTTAAATTGTACCAAAATTATGTTTTAAATATTATAATAATTAATTTGTTTTATCCTATCATATTCATATCACATTTTCCATGCCCTTTGACTACTTGGTCTCTATCCTTGACTAACTGGTAATATAGTCCAAAATTCTTTTTTGTTGCATCTTTCAGATTACCGTTTTTATTCAAAAAAATAAGCCAATTGTAATCCTGATTACCTCATCAAGAACAACAATTGGCTCAAAACTTCCTATAATATATCACTTTCTTTAATAACTCTTATCTCATAATATCCCGCTAACCCGTATACTCTCCACAATCTCCTTGATCCGCTCCACATTCTCCACCAGAGCAAACCTCACAAATCCTTCACCCAAAGTACCAAAACTGCTGCCCGGCACACAGATTACACCTGACCTTTCCATCAGTTCCATTACGAACTTATTGGAATCAGTATAACCCTCCGGCAAGGCTGCCCATACAAACATGGTTCCCTCACTGTCCGGCACGTTCCATCCAATGCTGCGAAGTCCTCCGCATAGCGCCTGATTTCTTCTTTCATATTCCCGGCACTGCTCTTCTACCATGTCAAACGGCCCGTTAAGTGCTGCCACTGCTCCATATTGCACGGGAAGAAATACGCCATAATCGATCTGGGATCTGACCGCCCGGAATTTTTCGATAATCTTTTTATTTCCAATGGCAAACGACATTCTGGCACCCGTATAGTTAAATGATTTTGACAAGGAGTAAAATTCAACCCCTACTTCTTTTGCTCCTTCAAACTGCAAAAAGGAACCTCCTTTTCTGTCGCCATAGATAATATCAGAATAGGCATTGTCATGAAGGATAACAATTTCATATTTTTTTGCAAAAGCAATCAGTTCTTCATAAAAACTGTCCGGAGCCACTGCACAAACGGGATTTGCCGGATAATTTACCACCATAAACTTTGCAGCTTTTGCTGTTTCTTCTGGGATTTCATCCAACCTCGGCAAAAAGTGGTTTTCTTTATATAAAGGGTATTGTACAGTTTTTGCATCACAGAGGGATGGACCGATATTGAAAATGGGATACCCGGGATTTGGCACAAGCACCACATCCTGAGGGTCGCACAGTGTCCAGGCAAAATGTGCCATCCCCTCCTGGGAGCCATTCATCGACATGATCTCGTCTGCATCCAGTGTAACTTGAAATCTCTTTTCATAAAAGTCCTGTACCGCCTGTATAAGCTGTGGAATATCCACCAGGGCATATTTGTAGTTACCAGGGTCTTTTGCTGCCTCAGATACGGCTTCTATGATGTGTGAAGCGGTTTTAAAGTCCGGTGTCCCTACCGAAAGATTATAGATTTTCTTTCCCTGCCTGATTAACTCTTCTTTTTTTTCATTGAGCACGGCAAATATCCCTGTCTCAAACATATCTGCCTTATTGGAAAATGTAATGTTCATAACGTTATTAACCCTCTTTCTCTGATGTATCCCATGTATTTTCATCTTACATTCTTTTAATCTTTAAATTTCATCATTATGTTCCGTAGTTCTTTATAAACTTATGGTTCAAATACACAGGCAGTCTCAGCTGTATATTTGAACCATTTAATTTTATACTTTAGACTTGTTCCTTAGATTCTTCTGCAGGTTCATAATAGTCCTCATACTCGGATTCATTTTCCGCAGATTCATAGTCTTCTTCATACCCGGATTCTTCTGCAGGTTCATAATCTTCCTCATACTCGGATTCATTTTCCGCAGGTTCATAGTCTTCTTCATACCCGGACACATCCATCGCCGGATCATAGTCTTCTTCATGCTCTGACCCATTTTCCGCAATTTCATAGTCATCCTCATACTCAGATTCATTTTCCGCAGGATCATAATCCTCCTCATATCCGGATTCATTCACTGCAGAATCATAGTCTTCCTCATCCTCATATTCGCCTGCAGCTCCATATCTTTCCAGATATTCAGACTTCCCTGAATCCACATAGTCTTCCTCTGGATCAGATTCCTCATAACTTTCGGCTATACCTTGATATTCATTTTCCAAATCCTCATCTTCATCATCTGTATCATCATCTTCATATCCGGGCAGTAACCCTTTTTTTCTTCTGCTTCTGCCCTCCAGCATTATGGTAACCATAAACAAGACGATGCTGGCAATACTGATAAAGCTTCCGGACCAAAGGCCTTCCGGTGTAAAGTCCATGGATATCTCATGTGGGCCTTCGTCCAGATCAAATCCCATAAGCGCGGTACCGACAGCATAGGTTTCAATCTCTTTGCCGTCTACCTTTACTTTCCATCCGGTGTCATACGGAATGGAAGTAAGTAGCGTTCCCGCTGTCTTCACATCGATATTTCCTCTGATTTTTCCGTCTTCTGCTGTTGTTACAGTCATCTGGTTAGCGGAAAGTTTCTCATACATCCGGTTATAATCTTCATCTGTGCAGGTATATACACGCACACCCACCGGATTTTCATTGCCTTCTTTATAAGTGATGGTGACGTTTGCTTTCCCATCCTCGGTTACTCTTCCCAGGTCAAAGAGGTTACTGTTATATCCATTAATGGTCTTCTCGTACTGAGGTGTCTTAATCACCAGTTTTTCTACATTGGAGGTCATTTCCAGATAGGTCTGTTCTCCCGGATGCAGTCGGATAATATAAGTGGGTCCTTCTTCAATATCATACTCTTCTCTCAGCGTATAGATCGGATCGCTGCCCGTAGCCAGCCCAGCAAACTGATCCTGTATTTCCATCGGAACCAGTCCCTCAATCTGCCAGTCTTTAATCGCAGAATCCACCATAAAGCCCAGTGACAGGGCATTTTCATTTTTATAAAGTGCCAGCGGCTCTTCAAAGCCAACGCGGTTCATATTATACAGGGTATCGGAATTGGCTTTTGAAACCAGATAACGGACTCCAAATACATCACTGAATAATTTTGTCATTCCGTTATAACCATTCTTATTGGTCCGCGCCTCCATACCAATGCCTTTACACATATTGACCGTTGCAGCCGGCATTGTGGATGAAAACAGCACGACGCCGTTGCCGCCCATGAACATTGTCTCATTGCGCATTCTCTGGCTGTCAATTTCACTGCGGTAGAAATCCTGGTCGCCCTGTTCAACCATTAATTTTTTATAGGCGCTCTGCTCATCTAAATACGTGCTTCTTCCAACGGTACCATTGCTGCAGACACCATAGATTCCCATGGTAATCATCTCGGCAAGCATGACTCCCAGCACCACATTCTGCACAATCAGTGCACGAAGACGTATAAAGCGGTAAAGCAGCAACAGGATACTGTAAATCACAAGCAATCCCAGTGTAACCAAGTAGACATAGAGATCCCGTTCACCTGCTTTTGTAATCATGCAGTATACCACAAACCCGATAGGCACCAGGCAGGATATGATTATTTTAACAACATGCATATTCTTTACATGGGTAAACGCTTCGTATCCCATGATTAGAATTAAGCAGATATAGATAAAGGAAAAACGGTTAGGCAGCCCGTTCTGTGTATGGAATCCATGCCATACAAAGTTGAGCATATTGAAATTAAAGCTCAATACTAAAACTGCACATAACAATATTTTCGAAATACGTTCCCGCAGGCTCACTTTTTTATCCAGCAGGTAAAGTACCACCAGAATCAGGATAATGACGCCGCAGTAGGCATTTACCCCAGCCTGGTCATCCGCGATATTGATTGGCTCCACAAATGCAAAATGGCTGGTGAGCTGATCAATTGTACTGGTGAAGAACTTGATCTTATCCGGGAATCCGTTGTCATCCATGGATTCCGTAATTCCCAGTGCACGGTAGGCGGGCATCAGAACCAGCGCAGCCATCCCACCGCTTAACAGTGCATACCAGGCAAAATTAATACCTGATTTAAAAAACGCTTTGATGGTAAACCTCTTTGCAGCAATCCACTGCACCAGAAAATACAGGCAGGAAAACAGGCACAGCATAAATCCGATATAGTAGTTGCAATAAAGCCCCAGAAACAGTGCAAGTCCAAAGGTTCTTCCGCTTTCTCCTTTTACGATCCGTTCAATTCCAAGCATAACGATAGGAAGCAGGGCAATGCTGTCCAGCCACATTAAATTGAAATAGTAACCAATCATAAAACTGCTGAGTGCATACATTACGGCAAACACAACCGGGGTAAAATTCTTTCCCTTATTCCGGGTGGTGAGATAATATCCAAAACAGCCTCCGCACAATGCGATCTTAATAATGATCAGGTATGCCATCACATCCATCATATTCCTAGCTGGGAATAAGACGATGAGAAAATTCAACGGGCTTGCCAGATAATAAGCATAAGTCGCCCAGAAATTATACCCCAGTCCACCGCCGAAAGAATACAACAGCGATTCACTGGCTGCAAGCTTGTCATGAAAATCCGTAAAAAACGGCAGATACTGATGCAGGGAATCAATGATCAGTACTCCGTGGTCTCCAAATGGAAAGACACCGTTGGCAATGTAGGCAATTAACATTACGATTGCCGGTATACCAGCTGATGCAATCACACACCATTTCTTTGTCTTACGAATCTTTCTTTCTTTTTCCGTTAATTCGGAAATATCCTTTTTTTCTTTAAATACAAATGCTTTGCTGAATACATAATTTAATACTAATACAACTACCTGAATTACCAGTTTGGCAATTAAATCATTCATACCCCAGACACAGCTAAGCAGCAAGACTCCAAATACTTCTATATACATAGTAAGAAGCCGCATGCCTACAAACTGAGCACATTCTTTTATGACTTCCCAAACGGTATTTGTTTTGCTTTCAAATACAAAGATTTTATTGACAACATAGGCAAAAGCAATTGACAGCAATATGGAAATAAAACCTGCTATCGTAATGTCGATGCCCAAAACGGTACGCATAAGCGTATAGGAAATCAGGTTAACGAGTGTGGTACATCCGCCAAAAAAGATATAACGAATGACCTGATTCTTAAACAATTTTTTTATCCAGTTCATTTTGCACTCCTCATTTAAAATACTGTCGTGTTAAGTATAGCTTTTGATATTTGAAAAATCAACCATAATTGTGTGAAATCCCCTTAAAACTTCCTTAACATGGAAAAGGTTTAAAAGTCCTTTCCCTCTATCTGATCCGGATTCCTTTCTGCAGCCAGAAAGAATAAAGTATCTTCTCTTTCACCTTTTTCTGGGTCATACGCTCCAATGCCTGTGCATAATAGTCCAGCTGGATCTTATATTTATCCACCAGTATTTCCGCTTGCTCATCCGGTACATAATCTGTCTTATAGTCAACCAGAATTATTGCCTCATCTTCGTAAAAAAATGCATCAATGATCCCCTGAATCAGTACAATTTCTTCTTTTGACCAGGATTCTTTTATCTCTGATGCAGGAACTCCCAGAACAAACTGCTGCTCCCGGTATAGATTTCCCTCCTGCTCCGCCTTTGCCATTCGTTTGCCCAGAACCGAATTGGAGAATTGCACGATCTTTCTTTTATCAATCATGTCAATTTCTTCCCGGGTCATTTTTCCTTCCTCCAGAAGACGTTCAATCTGTTCATTCAGCTTCCTGCTGCCGGAAGCATCCGCAAAACTTAATTCCTCAAGCAGCTTATGATATGCCGTCCCCCGTACCGCTCCGGGTACTTCTGCTTTCTGCTGCATAAACCGTGGGATAAGGGGAACAATATCCGGTTCTTCATATATAAAGAATTCTTCTTCCCCATATAGCAGGTTATCCACAGACTGGCTGTATTTTTTCAATTCGGAAACCGTAATTTTCCCGTGTATATCTGCATCCTGTTCAAAGGGATATACAGGGTCCATGCGCTGATCCAGGGCTTTTAGCTGTTCTTCACTCAGCAGATGCTCCCCTCTCTCCAAAAGTTCTTCTTTGGAAACTTTAATTGCCATCTGATGGGCTGCCTCTCTGGTAACAAGCTCTTTTACCGGACACACCCGGATAGAAAAATAACCTTCCTTCCGGTATAGTTCATGCGCAGGATCGTTGACAAAACCGTATTCCTCCAAAAGCTCCCGCGCCGACTTGTGACGCATAAGCGCAGGCATCACCCAATCCAGATAGGATGATGCACCGGATAATTCTGTAAAAGAAATTTTTTCCTCTTCCCTGCGGCAGATCTGACTCCATTTTTTTATCTTATCAGCGATTTTAGTCACTGAACCGGTCATAATCAGTTTTTCTTTTGCTCTTGTGAAAGCCACATACAATACCCGAAGTTCTTCCCCCAGATTTTCATTGATCGTTTCCCTTTGAATGGTTTTCTTTATGAGTGTAGGACTTTTAACACGGAGAACGGGATCAATATAATCACAGCCAATCCCAAGATCCGGATGCAGCAAAACCCTGCTCCTGCTGTCCTGCTGGTTGAACGACTTACCCATTCCCCCGGCAAACACAATTGGGAACTCCAGTCCTTTGCTTTTATGAATACTCATAATCCGAACTGTATCTTCCTGTTCACCGATAGTACTTGCCTCACCATAATCTACATTGTATTTCTGTAAATTTTCAATATAGCGGATAAAATTAAACAACCCCCGATAACTGGTAGTCTCATAAGTCATAGCCTTTTCCACCAGCATCTTAAGGTTTGCCGTCCGCTGTTCCCCTCCCGGCATTGCTGCCGCATAATCTCCGTATCCGGTGGCATCCAGCACCTGCCATAACAGTTCATGCATCGGCGTATAGGGTACCAGCATACGGAAATGATCCAGCAATCGAAAAAATTTCTTTAACTTTTCTAATATCCCACTCTGGCACTCTCCTTCAGGCGGATTAGAAGCGTACATTCTGCAGCATTCATAAAATGGCATTTCGGGATTTAAACTTTTAATAGAGGCAAGTTCTTTGGCATCCAGTCCCCCGATGGGCGACTTCAGCACTGCCGCCATTGGTATTTCCTGCTTTGGATTGTCAACAATCTTCAGAAATGCCAGAATCGTCTGTATCTCAACCGTCACAAAATATCCGGTCTGGGATCCGGTATACGCCGGAATCCCCTGGCTTTCAAGCACTCTTGCAAATGATTCTGCCCATCCTGAAATGGTGCGCAGAAGAATTACTATGTCACCATACCTGGCTTTTCGGTAGAGCCCGGTTGATTTATCCAGCACTTCTTCTTTGCCCACTATCTCCAGAATGCGGCTGCCGATTGCTCTGGCTTCCAATTCTCTTGCATTCTCTTCCACATCCTCTACCACCTCATCCAGCGTGTCCAGATCTACCAGCAGCATTTCCGTATTGGCAAAATCCTCCCCTTCAGATTGTTTATCAGGGAAATCAGCACCCGGATAAAGCGCTGCATCCGCATCATACTGGATGTTGCCAAGATACCTTGCCATAATTTGTTCAAAGATATAATTGACGCTGACCAGAACCTGGCTTCTGCTTCTGAAATTTTTATGGAGGTCAATTCTCTGACATTCGCTGTCCGTTACCGGATAATTATCATATTTCTCCATAAACAGTTCCGGTCTAGCCAATCGAAAACGGTAAATGCTCTGCTTCACATCACCTACCATAAAAATATTGTATTTTCCCATACATTTCTTAGATATACTGGTGAGGATTAATTCCTGTACCAGATTACTGTCCTGGTATTCATCAATGAGAATTTCTTCGTAATGCTCTGCCAGATCCCGTGCAATCTGCGTGGGCACTGCTTCCCCATCATTATCCTCTACCAGAATATCCAGGGCAAAATGCTCCAGGTCACTAAAATCCACCACGTTTTTTTCTCTTTTTTTTCTGGCATAACGCTGCGTAAATTCACACGTCAGGTCAATTAATACGCTCATGACTTCTTTGCTTCCCTGTATATCGGAAATCACAGACTCTAAACTCCCAAAAAAATACTGCTCCTGGAGCCCTTTGAGTCCTTTCTTCACCTGTTCCCGGATCGCTTTTACCTGTTCTTTTTTATTTTCGGATACAGCCTCATCTTTTTTAGCTGAAAGCCTGGCATATTTGCCCATTGTGGCAAATGCCTGCGCATAATCCTGGTAATTATCCGCCTGACGGATCTGACGGATCATCGCCTGATCCTGACATAATGCATCCTCATACATATAGGGGCCATCTTCCGCCCGGGCAATACGAAGCGCCTCTTCTGTCTTTTCCTCGATGTCCTCTAATTGACGCTTCAGATTATCCGTTAATTTCATCAGCCATTCTGACTGCAAAAATTCTTCCACAGATTTTATTTCATATGCTTTCTTGCACTGCTGCAGCCATTTTTCAGGCCATGGATAACTCATGGAGAAATTGTACAGGCCAAATATCAGATCTTCAATCCCCTGATCATTTTTTCCATAAGCATAGCATTCAATAAATTTTAAAAACGCCTCGTCCTTTTTCTCATAACAATCTTCAATTAACTGCTCCGCCACATCACTTTTTAAAAGCTTCAGTTCTCCTTCATCCGCAACACGAAATCCGGGATCCAGCCCGATAGCATGAAAATGGTTTCGTATCACATACTGGCAAAAGCTGTCAATGGTTGTAATCTGGGCATTATGTACCAGGGTGAGCTGGCGCTCCAGATGTACGTCCAGCGGATTTTCAGAAGCTCTCTGATCCAGCGCCTTGGCAATACGTTCCCGCATCTCCCCTGCCGCCGCCTTCGTAAAGGTCACAATCAGCAGTTCGTCGATATCAACCGGATGCTTTTTATCCGTAACCATGGTTACGATACGTTCCACCAGTACGGCGGTTTTACCTGAACCCGCTGCCGCTGATACCAGAATATTACGGTTTCTTAAGTCAATGACTTTCTGTTGGTCTTCTGTCCATGTTACGCCCATACTTACCTTTCCTCACTTTCTGCTTCGGACTGCGTCTGCCCGCTTATTTTCTTCCATATTTCTTCCGGCTTATATTCTTTTAAACGATGGTAACGGGTGCCCGGAATCCGCACGTCAAACCCGCAGATTTCCCGGTAAATACAGTAATCACAGGCTGTCTTGTCCTTGCGTTCATAGGGAAGGGCTTCCATATGCCCGTCCACAATCTGTTTCCCAATCTCCGCAATTTTTTCATTTACAAATTTGGAAATCTGTCCAAACTGTTCCCTGCTGGCTGTACTGGATGCTTTTGAAGGACTGCCATCCTTATTATAGGAAACGGGGATAACGCAGGAATCTTTTCCGATTCCGGTATCCAGATTTTCTATCACCTGTTTATTATCATTGACAAGGCCGTCCAGACGGAGTTTCTTTAAGATTTTCTGGTTAATAATTTCTTCTGTATCTCCCTCCTCACGATCAAGCATGGGATCCTGCATATTATAATAGAAGATTCCCGCAGGCACAATTTCCTTATCGGGATAAATCCGTTGTTCCAGCTCCATTGCCGCATTGAGATATACCACCAGCTGCAATTGAAGGCCATAATACAGTGCCACCAGGTCAAAGCTTGTATTGCCCGATTTATAATCGATCACCTTAACGAAGACTTCGTCCTCTTCCACCCGCACATCGGTCCGGTCAATCCTTCCCCGAAGCTTCATCTTGTCTTCCTCTGTCAGCGCAATGTTTACCGCTTCCAGATCCTCCACCAGGGAGAAGGACACCTCATAATTGCTGGGTACAAATGTCCCTGCTTTGATCTGTTCATGCAGTGCCCAGACGGTACGGCGCATAATACGCTTCATCCGCTCGATGGCATATTCATTTCGGGCAGAACTGTAGAGAATCTTGGCACCATATTCGGAAGATACTTCTTCTACCGTTTCTTCAATGAATGAATCCCGGATCTCTTCTGGCAGGCTAAACCAGTTGTATTGGCTGTGTTCCACCTTTTTTGAAAATAGTTCGATGACCCGGTGGAATATATTCCCCATATCCATCGGCCGGAACAGATAGGTTTCCCGCTCCTTTAAATCCAGCCCGTACATTAGAAAATGGGAAAATGCACAGGCTGCAAACCGTTCCAGCCTGGTAACGCTGTTTTCCAGCATGCTTCCATAGAGGGATGATGCCACAGCCTTTGGAAGCCCTTCGTCATTGCGCTTATAAAAGGCAGCGTCCACCAGCCCTTCTATCTTCTTGTGGTAGTCTTTATTCTGGTTATACCAGTCAAACATAACCATCCATTCATCCACCGGCATAGGCCTGCCTTCCCGGATATTGCGAAGCCCCTCTATCAGATAAGGGATACCGCCGCCCGGTGAAGCCACACGTTCCAGCATACTGTCATACAGATCTTCATCCTTTTTAAGCACCCCCGGAAATAATCTCTCCATATCATGCACTACATAGGAAGGCCTCAGCGTCTTACCGTCTGAATCTACTTTACTGTAAGACAGATACAGGCGTCTGCATGGCTTAGTCAGATTCAGGTACAGATAAAACTTCTGGGTATACATATTTTCCCTTGCGGTGGGCGCCAGTTCCACGCCGCTGGATTCCAGAGCAGTCCGTTCCAGATCAGATAAGATTCCCCCGGTCCCACCTGCTTTTGGGACCCATCCATCGTTTAACCCCACAAAAAAGAGAGCCTTTATTGATTTCAGCCTGGTTCGCTGGATATCACCTACCACTACCTGATCTACTGTCGGCGGAATTATCCCCACTTTGGCTTCTTCAAATCCGGCATCCAGAATCTGGGCATAATCTTTTACGGGTAGACATTCTTCTCCGAGAAGTTCCACTAATTTATCCAGAAGACTTATCACAATCCCATAGATCTGACTGTATTCTTTTGCCATATCCAGACGATTCTGGACTTTAAACTCTTCTTCATAAACTGTCAGCTTGCGCTGAATGTCACAGGATACAATAAACTCATATAAGGCTGTAGTATATTTAGAGACGGTTGCATTTTTATTTTTCAGCACTTTGGTAAAGGGCACAAGCCTCTCCATAAGTGATACCCGTATTTCGTTACATTTTTCTAATACCTGTTCATCATTGCGCAGGGTTACTTTTTCAAACGGTTTCTGCCATTTACTGTACCCGCGCACTCCTGCCGCCAGAATATAATTTTCCAAAAGATCCGTATCTTCCCGTGATACATCACAAAGCCCGGTACGCAGCAGGCGGAACATACTCTCATAGGAATAATTTTTCTGAACCAATTCCAGTGCCGCACGGATAAATTCAATAAACGGGTTTAACAAAATCGTTTTTGTTTCGTCAATAAAGCATGGAATCCTGCAGGATTCAAATACTTTTCGGATATAACTGCTGTAAGCCGCCATATCACCAGTAATTACCGCAATGTCCTGATAGCGGTACCCTTCCTTTGTCAGCTGCTTAATTGTACGAGCTGCAAAATAAGCTTCTTCCGTTGGATTCTTGGCTGAGTGAATGGAGATATCATCAATGGGAAATTCATATTTCCCTCTCCTTCTCCGAAAGAGGTTTTGTTCCAGAAATCCCAGAACCGGAGCATCTTTAAAACGGTAAACCTGCCCTTTTCCCAGTAAAACAGGATCCTTTATTTCCACATGCTTCTCTTTTGCAATGCTCGTCAGGCTGCGGATGGTTTTCTTACTGAGGTAGAACAGTTCATGTTCCCCATAAATTTTAAATGGGTTTTCGTTGGCGTCAATGGTAACAGTTACCATAACCCGCTTAGCCAGCACCATGAGTTTCTCTAACAATTTTTGCTGAATCGGAGTAAATCCTGTAAAACCATCTAATGCCAGTACACTGCCCCTTAGTATTTCAGAACGGTCAGCCGCCTGGCACAGTGCCTCCAGCACTTCTTCCGCCGTAATATACTGGTCCCGGAGCTTTTCCCTAAATCCGGCATACAATACCCCTATATCTTTGAGTTTATAATACAGCTGTTTCTTTTCCCCGGCGCTTTCAATCATCTGATCCAGTTTATCCATCGTCACATCGTATTGGGTCAGCTCCGATATCATTGACTTCATCTGTGTGATATATCCCAGTTTATTTAAATGGGCGCCAAGTACCTGCAATTCTTCTTTTTTTTCAATTGCCACTTTGCGAAGCAGCAAATTCTTCCCTGTCTCTTCCAGAACGGTACGCTTATCTGCCCCCAGTTCCTCAAAAATGCGGTATGCAAGCCTTCCAAAGCTCAGTACATCTATATTTAAAATCCCCTTCCTGGGATGTAAGCTGACCAGTTCTTTCTGGGTCTGCATGGTAAACTGTTCCGGTACAATTACAATAAAATGCCCCTTCGGATCAGCGATAGAAGCTTCAATTACTCTTGTGTACAGTTCAAAGGATTTTCCGCTTCCGGAATTTCCCAGAATTAATTGTAATGACATAAATAGACCCTCCAAGTTTCATTTATAGTCAATTCTAACCCGAAGAGCCGGTATTGGCAACCTTTTTTCGAATACCGGCAAAATGTCACTTTTTTGTCACTTAACACAGATAATATGATATCATCAATACGAAGGGAGTCTATAAATGGAAATACTGAGATGCAATAAATTAACGAAAACTTATGGAATCGGTTCGAATAAGATCACTGCTCTGGACAATGTTAGCCTGTCTCTGGAAAAGGGAAGCTTTACAGCAATTATCGGTGCATCCGGATCCGGGAAATCTACGCTTTTACACATGCTGGGAGGGGTAGACCGCCCTACCAGTGGGAATATCTATATTGAGGACACGGATATCGCTACACTGAGCATGGAACAGCTGGCTGTCTTTAGGCGGCGTAAGGTTGGTCTGGTCTATCAATTCTATAACCTGATTCCCACGCTGAATGTAAGGAAAAATATTCTGCTGCCAGTCCTGCTGGACGGAAAAAAACCGGATGAAAACAGATTTAAACAGATTGTTTCCTCTCTGGGATTAAATGACCGGCTCACTCATCTGCCTCAAGAATTATCAGGCGGACAGCAGCAGCGTGTGGCAATTGCAAGAAGTCTGATCTACCAGCCTGCTATTCTCCTGGCTGATGAGCCTACCGGCAACCTGGACCGCAAAACGTCAGAAGAAACCATCGAACTATTGAAGCTTTCCAACAGACGTTATGACCAGACCATTTTACTCATTACGCATGATGAAAAAACCGCCCTCCAGGCAGACCGGATTATCACGTTGGAGGATGGTAAAATCTTACATGATGAGGTGGTGTCCTGATGAAAATATTACGAGAGTACGTCTGGGATACGGTGCGCAAGAACAAGCGTACCAGCCTTGCAATAATTATCGCCCTGTTCCTGATGACCACACTTATGTCCTGCGTCTGCGGTTTCTTCTATACCATGTGGACAGATGCTGTTCAGATGAGTAAATGGGAGAACGGGGACTGGCATGGAGAACTTTTTGATATTACTTATGGAAAAGATTTGGAACATATAGAAAATTATGCTTCTGTATCCGCTGTCATGATTAAGGGAAACTGGGAAGTTGCAAGGCTGGATGAGTCCGGTAAGCGAAACTATCTCATATCCCGGGGTGCCAACGACGAATATTGGAATTCCATGCCGGAAAAAGACATCCTTATCCAGGGACAGCGTCCCAGAAGCGAAAATGAAATTGCTTTATCCAAACAATATTTTGACAACCACCCTGATATAAAAATCGGCGATACACTTACCCTGCCCGTGGGCAAACGAATTTTAGACGGAGAGGTCCTTAGTGAAACGGAAGGTTATCACGAGAATGAGACCTTCCGGCAAACCGGTACTAAGACTTATAAAATAGTAGGAAAAATGGATATGACCACATCTTCTTCTGTCCCGGCATATACCGGCATTGGTTATCTGGATGAAAAAAACATACTGCCCGAAGATGAGATCACCGTATATCTGCGATTTGCCCCAATGAGAAACACCTATAAAGAGCTTCCGGCACTTGCTGCTTCCATCGGATACAAAACGGACGAATACGGAGCATATAACCTCCGTTACAATACTGAGCTTTTATCCAAATACGCCATTTTCTCCAGCCAGCAGTTAAGCACAATGAATCAGCTTAGCGCATTGGCTTTCCCCCTGATGATCCTGGTAGTTGCCATAATGTTAGTGGGTCTGTTTGTATTGGTTATCCACAATGCATTTGCACTTTCTGCAAATGAGAAGCTTTCCCAGCTTGGCACACTGTCTGGAATAGGAGCTTCTCCCCGCCAGATTAAGTCAGCCGTAATTTCAGAGGCGCTGATTCTTACCATTTTTCCACTGCCGCTGGGTATTATCTCCGGGTGGCTGCTGGATATGAAGCTGTTCCAGATCATTAACGCAAATAACGATATTGGCAGAACTGCTCCGGATATTGCGCTGTCTTTTGGACTTCCTGCAATCCTGCCCGCTATTTTCCTGTCTCTGCTGACCGTATGGCTGTCTGCGCTGATACCCGGACGCAAAATTGCAAAACTGCTTCCCGTTGAAGCACTGAGACTTGACAACCGGATTAAGAAAAAACATCTGCCAAAAAGCCGTATTACCAGCCGTCTGGGAATCACCGGTGAACTGGCAGCCAATGCAGTATCTGCCAGAAAACATTCATACCGTACTGCAACGATCTCACTTTGCCTCTCTTTCCTGCTGTTAACCGGTTTTTTATATATTTATTCGACACAAAATGCCGCCCAGAACATTTACCAGTCCGGATTGGATAATATCCGCCATATACAGTTCAATATCAGTGACGGCAGGACTCCGGATATGGAAGTTCTGGAAAAGGTAAAACAAATTCCCAGTATCACCAAAACCACGATTTATAATAAACTGCCCTGTGCCACCTGGATTACCGATCAGGACGCATCAGAGGATATGGAGACTTACTTTGGAGGTTTTGATGAAATTGCAGCCAGAAAGAAATATTCTACCATAGAAAGAGATGGAAAATACCGTATTTCAACCACCTTAATCGGGCTAAAAGATGACAGTTTCCGTGAATACTGCAGACAATTGGGGATTGATCCAGAACCATATCTGAAAGACGCTTCCAGGGCCATTATCTATAATTACACAGAAGACCCGGATGTAAGCACCAGAAAAAACAGTGTCATGCGTGAACTCTTAAGTCTTCGTACGGGTCAGGAGATTACCTTTACGGAACGGGCATATGATGAGGATACCGGAGACTATACTTTCCGCCTCACTGCCGGCGCGCTGGCGGAGAAGCTGCCAGACACAGGGCTTAAGATTTCCAGATTCACCCTGACGGCGATCATGCCAATGGATCATGTTCTGGAAATCGGTGCCTTCTGCAGCAGTAAAAGGAAATCTACAGCCAACAGCATCAATGCCCTGCTTCTGACAGACAGCACAAAAGGTATCTCCTATCCCCGGATTCAGAAGGTATCCGATCAGGTGGAAACGCTGCTTACCCGCTATTATGGTACCGGAGACTACCTGATTACCGATCTTGCCATGTTAAAAGAAATGGATGATTCGGAAACAAAAATAATGAATTTAATCGTTACCTTTCTCACCGGACTTTTAGCTGTGATCGGATTGTCAAATGTCTGGGCCAGTATCTCAGGTAATCTGCGCCAGCGAAGAAAAGAATTCGGCATGTTAAAATCCGCAGGACTTTCACCCAGGCAGTTGTGGAAGATGTTATTTCTGGAAGGGATCACACTGGGCCTTAAGCCTCTGCTCTTAAGCATCCCCTTTCAGGTCATCATATTGTCCATGTTTCTTTGGATCAATGAGGTGACTTTGCCGGAATATCTGCCCTATGCACCCTTTGTACCTATTCTTGGCTATACCCTTTTAGTCCTGCTGGCAATTATAGGAGCATACTTTTTGGGTGGACGAAAAATACAAAAGGACAATATTATCGCCTCTGTCAAAGATGACACCATATAATAAAAATAATATAGTAAAATTAGATACGGTAATAAGCGCCGGCATCCGGTTTTACACATAAAACCGAAGCCGGAACCGGGCATGTCCATCAGAAGTATTTTCTGCATGGATGTGTCCGTTTTGTTTTTCTATGATCAGTCTGGCTAATGCAAGACCGATGCCTGCACTGTCCTTTGCCGCATCCTCCCCCCGATAAAACCGCTCAAACAAATGTGGAAGATCTTTCTTCGAAAACCCGGAACCGCTGTCAACAATCTGCAATTCCGCATAAAGGGGATTCTTTTTATACGACACCTCAATAGTACCTTTTTTTGGTGTATGTTCCACACAGTTTTTTAAAATATTCAGAAGGGCTTCACTGGTCCACTGCATGTCTGCCAAGATCCAGGATGGCGCATCCTCTGCCTCCTGGCACCTTACTTCCAGGGAAATTTCTTTACGGTTTATCATTTCCAGAAGCGGTTCTGAAGCCGCATTAATCAAATCAGAGACTTCCACCTGGTTTTGTTCGAAATCAATGACATGGGAATCCAGCTTTGCCAGAATTAAAAGTCCGGATACCAGCTTTTGAAGCCGTTCCGCCTGATTTTTTAAATGTACCAGATAATCCCTCGTCTCTTCTGTCTGATAGTCTTCCAGCAATTCCGTCATCAAAGACATCGATGTCAGGGGCGTCTTTAACTGATGAGCGATGTCTGCAATCCGCTCCGACAATACCTGATGATCCCGAACCGCTGACTCCTTCGTACACTTTAATTCCATTACCGTTTTGTAAATCTCATCCTCCAGCTGGGAAAAACCGTCTTCTATGCGTGCGAGGGTCTTCGCTTCCCCATAATGAACGGATCTCATGTATTCGGTTAACTCCTGGATACGGGCTTCCAGCTTTCTGTCATTCCTTTTTTTATTTACGTATAAAACCCAGCCGATTCCTTCAAAAATCAGGATACTTATCATAGAAGTATAAAATATATAGTCACCCAGTTTCCCAAGGGGGCGGTATCCGTATTTTTCCAAAAATGCATTTCCTGCGTCTCTTTCTTCCTTTGAAATGCGTTTAATACCCGCCTGCAGAGAATCGTTCTGCAGGACAGATCCTACAAGATCTGCCGTCATATGATGTTCATGGATCGTTAAAAATACAGCCATCAGCCAACCGGTCACTATGCCCGGTATCAGCAAGAGCAAACACGTTCTTAAAAATGCTTTCCATCCTGGACTCATGGCAATATTTCCTCCATCCGGTACCCTATTCCCCGTATTGTCAAGATATGCCTGGTGTTTCCCAGCTTTTCACGTAAGCGCTTCATGGTAACTGTCAAAGTATTGTCATTGACAAAGTTTCCTTCCGAATCCCACAGCTTCTCCAAGATCAGATTCCGTGGAAGTGTTCTGCCCTTATTTTCCATAAGTACCAGAAGCAAACGATATTCCAGTGCCGTGAGGGAGACGTTTTCTCCTTTTAGCACCGCTTGCATCTTATCCTTATCAATTCGGATATCTCCGCAGTTAATCCATCCCTTGCCGTCTTCCGGCACCCGCCTTAAGACAGCAGCAATCCGCGACTCCAGAACCGCAATATGGAAAGGCTTCGTAATATAATCATCTGCCCCCATATCCAGTCCCTTTGTGATATCTGCTACCTCGTCACGGACAGTTAAAAAGATAATACTGGTATCTCCCTGTTCCCTTACCCATTTGCAGAACCCGTACCCATTACCATCCGGAAGATTCAGGTCCAGAAGAACCAGTTGAAACCCCTGGTGAAACTCCTTTTTAGCTTTTTCCAAAGTCTCGCAATGGGTAACCTCATAGCCCTTTCTGGAAAGGGCTGCTTTGATGCCAAATGCGATTGTTTCATCATCTTCTAGTAGTAATATTTTTGTCATTTTATTTACCTGCGGCTTTCTGGATGTTTGTCATATTTCTGGCGTTCTAGTTGCATTTTATTAGTAGTTTATATTGATAAATTTCTTCTTGGTATTACTATAAGTATACTATAGTTTGATGCATTTTCCAATCTGTTAAGTTTGTGATGATCTTTTTAGATTGTGCTTTCTGGCATGGTGGGATGACGCCGCCTATGACATACTGCAAGTTAAACGACCTCCTGCTACACCTTGTATTTTACTGCAATATAAGCTTAATATTTCGGAAAAAATATACCTCTTTTTGAAATATTCAGATAATTTTTCAATTTATTTTTGAGATAGTTATAGCTGCATTAACATATAGTCATATAAATCTGGGATATCTTGAATTGCCAAATCACATATTTTTCTATATGTTCGTTCATCCAATAAATCTTTCACGCTGACAAATTTATTGTTTAATTCATCGAAATTATCTTTTTCTATTTTGTAGATAATTTCTGGTTTAATAGAATAATTGTACCTAGAACCGATACTCTTTTTTAATACCCACTTTAATTTTCCTTTATAAGACTCTAATACATTTGAAATTTCTACATAAGATTCATTATTTGAACTACTTTCTTCTAGATAAAATGTCACATTGGCTACACTTCTATAAATATTTTTTTTGTCATACATTTCCCACCTTATTTGTTTAATCTTATACTTTTTAAATAAGAGTTCTGGTATGGCACATGTATAATCTAACATATTAACTCGCCTTCCTTTCATTTTACCAAACATAAGTATGTATCTATTCCTAACAATGCAATTAATGCCAAGACATCTAAAATAGTCCCGTCAAATGGATTTATAATTGCCGCTCTCAACGCAGCAAACCCATTTTCCACTGCAACCGTCACTCCAAGTGCCCTTTTTTTGGACTAATTCAGTGAACTTTATTGTTAATTCTGTATAATCTTCCCCATTAATATCTGCAAGATAGCATAATGTATTATTCACAAAAACACCTTGTGATTCTAAATACAACTAATTTTCAAATATAATACATAATTAAAAATCCCCGGAAACGCCTTAAAGAAAGGAGATATGCCCCTCCTCTATCAGCGAACATAGCCCTTTAAAGATAAACTGATAGTCGCCATCACCCGTAAAACGGGTGGCTCGGGACGCTGGCTATAAGCCCTTGCTACGAGGCAGCGTCTCAAGGCGCCCTAGACTTTCTCTTCGTTCAAGTCACTATTGCACTTGACGCGTTGCTTATGCCTCTGAAGAGGCGTTCGTACTACTTTGACTTAACCCTTAAACGGGTTTTCATAATCCTTTACACTTAATTTATCCTGCATGATGTCGTATTTCTCTTGGTCTTGTATATACTTCTTGATCGTCGCTTCGTTTAATCCTACCTAATTAACATAATATCCTTCTGACCAGAAATGTCTGTTTCCAAACTTGTACTTTAAATTTGCATGTCTGTTAAATATCATAAGTTCTGATTTTTCATTTAAGTATCCCATAAAACTCAAAGGCTCATCTTCGGCTGGATACTTACTAACATGTGGATATGATCGGGCATTAAATGCCCCTCAATAATATCTACTCGTTTGTAAAACATAACTGTTTTAAAATATCTCTTATATCAACTTTTAATTGATTGTAGATTATTTTTTGTCTATACTTGGGTGTGAATGCGATTGCGTAAATTTACCTTCGGAAATAATGGTGTAGAGTTCACCCATGATGCGCTGATAAAGTATCAGTCAACCCGCTGTACCCTGCTTGCCAAGTAGTGACATATATACTTGCATCGCCTTTATACTACAGGCTTTAGCCGTAATTGTGATCTGTTGTGGCACAAGAATTTTCAACCCAGATAGAGTACCGCCTTAAAAATGTAAAATCTGCAATTTCATAATTTTCATAAAATCAACTTCAGTCCAAGTTGGGCAGAAGTTAAAAAATACGAAAATACAAAAATCAACTTCGTGCCAAGTTGGCGAGAAGTTAAAATCTTAATTCTCGAACTTCGTCCCAAGTTGGGACAATGTTCAAGGAAAAAAACAACTTCTACACAAATTGCGTAGAAGTTAGTTTTCCTATATTTCACTTCCCGACAATTCGTCGGAAAGTAAAGACGAAATATTCAGGCTTTGCTTCAGATTGAACAAATCAATAAATTCTACCTTGACCGAAACATTATCTTTAGAGTGAAATTCAATTTTTTGTTCTCTCGATACCTTTTCAGTGAGCGGATAAAGCAAAGTAACATTTTTAGCATTGTACTTCTTTTGGTATGCGTACATCTGATACATATCTGTTTGCAATATACCATAGTTCGGCTTTGTATCAGAAAGTACTTTCCATTTAGTGTCTAAAATAAAGATTGTATCAGTGGACTTGTGCTTTACTACGATGTCAGGTTTAATAAGAAATTTTCTGCTCGGAGCATCAAACAGATGATAACTCTTGTCCTGGGCTGAAAAACTGTATTCAGATTGGTTCAATTCTTTCCGAAGTTTTGCTGCAATATAACTCTCGAACAGTGTTTCCATCGGGAAAAGAAGTGCAAAAGCGATTTCTGAGCCTGAAAAAGAAGTGAAACTCTTACCCATCAAAAATACTTTGCACCACATAAGCGCCGTTTCATAATCCTTGGTGTTTCTTTCTATCGTGATTTTCTCAAAATCCGCTTTGAAATTGTCAGAGTAAGACACCTCGGAGAAACTGCATAGCAATGACTTTATATCACTTTTGTTTTTCGACGATATGCTTGTTTTAGACAAGTACAACAGAGCAGATTTAATCAGCTTGTTTTCCGGTCTGTTTGTGTTGTACTCATCATATTCGACGAAGCAGCGTTCCTTGTGTGCAAGATTGTTTTTGATTTGCTGGTTGAAAATCATCTTACCTTTGAACATCGTTTCGTTTTCTTGAATTGTTTGATAGCTACACTTAAGTCCTTTTTTTACTATGCCGAAAACCTCATCAATGAACATACGGATAAAAACTTCAAATATGCTCATCTTTTCCACATCAACATTTGTCTGTTGAAGTGACTTATATGGTGAGTTCCTCAGTGTTCTCAGCATATCCACAAGAAGCCTTTTGACTTTAGCATCCGATGTTTGTTCTCGTGAATATATCTTTGGCAATATCTCGATGGTAGTTCCGTCATTCATAGAAATTACACCGACATAGTTTTTTGCTGTAATGATTTTTCCAACGCCTTTTCGTGCCGTCACCCCCATCAATTCAAGTGCATCTGTTTCCTTACTCCTGTTGGCAAGAATAAAGTTTTCTAAGGCATCAAAAGTGTTGTGAGGCAAAGAGATACAACCTGCAACATCCTTATCTCTCACAAAAGAGCCATATTCAGTTATCTGATATGTTGCTCGCATTTTAACACCTCACTTTGCCTATATTGAGCGGTATGCCTCTATGTTATCAAAAGCGGAGTAATTGATTTCATAATTGCTTATTTCGTCAAATTCATACTCCGTGTCACCGAACAAATCATTGTAATCGTTTGATTTTGCAACAATAAACTGTTCTTCTTCGCTCTGCTTTTTGTTATCGCCAAGAACCAATCGGATTTTTTCATAATCCTCATAGAAATATTCTTGTAGAAGAGGAATAATATTGTCCGAGAAAATGGAAGCCAAAGTTTCAATCGTCGGATTTACTCTAAGTGGAACAAAATATGCGTGTCCTATGGTATGCTCTCTGTCATACAAAACGGAAATTTTGTTGTTCATTCTAATGAGAATATTTTTGATTGAAAGGTCTTCTACGCTAACACCATCAAGCACATCGGCATCTGGCATCATCTCTTTGAATTTGAAGCGTCGCCTTAACGCTGTATCAATCGTGGCAATAGAACGGTCAGCCGTGTTCATAGTGCCAATCAGATAAACATTGTCAGGTACTCCAAATAATTGCTGAGAATACGGCAAGCGAACTTTCATTCCTTCTGCTTGTCCAATACGTTTTGACTGTTCAATAAGAGTTATCAGCTCACCGAAGATTTTAGAAATATTACCTCTGTTGATTTCATCAATAATAAACACATAATTCTTTTTCTTTTCAGAGACTTCTGTTGTGGATGGAGCATTTTTAGAAATGATATCCATTACATCGGACAGAGCAATATTTAATTTATACACAGAGGCCAGAGTGAGGGTTGAACCATTATTAACTTCGGTTATATCCTCATGAATACCTTTCATAATCCAGTTCACTTTACGAAGGCGTTTATAATGGTCATATTCGTCGTGCCATTCATAATCTCCCGTAATTACGCCGATAGCGTCAATCGTTGTTGCACTATAACAGGAGAGGACAACATCGCCGATTTTCATTTTATAAATGAACGCATTGACAACATTTTTCCCGCCATCTACGAAGTTTGTATCGCTGGAAATAATGTCTCCGTAACTGTCATATCCGACACGGATATGATTATTGGTCATACATTCGGAACGAGTAGGGTTATCTCCGGTTCCCTCAAGAGAAACTTTCCAAACTGTTGGTGAACTGTTTAATCCGATGTCTGTTTTTTGTTGTTTCAAAACAGGGCGCCCCGCCTTATCACAGAAACTCTTAAAAAGTCCAGAAGCTATTTCATACTGTATGTCTGTCTGCTCATCATCATCGTTTTGCATTACAGGCTTAATACCTTCTATGAATTCTTCATAGCCATACGATTGATGAAAAGTTGTAAATTCGATAAGTCCCTCAGTCTTATATTCATTGTATCTGTCAAGAACATCCTCATAGCTTTCTTCTTTAACAGAATCTAAGGATTTTCTCTCAATAATGGCAACGGCATACACAACTGAATTATAGGTTTTACCAGTACCCGGAGGCCCATAAAGAATGGTGTTCTTAGGAACATCCGTATCGGTATCATCCTGTGATATATTGATATTTGATAAATCCATATCTTCCAACGCCGCCTTTAGTTCATCTCTTAATTTCCAAGAATACCTCTTAGAGCCGTTCTCAACTACACTTCTTCCGACAAACGGAATCGGGTAGAACCTAACCCTTCCATCATCTATGCAGTCAGGGCAGTTCAGTTTATTCTTTACCTTTTCTCCAAAGCTGCTGCCGAGTTTATTGTAGTAGTTATGAATATTTCCGTAGCATTCGGCAAGATTTGCACAAGTGCTTTCTCCGCCTTGCTCCAGAATCATCTTCAACATTACAAGATTCTCTGTTGTCGTAACAGAAGTATCATTCAAAACCTTCAGCCAAGTATCTTTGTCAATATGCGGATCATATTCGTCAGAAGATGGCCAGTATTCATTTAGTATTTCTTCGGGTTCTGCTTCACCTGAAATATTGCTTCCGAAATAAACGATATCCATTGCAAGTAAATGATGTGCTTCATCACGATAGCAGCTATCATCCAATCTTTCTGCACTCATTGAAATCAAGCTTTCATTTTGAGATACAACATTCAGAACTGCATCGCACATCTTGTTGTAGTTCTCAAGCTTCCAAACTTCAGATTTATTCTTCGTTTTATCTTCTTCAAAACCGATAAGCTCCCTAAAACCTTTATACACCTTGAATTTGTAGATATAATAGATTTCGGGATATTCAAAAGCAAGATAAACAGAAATTGCATGGAGGTCTTGATAGTGGTTCTTCGCCTTGCTATGGCTTGGGTCACTATTTCTGTACGCAGTTAGAAGTTCTTCGCAGCCCGCTCTGAATTTAACGTATCTATCTTCCAAAGGGATAGTTTCATCATAAATGGTAACAAACAGCGAACGAACCTTTTCAGGTTCTGTTTCCGAGAACTGAGCTATCATCTTGTACGGGTAGTACATACCTGCCGCTAAAAGATTATCTGCCTGCTTAAATGCCTCTATGTACATGTCAGAAAAGTCTTCGGCATTTATGTCCCAATGACGCTTGTAATGACCAATAGCTTCCCACTTGTAACGCTCATCTTTATTTACTCTCTGAAAATCATTTATGTATTCGGTAACAACTGCATTGATTTTGTCGGTGATTGTGTTGCCTACTGTGGTCAAATCCATTTTGCTGCTACCTCCTTGCAGATATTTTAAATAGAAATCAAGACCGTTACGAAAGTCGCTATGATTCTGCTTAATATCGTATTCTTTTGCGGCTTCATAGCAACGGTCGTAGAGTATCTTAAATTCCGATGCGTCGTTAATGCTGAAACAATCAGTATCTTTATATGTGTAGACAGAAAGAGAACTTAATCCTTTGTGTAAACACCTCGCCGCAGCTTCAACAGTGGAAGCAGAATACTTCTTTGATGGGACATTCTTCTGTGGCTGATTAGCTAACCATTGAATGAATTTCTTGTATCGCATAAACCAGATGTACTTTTTTAAGTGGGAATAATTATCCTGTCGTTGGCTTTTTTCTTTCTGTTCAAGATTGGACTCAAATTTTGCCTTTTCCAACTTTGATAATAAAGCAGTGCATTCATCCTTGCTGTATTCATCATCAATACTGATAGGTGCGTATTTTCGTTCAATATTTGTCAGTCCAGAAGAATAACTGTTTCCAGAATTACCACCTACATACTTTTTGATTCCATCTTTATCAAACACTTAACTCACCTCATTTGTATTCAATATCCATAGCAAAATTTCAATCAAACATTTCAGAATTACTCTGAAACGATATCCATGATATCATCAATGGAGCATTCTAAGACCGTACAGATTTTGACCAATACCTCAACTCGTACGTCTTCGTTTCTTCCAAGTTTAGCCATAGCATTGGTTGTAACCTTAGCTTTTTCTCAAAGCTGTGTCTTATTCAGTTTTTTATCAATCAGTAACTTCCATAGTTTGTCATAGCAGACAGTCATTATTCTGCCTCCTTTTCAGCTATACACATAAAATTTCAATACTAATTATAGTATACAACCTCTTTCGAGGTCATTCAAGTTAATCTTGAATAATTCAAGTGGGATGTTTTGCGATTTGTTCGAGCTTTTTATGCGAATACAGAACGGAAAGGAAGGGAATCAGTATTACTAAACTCAGTATGATTTATATCAGCATTATTACATTGTCGTTTTGACAACTCTTGAATTGTCAAAATGACAATTCTGGAACTATCAAAAGAACATTTCAGCAATTGTCTTTCCACCGAATGATGTAGTATTAGGGAATGGAAAGGAATGGTGACGGTTTGCGATTGCCTGATTCCAATTTGTAATAATAACTTGGTAAAACTCCGATATATTCAGCAAATTGACGTTGGTTCATCTGCAATTCTGTTCTAATCCTTTGCAAAACCACAGTATGCGGTGTTGAAATAAATTCTGTGAAGGCATCAAAAAGCAATGTCACATCTATAGCTAAACTCTTTGCTGCACTTATTGCAATATCATACGGAATTGGATTTCGATTCTGTTCATAAGCAAGTAATGTCGCTGGAGCGATTTCAAGTATCGTAGCCAGTTCTCCCGTTGTCATGTTGCTACGCACACGATAATACCGTAGATTTTCACCTGGTTGATTTATGGCTGGCTTTTCCTCAAAGGGGATAGTCAAATGAACTAACAGCTTACCCTGATGGTATTCACACAATGATGTGTGATTAAAAATACCTTTGCAAATACAATGTGATATTTGCATATCCATTTTGTGTGAGCTAAATCGCTTTTCTTTTTTGTATAACAATTTGTCTCCACCCCCATAGCTGGTGAGTTTAGATTTCGGGAATTTCCATTTTCGGAACATGAAAAACTACAATGCCCTCAACAGGCTTAAGCCCATACTAAGAATACGTCAATCATTTTTCTGACTATCTTCATTTATTTTCGTATACTCATCTAAATGTCCAAAGAATTTCTGCAATGCCTCTTCCTCTGTATCAGAATTAAAATCAAGAATTTCACTCCAATGCTGTCCAGTTGTGACGTCATAATATTTTTCGATATATTCTTGAAATCCAGGATAAAACTCTGGTATGATATCCTCTCCCTGAAATTTCCTATACATATAACCGTTAATAAATGCATGTAAATATTCTAATTTGTGTTCACCCAAAAACATACGTGGTCTGATTTTCATTTCACTTAAAATTTCTTTCATATAATTCATGAGTATCCCTCCGTTATTTACTATGATAAAACTCTTCTAAAAGTTCAAAATATTTTTCAAAAGCCTCATCATCTGATAAAGAGATCTGGCGTATTATAGATGTTGCTCCAATACATTTTTTCACATCATATTTTTCATGCAAATACAGCATAAATTTTTCCGGCCACTTAGGATAACTGTTGATATCTTCTTTCATTTGACACAAAAGATATCCATTAATAAAACAATTCAATCTCTCTATGGATTTTTTTCCAATATATTTGCTTGGATTTTCTTTTACTTTTCTCAAAGCATCATCTAATGTTTTCATAAAGTTAATTTCAGGGAATACCCCTTAACTCCTCCCTTTAATTTCGTAATCATTTATGGTGGTGTAACTGTTCTAAATTCTTGTCCGGTTCCCAAAAAATCTGCTTCCCATACTGCTCTTGGTAATCCTAATGGATGAACATTACAATGTACTATTCCTTTATATTCAATGCCATAATGATAACCATTTTCACTTATTCTGGATTCTTTACTATCAAATCCGTATATAGCTTCTTTTGATAAAGAAATAATAATTCCGTTTCCTACAGGATAATGCATTGTAATAAATTTAAACTCTTGTTTCTGCTTCTTTAAATATTCTGCCATAGCATCAGCTGCTTCTTTACACTCGAAAATTCCATATTGACCAGCTATAGCTCCTAGTTCTTCCGCTATAGCATCAGTCTCAGCATCCCCTTTCCCAGCTTCGTCCACCCCAGCCTCAATATTTCCTAATATTTCGCCCGCAGCATCCATTCCTGCAAAGTTCCTGAATACTGTCTTGATGTCTTCCCATAACCCTTTTATATCATCCCAATAGTAAATAATGGTGCCAACCAACGCAGTTGCTGCCAATACATCTAAAATAATCCCATCAAATGGATTTATAATTGCTGCTCCCAACGCAGAAAACCCATTTTTCACTGCAACCGGCACTCCAAGTGCCATTAAGGCATTTACAAGATCTGTCACACTCCCTGCATTTTGGATTCCGCTGGTAAGCTGGTACTGTGCAGTGATGTCGACTGCCATAGAGCGAGTTCCTGGATTTATATTCACGTAACTTTTATCCCAGCCTGCAAAGCTGTATCCTTTAACTCCCGAAACAACTGGCGGGGTTGCATTTCCCCCTGCTGCCACCTCCTCTGTCTTTATAACTTCTCCTCTACACCAGAAGCGGACAGTATATGTTGTCTCTGTTTCCGTATTACTATTATATATGGCATATAAATTCTGAGATGTCTGAATTCCCGTTATCTTTCCGGACCAATCTTGAAAAGTATATCCTGTATTGATTGGCACTTTTGGCGGATGAGCATCTTCTCCCATCGGTACATATTCTGTCTTCAGCAACTGCCAGTATGTATTCCCAGTTATTTTACCATAAAAAGTTACTGGATGGGTCGTATAATTTCCTTCCCTGTATAAAGCTTGTATTTTAACCGGGGCTGTAATTCGGTAAAACTCTTTGTCCCAGCCAAGAAAGGTATATCCTTCCCGAACTGGTTTTAACGGACTGACAGGACTTCCCCCGTCTACGATATACTGTGGGTTCATCAGTACTTTCCCGTTGTAATCCACAAACTCCACCTTATGCGTACGGTATTTTCCGGTGTAATATACCGCTTGGATACTTCCTCCGGCTTTTACATTCACATAATTTTTCCCACTCGTCCAGCCTG
>OATB01000369.1_pt1 | contig 36210 bp, 28 predicted proteins | sample 1494941 | NCBI WGS metagenome assembly OATB01 (sample SAMEA2579931, study PRJEB22360) | human gut metagenome | reverse complement strand
CCAAATTGATTGAAGTGAATAGAAAACCCGGTACCAGGCCCCTGCTCCAATCTTATGATTGGGACAGGGGCCTGGTGCCGGGTTTCATAAATTTAAATATTATTATTTGCATAATTACATAAGTAATTGCAATTGTGTTTATTTTTTTGTACATCAGTAATTATTTCATTTTCTGAGCTCTTAATTCTTCCAACTCTTCAAAAATATAATCATTGATTACTTTAATATAAGTTCCTTTCATACCGGAAGACCTGGATTCTATTACACCTGCGCTTTCAAACTTACGCAGTGCATTTACGATGACGGATCTGGTAATCCCTACACGGTCTGCAATTTTACTTGCAACCAGGATGCCTTCTGTTCCGTCCAGTTCCTCAAATATATGGGTAATTGCCTCCAGTTCTGAAAAGGATAAGGTGCTGATTGCAGATTTTACAATTTGTATCTTTCTGCTTTCTTCTGCACTTTCTTCATTTACCGAACGCATCATTTCCAATCCTACAACGGTTGTACCGTATTCACTCAGGATAATATCATCAATCTCATACTGCGTATCAAACTTGTACATAAAAACAGTTCCCAGACGTTCTCCTGCAATATCAATAGGATTAATGATTGCACGATAGTTTTTGATATCCTCTCCAACAAAGCCCAGGGTTTCCAGATTTACATTTTCTTTTGTAGATAATATTCCGAGTAATCTTTCATTCAGCATATTGTCAATATGCCCGCCTACTTTATCCACAATCAATTCCTTGATCTCTTCTACACCATCACAAAGACTGACACCCAGAACTTTTCCTTTTTTGCTGATAACAAGAATATTAGATTCCAATATTTCTGTCAGCACCGTGCATATATCATTAAAAACGACCTTGCTGGAATTATTGTTATGCAATAGCTTGTTGATTTTCCTTGTTTTATCTAACAATTGTACACTCATATTTAGCCTCCTATCTTCCATTGTTTCTATTCTACATACTGTTTCACGATAATACATATTTTATCATATAATTTTCTGAAAATCAATCGGTTTCTTACGATAATCAATTATTTTTCACAACAACTGCAAATAATTCAGACGATAAAAAAGAATGCTCTGTTTTCAAGAGCACTCTGTTTCTATTTTTCTTCGTTTTGTTTCGATTTATCCTGAACATATCCGCACTGTTCATCTGCGCAGACCAGTTTATTTCCTTTTTCCAGCATTACACCGCCGCAGTTCGGACATTTTTCTTTAGATGGCTTCTGCCAGGACATGAAATCACATTCCGGATTATCTTCACATCCATAGTATTTCCTGCCCTTTTTCGTTTTACGAAGTACCACTTCTTTTCCGCATTTCGGACATGCCACACCAATTTTCTCCAAATACGGTTTCGTGTTTCTACAGTCAGGGAAGCCCGGACAAGCCAGAAATCTTCCGTGGGGACCATATTTTATTACCATGTTGCGTCCGCATTCTTCACATATAACATCGGTTACTTCATCCTCGATCTTAACCTGCTCTAATTCCTTCTCGGCAGCTTCTACCGCCATTTCCAGATCAGGATAAAAATTGCTGACCACCGTTTTCCAGTTTACTACGCCTTCCTCCACTTTATCCAAAAGAGATTCCAGATTTGCAGTAAAGTTTACATCCACGATACTTGGGAATGCCTGTTTCATCATATTGTTTACCACTTCACCAAGTTCGGTCATATACAGGTTCTTGTTTTCCTTCGCAATATACCGGCGGCCCAATATGGTGGTAATGGTTGGTGCATAGGTACTTGGACGTCCAATTCCAAGCTCTTCCAGAGATTTTACAAGGGTTGCCTCTGTATAATGTGCGGGAGGCTGTGTAAAATGCTGTTTATAGTCAAATTCATTTAAAGATAATTCCGTATCTTTGGAAATTCCCTTCAAAAGTACATTTCCACCTGTTTCTTCTTCATCGCTGTCTGTATAGACTGTCAGGAAGCCGTCGAACAGAAGCTTGGATGCCGCTACGGTAAAGCGATAGTCTCCAGCTGCAATCTTAACGGATGTAGTCTCATAGCGGGCATTTTCCATGCGGCTCGCTGCAAAACGTTTCCAGATCAGCTGATAAAGACGATACTGGTCTCTTGACAGAGACTCTTTCATGGATATCGGCGTCCTGCTGATATCACTGGGACGGATTGCTTCATGGGCATCCTGTATCTTCTTACCGTTTTTCTTTTTTTCCTCTACTATGGAAGAAACATATTCTTTTCCATAATCCTGCTCTATAAAACTTCTTGCCTGTGCATCTGCCTCTTCTGAAATACGTGTGGAATCTGTACGGAGATAAGTGATCAGACCAACTGTTCCATTCCCCTGAATTTCAATTCCTTCATAAAGCTGCTGTGCCAGACGCATTGTTTTCTGAGTAGAGAAGTTCAGCACCTTGGAAGCTTCCTGCTGCAGGGTACTGGTTGTAAATGGCATGGGAGCCTTTTTAATACGCTCACCCTTTTTAATATCCGCCACTTCATAGCTTACCTGATCCAGATCAGCCAGGATTTTATCCATTTCTTCTTTGGATGTAATCTGCATTTTTTTCTTATCGGTGCCATAGAATTTTGCCCGAAGAGGCTTCTTTTCACCTTTCACTGCAAAATCAGCTTCCAGTGTCCAGTATTCTTCCGGGATAAATGCATTGATTTCATCTTCACGGTCGCCGATAATGCGAAGTGCCACCGACTGCACCCTCCCGGCACTTAAACCACGTTTTACTTTTGCCCAAAGCAGAGGGCTGATACGATAACCAACCATACGATCCAGCATTCTTCTGGCCTGCTGTGCATCTACCAGATCCATATCAATATCTCTTGCGCTCTTAAGAGATGTCTTAACAGCGTTTTTCGTTATTTCGTTAAATGTAATCCGGTACATCTTATCTTCATCCAGCTTTAAAGCCTTTGACAGATGCCAGGATATTGCTTCTCCTTCGCGGTCAGGGTCAGTTGCGAGATACACTTTATCCGCTTTCTTGGCTGCTTTACGAAGTCCTGCCAGGATATCTCCTTTTCCACGAATTGTGATGTATTTGGGCTCATAAGCATGCTCCACATCGATACCCAGCTGGCTTTTTGGCAGATCACGGACATGTCCGTTGGATGCCGCCACTTCATAATTTGCCCCCAGGAATTTTTTAATTGTTTTTACTTTAGTAGGAGATTCTACAATCACCAGATATTTCGCCATATATTCCTCCACGAGATAAAACCTCTATATTTTTTCATAAAAATTCTTTGCCGATTCCTTCACCAATCCCTTTAATTGCAGGGATATAAGTACTCCCGCCAACTCCTTAACCTGTAGATTTGTGGCACTTAAAATCTGATTCAGGCTTTTAGAGTTGAAATCCAGACAACTATACACCAAATTTTCTTTTGTTTCAAGTGTTATCTTATTTTTTTTGTTTTTACTTTCTTTTTCCCCCTCCAGACCCAGCTCCTTTAAAAGGGCATCAACCCCTGTTATGATGCCGGCTCCCTGAGCAATTAAAAGATTACTTCCCATGCTTAATTCATCATTCATTCTTCCGGGGACAACATAGACATCCCGCCCCTGTTCCAGGGCACAGTCGGCAGTAATAAGAGAACCGCTTTTTACCTTTGCTTCCACCACGATCACCACATCCGAAAGACCGCTGATGATCCGGTTTCGCATTGGAAAATGTACCGGAAGCGGCTGAGTCCCCGGCGGGTATTCAGACAGTATGCCTCCCTGTTCTGCCAGGGCATTATATAAATCCCGGTTTCTTTTTGGATAACAGATATCCACGCCGCTGCCAAGAACCCCGTAGCTCTCTCCACCTGCCCGAAGCGCTGCGCACTGACCATATCCGTCCACTCCAAGCGCCATTCCGCTAATGATTGGTATGCCTCTGGCTGCCAGTTTTTCCCCTAGGTTCTCTGCCATCTGCCTGCCATATGTGCTGCAACGCCTGGCTCCGATGATTGCCACCGCATATATTTTTTCCTCCGGCAGTTTGCCTTTATAAAAAAGCCCGAAAGGCGGATCCGGTATTTCTTTCAGACGTGGCGGATACGCCGGATGTCCAATGCTGATAAAGTCTATTCCCTTTTTTCTTCTATTATGATATTCTTTGTCAATATCTGTGTTATTTTTAGCCTGGACAAGAGCTTTTTTTTCTGCCTCATTTAAAATTGGCAGACTGGCAATCTCTTTTTCCTTTGCATAAAATAAATATCTCGGATCTCCAAAATATTCGGTCAGGCATCTTATTCTATCCCGGTACAACCCTCTGATGCTGCAAATCCAATACCAGTATTCTTCCATTTCCAGCTCCTTTCATACCTCCCAGAATTTTTTATCTATACTGCGGTAGCAGATAGCTTCACTTATATGCTCCGCTTTGATTTTCACGGAACCATCCAGATCGGCAATGGTTCTGGCTACTTTTATTATCCTGTGATAGGCTCTTGCACTTAGCTTAAACTTTTCAAATGCATGCTTCATCAACAGCCCTTCCTTTCTTCCCAGCTGGCAAAAGGTTTGGATCCCTCTTTCTGACAAATCAGAATTAAAGCAATAGGGCGTTCCTTCGTAACGCGCAAGCTGAATCCGGTGGGCTTCCTTCACTCTCCTGCGGATCATTTCGGAACTTTCACCACTCTTTTTACCGGCAAGATCCCTGTATGAAACTGAGGGTGCTTCTATGGCGATATCAATTCTGTCCAGCAGCGGGGCACTGATTCTTCCCAGGTATTGACGCACTTCACTTTCGGTACAGCTGCATTTATTTAAATCCGGATAGTGACCGCACCGGCAGGGATTCATGGCTGCCGCAAACAAAAACTTTGCAGGAAAGCGGTAACTTCCACCGGTTCTGTTAATGCATACCTGACGGTCTTCCATTGGCTGGCGCAAAACCTCCAGGGTTTCTTTTTTAAATTCAGGAAGTTCGTCCAGAAAGAGAATTCCATTATGTGCAAGACTGATCTCACCGGGTTTCGGATGCTGTCCGCCTCCGGTGAGCGCTTTTGGCGTGATAGTGTGATGTGGTGACCGGAACGGCCGATGTAAGAGCAGGGGGGATGCTGGTGGAAGTATCCCAGCAACACTGTAGACTTTTGAGATTTCCAGACTTTCCGGAAGGGTTAAGGGCGGTAGAATACCGGGCAGACGCCTTGCAAGCATAGATTTTCCGGAACCAGGAGGCCCGATTAGCAGCAGATTATGCATTCCGGCAGCTGCTACCTCCGCTGCCCGTTTCACGGCTTCCTGGCCGTTAATATCACTGAAATCTTCCTGCTGCTGACTCTGTCCTTCTCCAAACAAGGCATCCACATCCACATAACCCGGCTCAATTTTAACCGATTCGCTGAGATAATCCACTGCCTGTCCCAGGTTTTCCACTCCGATCACACAGATTTCTTTTATGACGGAACCTTCCATCAGATTACTTTTTGGAATGATACATTTGGAAAATCCCATATTCTTTGCCAGTGATACGATAGACAGAACCCCCGGTATGGCATTTATTTCCCCATTTAAGCTGAGTTCACCCGCCACCAGTACATTTGTAATGGCCTTTTGGGGAATAAAGCCATATGAGCCCAATACGGCGATTGCAACCGGCAAATCAAATCCGGAACCGTTTTTCTTTAAATCTGCAGGCGAAAGGTTAACGGTAATCCTTTTAGGCGGAATTCGTATCCCGGCATTGCGAATAGAAGTCCTCACCCGCTCCTGGGCTTCTTTAACCTGGGACGACAAGTAGCCTACCATGGTAAACATAGGCAGCCCGTCACTGACATCCGCCTCCACACGCACCAGCCTGCTTTCTACACCGTAAATAACTGCAGACATAACTGTACTAAACAATCTGCTACCTCCTTTTATTTAATTATAATAGTTTGTTGGAAAATTCTTCAAAAGATATATGAAGAATATAAGAAATGATTATTATTTTGATTTGTGTATAGTATACTCTGGTTTACATAAAATTGCAAATAGTTTTTATTACAAAAACGTCAGACCCTGTTAATCATTTTTCAGGTCCGACGCCTTTAACACCCGGATGCCGCATATTTCCTGTTCGCTGCAGACCGCTATATTGCAGTCTTCCATCTGCTTAACCTGGAACCGGCAGCCGTACTGATAAAATATATCCTGTGTGCACGCAGAAAAATCAAGACTTCTTAAGTCCCTGTTGATCCCGGTACCCTGCTGCTTTAAATAGCTTTCCTTTGCTACCCAGATCCTGCCAAATATCCGGTTTTTCTCTTCATCCGCTGCCTCGCACAACAGCTTCCATTCTCTTTCATGGCTGATACGCTTAGCCAGATTTTCCTTATATACCAGCAGATTCTCTATATCTACACCTATCTCGTTATCATGAATGCCGCACATGATCCCGTTCTGGCAGTGGCTCACATTAAAATGAATATGGGGACAGTCCGGAAAGTATGGCTTCCCATGCTTGTTTTTTGCAATATCCGGAATTTTTTCTATTCCAAACTCATTTTTCAGGCCGTATGCCAGAAGCTGATAAGCGATTTTACTCTGCTGACAGCGCTTTTCTTTACCCGTTGCGGCAAGTATTTCTTCCAAAACTAAATATAACAAGCTTCCTCTTCCTCTCTGGTTTCATTTTACAGCTGCCTGATGCCGTCCCATGCAGCTGTCTTTTTTGGCATTATAGCACAATTCATGCTTCCTGCATATATCTGGATAAAGGCTTTCTTTTTTATCCGCTGCTTGCACTTATTAAAAGCCTTCCCGTAATTTTTTTAATGCATTCTTTTCAATCCTGGAAACATAAGACCTGGAGATGCCAAGGGCTTTTGCAATCTCACGCTGTGTAGTCTCTTTTGCTCCAAAGAGGCCATACCTGAGAGCCAGTACTTTTTGTTCTCTGTCATTCAAATATACTTTGAAGATTTCATACAGTTTTTTTGTATTTTCTTCCAGCTCCATGGTTTCAATCACATCGACATTATTGCTCTCAATAATGTCCAAAAGGCTGATTTCGTTTCCCTCTTTGTCCATTCCGATAGGCTCGTAGAGAGAAACTTCCTTGGAAGTTTTTTTGCGCATCCTCAGCATCATAAGGAGTTCATTTTCAATACACCTGGCGGCATAAGTGGCTAAACGATTGTTTTTACTATGATCGAAAGTAGTCACTGCCTTGATCAGGCCAATGGTTCCTATGGAAATCAGATCTTCCGAATCTTCTTCCGGCCTTTGATATTTTTTGGCGACGTGGGCTACCAATCTCAGGTTACGTTCGATTAGAATCCTCTTTGCGTCCAGGTCGCCCTCCTTGTATTTTTGAAGAAACAGCTTTTCTTCTTCGGCAGTAAGCGGCTTGGGAAATGTCTTCAAAAAAAGCACCTCAAAGCGGATTTATAACATTGTATGTTACAAATCCCTTATTAGTGCCTTTCCCATTTATTTTTGGTTGTCCTTTATTCTGCTCTTCTTAAAATATCGTACAGATCCATCGTTGTGCCAAGGTCAATCCAGAGTATCTGCTTTGGATGTGGCGCGCTCTCCTGGGGATTTCCATCCTCGTCGAGAATCTGCTTCACCGTCACAGTCAGATTATCTCCGCCTGGTTTCATAATTTCGATTTCTTCTCCCACAGAGAATTTATTGCGCTGTTCAATTCTGTACAGCCCGTCAGCATTGCATTCTCCCACTATTCCAAGATAGGTGTATTCTTTTACATAGGTATTGCTGTCATAAATCTGGGTAGTTTCATCCGGTTTTCCAAAGAAAAACCCAGTAGTAAACTGCCGGTATGTGCAGTTGGATATCTGCTCCTTATACCAGGACATATTCTGTTCATATAGTTTTGGGTCTCTGGCATAATCATCCATGGCTTTGCGGTATGTCCTTGCAACAGTTGCAACATACAGAGCTGTCTTCATTCTGCCTTCGATTTTAAAACTGTCTATGCCGGACTCCATCAGCTCCGGTATATGTTCAATCATACACAAGTCCTTGGAATTAAAGATATAGGTTCCCCGTTCGTTTTCATAAACAGGCATGTATTCACCGGGCCTCGTCTCTTCCACAATGGAATATTTCCAGCGGCAGGGATGGGTGCAGGCTCCTCTGTTGGCATCTCTGCCGGTAAAATAATTACTCAGCAGGCACCTTCCCGAATAAGAGATACACATGGCACCGTGTACAAAGGTTTCGATCTCCAGTTCTTCCGGTATATGCGCCCTGATCTCCCTGATTTCATCCAGAGATAACTCTCTGGCTGTCACCACCCGTTTCGCCCCCAGCTCATGCCAGAACAGGTAGGTCTCATAATTGGTATTATTTGCCTGGGTACTGATATGACGCTCTATTTCCGGGCATACTCTTTTGGCAATCATAAATACGCCCGGATCTGCAATGATTAGCGCGTCCGGACCAATTTCTCTCAGTTCTTTAAAATATGCCTCAACCCCGTCCAAATCCAGGTTATGGGCAAGAATATTTGCTGTTACATATACTTTAACGCCGTACTGATGTGCAAATGCAATACCTTCTTTCATATCTTCCATGGAAAAGTTCTTGGCTTTTGCTCTCAGTCCAAATGCTTCCCCACCGATATATACGGCATCTGCCCCAAATATAACTGCTGTCTTTAATACTTCCAGGCTGCTTGCCGGAATCAGTAATTCTGGTTTTCTCATGTTTCGATCCTTTCTATCGATCTGCATAAACACGCTCTAACCCTCCGTCCTATGCTCCTGCTTTATACTTACTGTAGCTCCGTCCCCAATAGGAATAATTGTCGTCAGAAGCTGTTCGTTATGTTTCAACTCATAGAGGTAGTCCCGCATTCTTTTGTAAATGGTCCTGTTTCTGCGTTCTACTGCGAACCTGGACTCTATAATGTCACCGTCCTGAAGGACATTGTCCGATACCAGTACGCCTCCGGGTTTAAGAAGCCTTAATACTTCCGGCAGAAAATGAATATACTGCCCCTTTGCCGCATCCATAAAAATAAAATCAAAGCTGCCCTGCAGCTCTTTTAAAATTTCCATGGCATCTCCCTCTAAAAGGGTAATCCGGTCTTCTCTTCCTGCTTTTTTAAAGTTTTCACGGGCAATGGGAATCCTTTTTTCATATTTTTCAATCGTTGTAATATGACAGTCTTCCCCGGTATATTCACTCATCAGCAGAGTAGAAAACCCAACTGCCGTCCCAACTTCCAGAATCTTTCCAGGATGATGAACCGCCAGGAGCACTTTTAAAAAACTCTGCATCTCCCGGCGGATAATCGGCACAAAATCTTCACATGCCTGTCTCTCTAATTCATCTAAAAACGGTGTATTCCCTACATCCAGAGAGTTGATATAGGTTACCATTCTTTCGTCTACAATCACTTCTGTTCCATCCTATTCTTCCGTCTGTGCTTCTGTTTCCTGAGCCAGCTCTTCCAGCATCTCATCCGCATCCTGCGCCGTCGTCAGAATATAATTTCCTTTTTTTAATTTACCACTGTATTTTGACAATTTTTCCTGTACCCAGAAAACTTTTGCATCCTTTATCAGTCCTTTGTTTTTCAGCAGCTCTGCAATTTCCATCACAGACATATCTTCTGTTATGGTGACCGCCACTTCTTTACCGGGCGGATCAGATATCGACTCCCCTGCAAAGACCTGAAAACCAAAATCATAAGCATGTCTGCCAAACACAAATAGCGCATATACAATTAAAACAAGGATTACCATTTTCACACAGGTCATCGTTATGGATAACACTACTTTTTTGGCATTCATATATATCCTCCTGAATAGCACAAGCTGGCTTGCACTATTCCTTAACTAGTAGTTTGAAAGCAGTTTCCTTTCAAGCTTCCGCCTCCTATAAGCTGAGCTCACCGGCAAAGTCGTCTATGTCCATTTCAATCACATTCATAATATCCTGATCAATCTTCTGGAGCATTTTACAGACGCGCAGCTCCGACTTCAGATAGTCCTCTACCAGTGGATTTTCCCGCAACTGAGCGTAATCTTTTTGAATCTTCTGAAGCTCCTGAAACAGATCTTTATCTTCTTTCAAGCTCTGCATTTCAAAATTCTTCTTGCGAAATTCATCAATTTGTGCCTTCAATTCCGGTTTATCTTTCAGTCTGCTTTTCGCCTTTTCAAAGTCTGTGTACGCTGTACATTCCTGTATTGCTTCCACCAGAGCTTCCAGGCACGCTGTCACCTTGTCCATATCTATCAATCCTTATACTTCCATAATAATTGGCAATATCATCGGGTTACGCTTTGTCTTTTTCCAGAGATAGTCACTGAGGGAATCTTTGATAGAGCTTTTGATCTTGCCCCAGTCTGTAATATTCTTATCGGCACAATGGTCTAAAGATTCCTCTACTACCCTTCTTGCCTCTTCCATAAGAATCTCTGACTCTCTTACATATACAAATCCCCTGGAGACAATATCCGGACCAGCCAGAAGCTGGTTACTGTATTTTTCAAGCGTCAGTACCACGATCAGGATTCCGTCTTCCGCCAGATGCTGCCTGTCACGCAGAACAATATTTCCCACATCGCCCACACCAAGGCCATCTACCAGAATCGCCCCAGTCTGTACTTTGTCCACTATCTTTGCCTGCTTGTCATCCAGTTCCAATACATCACCAGAAGACAAGACAAAAATATTATCTTTGGAAATGCCCAGATTACTCGCAATTCCAGCCTGCGCTTTCAAATGGCGGTATTCGCCGTGAACCGGAATCGCATATTTCGGGCGCACCAGAGAGTAAATCAGTTTAATCTCTTCCTGGCAGGCATGTCCGGATACGTGCGCATCCTGGAAAATAACATCTGCCCCCTTCAAAGATAACTCATTGATTACCTTCGAAACTGCCTTCTCATTTCCCGGTATTGGATTGGAACTGAAAATTACTGTGTCACCTGGTTTAATGCTGATCTTACGATGCATATCATAAGCCATTCTGGACAGTGCAGCCATGGATTCTCCCTGGCTTCCGGTAGTAATTAACACCATCTGTTCATCCGGATAGTTTTTCATCTGTTCCAGATCTATTAAAGTATGTTCCGGTATGCTGATATATCCCAACTCGGAAGCAATGGTAATGATACTCACCATACTTCTTCCTTCCACTACTACTTTTCTTCCGTACTTATATGCAGAATTGATGATCTGCTGTACTCTGTCTACATTGGATGCAAACGTAGCAATGATAATTCTGGTATTTTTATGCTCTGCAAATATATTGTCAAAAGTTTTCCCTACTGTCCGTTCCGACATGGTAAAACCCGGTCTTTCCGCGTTAGTACTGTCACACATCAGGGCCAATACGCCCTTCTTGCCAATTTCTCCGAATCTCTGTAAATCAATTGCATCTCCGAATACTGGTGTATAATCAACTTTAAAATCTCCTGTATGCACCACGGTTCCTGCTGGAGAGTAGATAGCCAGGGCGGAAGCGTCTGCGATACTGTGGTTGGTTTTGATAAATTCGATACGAAAAGCGCCCAGATTAATGGCCTGTCCATGTTTAATGACCTTTCGCTTTGTCGTCTTCAGTAAATTGTGTTCCTTTAATTTGTTATCAATGATTCCGATTGTCAGCTTTGTTGCATAAATAGGAACATTGATCTCTTTCAGAATATATGGCAGAGCACCAATATGATCCTCATGTCCATGGGTAATCACAAACCCTTTTACTTTCTGAATGTTATTCTTCAGATAAGTGATATCGGGGATTACCAGGTCAATTCCCAGCATGTCGTCTTCCGGAAATGATAATCCGCAATCCACAACAATAATACTGTCTTCAAATTCAAAGGCAGTAATGTTCATTCCAATCTGTTCTAAACCACCCAGCGGAATGATTTTCAATTTTGAGTTATTAATATTTTTCAATCAATTAGACCTCCTTTGCCTACTTGTTTTATTTTTAATCTATATTTATATACGCAGCTTTACCGCGTTTTTCTTCATATATCCAATTGCCCAGGCCTTATGCATATGCAATTTTCGTATCCTTATTTACACAGAACATCGCATATTCCCTGAGACACTATATACACGGCTATCCCCTGTTTCTCTAATGTCGATTGCATGCACAGCCTTTATGCATTTTTCTTCGTACCATTTTCATACAATATATAGGGTATATTCTTTGAAATACTACATACACGGCTATGCTCCGCTTTTATTTCTGCATGCACAGCCTTTATGCATTTTCTTCTTATCTTTATACACAGTACATAGGGTATATTCTTTAAAATACTATATACACCGCTATGCCCTGTTTTTCTTTATATCGATGTATGCATAACCATCATGCATATTCCACCATTATTCACACATATTCAATTCACTATTATTCAGTACAATTTTCTTTACATCGTGAGATCAACATCTTCCAGCATTTCACCGAAAATCTTAGACACTGCTTCCAGTTCTTCGTCATCTTCTACGATTTCATAAAGTGCATCCTGCTCCCCGTCTGCTGACAGGTCTTTTAAGATAAATGCTTCCGCATCTTCTTCTTCGTCATCGGATTCGGTAACTAGAATATAATTCATGCCATTTATACGTGTTTGTTCCAACACAAAAAACTCTGCAGCCTCATCTGTGTCTGCAAAAGTAAATTTTATTTTTTCCATTTTATGTGCGGCTTCCTTTCTGTTTCTTAATCTGTTTCTTATTCGATTTCTAATTTTGTTTCTATTTCTAATTCTACTTCTAATTTTGTTTCGCTCTCATTGCCTCGCTGTCTAAATAACCCTGTAAGATATAAACAGCCGCAAGCTGATCCACATACTTTTTACGGTCTTCTCTTCGCACATTGCTTTCCATCAAAGTACGGTTCGCTTCTACGGTTGTAAGCCTTTCATCCCACATGAAAACTTCCAGACCTGTCCTTCTTTCCAGCATTTCCTTAAATGCCAAAGATTTTTCAGCCCTGTCGCCAATTGTGTTATTCATATTTTTAGGAAAGCCAAGCACCAGCTTTCCGACTTCATATTCCTGAATTAATGTTTCTATTCTGGCCAGGGTCTGACGAAGCTTGTTTTCGGACGTTCTTCGTACAATTTCAATCCCCTGGGCAGTAATTCCCAAAGCATCGCTGATAGCTACACCTACTGTTTTGGAGCCATAGTCCAATCCCATTATTCTCATAGTGTCTCTACTGCCATGCCTTATTCTTGATATACTCTTTTAATAACTCTTCTACCAGCTCGTCCCGTTCTACTTTCATAATCATGCTTCTGGCATTGTTATGGCTGGTGATATATGTCGGATCACCTGACATAATATAGCCTACAATCTGATTCACAGGATTATAGCCTTTTTCAGTCATTGCATTATAAACGGTATCCAGTACGTCCTTTACCCGGATCTCTGCGTCTGAGTTTACGTTAAAATATTGTGTATTACTAATCTTTCCCATTTTATCACGCCCTTAATTAAACTTTACATCCATTCTAATATAAATAAAGGAAAATTACAATCCCATTTTTCAAAAAAGTTTCTTTACTACTTCTTTGAATCCTGGAAATTCTCCTAATTTTCACATAATAACAAGTGTTTTTTCAGTCTTCCCTGCAGTGTTTTTTTCATCAGGCAATTGGAATAATCAGCGTCTGCAAAACATGCTGCCTTGATATATTCCCGTGTATGCCCTATATAATATTCTTTTTCTTCCACTGTTATTTTTTCTTCAAAAAGAATTTCGGTTTCCCTTCCAAGAAAACGTTCTTCATATGCTGTCTGGTTTTCTTCATTTAAACTGATCAGTTCCTGACTGCGTATATTTTTTACATTTTCATCAATCTGGTTCTCCATAACTGCCGCTTTGGTACCCTTGCGCCTGGAGTATTTAAAGATATGGGTTTCAAAAAAACAGATTCTTTTTAAGAACTCTTTTGTTGTGTTAAATTCTTCTTCTGTTTCTCCCGGAAATCCAACAATTACATCCGTGGTAAGTGCCGGAAGATCAAAATATTTGCGCAGAATCATACATTTTTCTTCAAATTCTTTTGTGTCATATCGGCGGTTCATTCTGCTTAATGTTTCATCACATCCGCTTTGTAATGACAGGTGAAAATGCGGACAGATCTTGGTCATTGAGCTTAATTCTTTTGCAAATTCTTCCGTAATGATACGGGGTTCCAGGGAACCCAGGCGGATTCTTTTTATTCCTTCAATTTTATGAACTTCTTCTATCAGTTCCAGTAAAGTCAGACCTAAATCTATTCCGTAAGAGCTCAAGTGGATACCGGTCAAAACAACTTCCTGATAACCTGCTTTTGCAAGGTTGCCCACTTCCGCTTTTACATCCTCAATATCCCTGCTGCGCACTCTTCCCCTTGCGTAGGGAATGATACAATAACTGCAGAACTGATTGCAGCCGTCCTGTACTTTGATATATGCCCTGGTATGCTCTGCAGTCCGGGAAATTGTCAGATTTTCGTATTCCGAAGTCTTGTTTACATCGATAATTGCTTCCTCTTCATCCTGGTTTATTTCATAAGCTTTCAGGATAGAAACCAGATCTTTTTTCTTGTTATTTCCTATTACGATATCAATTGCATCATCTTTTTTCAGTTCTTCTTTAGAAGCCTGGACATAACATCCGGCAGCTACTACAATTGCACCCGGATTCATTTTTTTAGCTTTATGAAGCATCTGTCTGGACTTGCGGTCTGCAATATTTGTCACTGTGCATGTATTAATAATATAGATATCGGCTCCCGGCTCAAAGGGAACTATTTTATAACCATTTTCCTGTAAAATCTGCTGCATTGCTTCTGTTTCATAAGCATTTACTTTGCATCCCAGATTATGCAGCGCTACTGTTTTTTGATTCATGTTAACACCTTTCTCTTATGCATACTTTACAATTGTATGCAATTAAATACTTTTCGTAAATCTTTCGTAAAATCAACATACAAATTGTACAATTTTATAACTTTTGACGAATAACTCTTCCCAACTTTGTGAGTTTTCGCATTGACTTTTGTTACCACAAAATGTAAGATATAAGAAACAAAAATACAAGGGAGGTTTTTCCAATGAAGACAGTACAGATTTCTTTAAATTCCATCGATAAAGTAAAATCATTTGTAAATGATATTACAAAATTTGATTATGATTTTGATCTTGTATCAGGAAGATACGTAATCGATGCAAAATCTATCATGGGTATCTTCAGTTTAGATTTATCTAAACCTATCGACTTAAATATCCATGCTGAAGATGATGTTGAAAGCATTTTAGCTGCTTTAAAACCATACATCATCTAATCTCATAAGATTAAACGAAGTACAAAGGCAAATCGATTTTCGGTTTGTCTTTTTTTATTGCATCCATAATCTGTTCTTCAAATCTTGAAGCAAATCCTAAAGCACCTGGAAACAAAATCTTGAAGCCTGTCTGAAAAATGCTTTCTGTAAGATGCATGATGCACATCTGCCAGAAAGCAATTTTCAACAGGCTGCCAAGTTCTATTCCACCCAGATTGTTTCCGTTGTTTCAATTGCGGTTTTCATTAATTCTTCTATCTTTTCTTCCAGGCTTCCTTCCGAACGTTTGATAATATTAATATTCGGTTTCGTAACCGGATGTTTTGCAACAAATATAGTACAGCAGTCTTCAAAGGGAAGAATGGAAGTCTCGTATGTTCCGATTTTCAGTGAAACATCCACAATTTCCTGCTTGTCAAATCCAATTACCGGACGGAAAACAGGAAGCGTACATACTTCGTTGGTAGCCGCAAGGCTCTGCATCGTCTGGCTTGCCACCTGCCCGATGCTCTCTCCCGTAATCAGCCCAAGACAACCGGTCTCTTTTGCAAAATGCTCTGCAATACGCATCATATAACGGCGCATAATAATAGTCAGTTCTTCATGAGGGCACTTGTCATAAATATAAAGCTGTATATCCGTAAAGTTTACTACATGCAGATTAATCGGTCCGGAATACCTGGATACCAGTTTCGCCAGATCCACAACCTTTTGTTTGGCACGTTCACTTGTATAAGGCGGTGCATGGAAATATACCGCATCAATCTTTACGCCTCTTTTGGAGATCATGTAGCCGGCAACCGGGCTGTCTATTCCGCCGGACAGAAGCAGCATTGCTTTGCCGTTGGTTCCTACCGGCATTCCTCCGGGTCCTGGTATAATCTTAGAATAAATATAGATTTTCTCGCGAATTTCCACATTCAGCAGTATTTCCGGTTTATGGACATCAACTTTCATACCGTCAAATGCTTCCAGAATCCGTTCTCCCAGATCACAGTTTAACTCCATGGATGTCATGGGGTAGTTTTTACGCGCTCTTCTGGCATTTACTTTAAAGGTCTGATTGTTACCGGGATGTACCTGTGACACATAATCAATCACATCACTTGCAAGACTGTCAAACCCTTCGTCGTCTATCTTAACGACCGGACAGATACCTACGATCCCAAATACCCGCTGCAGCGCCTCTACAGTTTCTTCAAAATCAAAGACGCTCATGCAGTCCACATAGATCCTCCCTTGTTCCTTATGAACGAGAAACTCACCTTCCACTTCCTTTAACGCATGGCGGATCTGCTTTACCAGTGCGTCTTCAAATAAATAACGGTTTTTACCCTTGATTCCTATTTCTCCGTATTTTATTAAAAATGCTTTAAACATCTTTTCTCCTATCTATCTCTTAATATTAAAACATGTATTTGATTCCCATACCGACCCGAGGTTTAAGCAGCGTGCTTAAGCAGTATGAATTTCAGACAGCTACTAATGCCTGGAGTATTTCCTCAGAACAGGCACAATCTTCTTTAACTCTTCCAGACAATACGCAATTTCTTCCTCTGTTGTAAAATGGCTGAAGCTAAACCTGACTGTTGTTTCCAACAGGTCTTTTTCCAGACCGATCTCTTTTAATACGGTGCTGATTGGCAGCTTCTTATTGGAAGAACATGCGGAACCGGAAGATACATATATCTCCTTTTCCTCCAACGAATGAAGCAGTACCTCACTTCGGATCCCCCGAAAGCTTACACTTACAATCTGGGGAGCGCCAAGTACGCCGTCCGGACTGTTAATCACGGTATCCGGTATTTCTCTGACTCCATTGGCAAACAACTCTTTGAGCCGGTACAAATGGCTCACCTTTTCTTCAAATCCTGTATATGCTTCTTTTGCAGCCATGCCAAGTCCTGCAATCCCCGGTACATTATCCGTTCCGGAGCGCATTCCTTTTTGCTGTCCCCCTCCCAGAATAAGAGGTTTTATCTTCACTTTTTCATTGACATATAAAAAGCCCACGCCTTTTGGCCCATGGATTTTATGAGCGCTTACGGACAGCATGTCTATTCCCATCTTCTTTGGCAGAATGCGGTACTTCCCATATGCCTGTATGGCATCCACATGAAAAAGTATGCCAGGCTTTTTCTTTTTAATCAAAGCAGATATTTCTTCCAATGGCTGAACCGCTCCCACCTCATTATTTACATACATGGCGGAAATTAAAATCGTCTCATCACAAATGGCTTTTTCAAGGGCATCCAGATCTGTTTTTCCGTCCCTGCCCACAGGAATATAACTGATTCGAAAGCCCTGCTCCGCCAGATACTGCATAGGCTGTATTACCGCCGGATGCTCAATTGCCGTAGTAATTACATGCATTCCCGCACGCTTATTCGCCATTGCCGCACCAATGATTGCCCAGTTATTGGATTCTGTTCCTCCGGAAGTAAAGAATATCTCTTTTTCATTCACCTTCATTGTTTTGGCAATTGCTTCCCGGCTTTCTTTTATATACTGCTCGGCTTTTACTCCACGCAGATGCTTGGAGGACGGATTGCCATAATCCTCCATCATGGTTTTTACCACAATGTCCTTAACACTTTCCAGGCATCTGGTAGTAGCCGAATTATCTAAATATGCTTCCATTTCTATCCCTCCTGCATACCACAGACAAGTCTGCGGCACTGCATCAACAGATAGTGTGAAGGAATTTCGCACTGTGTAAGCGATTTTCTTTCACACTTAGTCCTCCAGAGTAAACATCAGTATGGACAAAACTGTCATACCGGCTGTTTCCGTTCGCAAAATGCGTTTTCCCAGGGTAATAGGCATTGCTCCTGCCTCTTTTGCCGCCTCTACTTCTGATTCGTCAAATCCGCCTTCTGGACCTATAAATATTCCGATAGACTGGCCCTTTTGGATCTTATTAATTACTTCTTTTGTCTGCTCCATTCCGGATGCCAGTTCGTAGGGAATCAGTTTGATATCCAGTTTCCCGGCATAGCTTACGGCTTCTTTAAACCCCATCACTCTGGTCACTTCCGGAACCACTGTTCGTTTTGACTGTTTTGCGGCACTTGTAGAAATGCTGTTCCAACGCTTTCTCTTCGCTTCCTCCTTTTTGGCATCCAGCTTAACAACTGCCCGTCTGGTTGCCACCGGGATAATCTCGTAAACTCCAAGTTCCACTGCTTTTTGTATGATAAGTTCCATTTTATCATTCTTTGGCAGACCTTGAAAAAGGTAAATTTTTGAAGAGAGTTCCATGCCGGTTTCTTCCACCCACATGATTTTTGTAAGGACTGCATTTGTGTCGTATTCTGTGATCTCGCAGCGGTATTCCTTATTGTCCTGCCCGCTGCTGATACTGATCTGCTCGCCCGTATTCATGCGGAGAACATTTTTAATGTGATTTACATCTTCACCCTTTATTATAATTTCTTTTTCACCAATCTGAGTTGGCGATACAAAAAAATGATACATGAATCCACCTAATTCTTTCTTGCTGTTACAGATACCCACTCGCCCTGGTGTGTCACTTCCACGACTTCCAGGCCCGCTGCTTTGACTGCCTCTACCACACAATCCTCTTTCTCATCAATGATGCCGGATGTGATATAGATGCCGCCCTTCTTCATCTGATTTATAATAACCGGTGTCAGAGGAACCAGCACATCTGCCAGAATGTTCGCTGCCACTATATCGTATTTTTCATATCCCACCTGATCCTGTACCTGTTTGTCATCGATAATATTTCCAATCATGACATCCATTTTTTCAGGGGCAATCTCATTTACTTCCAGGTTTTCTTTGGTGGCACTGATGGCACAGGGATCCAGATCTGTTCCCACAGCATGCTTTGCACCAAGTTTTATGGCAACTATGGACAATATTCCACTGCCGGTACCCACATCCAGGATTTTGGTGTCAGCATTCACATATTTTTTTAACTGACGCATACACAGCTGTGTGGTTTCATGCATACCGGTTCCGAATGCAGTTCCGGGATCGATATGGATAATCATTTTATCTTCATCGCCCTTCTTCACTTCTTCCCAGGACGGTATGATCAGAATATCATCCACATAGAACTGATGAAAATACTGTTTCCAGTTGTTAATCCAGTCCTTATCTTCTGTCTGGCTTTCTACAATGGTACCTTCCCCGATATCGATAAAGGTACGAAGTTCTTCTAATTCCCTGCGGACATTTTTTAACATTTCTTCCTTGTCCACATCCTCTTCCAGATAAAAACTCAAATAAGCTATTCCGTCATCCTCCGGCCCATCGGGAAGGATATCCACGAACATCTGCTGTTTATCCGACTCCGTAAGGGGTACTTTATCTTCGATTTCTACCCCTTCTACTCCAACATCGGCTAAAGTAGAAATCACTATATCTTCTGCCTCAGTCAATGTTTTTAACGTAAATTTATTCCATTTCATCTCTATAGATACCTCATTCTTTATTTTTACATTTTGGGACAGAAAATCCCACTATCTGATATCATAGCATAAAAAAATAAGGATTGCCAGAATTTTATCGAAAGCAGGGGGATAAAGTTAACGCTCCTTCATCCTCCTGCTTTCTTTTTTTCTAAAATAATGTCTACCAGAACTTCCGACAGTTTTTCAGACGCGGCAGACCATTGTGCATAATTGTCCATGCTGATGCTGTTCTCAAGCTCTTCTTCAAACACCTTATATTTTGAATCCTTCTCTGCCTGTTTTCTGGCAAGTTCTTTCTTAGGTGCCAGGCCAAACTGAGGTCCACAGATCTGCTCCATCACCTGATCATCCAGATAATAATCCAGGAACGCCAGCGCTCCGTTTTTATTCTTTCCTTTTAGTATTCCCAGATTTTCACCTCCAGCCATGCTATTTCCGCCTCCACCGGCAGGCAGCTTTACTACACCTGTGGAAATATTGCTTTTTTCCAGAAGCGGGAGTACATCCATACTGTTTTCCATCATGGCGATCTCACCAGCCAGAAAGCTGCGTGCCACATCGTTGTTGGACCAGTTGATGCATTCTTTTGGCATAGAGCCTGACTGTACCAGCTCCTGTATAACTTCAAAGAAACTTTTGCTCTCGTCACTTTCCAGCACATTTTTACTGTCTCCTGCTGATATGACCCAGGGCAGAACCGAAGAAGCGGACTGGCTTCCGCTGGCTGCCGGCATACCAAAACCATAGGTGCCGCCTTCAGACAGCACTTTTGCTGCCAAAACAAATTCATGGAGGTTTTCCGGCGCCTCGATACCTGCTTTTTCCAGATCGTCTTTGTTATAAAACAGCGCTGCCGTGCTGCAGCAAAAAGGCATACCGTAATACCGTTCCTGGCTTTTCACAGAACCAAGGGCAGACTCAAAGTACTCCTCCTCGCTTCCTGAATACCGGACGTAGGAAGTAATATCCTCTAACAGTCCTTTTCTAATATACGCCTGCATGTTGGACTGGTCTGCAATTACAAGATCTGGCATTTCTTTTTCGGTCAGGGCAAGAGCGAGCTTTTTGTTAAACTCAATAACAGGTCCATGATACTCCCAGGTCATCCGGTAGCGCCCCTGAGAGGTATTGAAATCAGCGACGAGACGATCCAGGCTCTCCTGCTGCTCCTTTGTTTCATAATAAGACCACAACACCAGCGTTTCTTTCCCGTCCTCCCGGGCAGCCGTATCCGCCACCGTACTTTTCTCACCACTGCAACCGCACAGGATGCCTGCCAGACACAGCACTGCAATGCTAATGCTGCATTTCACGATAGTCCCCCGGTGATATTCCTTCTTCTTCTTTAAATACCTTGATAAAATATTTAGCATCACTGTAACCCACCTCCTGTGCCACCTCATAAATTTTCTTATCCGTTCCGGTCAAAAGACGTTTGGCATGGTCTATGCGAAACTTCTTTAAAAACACAGTAAAATTTTCTTTTACCTCCCGGTTAAACAGCGTGCTTAAATATTCCGGCGTCAGTCCCATCTGAACTGCAACCTCATCTAAAACAATTTTTTCACGGTAGTGTTCCTGTATGTAATTCAGGACTTTCACAATGATATAATTGCTGATATCCTGTCTCCTGGCTTTGCCCTGAGACAAAACATCCCGGATCTTACCAAAAGTCTGTTTCATTTCTTCCCAGGTTATAATCTGATTTAAGGTATGCTCCAGATTATAGCTCTGTAATTTTCGAAAACGCTTCTTGTCCAAATCCTGCAGCAAACCGGATACCATAAAGTAACACCGGATCATGGACTGGCGAACCTCCTCCTTGCGAAAAGAATGCTCCTGGAGATATTCTGTGAACAGTTCTAAATTCTTACACGCCTCTTCCATATCTTCCTTGCAGATATCTGACTTTATTTTACTGAGAATCGCTGCCGGAGTTTTAAATGGTTCCCATTTGCAGTTATTTACATACTGTCTGTCATACCACCCCGGAAAACCCGAAACGGCTGCCCCATAGTCCAGGTAGCCCTTTAGTTCCTCTGCACACCGGCTGATCTCTCCGCTATCTGAAAAATGAACGCATGCCCATAGCGGATGCCTGCTTTTTCCCTGATATTCCCTCACTAATCTGCGGTATATCTCTTCCTGGTATGCTTCTAAATGATCAAATCCTCCTGCCAATGCATAGAATATCCTGCCGTTCCCCTGATAGCAGCCGCAAATATGTAAATTTAAATCATTTACTTTGCTGAATTGGAAAAATTCCTGTACCCGGTCTTCATATTCTTTTGTCATGCTGCCTAAATATCCGGCAGCCATAAGAAACTTCATACCTTTTTCAAATCCAAATATTTCCATCAGATCCGGTTGTGTACTCCCTTCAATAATATCCCTCAGACAGCTCTCCGGAGTTCCTTTCAATGCCAGCATTTCCTGTTCTATCTTTTCTTCTACTTTGCATAATGCATGCTGTATATCAGAAGAAGTCAAAGGCTTCAGCAGATATTCATCTACGCCGTATGTGATGGCTTTTTTGGCATACTCAAATTCGGAATAACCGCTTAAAACAATGATATGGCAGGACAAATTTCTTTCTCTCAGCTCTCTGATCATCTCCAGCCCATCCATGACAGGCATGCGGATATCCGTTATCACCAGATCCGGCCTGAGCTTTATAATTTTCTCCAGGCCATCATTTCCATTGGCTGCTTCCGCTGCTACGGTATGCCGGGTGTGGCTGGCTATCATAGCCGCCATTCCCTCCCGCACTTTTTTCTCATCTTCTACAATTACAATCCTCATGTCTCTACCTCTATTTTATTTGCCGGAAAACGCAGGGTAATGATGGTTCCGATATCCGGTATGCTGATTACATTCCAGTCGGCATCTTTTCCGTAATACATTTCAATTCTGGAAAACACATTATTTAAGCCTATCTTTTCCTGATCCTCCTCCACTGCCAAAGTCCGGTCATTATACTTGTCCACCTGTTCCTGATCAAGTCCGTTTCCATTATCTTCTATAATGACACAAATATGCCTCCCCTCTTCTGTCAGCGAAATATCCACCCGCAGCATGCCCCCTTCTTCTATTCCTTTAAAACCATGAATCAAAGCATTTTCTATAAACGGCTGGATCAGCAGCTTCTTGATTTTATACCCTTTGCATATTTCCTGTACCGTTAACTGAAACTCAAACGCATGGTCAAACCGCATCTGCTGAAGACTGATATATTTATCAATCCAGTCCGCCACTTCCAGGATGCTGACCTCTATATTACTTTTATTGACGCTGTAGCGAAGAATAATACCCAGGTTTCTAAGCATTTCACTGATCTCGTCCTCTCCCCTGCTGATTGCCAGCCAGTTGATAGAATCCAGGGTATTGTATAAGAAATGTGGATTAATCTGTGCTTCCAGCGCCCGGATCTGGGCATTTTTCCGTTTTTCAGTCACACCCTCCACTTCCCCGATCAAAGCGGATACCCGCTTAGTCATATCATTGAAATTTCCTGCAATTTCCCCCAGTTCATCCTTATACTCCAGATGAATGGCTGCATTCAGGTTACCTCCCTTGACAGCCTGAATTCCGGTTATAATCGTTTTCACAGATGCCCCAATATTGCGGACCGTGCCTGAAATCAGAATAAAGGCAGATAAAATCAGCAGTCCTCCCAGGATCAATGCATTCCTTCTGGTATCGTTAATTTCTGCAAGCATCTTTTTCAGGTCATACGCATTATAATAGATCCAATCCGTTTTTGAATCCTTATAGGTACTGATCCCTATCTTTTTATCATCCATTTCCCCTGACATTCGGACAAAATCTGTGATATTCTGATCTGCATCCAGAGTCGTTCCGGCAAAAAAAGAATTGGGGTAAGTAATGATGTTGTTTTGTCCATCCAGTATAAAATTAATTCCGCTCCAGGCAATCTCTCTGTCATTTTCACAGAGTTTTTTCAAGATACTTTCATCCAGAATCATAACGATGGCGGCAATGGGTTCCCTTTCCAGCTCATCCAGATCATAGATTGCTTTTGCGATCTGAAATACCGGTAGCTCTTCTCCGTTCTGTTCCATGACATCTGTGGGCAGAATCGCAATACCCGTAGTTTCCTGGGCCTTTTTGTAGGCAGTGGTTTCCCTCAGATCCACATAATCTTTCCAGATATTCTCCCGGACAGAGGCTGTTCCCCAGTCGTAGGTCACATCCGTTCCATTCGCGGTTATGACACTGATACACCGAATTCCCCCTACGGAATTGTTGTATTCCTGCAGCCGTCTGTAAATGTTATGACGGCTCTCCACCTGTTTGTTTAAGTCCTTACTCTTGAGTCCATTGATTTCATCAATCAGGCGGCTGTCCACATTCATCTGATAAACCAGGTTCATATAGATTTCCAGAGTCAGATCTACCCTTTCAGAAATCTGCACCAGCTGGCTTGCCATTAATTCCTGAATTTTATTCTCCATCTGCTTTTGGTTCATATTCATCATCACATACCAGGAAATACTAATAGGCAGCAACACCGCAAGCACAAACGTGATCATCAGTTTCTGCCAGATTTTCCGATTATAAAACCAGGTCCTGAATCTCCATTTTTTCATTTCGTATCGTGCTCACTCACTTTCCAGCGGTATATCCCAATCGCCCGCTTGTCTTCTGCTACCGTCATCACCAGACGCAGTCCTTTTGTCGTTATGCTTTCCAATGAAAAACCATTATACTGGTCTTTTTTCAGCAGCTTCCCCGCGTCCGTCTTCATTTTGGCACTGCACCATTCTCCTTTTTCATCCAGGTATTCCACATGGAAATCTGAAGGTGCTCCGGTATCATCCTCATCATCATACCAGTAGATTTCACATGCCCCTATGGCAACGGGCTCTATCCAATTATAAGCAATCCAGCAGACAGAACCTGCCGGCTGCTGCCAGTTGCCCCAGCCCTTTCCCATTCCTTCATTCGATGAGGCCGGATGAAAGCCGGCGTCTTTTACCCCGTTTAAATTCTCCCAGGATGCCGTATAGTGGGCACTCAGCTGTGCGTTCTGTTCCAGACTGGCACTTTTTACGGTCAGCGGATTTTTTTCTGCAAATGAGGCAGAAACCATAAGATCATCTGTCATTTGATATATCTGATAACTTCCGTCTTCTTCAACTTTTACTTCTTTGGCATTTACTGTGAGATTCTGAAGCACATAACCTTCTTTGGGATTTGTGTATATGGTTACCTTTTCATTTTCAAATACCAGTTCTTTGTCTGCCCAAATACTTCCTCCTGAGACTGTATCCTTTTCAATCCTGACTTTATACCATTTAACAGCGGGGTTATCCGTGTAAAGAATCTGATAATAGATCTTTCTGTCTGAATAAGCGGATGCCGCATAGGGAATAAAATTTATTCCGTTTATGGTAAGGGCGGGCATTCTGCTTCCGGTCCGCTCTGACATATCGGTGACTTTTTTTGTCAAGATTAGAGTATCCTTAAAAACCTCTGTCTCACTTACCATAACGAACGGACCGTACATAACTGCTGACGCACTGTCTTTATTACCTTCCTTCAAATAACAGGAAAACGGCAGATGCAGACGTATTTCATCCCCACCCGATATATCAGAAAGTATCCGAAATCCCTGTTTCTCCACCGTCTTTACCGGCGCACCGTTTACCAGTATCTGCATGTTTTCACCACACCAGGAAGGGATTCTGAATCTGACCTGCACGCTTGTTTCCTTTTTTTCATTCAGGCTCTCCACTTTCAGGATTGCGTCTTCACCATATACGTCTGCTTTCAAGATCATTTTTAGTCCCTGTCCGGGAAGTGATTTCTCTCCTGTCCGATACAGATTCACCGTGACAGTATCTTCGTCTGCCTCAAATATCCGCAGTAAATCGCTGCCACCGCATCCACCATCTTCAAGATACTGGTTACACAGCAGATTTTCATAATACTCCATATAGTCCGGATTGCCGGGCTGAATCTGATGGAGTTTCCAGGTCAATTCCAGCATGCGCCGGCAAATCCGTTTATTCTTCTCTCTTTCCAGAACCGTATTTTCAATCTTCTGCTCCTCATTCCTAAACCTGCCGTCAACACCTGTCATTCCTGCAGCAGAAGTATATCTCAGGACAGCCATATTCCAAAAATTTTCCGCCCCTTTCACCGCTTCTGTTGCAGCCGGATCAGTACAAGAAATTTCAAGAAGTGTTTCCGCCTGAGACACCGCCGCCTGGACAGACAGCAGATTCATCCGGTCTCTGCCTTCTTTCATTGCCGTATACCATTCCATATGTACAAAATCCCAGGCGCTTTTTAAATAACGGTCGTCTTTTTTGATTCGCGCTAATCTCGCTAATGCACCACCCACTGCCTGGGTATCACCGCTTACATCCTGGCTCCACATATTTTTTTTCTGTTCTTTCGTGTAACCGCTGCTGCGCTCTATAATCCAGTTCCCCAGGGACTCTGCCGTATCAAGTGCCTCCTGGCTGCCAAATGCGTCATAGGTATCCAATAGGCCGTTTAACAGGCTGCCAAAAACTGCATAGGGCGCTCCTGTATCCGGATATGCCCCGCCGTTCTCCAACAGAGTGAGCTGCAAGGGATTGTCTGCCGCCAGATATCCTCTTCCCCATCCTTTTTCTTCTGACAGAAGCTGCAGGCTTCTGAGTTCCTGTACCATGTAGGAGGCTTTTTTTGCCAGGGCTTCATCCTGACTGCCCTGATAGCGTTGTGCCAGATTTGCCAGCCATTCCCCTGCCGCTCTGCCTCTTAACAGGCCGGCAGGATTTTCCCAGCCGGTTAGCGGTGCGGCACCCTTGGTATCCACTTCATAGTTCAGGCGGTAACTGTATAACAGACGGTCTGCGTCCTCACAGTTCTCCGGCTGTACCGCCTGATCCTTTAAACCATTTACAAACAGTGCCTTTACCTGCTTCTCATCCATAGCATAATTATAGATTGCAATCTCTGCCAGCTTGCCGTTTAAATGCTCATCCGTAAATTGTCCTTTCCCAAAATAATTATATCTGGTAGCCCCCAGATCCGAAAGCCCCGCTTCGCTCTTAGCTTCGCCAATTACCTCTCCGTCTTCATAGAGGGTTATCCGGTTATCCTTGATTGTCACAGTAGTAAACACCCAGGTATTCCGCGAAAAATCACTGCCTTTTTCCACACCGCATTCCCGGGTCCATCCCTGATTTGTAATGGCTGTTGCGTAACCTTTAAAGCCACTGTTATTTCCATTGGAAAGTAAATAAAGATATGAACTCTGGTTATTTCCAAAATCCCAGATCCTCTGGTAGGGTGCCGAGGACCGCAGATTTACCCAGGTACTGACTGTTATTTCAGTTTCCCCTTCCAGAATATCTCCGGGCAGTTCCAAATAGGCACCCGTAGTTCCTCCAGGCAGATCCAGGGCGTTCACCTGTACCGCATTGATTACTTCTCTGGTAATCAAAACCCCGTCATCCTGATAATTTCTAATCAATCCGTCATTTCCCCGCCCGGATACATCCTCCACCACAGCGGATTTTGGATCTTTAAAATTATAATACAGAATCTGCCCTTTCATCTCCCCGTCTTTCGCCTGTACCGTAGCAGAACACACCACTGCAGCCAGAAGCAGTATCATTACACAGCCCGGTAAAAATCTTCTCATTTTAATATGTATTCCCCCAACCATTTACCATTTTTATCTGAATGCCAGTATCATTTCTTTGAAACAGAAAGACACTCCCAGATATTACCGTTTTTCTTCTGATTGTACTACATAATCAAATTTATTGCACGGATAATACAGGCCAGGATGAGTTATTTCCTCTTCCTGACCTGTCTGATTATTGAAAATTGTTCAGTTTCACCCGGTTACTTTACTTTCACCTGGATTTCTTTTTTCTTTCCATTGAAGGTATACACCCAGATCTTGCAAATACCTTTTCTTCTGGCTTTAATTTCACCGGAGGAATTGACGGTTGCAATCTTCTTATTGGTACTTTTGTAAGTAAATCCATAGCTGGCTGTATTCGTTGGAAGTTTTGCTTTGACCGTAAATTTCTTGCCCTTCTTTAATGTTATGCTCTTTCTATTCAATTTTACGATCTTGGACGGAGCCTTTTTAACGGTGATGTTCCATACTTTCATTTTGCCGCTGTTGCTGACAGCCTGAACTACAGCCTTTCCCGTCTTTTTACCCTGTACCTGTCCTTTTGCATTCACCCTTACGATGCCTTTGCCTTTTTTCAGGCTGAAGGTATATCCGGAAGCCGACAATTTAACCTTCTCTTTCTTCCCGATCGTTAATTTCTTAGTTGACACTAATTTTATCTTCACAAGTTGAGCTCTGGAGGAGGTCAATGTTTTAAATGCATTATCTACCTCTTGCTGCGAAGCATTTGCTTTACCCAGAATCGCTTTGGCACTGTTTAATACTTTGACAAAGTTCTCCCAGCTTGCTTTTGTATAAAGATCCTGCTTTTCTTTGCCGCAGGACTCAGCCAATGAAGACAATCTGCTCTTGTCTACCGGTTTTACAACTGGTTTGAGCACCAGGTTGTTAATTGCATTTTCAAGCTTCTTACAGCCTTCCTCTACTTGCGCCTGGGTAATATCTGCTTTAGATAACAGACCTTTTACTTCACTGATTACTTTCTTTAATTCTGATACGGATGCATCTGTATATGCTTTAGTATCCATTTTTTCTGCCTTAGCAATGGCTGCTGATAACCTGGAAGTATCCACTACAGGTTTTAACACCAGTGCGTCCACTGCATCTGCAAGTTTCTTACAGCCTTCTTCCACTTGTGCTTCGGTGATATCTTCTTTTGATAAAAGCCCTTTCACTTCTTCAATCACCCGTTTTAAATCTGCTACTGATGCGTCTGTATACCCACTGGTATCCATTTTCTCTGCATTAGCAATGGCTTCTGATAATTTAGCAGTATCTACTGCTGGTATATCCTGACCTTCATAAGTAACTACCCAGCGATAGATTCCAATGGCAGCTGCATTATCTGCTACGGTCATCAACAGACGTAACCTGGTGGTGGTAAATGTAGTAAATGTAAAGTTATTATACTGGTCAATATTCTTTCCATCTTCCGGATTGGAAGTCAATACCGCCTCCTGAACACTGCCGTTTTCATCTTCGTACTGGAATTTAAATTCTTTTGGTATTCTGGTATCGCCACCGTCATCATACCAGAAGATATCGCTTCCATTGATGGTTACCGGTGCGTCCCACTCATACTCTACCCAGCACTGTGCTCCTTTGGACTGGGGCCAGTTTCCCCATCCTTTACCCATTCCGCCGTTTGATACGGAAGGATTGAATTTCTGGTCTTTAATACCGTTTAGATTTTCCCATCCGGCTGTAAAATGCGCACTGACGGTTGCTGTCTGTTCTACGGCGCTGTTATCCTGTGCCGGAGGATTGATCAGAGCGAAAGATCCGGTAATTTCCGTATTCTTCTGTACATTTTTTACAGTATAGGTATTGTCTTCTCCCATTGTTACCAGCTGTCCGTCAACCGTCAGCTTCTTTACTTTATACCCATCCTTTGGCTTCGCCGTAATAATCAGGTCTCCGCCCTCTTTTACAAGCTCTGAACTCACCTCAAAGCTTCCCCTGTCCGGTGTGGAATTATTGACCGTCACTTCATAATAGGCACCGCTGCCCTCACCCGACATGATTTTAAAATACGTATGGTAAGCGTAATTGGATGCATCATACATGGGACGGAATGTCAATCCGTTCGTAACAAGAGTAGGAACCTTTTCCTCTTCCACTTTTTTAACGGAACGCTCCAGTACATTGGACAACACCAGAGTCTTCCACTTCGTGGAATCTGATTTTGCTACCATAACAAATGGTCCGTACATCAGGCTCGCCACATCAGTACCGCTTAACTGGTCCGGAGTCTTATCCAGATGATATCCATATGGGGTGCGGATATCAATCACATCTCCTGCCTTTACGCCAGTTAATGTTACATAGGAGCTTGGTTCTGCCTGTTCGATCTGCTTCTTTCCGTTTACGGTAACTTCAAATCCCTGTTCTGCCCAGTATGGTACCCGCAGTTTCATATCAAATGAAGATGCCGTCTGACCCTCTGCCTGAGCAACAGTCAGGGTGGTAACTTCTGAAGGGAATTCGGTATCCTGAGTCACTTTAACCCCTTTTTCCTGCCAGGTTACACTGGATGGAAGATACAGGTTTACATACATCGTGGTATCATCCTGGTAATAGGCTGCTTCCTGGTATTTTACATGGTTTTCCATACCCGTACCATGGCAGCAGGTGAAGGAATCGTAATCCCCACCGTAATCCTTGCTTACACCCGGTCCGATGGGAAGCATATAGGTAGTTCCATTATGCATGTTATCCGTTACGTTTGGATTCTGGGATGCGATAATCTGGTTATACAGAGTTCTCTCATAATAATCCATGTATTTGGCATTATCTGCATCATACTGGTAAAGCATTTTTGTCAGTTTCAGCATATTATAAGCGGCACAGGTCTCACAATTCCGGTCGCCGTTAATATACTCAGCCTGTTTATAGGGTTCTTTGAAGTTTTCTCCGGTACCAACTCCGCCAATGGAGTAGGCATATCTGGAAGTCACCATATCCCAGAAGTTGCTGGCTACGTTAAAATAATATGGTTCTTCCTGGCCTGCCTGAACGGTTGCCTGATAAACTTCCATAGCACCTATGATCTGTGGAATATGCTGGTTGGCATGGCGTCCCTGGATATCGTCCACATTTTTACTTAAATTGTCAAAGAATTTGGTGTTATCAAACAGTTTGGCGCCTTTTAAATAATCTTCGTCGCCGGTCAGTTCATATAATTTTGCCATCGATTCATTAAATCCGCCAAGCTCACCTGCGATATACATATCCCACATTTTGGTAAGCTGTTCCTGGGAACACGCACTAAGACGCTGATATACCCATTTCCCAAGTGCCTTTGCCGCATCTAAGGCCTCCTCGTTTCCTGCATATGTATAAGCATCCAGAAATCCTGCAATAATCTTATGCAGCGTATAGTAAGGTGCCCATATAGTTGCATATGGTGTATACTGCTCCAGCAGGGCAAACTGGTCAGGTGAATAAGCGCTGATAAATCCTTCGCCCCACTCTGCGGGGTTTGTGTTCCATACTTTCTGATCCGTTCCCTTTGTCACAAATGCAGCCGGATCTCCTTGGGACAGCGTTTGAAGGCTGCGCAGCTCATGAATCATTTCATCCAGCTTTTCTTTCACCTGTGCATCCTTTGTGGATGCATATGCCAGTGATAAGGCAGACAGATAGTGCCCGGTGGAATGCCCTCTCAACAGGCCGGTAGGCTCATCCCAGCCTCCCAGCGGGGTTGCACCCTTCGTATCTGCACCAAAAGTCTTGCGGAAGTTATAGAGCATTCTGTCATTGTCCAGAAGTTTCAGATATGAGAGTGTTCTGCTTCTGTTCTGAGTCAGTATGGAATCCCCATCAAGAGTGATGTCGTTCAGATCAAATGCTTCTGCCTGAAGCGCAATGTCGGAATCATCCTGTTCTACTACGGTTACTTCAGCTTTAATCGCCTTTATTGTTCCCAGTATTTTACCCTTTACCTCGAATTTGCCAGGCTGTGCATAATCCTCTTTCGCCGGTGTATTCCAAACTGTTTTGACTTTCCCAGTCTTGCCGTTACTGTATGTTACCTTTATGGTTCCTGGAAGTGACGGTACGTTTCCCACTGCCGTTGTAACCCGGACAGATTCATAATCCGTAATTGTAACTTCTTCATCTTCTGCCAGAACCTTAGCCGTAAATACTCTGCTGTCTAAAGCTGCCTGAAAACTGGCGGTAGCTGTCAATACTACTTCTGCATCAGGTTCTCCCGCTGCCGGACGGGTTACTTTTCCGTCATTGGCAATCACCTCAGGGCTTGCACTTTTCCAGGTAATTACGGACCCGTTTTTTCCTTCTGTGGGCAGCTGCAGATTGGATACCACACTGTCTAAATCCACCAGATTTATATCAGCCAGATCCTGTTCTACAATTGCTTCATCTCCAAGCATGGCAGGAACCACCGCCTGAAATTCTTTCGTGGTACTTGCCTCCTGATACTTTATGGTTGCGGTCAGCGTAATCTGTGCATCCGGTTCTCCTGCTTTCGGGCGTACGACCTTTCCGTCACTGGCAATGACTGAAGGGTCAGAACTTGCCCATTGGATCACAGAACCGTTTTCACCCGCTGCAGGCAGAGAAAGATCTGCAGTAACTGTACTGAGGTCCCCCAGAGTAAGAGCCGCAGCATCCCCTTTTACAATCCCATTATCATCCACGTCATACATACCGGCTACTTCATCAGCCGTCATTGCATAGTTGTAAATCTCAAATTCTGCAAACTGTGCATTGGTAGGATCATCTCCAAACTGTCCATAACCGATATAATTTCTGGTGGTATGTCCCATGTCTTTTAACGAAATACCGGTATCCTTTGTCTCTACCAGCTTGCCATTCTCATACAGGGACATCCGGGTTCCATCCAGTACTACCGTAGTCAGTACCCATCTGTTTTTGTCTACATTGGTTCCCTTTGAGACTCCCTGTTCTGTACTCCATCCTCCTGTGGTTATGGCTGCGCTATATCCTTTAAAACCATCGTTTGCTCCATCAGACAGAAGATACATATAGGAGGTTGTGCCGGATCCCATGTCCCAGATTCTCTGATAACCGGTATCGGTCAGCAGTTTGACCCAGGTACTGATGGTGACGCTTTCTTCCCCATCCAGCAATCCTACCGGGAGTTCCAGGTATCCTCCGTCAGATCCGCCCGGAAGAGAAAGAGCTTTTACATCTTTTCCATAGATATTGGTATCTAGGATACGAAATCCTCCAGCATCGTAATTCCTCACAACACCAGCCTTGCCGTTTCCGGATGCATCGTTAATAATTGTAGAGTCATAGCTTTGGAAATCATAGTATACGATTTTCCCCTGTTCTTTTTCTGCATTTCGCCCAGCTGTTTCTTCTGCATTTTTCTCTGCTTCTTTTACAGCGTCCTGCTGATTTCCACCGCTGTTTTCTTCTTCATTTTCAATGCCATCTGTCTGGGCTTCCTGTGCACTTTCTACCGGAATTCCATAATGTTCTTCCTCCTGTGCACTGCCTGTTACATTTTCATCATCGCTTTCTGTTATGTTGCTATTGATATCTGTTACATTGCTAAATGCATCCTCTGCAGCCCGTACGTTTAGTCCCGGTGTTACCGTCCCCATAATCATGGCAGCGGACAGCAATACAGACAACACTTTTTTCCACTTCATAGCCTTTTCCCCTTCTTTCGATTTTATAACATAATTATAAGATCAAAGAATAATCAGGGCAATTCCAATATTCTAAGTTGGGTGGAAAAAACTTATCTAAATTTCTCCCCCGGAAACTGCTAAACCTATCACAAAGTCTTCTTCCCGGTGGTTCCATACCGTGATCTCCATACAATCACCGGCTTGATTAGCGCTTACGCAAATATTTTCATTTAACGGCACCGGTACCTGATCCAGATTGGGAATAGAAACTGTAAAGCGCTCCTTCGGGCAGTGATCCAGCAAAATGTACAGATCCTTCTCTTTCTTTGTATAATGAATCTCTGTACCATTTTCCGACACCTGGGAGTGCCTCTTGCTGCAGACCGTTCCATAGATTGCTTCCCCGTTTATTTTTAACCACTGTCCCAGCTTACGCAGCCTTTTTTCCTGTTCCACAGGAATGGTACCATCTGCCTTCGGTCCGATATTAATCAGCAGGTTTCCGTTATTGGCTACGGTACTTGCCAGGAGGCTGATCAAATCTGCCGTACTGATAAGCTGGTCATCTCCCTCATTTGCATTATATCCAAATGACAGTCCCATGCCTCTGCACATTTCCCATTTTTCTTCCCGCACCGCTTCTCCATATTTGTATTCTTTTGTTCCATAGTCTTTATAAAGGCCGTTAAACCGGTCATTCACCACGCCGTCTTCCACCGTATTATAATAATGGGATAATAAATGAGGCAGCATCCCTTCTCCCTGTTTCGGCCACCCAATATCATTCCAGAAAACAGACGGCTGATAGCGGTCCATTAGTTCCATCGCCTGTTTATAGGCATAATCCGCGTATTCATGTGTAGGGCAGGCCTTATTAAAATTGTCTTCTTCCCTGTAAATGGGATCGTGGGCAAATCTCCAGTCGATAATCCCGGAATAGTATAACCCCATCTTAAGCCCTTCTTCTCTGACTGCTCTGGTCAGCTCTCCTACGATATCCCTTCCCGGACCTTTGTTAATCGATGAGTAATCCGTATACGCACTTGGGAACAGGCAGAATCCGTCATGGTGTTTCGTAACCAGTACCACATATTTAGCCCCCGCTTCCCGAAACAGTTCTGCCCAGTCATACGGTTTCCAGTTTTCAGCTTTCCACATAGGAAGAAAATCTTCATAGGCAAAATCCTTTCCATATGTCTTCAAATGATGCTCATACGTTGGTCCCTGCCCTACATTTACGGAATTGTAATACCATTCTGCATAGGGATTATTGCAAAACCACTGTTCGTCACCCGGTACCTCGCCCAATTCCCATGTCCTTGGGGCATAAGCGGGCACTGAATAAATTCCCCAGTGTATAAAAATTCCAAGCTTGCAATCCTGGTACCACTCCGGCAGTTCATGGGTTCTTATGGAATCCCACGTTCCATCATATATTTTTTTCATCGGCGTTTATCCTCTTACTTTCTATTATAATCTTGATAATCAGCCCTTAACAGCTCCCGCTGTCATGCCTGCGATAATATATTTCTGTGCAAATATGTATACAATGACAACCGGTATGGATACCAATACCATATCCGCACAAACCAGGTTCCAGCTGCGGCTGTACTGTCCATAAAAATTGTATACTGACAGCGGCAGCGTCCATTTACTGGATGAATTCAACAGATACATCGGATACTGGAAGTCATTCCATACCCACATGAAATTCAGGATTCCGGTAGTTGCAGTCACCGGTTTTAACAGTGGAAATACAATCTGCCAGAAAAGCTTTCCGCCCTTTGATCCGTCAATTACAGCTGCTTCATCTAATTCTCTGGGAATCCCTTTAATAAAACTGGAATACAGCATGGTTGAAAACGGAAGATACAATGCTCCATAGACAAAGACCATAGATATTCTGGATCCATACAATCCCATATATTTCAGCATTTGAATTGTAGGCAGTGCCGCAAACGGTGCAATGATGCCAAAGGTCATACATCTTGATATAATCAGGCAGGCTTTGGTATTTCTCCTCACCAGAACATAACTGAATACCGATGCCAGCACAAGTACCAGAAGAACGGATAATACAGTAATAAACATACTGTTAAAAAATGCCCTGGGAATGCGTCCCTGTACCCAAACATCTGCATAATTTTCAAATGCCCATACAGAAGGGAATTTGATATTCAGATAACTGGCTTCTCCTTTGGGCTTAAATGAGGTAATCACTACCATCAAAAGGGGATAAATCACAACGATACTAAGAAGCCACATAATAATTTCTATCAGAATATTAACTCGTTTCGTCTTCTTACTCATTCTACATTCTCCCACCTTTCGCTGAATTTCTGGTAAGCGACCGCTACTATTACGAGGATCACGGTAAAAATAAGATTGATTGCAACTGAATGAGAATAACGTCCTCTTGCCATCTCATTCATCATAAGCGTTCCAAAAGTCTCCGTATCATACCCCGGTCCTCCGGAAGTCATAACATAAACCAGATCAAACATTTTCAGACCGTATATAAGGCTGAATAATATATTGACATTGACAGATGGCATAATCAGCGGAAGCGTAATCTTGTGGAACATCTGCCAGCCAGTAGCTCCGTCTACTTTTGCCGCCTCTATATAATCAGAAGATACTGACTGCAAACCAGCAAGGGTAATTACAATGGCATACCCCAGATTCCTCCAGATCTCCGCTATGGAAATTGTAAAAATAGCAGGTCCCCGGCTTCCCAGCCATTGAATGGCAAACTGTTCCAGGCCAATGCTGCGAAGCAGGTTATTGATAGTTCCATACCGGGCTTCAAACAATGCATTAAATATTAACCCCACCACCAGTGCCGATAAAATTGCCGGCACAAAGTACACGGTACGGATTAAATTTCTGGTTTTTAATTTTCGGTTTAAAATCAGGGCAAATACAAACCCCAAAACCGTTACAATTACTGTTTTTGCCCCTGCGAATATCAGGGTATTAACAAATGCCGTAGGTACTGTTTTCTCTGTGATAACCTCAATAAAATTCTTGATTCCCACAAACTTCACGTCGCTGACATATGAACTCCAGTCTGTAAATGCATATAGATAACCAATTGTAGAAGGCAGTATAAAAAATATACCAAATACAGCCAAAGGTACAATCAGCATATAAGTAGGATAAATTTTCTTTGTATTCATAAATGCTCCTTTCCGTTTTCT
>OATB01000368.1_pt1 | contig 36295 bp, 25 predicted proteins | sample 1494941 | NCBI WGS metagenome assembly OATB01 (sample SAMEA2579931, study PRJEB22360) | human gut metagenome | reverse complement strand
ATCTAGAATTCAAAAATATTTCATTTTCCTATTGACTTTTTATTAGCAGGCTTTATTATAAGTTTATTGATTGAAAATCAGGGAGATTTCTGAGAAATCTCCCTGAAGACGAGGTTATAATGAAAATCTTTGTTTGTCAATGGTTTGGGATAATTGTACAAAATAAAAGTACTTTTTGATAAATTAATGCTTAAAATGACGTAAGATAAAAACATTATCAATAATATTTATGTGATTATTCCTTGATTAATAATAATATAATTCTAAAATGAGTAATTTTTTTGGAGGCGATTACATATTGCTGGCAGAATTTATTTATCATAGTTATCAATTGGGAATAATTGAGGGGATAGAGAGACGATTGAGGAATGCAGGCAGCCCCATAATTGATTAGTGAAAGGTTCTTGAGTAAAACGCTTTCCTTATTATATACGTAATTTTGCACATAAAATATTGAAATATAATGATTATTATGATAAAAATAACATATAAAAACTGAGTAAATGAGTTGATGAAATGGAAGCTAATGAAAACAGTTTCCTAAAAGGAGGAAAAACATGAAAAAAGGGTTAAGTGTGGTATTATGTGCTGCTTTGGCAGCGGGAACATTAGCTGGCTGCAGTTCAGTCAGCAGCAATACCAGTGAACAGCAAAAAGATAATACAGAGAACGCAGAGAACGCAGAGAACACGATGAATCAGGAAAAAGCAGAAAATACGGAAAAAATGGAATCAGCTAATGTGAAAATCTGGCATGACGGAGACGAGGCTATCATGAAGACGATTCAGGATACGGTTAATAAAACGCTGGAGAATGATCAAATAAGCGTTACGTTTGAAAAGAAAACCGGGCTGACGGATCAGATTAAGTTGTATGGCAATGATGCAGAGAATGGACCGGATATGTATCTGTATGCGCATGATTCCCTGGGAACTTTTGTTGAAATGGGAGTTCTGGCGCCAATTACCGATGTGATCGCCAAAGAAGAACTGCAGAATCTCCTGCCTATGACTGTAGATGCCGGTATTTATAAAGATAAGCAGTATCTTCTCCCCGTTTATTTTGAAACACTTCTGCTGATGTATAACAAGGATCTGTGGCAGGGAGAGATACCGGATACTACGGATGGCATTTATGACTATATGAAAGCAAATACAGATACGGAAAATGGCACTTATGCATTAGTGAACCAACATTCTACCGCTTATAATGTGTCTCCATTTATCAATGGATTCGGGGGATATCTTATTAACGAAAAAGGAGAACCGGGGTTGAATGTGAAGGAAACGAAAGAGGCGATTGCCTATAACAAGAAATTTGCAGAGCTGGAAGCGGATGGGGATTATAATACTGTGACTACGCTTTTTAATGATAAAAAAGCGGCGGCTATTATCGGCGGTCCATGGCTGGTTTCAGGGATTAAAGAGGCAGGCATAAATCTGGGCATCAAGTCGTTGTCAGATATCAAATTGCCAAATGGGAAAGCACTGGCACCTTATGCGGGAATTCAGGGAATCGGCGTCATGGCACACGCGGTAACGGATAAGAAGGATGTCATGGGCAAAGTCTTAACGGCAATGCTGGATGTGAATCTGGGTATCGCATTAGCAAAAGATTCCAACTGTGCGCCTGCAAATGAAAAGGCATATGATGATCCTGATGTGGCGGCAAATGAAATGATTACGGCGATGAAAAATACAGCTCAGACTGCACAGCCCATGCCGAATATTCCGGAAATGAGTGTCATGTGGGGACCGGCTGAATCTCTGCTGGCAGCAGTGAATAAGTCTGGAGAAGATGTAGACCAGGCGGCTGATCAATACCAAAAAGAAGCGGAGTCAGCAATTTCCGATATGAAATAATTGCAGAGTGGGCAGTGATGTCCACTCTCTTATATTAGAGCGTGTTTAATATGGGCACCCTCTGGATAGGAGTCAGAGATGAATAAAAAAAGAAAATTACTGCCGTGGGTGTACTGTGCTCCGGCTGTAATATTAATCGGAGCCATTGTCATCTTTCCAATTTTATATACCGGGTATATATCTTTCACGGATATGAATCTCTATCATTGGTTTGATTTTAGTTTTATAGGCTTTAAAAATTATGGGCGGGCATTGTTGAAAATTGATTCCGGATTCCTGTCTGCTCTCTTCACTACAATAATCTGGACTGTCCTGAATATGGTTATTCAGGTTGGAGTGGCGTATCTGATCGCCCTGGGATTAAATGTAAAGGGCCTAAAGTTAAGCAGATTCTATAAAACACTTTTAATGTTCCCCTGGGCAATGCCGGCTTATGTATCCATCCTTTTATGGCGGGTGGGTATGTTCAATACGGAGTTTGGGTTATTTAATAAGGTACTGGCGGCCCTGGGTATGCCAAAAGTAGAATTTCTGTCTCAGAATGTACCGGCATTTCTGTCCAGTATGGTTCTGAATCTGTGGATGGCACTGCCGTTTATGATCATGATGATTGACGGGGCGCTGCAGAGCATCGACCAAAGCTATTATGAGAGCGCAAAATTAGATGGTGCAGGACCGCTTAAGCGCAATATCTATATCACGATACCGGCATTGAAACCAATTATGGCACCAGCCGTAATTATGACCACTTTTACCACATTTAAACAGTTCGATATCATCTATCTGCTGACTAAGCAAAAAGGATCCTTATCAGGTGCGACGCTGGATACCATTATAACCTACGCTCATGAAAATGCTTTTGTTTCCAATAATTATGGTCTTTCTTCTGCCGTATCCATTATTATATTCGGGTTCATCATTCTGTTTTCATTTTTTACAAATCGCGGATTGAAGGAGGAAGTGTAATGGGCAGACGAAAAATAAAGAATATACTTGGATTATCCATCCTGAATCTGGTGTTTATCCTTTTGTGTTTAACCGGACTTGTTCCAATTCTATATGCCCTTTCTCTTTCCTTTAGCAATGGGGCTTCGGCACTTTCTTCGGGACAGTTTTTTATTCCAAAAGAGTTTACCTGGGAAAACTACCGTTCCATACTGGTAAATGAGCCGTTTTTACTGTGGCTGAAAAATTCAGTTGTACTGAGCGCAGGGACGATGATTTTTGCAATGGGAACTGCCGTAACCGCATCGTATTCCTTTTCCCGGTTCCGCTATAAAGGAAGAAAACAGATACTGCGGCTGCTTTTACTGCTGAATGCATTTCCGCAGATCCTTTCTATGTTTGCCATTTTCCGGCTGTTTAAGACATTTCATCTTCTGAATTCCAGTATTGGGCTTGTCATTATCTATGCAGGTTCCATGTGTATTTTCGCTATCTGGAATATGAAGGGTTATTTTGATACGATACCGGTGGAAATTGAAGAAGCATCTAAGATTGATGGCGCCAGTAATTTCCAGCTGCTGTACCGGATTGTGCTGCCATTGGCAAGGCCGGCAATCATCGTGACTGCCGTTATGGTTCTGATTTTTGTGTGGAATGAGTATTTGTTTGCTACCACATTTATGATGAATGCAGATCACTATACCCTGGCAGGCGGATTGTACCAGCTGCAGTCAAGTGATTACAGCAGAAGCTGGCCGTTGTTTTCGGCAGCGGCGATTCTGGTATCTGTTCCGATTTTAGTCGTATTCTTCTGCATACAAAAATATATGATATCCGGACTGACAGCCGGAGGAGTGAAAGGTTAGGTGTCTCAAATGGAGAAAAGCGCAATTTTACATATTCCCCAGTCTGAATATGCATTTGTGAGAGGAGGGAATGTCCTGACAATCAGACTGAGGGCAAAGGCAATGGATTTAACGGGGTGTTCCCTATATTATGCTGATCGGGCAGATATGCATTCTCCGGTGGAGTTTACGTATCTGCCTATGAGAATCGTTCTCAGGGATGATCTTCATGATTATTATGAAGTTACATTTAAAAGCCCCTATGAACGGGTCTGCTATTACTTTAAATTGGAAAAGCAAAAGGAATGGATCTATTATTATGGGGACCGTTTTACCAGGGAATTGGCAGACCTGGAAATCCGGGGGCAGATTGTGGAGGGGCGAAGTGAGTATTTTCAATATCCCTATATGCTGCGTCAGGAGGAATGGCAGACACCGGAATGGTTTAAAAACGCTGTGGTTTATAATATTTTTCCGGACAGCTTTGCAAGTGGGAAAGAAAATCTTAAAACCCAAAGCCGTGACGTTCAAACCGAGAGTGGTAACAGAAGTAAAAGCAGGCTGGGTGGAACCATAGAAGGTATAATGTTGAATCTGGACTATATACAGGAGATGGGATTTAACTGTATCTATCTGAATCCTGTTTTTTCAGCAGGAGAGTACCATAAATATGATATCTGGGATTATTACCATGTAGATCCCTGCCTGGGTACGGATGAAGATTTCGAATGTCTTGCGAAGGAAGTGCACAGACGTGGCATGCATCTGATCATAGATGGCGTATTCAATCACTGCAGCTGGTATTTTTTTGCCTTTGAGGATGTGGTGAAGAATGGGGAGCAATCCGTATATAAGGATTGGTTTTATGAGTTGGCGTATCCGGTTGTCCGTCCGGATGACCAGGAAATGCCTTCCTATGCCTGCTTTGCTTATGAGAAAAAAATGCCGAAGCTCAATACGGCAAATAAAGAAGTACAACAGTATTTTGCTGATGTGTGCCGCCATTGGATAGAAAAATACCATATTGACGGGTGGAGGCTGGATGTTGCAAATGAAGTAACAAAAGAATTCTGGCGGTACTTTGGGCAGACGGCAAGAGCAATAAATCCAGACATTGTCCTGATTGGCGAAGTATGGGAAAATGCCAGGGTCTGGCTATCGGGAGACATGTTTGATTCTGTTATGAATTATGAATTCAGAGGGCTTTGCCGTGACTTTTTTGCATTGCGTAAGATGGATGCAGTCACATTTGCTTCTTCCATGGAAAAAATGTATTTCCGGTATCCGGACACTGTAGCTGGCTGCCAGCTGAACCTGCTGGACAGCCATGACGTGCCGCGTTTCCTTTCCCTGTGCGGGGGGGATCGTAAGAAATGGAAGCTGGCATTTCTGGTCCTGGCATTTTATCCCGGAATACCAAGTTTATTTTACGGGGATGAAAGAGATATTGAGGGAATACAGGAATATGCATACCGGAGCCCCATGAGGTGGGAGGAAGAGAATGAGACGGGTGACTTTGTAAAAAAGGTCATGCAGATCAGGAAGAAGTTTGTTAACAGCAGTATGAATGGAAGCTTATATGTTTTTAAGGATCAGGAGAATCTGCTGATCTTAGAGCGGAGAAATAAATATGAAACTGTGGAAATACGGATGAATACCGGGAGACAGTTGTGTTCTGTGGAAGAAAGGAAAGAGCAGGAAGTGCAGGGAGAAACGGTAGAGCAGAGAGTTCGGATAGTTCAGGAAGAAACGGGAAAGCAGCCAGTTCGGGAAGTTCAGGAAGAAGCGAAAGAGCGGAGAGGTCAGGATGTTCAGACGGTGCTGTACAGTGAGGGAGTTACACAGAGTGGTATAGAAGCCTATGGATTTACAATCAGCCACAGGAGGAGAATTTTCAGGTAATCAGGTTATCAAATACGGCAGCGTGTAATTCACGCTGCCGTTTGAAGTTCAAATTCCAGCTAGATACAACGGGCATTAATTATGCCGGGATTACCAGGCGATTTCTATACTGCCTTCATTTGCGGGGACTGTATAAGTGTGATTATTCCCGTTCTGCCAGGTTACTTTGCCGTTGCTGTCCTTACGGATAGCCTTGAACTCAATGTTCTGCCCCACTGGGAGGTAGGCTGTTAAAATCCAGTCAGGATAGTTGGGGCAGGTGGCAGGCCCGGCTGCCAGATCCGTATTCCAATTGCCCAGTTCCGGTGTATTTCCGGCAATATAGATATTTTCACCCCAGGCGGTAGAGGCATTGCGTATGGTAAACGTAACCTTTGATAATTCAGAAGGTGCCGGATCAGGTGCGTATATCTTAGACTGGTTTCCGTTTAACGTAATCGTGATTTTTCCGTCGCTGCTGACTGCTATGCGGTCATTTTCATCCATCGTATTTACAAGTACGGTACCCGGTGACAGGGTGCTTTCACTGCGGACAGACATGGTGACTGTCTCTGCACCCTCAGCGTTTCGAAAAGCACAGATCACTTCCTGACCTTCATTTTCGCCGCTGTCTATTCTTCTGGAGAATGCATAGAAATGAGTGGATGTCCACATTTCACGCTGGGTTCCGTCCTGAAGAGCGGGATATTGGCTGCGCAGGCTGTTTAAGCGGGAAATGAGCTGATAAGTATCCGTGTCTGTGTTGAAATAATCATTTATCACATTACCCGCAGCGTCTTTTGTAACCATTGACCATCTGTTCCAGGTATCTGCAATGCCGTCAATCAGCTTGCCGTTTGCATTTCCGCGGTTTTGTTCCGTCCCCTGGAAGACCACCGGTATGCCCCTGGCGGTAAACAGGAAGGTCAGGGCATTTTGCAGTTTGTTTACATCTCCCCCAGCTTCAGTTAAGAAACGGTTTCTGTCATGGTTATCAATAAAAGTTACCATGTCATTTGCATGGGAACCGTATAAATAATCCTGATCAAAGATGGACTGCAGTGAAATTTCAGAGGTATTGTTGAAGTTCTGACCCTTTGCAAAGTCATTGACAATAGCCTGGAACAGCGGAAAATCCAACATTCCGGTCTCCCCGTTATCACCAACCCAGTCCTTGATGAAATTTACATCCATATCAAAGTTTTCTCCGAAAGTAGCTACATTTAATAAGTTCTGAAGCTCGTTAATATCAGTAGGATACATGCATTTTGCGGCATCCACACGTGCGGCATCTGCGCCGGTTTCATCAAACCAGTTTTTGATAGAACCAAACATGGCGGCTTTTGCATCGGGATTGTGATAGTCGATGTCATCCAACCCGCCCAGATCATGATCCTCCAGCATCTGGGTACTTTCCGGGGTATGGGGCAGTTCCTTGGAAAAGTCAATATCTCCCAGATTGTGGTACCAGCTTATGTTGTTAAAGGGAGCTGCGGGTTTTAGCTGGGTACCTTCTTTCAGACCTGTGTCAGTAAGGTAGTGGGCACCGCTTCCGGTTCCCTGGAGATAATCCCCTACATGGTTTGGAACGATATCGAATATAACTTTAATATCATTCTGATGACAGAGGTCTACCAGTTCTTTCAGCTTAGCCTTACTTGCCTCCGGGTCTTCCGTACCGAAATACCGGCTTGCCCTGTTGGGATCATATACATTGTAGCCGTGATAAGCGGTCGGCCACTGTTTGCCGGAAGCATCCGGTACTCCCCAGAGCTGTGGGTCCGAAACGGGAGAGATCCAGATGGCAGTGTAGCCCATGCCTTTTATGTAGGGGATTTTGTCTATAATACCCTGCCAGTCACCACCATGCATATACCGGAAATCATCCTGGCTGTTTTCGGTATAGCGAAAAGCCTCTCCGGCTGCATTATTACCGGAATCCCCGTCATAGAACCGGTCTACCATAATCTGATAGATGGATTCGCCCCTGAGGGATGTGGCTGCAAAGGCATTTGCGGGCAGTAATGTGACTGAGAGTAAAAGGATGCTCAAAAAACAAAACAGGTAACGACGCAGCTTTTTCATTTTACTTAATTTCATACTCTTCCTCCTTTTTTGGGAAAACGATTTACTGGATTTGTTACAGTGGATAAAACAAATTGCTTAATAAAATCTTGCATATCATGATATATATGTGAAATTATACTATAAAATTTACAATGATCAATACAAATTAAGGCAAAATGATTGAATAAATTAGGAAAGCGCTTTATCATATAGATAATTATATAAAAGAAGCACAGGAGGTGCATATATGAAAATAACGATAAAAGATGTGGCAAGAGAGGCGGGAGTATCCATTTCAACAGTTTCTAAAGTAATCAATGATGCTCCCACGATTTCGGATGCCACGAAAGTCCGCGTGAAAGAGATCATGGAAGAACTGCATTACCAGCCGAATTCCCAGGCAAGTAATTTTGCCAGGCAAAAAACGAACAATATTATATTTTTGACAAAGCTGGAGCCGCGCATTGCTTTTTCCAATCCCCATATGTTCGAAATCATGTGCGGGGTACAGGCCATACTTGGAGCGAAGTCCTATAATATGAGTTTTACAGGAGCGAGGAGCAAAGAAGAGGCACTTTCTATTGCCAAAGATGCCATTGCCAGAAAACGTGCTGACGGAATTGTAGTCCATGGGTCCGCCACATCGAAGGAACTGGCTGAATTGCTCGTAAATGAAGCGTTTCCCCATATACTGATCGGAAAACCCAGATTTCGAAGCCCTGTGTGCTGGATTGACATCAATAACTGTATCTCAGGGGAAATGGCGGCAACGCACCTGGCGGAGTATGGATATACTAGGATTGCCTTTGTGGGGGGAAGAAAGGAAGACGAGATCTCCACAGACAGGCTGCTGGGATTCACTTCAGCCATGAGGGAAAATGGCCTTAGCGTGCCGCAGCATTATATCAAGCATGGAACCTATACCAAGGAAAGCGGCTATCGCCTTACGCTGGAACTTCTGGATTCCCCCGAAATGCCGGAAGCAATTATCTGTGAAAATGATAAGATTGCTTACGGTGTTATGAGGGCGCTGGATGAGCAGAAGGTACAGGTGCCGGGGCAGATGTCTGTCATTTCCTTTGATGATTTTCCTTTATCCCATATGATCGAGCCGCCAATGACTGTTGTGGATATAGACGTATATGATATGGGGATTCAGGCTGGAAAGCTTCTGCTTCAGAAAATCAGGCATCCGCTGCTTCAGGTCCAGTATTATACCACTCTTCCCAAATTAGTTGTCAGGGAAACAACATGTAAGAAAAAGACATTCTAAAAATTTGATAAAAATTTATCAATACCCTCTTCACAAATGGAAATATTCATGTTATAGTATCAATAACAGTTATTGATATCAAATGAATTTATAAGCATACATTAAAGGAGGATATTTTCATGTCAAATTGTAGTTCCTGTTTCAGCTGCAACACCTGCAAAAGTGCAGATAAACCTTTGGAGGCTTTTATTAAGACTTTACCAATGGAGACATCTCATCACAGAGTGGAATCCCAGTCTACAAAATGCGGTTTTGGTCTGCAGGGCGTCTGTTGCCGTCTCTGTGCCAATGGACCCTGCAGAATTACCCCGAAATCCCCCAGAGGAATCTGCGGTGCAGATGCGGATACCATTGTCACAAGGAATTTCTTAAGGGCGGTGGCAGCCGGAAGCGGATGCTATATCCACGTTGTAGAAAATACAGCTTTGAATCTTAAGAATACAGCTCTTGCAAAAGGTAAGATCCGTTCGGAAGCGTCCCTTCGGAATTTGGCTGAAGTACTTGACATTGAAGGAGAAGATGTCTATGATCTGGCGGTAAAAGTTGCGGATGCAGTACTTGCCGATCTCTACAAACCGGAATATGTACAGATGGAATTAATTGAGAAACTGGCATACAGCAAACGCCTGGATGCATGGAAAGCTCTTGGTATTATGCCGGGCGGATCAAAGTCAGAAGTATTCTCCGGTGTTGTAAAATGTTCCACGAACCTGAATTCAGATCCTATGGATATGCTGGTTCACTGCCTGAAGCTGGGAGTTTCCACCGGTGTATACGGCCTTATGCTTACAAATCTGTTAAATGATATCCTCTTAGGAGAGCCGGAGATCCGTTTTGCACCGGTTGGACTTAACGTGATTGACACGGATTATATCAATATTATGATTACCGGACACCAGCACTCCATGTTTACCTATATCCAGGACCGTCTGATTGAGAAAGACGTAGTGGCGAAAGCCAAAGCAGTGGGGGCAAAAGGATTTAAACTGGTTGGATGTACCTGTGTAGGACAGGATCTTCAGCTGCGTGGTGCCCATTATACAGAGATTTTTGACGGTCATGCAGGAAACAATTATACAAGTGAGGCGATTCTGGCTACCGGAGGAATTGATGCTGTACTTTCAGAATTTAACTGTACGCTTCCGGGTATTGAACCTATTTGTGAAGAACTTCAGATTAAGCAGATCTGTATTGATGACGTGGCTAAGAAGAGAAATGCAGAATTAATTCCATTTAAATTTGAAAGCAGGGTCGAAGACGGGGACCGTATCATCGATGAAATTATCGCCGGATACGTTGAACGCCGCGGCAGTGTGGAAATGAATCTTCTTCCGGAACACGGAAATAAAAATACATTAACCGGAGTCAGCGAAATTTCCCTGAAAAAATTCCTGGGTGATTCCTGGAAGCCATTAATCGACCTGATTGTATCCGGGAAGATCAAAGGTGTGGCTGGTGTTGTAGGATGTTCCAGTGTGGCATACGGACATGATACTTTAACGGTAGAGCTTACCAAAGAGCTGATTAAAAGGGATATTATTGTCCTCAGTGCAGGCTGTTCTTCAGGCGGTATCGAGAACTGCGGACTGATGACACCGGAAGCTGCAGAACTTGCAGGACCAAACTTAAAAGAGGTTTGTAAATCGCTTGGAATTCCTCCGGTATTGAATTTTGGACCATGTCTTGCTATCGGAAGGCTGGAAATGGTTGCAACGGAACTTGCAAAGGAAATCGGTATTGATATACCACAGCTTCCGTTAGTATTATCTGCAGCACAGTGGCTGGAAGAGCAGGCGCTTGCGGACGGATGCTTTGGACTTGCCCTGGGACTGCCCCTTCACCTTGGAGTACCTCCTTTCGTAACCGGAAGTTCTCTGGTAACAAAAGTCCTGACTGAAGATATGAAATCGCTGACAGGCGGTCAGGTTATTATTGACGGTGATGCAAAATCATCAGCTGATACTTTAGAGAAAATCATAGAAGAAAAGAGAAGTGCTCTTAATATCTAGAAAGGTGGCGCCTTATGAAACGTATATTTGTAGACGCATCGAAATGTGACGGATGCAAGAACTGCAGCATTGCCTGTATGAATGCCCACCGTAAGACAACTGGTACCATCTATGACCTGTGCCTGACGGATCCGGAAAATGAATCCAGAAATTATATCTATAATGATGGAAAGGGCGGCTATACTCCTGTATTCTGCCGTCACTGCGATGATCCGGACTGTGCAGGTGCCTGTATGAGCGGGGCATTGGTGAAAAACCTGAAAACCGGGCTGGTGGAATACGACAGGGATAAATGTGCAGCATGCTATATGTGTGTAATGAACTGTAAATTCGGAGTTCCCAAACCGGATTATTCTAAAACCTACATGATAAAATGTGATTTCTGCCAGGATAAAGACGGACCGTCCTGTGTGGACGCCTGTCCGAAGCAGGCAATCTTTGTAAAGGAGGTGTAACATATGGAGAGATTTGTAATCGTCGGAGCCGGCGCTGCAGGAATCAAGGCTGCAGAACGTATCCGAAAAATGGAGGATGATGCCGAAATTACGGTAATTTCAATTGATGACCAGGTTCATTCCCGCTGTATGCTGCACAAGGTACTTGGCAAAGAGCGGACAGAAAAAGGGATTAATTTTGTTCCAGGGAATTTCTTTGAAGTAAATAAAATTCGTTTTATTGATACGGAGGCAGTGACCCGGATTGATACGAAGGAGCAGGAGGTGTCCTTGTCCTGCGGCGCATTTGTACCTTATGACAAACTGCTTCTGGCAACCGGTTCATCTTATGTGGTACCGCCGATCCCCCATTTCCGCGAGGCAGCAAATGTCTTTGGCTTCCGGGATCTGAGTGATGCCAGGGCAATTCAGACTGCCCTGGATACTTACGGAAAAAATGTATTTATCGTAGGATCGGGACTTGTGGGACTGGATGCAGCGTCAGCCTTGACACATCTGGGAGCCAAGGTTACAATAGCAGAGATGGCGGACCGCGTAATGCCTCTTCAGACAGATGCCTATGCTGCAAGTGTGTATCAGGCGGCATTTGAAAAGGCAGGATGTAATTTTAAACTGGGAGTATCAGCCAATGATTCCGTGGTAGATGACAATGGAAATATCATAGCAGTCCAGTTGTCCAATGGGGAGCGCATACCCTGTGATTTTATAATTGCAGCAGCAGGAGTACGTCCCAAAGTAGATTACTTAAAGGACAGCGGTATTGAGACAGAACGGGGAATCGTCGTAAATGAATTTTTACAAACGAATATTCCAAACGTATATGCGGCGGGAGATGTGACAGGACTTTCCGGTGTATGGCCGGATGCCATGGAGCAGGGAAAGACCGCAGCCATGAATATGTGCGGAGCGCCGTTAGAATACGAGAAGCCATATCCATTTAAAAATACCAGTAATTTCTATGGAATAACAATGCTTGCAGTGGGAAAACTGGATGATAAAGAAGAAGGCGTTAAGATCTGTACCCAGAAGGGGAAGGACAGCTATAAAAAAGCATTTATTAAGGATGGTAAACTTCAGAGTATTCTGATCCAGGGAGACATTTCCAATACGGGTATTTATTTATATCTGATACGGAAACAGATTCCGCTGGGAGATTTGTCAGAAAAGGTATTTAATTTGTCTTTTGCAGATTTTTATGGGTATAATGAAAATACCGGCGCATACGAATTTGCTGGATAAATTTTAAAAATATGATATAATACAGTTTATAGTTTAAATAACTTATACTAATTAAAGGAGGTGAATAAACATGAAAAAATATATCTGTGAACCATGTGGATATGAATATGATCCAGAAGTAGGTGATCCGGATGGCGGAATTGCGCCAGGAACAGCATTTGAAGATATTCCGGAAGATTGGGTTTGCCCAATCTGCGGTATGGGTAAAGAAGTATTTGTAGAAGCTGAATAATTTCAATTACAAAAGGTTACTTAGATATGCAAATACCGGCATATGCTTTACGGCTGCCGGGTGAAGAAGAAGCTGCCACGCAGTACGGTGAAATAGAAAAATGATCCGTATATGCGGGCAGCTTTTTCTTAAGATATTCTAAATAAATGATACAAATACGATGCAATACTGAAGAGTTTATAAATTTTTCCAGTAAAAGTTGCTTTTTAGTGTAGAAAGTTTTATAATGAAATGGATTATAAGGTGAAATCTGGCAATACTTATAGTTGAGGAAAATTAAGGAGGAATAAATAATGAAGAGGATATCATTGTTTTTTGCAGCATTATTGGTTACGGTATCTCTAGCAGGATGCGGCGATAAAAATAAGGAAACAGAACCGCAGACACTGGCAATGACCGAAGCTCCGACTTCAGCACAGACGGAGACTCAGACACAGACTACAGAACCGCAGACAGAAAGCAGCACGGATAAGACAAAAGAATTAAACGGACTCGTTACAGGGGTGACAGCGGATTCCGTTGATATTCAGACAGCAAGGGGCAAGAAGCTTACATTTACAACAACAGGTGCACAAGTGCAAACAACTGCAGAGCTGAAGGCGGGTAGCCAGATTACCATCCTGTACAAAGGCAAAGTAGTGGACGCAGATACATCGGGAGCAAAGGTATCTGGAATTAAAGACATGGATGCAAGCGCTGAGAAGATTACAGAAGGTGAGCAGATTGTATCAGAAACAGCTGATCCGAATGCAACAGGCGGAACGCTAAACGGAACAATTTCAGACATCACCGGAGAAAGAGTCGTAATCCTTGGAAATGACGGAGATTCCTATTATTTTACACATGACAAATGTAAAATGGTACTGGGAAATGGTATTCAGGATACCAATTACGTAACAGTTAAATTTACAGGTGATGTATACGGACCGGATATTGTACCGGCAGTAGAGATTACCGACAATACTACAAATTCAGCACCACAGACGGAAAACAGCACCAAAGTCACAGGTACGATTACAGGTGTAACGATGAGTACCCTCTCAATTTCTACAGATGATGGACAAGAGTTAACCTTTACCATCACTGGAGTACCGGTAAATATTACGGGAGGACTTATGATTGGCGAAACTGTCGGCATCAACTACACAGGCGATGTAAGCAGTGCAAAGGTTACATCAATCACCGATACCACCGGGGGCAGCACCAGTACAGATATCGGAAATAACAATGCTGAAACAAATGCCAATGCTTCTTCAGAAACAAATGCATCTACTGAGTCCAATGCTTCTTCAGATGCAGGACAGGGTGATAATAATTCAGACGGAAGTGCTGCACAGTAGCAATAAGAATTTTCAGACAAGCTCCGGTAGATAGACAGCTGAACCGGACTGGTTGATGATTTAAAGGGGAATATGCATGGTACATAGAGCATATTCCCTTATTTTATTTTGGGAAAAGAAACATTGGTTCTTTCAATCAATAATGATAATATAATTCAGGAGGAAATATAAATGCAGGTATTATTTGTAGAATATCCAAAGTGCACGACTTGCCAGAAAGCAAAGAAGTGGCTGAAAGAACATCAGGTGGAATTTGAAGACCGCCATATAAAAGAAGAAAATCCAAGTGCGGCTGAACTTAAGGAATGGCATGGCAGAAGCGGGCTTCCTTTAAAACGATTTTTTAATACCAGCGGAATGGTATATAAGGATTTGAATCTGAAAGAAAGGATTCCGCAAATGAGTGAAGACGAACAATATGAGATCCTGGCAACGGATGGTATGCTGGTGAAGAGACCTCTGGTAATCGGGGAGGATTTTGTGCTGGTTGGATTTAAAGAAAAAGAATGGGAGGAAGCACTGGTTCAATAGGATAACGGTATTTGCCGGGCCAGTTACAGGAGATGAAGAAAGAGCGCAATAACGATGTGGTTAAGGCTGCTATTTTTGATATGGACGGACTGATGTTTGATACGGAAAGGCTGGCAGCAGACGGTTGGAAATATGCAGGAGAGGTCCTGGGATTTGAAATTGATGACGGGAAGCTGTCACAGACCCGGGGAAGAAATGTGGCTGATGCCAGAAGCCTTTTTTTAAAATGGTATGGAGATCAGGTAGATTACGATGAGGCACGCAGTCTGCGGTGTGAATATTTGAACAGCAGGCTTAGGCAGTACGGAATGCCCATAAAAGAAGGATTAACTGAGCTTTTAGCATATCTAAAGGAAAAGGGATATAAAAGAGCTTTGGCGACATCCACCCACCGGGAAACGGTGGAGTGGTATTTTGAACTGGCGGGGCTTCCTTTGGATTTTGAGGCAGTCGTGTGCGGTGATGAAGTTGAGAATAGCAAACCGGCACCGGATGTTTTTCTAAAGGCAGCTAAAAAGCTGGATACAGATCCGGGGATGTGCCTGGTTCTGGAAGACAGTCCAAATGGAATCCGGGCAGGAGCCAGTGCCGGGTGCAAGGTTGTAATGGTACCGGATCTGGATATGCCAACAGAAGAAACCCAAAAACTATGTATGAAAATATGTGAAAATCTCAGAGAGGTCAAAGAGATTTTGGAAGCATTTTAATAAGTAAAAACAAAATAAGGCAGTACGGTCACATGTGGAAAATAAAAGTTTAAATTTGATGGAAATATGTGACTAAAACTATTGACAAAACTCCTAACTTAAGGCATCATAGAAGTATAAATTAAGGGGAAGTCTGTCGAAAAAACAATTGTTTGCAGATGACGAGCAGTTGTTTTTTTAAACTCAAATTATGGTAAATTATGGGTACAAACAGACTTTTTCTAAAACATAATATGAGGAAGGAGAATATGATGAAGAGAGTATTGGCAGGTTTTTTAGCCATGATGCTACTGTTTACAAGTGTTGATGTAACCGCATTTGCAGCAGGGAATGAAAAGGATGCGTCAACCGGCACAAAAGGCAATGGAGATATCAGCGTAGTCCTGAATCTCAGTTATCCGGAAGCTCTGGATACCGTTAATCAAAAAGATATGAAAGCACAATTGCTGAACGGGTCCGGAAGTGTACTGGCTGAGATCGAATTAGGCGAAAAAACAGAGGATGAGAAAGGTTTTCCTATAATGGAAAATCAGTCAGGAACCGTAAAAATGGAGGCGCTGAACAGCTACGGGGTTCCGATTACTACAGAGTCTGAGGTAAATTATTACAATGTCAGCTTCACTAATTTACCAAATAACAGTGATTATCAGATAGCATTAAAGGGAAAGGGGTACAAACCCTATCTTTCTGACAAAATTACATTAAAAGATTTCTCTAAAAAAATTGTTCTTGATACAAAGAGCCAGGCATTTACCATAGGTGATGTTAATGGCGATGGTGCTGTTGATGACAGGGATCTGGCAGTGGTAGAGACTGCATTAGGCATGAATAATATTGCAGCAGGCGGAAAAGAAGCTTCCGCAGATTTAAACTGTGACGGTGTTGTTGATATCAAGGATATTGCACTGGTGAATAGAAACCGCAGTGCAGTGGGGCAGGCAGTATTATATGATACGGAAGTGATTGCGGCAGCAGTAGCAACACTGAAGGATCTGCCAGAGGACGTTACTGTGGCTGCAGGTACAGCAGAAGATATTCTGAAACCCAATTCAGCACCGGTAACCTTTGAGACAAGTGAAGGGAAAAATCTGAGCATCCCGGTATCATTTGAGCAGCCGGTACAGATGGAACAGATCGAAATCGCATCCCCGTCAGCTTCCGGTGCAATCGAAGCAGGTGTGGCTACGGTAGATTATGAAGAAAATGGTAAGATTTATACGGAGAAATATGAATTTTCCAATGAAGTCCCCCAGGGAGTCCATGCCATTGAAACAAGAGAAGGCAGAAGTACGGTTGTTATCAATCTAGGAGCGCGTGTAGCGGTAAAGAAGGTAACGATAACGGTAACCAAAGTGGCAAATGAAGAGGGCAAGCCTACTTATGCTGTAGTGGAAGAAATCAAATTCTTGAAGGATATTGTACCGGTTAATCCTACCAACGACAGCGCTATTCCAAAGAATGTCCAGGCGGCAGAAGATGACAAGACAGTCACATTGACATGGAAAGCAGTGGATAATGTAACTGGTTATATGGTGAAATACGGTCTGGAATCCGGAAAATATACGGATCAGATATCAGTGGAAGGAACGACTGCGGAAATTAAAGGATTAGATAATCTAATAACATACTATTTTGCAGTTTATGCAGTGAACGGAGATTGGAAAGGACAGGCATCACAGGAAATAGTGGCTGTTCCACGGCCGAAGTCCCCTCCGTCCCCTCCGGATCATTTAAAGGTTGCGTCCGGGGATAATTCACTGAAGTTAAACTGGGGAAAGACGAAGAATGCGGAAACTTACAGTGTTTATTACAAAGTAAACAATGGAAAACCGGGCGGTTATACAAAGGCTGCAGGCGGGTTAAAGGATCTCAGTTATGTTATAACAGATCTTATTAATGATATTGAATACAGTGTATATGTAACAGCCAGCAATGCAAAGGGTGAAAGCGGTCCGTCACTGATTTCAACTGCTATACCAAAAAGAGAAATATTAGAATTGCCGGTGATTCCTACATTAAACAGAATCCCAAATTCTGATGTGGTAAAAATACAGATGACGAATACCAATAACGTGAATCCAAGCTATGGCGGCACCTTTAAAGTACAGGATGTTCTGGATGGAGATTACTATACACACTGGACAGCCAGGGCATGGTGGGAAAACAAAGAATTTATATTTGATTTTAAAGATCCCAAGACAATGGATTATGTAGTTTATGTTCCAAGGCTTGATGGAAATTACAGAAAGAATTTGTACCGTTATTATATCAGAGTATGGGATAGCGAGGGGAAGGTATCCACTATTGCAAACTGGCTGCCTTACAAAGGAGATCCTGTTAATAAAGGATTTGCAATCCTTACGTTCCCAAAAACAGAAGATATTAAGAGAATCGGTATTGAAATGAAGCAGTGGGATGGTGCTGGTAATATCTCCTTATCCGAAATGGCATTCTATGATTATTCCGGTATAAACGAAAAGGTAGAGGCGCTGTTTGCAAATAAGAGTTTAACGAAGTTAGCAGATGGAGTTACGGAACAACAGATTGATGAACTGGAAGTACTTTTAAGAGATACCTCAGGCTATTACGTTGACCAGAGTGTTTTGTTAGATGAGATATCAATAGCCAGAGGTTTACTGGAAAATGATCCTTCTAAATTAGGCAAAATCATTGATCAGGTAGAGTCCAGAAATACGGCCGGCAATCTGAAAAGGATCAATACATACCAGCCGCTTGGAGTTGTTGCCAATTCAGGAAAACAAATCGTAATCTACGCGGACATTCCGGATGGAGAGCATGTAACGGTAGTTCCAACCCAGTATTTTGCGGAAGCTTCTTCCTGGGCAGGCAGCGGAATTGAATTGACTGGCGGAAGAAATGTGATTCAGATACCGCAGCTCATGACGATTAATGCGGAAAAGGGCGGATCGCTGTATCTGCAGTATTCCGGACAAAAGGCATCAGAGATCAAATTGCAGATTCGCGGAGAATATTCACAGATTCCGGTTCTGGAACTGGCTGACTGGGATAACATGGATGAGGCGCAAAGGCGTGAAGTAATTACGAAATATGTTACTGAGATGAGCACCTATACCAGTAAAATTCCAGCGAAAAACGAACAGACAAACATCAGGAACAGCACAGAGATTTCTCTTCCGAATGTTTTACTGTCACTTCCGGCAGTACCTGTTCAAAAAGCAATTGTAAGCGGCGCAGAAACGTTGGAGAAAAAAGTAGATAAGTTATACAATAATGTACTTGCCTGGGATGAACTCCTGGAGGTATTATATACAACTCATGGTGTAGATGACAAGAAAGCTGAACGATCCAGAGTCAATATCCGCTATATGCGTATGTTTGCAGGGGCATTTATGTATGCCAGCGGGGCGCATATCGGAGTCGGATATGGTTCAACAGGTGCATTGGTACAGGGAAGGCCAACCAGTGTCACAGGCGAAGGCAAAGGAAACGGACTTTACGGCTGGGGCATCGCACATGAAATCGGGCATCAGATGGATACGTTAGGAAAAGCAGAGACTACAAATAATATTTATTCCCTGTTTGGACAGACTCATGACGGCGGACAGAATGCACTTCCATCCAGGCTGGAGACAAGCAATAAGTACGAACAGATATTTGAAAAAACTTCAATAGGAGCAGTCGGTCTGCCAAATGATGTCTTTGTGGGCCTGGGCCTGTACTGGCAGCTGCATCTGGCATATGACCTGGGAGCAGATGATAATTTCTATAATCTGGTGAACAAGGCTTATCGTGAAGATAAAGGCAAAGGATTTTCTGGAGATCAGAAATTTGCAGTGGTAGCAAGTTATATTGCGCAGAAAGATTTAACGGAGTTCTTTGAACGTTGGGGAATAGTTCTGAGTGATGAAGCTAAAGCAGAAATGAGCAAATATGAGAAGGAAAGCCGTAAGATTTATTATCTCAATGACCAGTCCAGAAGAGAAGCAATGGCAGGAAGTACACCGGTTAGCGGAAGTATTGAAGTAAATGCTTCTATTGATCAGAAAACAGCTGTGATTACCATATCCGGACTCCCAGAGGACGATCCTATGGTACAGGGCTATGAGATCAGCAGGAATGGAAAGGGTATTGGATTTACAAAAGAAACAACCTTTACAGATATCATTGGTTCCATGAATAACCGGGAAATCACCTATTCTGTAAAAGCGATTGATGTACTTGGTAATGTAATTGCAGAAGCTAAATCACAATCTATTAAGATACAACATGATAATCTGGTTCCGCGGGATTCATGGAGTTATGAGATAGATGAAGACGGTTCTATAATAGTTACGATGAAAGATGAAAATGTCTCCATTGCAGGTATTAAGATAAAAGGGCAGTCCATACAGAAAAATGCAACAGCGGAAGAAGTTACAGAAGAAGTTACAGAAAAAGTGACAGAAATCGTTACAGAAGCCATGACTGAAGCAAAAGCCAAGATGGTAAAGAACAATTCTTTACCGGAATTGAAATCTGCACTTTCAGATTCAGCAAAATCTACAGAGCCGCAGACACAGGCGGAAAGCAATCTGGAAGCAGCTAAGGAAGTTAATACAGAATCAGATACGGAAAGACTTACAGAATTTAATACGGAACCATATACACAGACAGATGCACAGGGAGAAACAGAAATAGAAACAGAGCCTGTAACAGAACAGGTTACGGAAGAAATAACGGAGCAGGCACCGAAGTATGAACGTGCCAAAGCAGCCGGTAAGCTTACGGTTTCTGTCAGCGAAGATGGTATCCAATATAAGGATGTGAAGGTATTTGATCAGGATATTGATAGTTCCAAGGATCAGACGTATCTCTTTGAAAGAGAAGATGGAAGAGTTGAAACCTATGATGAGAAATACATCAGGATTACCAATTTACCGGATAATCTGACAATGGATGATATTGATTTTATGGCTTACCCGGGTGATGATATTGAAATCAGTGAAACAGCAATCGGTTATCTGGAAAGCGATTACCAGTATGGTGATGCAGAAGAAGATATCATTAAGGCAGGAACTTTAATAGTGACAGGTACTTATCGTGGGGATCCGGTCTATAATACAATCTTACTCCAGGGCAGATTTAACAATGTGGATAACAGTAAAGATGACAGTAGTATTGACTTAGTAGAAAGACCGATGAACGGAGTATCGTTACTCTTCGCGGAGGAACCGAAAGAAGGAGATATGACGACGATTAATAATGGTTTCTGGATCTTCATACCTGATGTACAAAAAGAAGCGGCACTCACAGAGGGTGCATGTGGAAATAGTGTACTTCCGGCAGAAATCCAGGCTGTGATGTATCGTACAGACGATCCGAACAATGCGGACAGCAAACGTCTTGTAAGTAATACCTTATGGGTACAATCTCCTACGGAAGAAACAATGCCGAATATCAGGCTAGAGTCTGACTCGGCAGATGGAGGGATGAACAATTGAGGAAGATAGGAAAGGTTAAGGTTCTCGTGGGAGTACTGGTACTTATGCTGCTATACTCCATGACAGCCCTGGCAGCAACAGAAAAGCCAGGAATAAAATTGTCCGTTACAGATACTGCCGGTGAATGGGCAGTTGAGATTCAGAATATGGACAATTTGGCATATTCCGTACAGTTTGACATCGTTGTGAATGAAAAGGCAGAAGGAACTATGGAGTGGGACGATACGTCCCCCTCCACCTACCACAAGATGACACAAAAAGAAGACGGCAGTAAGACCATCTTCACATTCTATGTTGACAAACTGTCAGAAATTTCTACCACAGGCACGGCAAAATTAGGAGTACTCACGTTAAAGAATACGACAGCTAAAACAAAGTTTTCTACAAGCGGGGAGATGACAACACTGGATGCCAAGCTTAATGCAACAAAGGTAACAGATGCGGCGCTTGTATTAGAAGATCATGAGTGGGATAGTGATTTTACCGTGGATAAGGCAGCAACCTGTATAAAGGAAGGTGAACAATCAATTCATTGTACAACGTGTGATGCAAGAAAAGATATCACAGTGATTCCCAAATCAGGGCATAAATACGGACAATGGGAAGTGACTACGGCAGCAAGCTGTACAGAAGCGGGAAGCCGTAAAAAGGAATGCAGTGTATGCCATGATGTTGAGACGGAAGTGATTCCAGCATTAGGACATGACTGGGAAAAAGATTTCACGGTGGATAAAGCAGCAGGCTGTACAGAAAAAGGTGAAAAGTCGATTCATTGTACCAGGTGCGATGTAAGAGATAAAGTTACAGAGATTCCGGCATTGGAGCATAAATATGGTGACTGGAAAGTGACAGAAGCAACCTGTACAAAAGCGGGAAGCAAAACCAAGGAATGCAGTGTGTGTGGAGATGTAGTAACGGAAGCAATTCCAGCATTAGGACATGACTGGGAAAAAGATTTTACAGTTGACAAAGCAGCAAGCTGTACAGAAATAGGTGAAAAGTCGATTCATTGTACCAGGTGCGATGTAAGAGATAAAGTTACAGAGATTCCGGCATTGGAGCATAAATATGGTGACTGGAAAGTGACGAAAGAAGCAACTTGTACAGAAGCGGGAAGCCGCACCAAGGAATGCAGTGTATGCCACGATGTGGTGACGGAAGTCATTCCAGCATTAGAACATGACTGGAAATCCAATTACACAATTGATAAAGTTGCAACCTGCACGGAGGATGGAGTAAAATCTATTTATTGCAGAAAATGCAGCGAGCAAAAAGATATTGTGAAGATTCCGGCACTGGGACATAATTATGGTGAATGGAGTATTACAAAAGAAGCTACCTGTACAGAAAAAGGAATCCATACGAAAGTATGTATGCGATGCCCGGATCAGGTATCGGAAGAGATTCCGGCATTGGGACACAGCGCAGGAGATTGGGAAGTAGAGAAAGCGGCCACCATTTTCGCCAAAGGCGTAGAAGTTAAGAAATGTGAGCGCTGTGATATCGTTTTAGAAAAGAGAGATATTAAGAAGAAGAAAGCGAAAGTGAAGTTAAATGCGAAGTCCACAACGATGCAGGTTAAGAAGACTTCAACAGCTTTAAAGGTGAAGTCCGGCAGTACCGGAGATAAGGTAAGTAAATGGACATCCGCAAATAAAAAGATAGCTGTAGTTGATAAAAAGTCCGGCAAGATAACGGCTAAATCTGTAGGAACAACTTATATTACAGTTACGATGAAGAGCGGTGCCAGTGCCAAGTGTAAAGTTATCGTTCAGGAAGATGCTGTTGCTACAAATAAAGTTTCCTTTGGCTCTAAGAAGATAAACCTTAAAAAGGGCAAATCAGTGAAACTTCAGGTTCTTAGAACACCGATATCAGCAAATGACAAATTGGAGTTCACCTCTTCAAAAGAAAAAGTTGCTGAAGTCAATTCAAAAGGTAAGGTCACAGCAAAGAAAAAAGGATACACGACTATAACCGTCAAGACAGCAACAGGAAAGAAAGCAACTTGTGAGATATATGTTTCGTAATCAGTGAGAAAGAACGGATGACGAGATAGAATTTTTAGACACAGTTTAAATTAAGGCAGCTGAAAATAAATTTTAATATCTGATTTTATACCGGTATGGAATGTCCAGACTATAAAATCTGATAAGAAAGTTTATGGATCGGCTGCCTTGTTTATATTTGTGGAGAAGATAGTATCAGTATTACGAGAAGATGGTATCCGTTTTTCTAAAAGATGGTATTTCCTTTTTCATGAAAAATTATTCATACGTATGATGCAATGCTTCGATAGAAGAGGCATAGGCAGTTGGTGGAATACCAACTGCTTTTTTGAAACACTTGGAAAAGTAATGCAGGCTGTTATATCCTAAAATTTCGGAAATTTCTGTCATATTATATTTCCCAACCTGAATTAGATGCATGGCACGTTCAATTCTAAGGTTATTATAATATTCAATAACACCAGTCCCCAGATTATTGCGGAAAATTTGTTGAAGTAGCGCACTTGACACACAATTATCCTTACATACTTGTTGTAGGGTGAGGGTGGAGTCCCCCAAATGGTTCTCGAAATAATCCTGTATCTGCCTTATAATAGACCGCTCCTTATGTAATTTAATGGAACTGGATTGAGCAGAACCAAAATGAACAGAATCGGATTGAACAGAACTCAAATGAACCGAACAATAATGAACAGGATCAGTATGGATAAAGTCAGAATGTTCAGAACCGGAAGAAACGTATTCATTTTTGATAAGTTGCTCTGACGCCGGAATTTCCATATCCTTACGTATCAGATCAATGATAAGCAGCTCCAGGTAATTTTTTAAGGACTGTTCGCATCCAAAGGAGAGATATTCTCTCTTTTCCAGTTTCAAGATGGCAGGTTTTTCAAGTTCAGTTGCGAAAGTAAGGCGTGCTTCCCTTAGAAACTGACCGATAAAAAACTGCTGCCGTTGGCTGGTTTTGATGATTTTATGGGTGAGCCCCGATAACCGCAGAGAAGGGCTTCGAAATGAAATAACAGCGATATCAGATGGATGCTGGTAATTCCCCCAGACATTGTGAAATTCATTTGGACCAATCAGGATCAGGTCACCTTTTTCCAATGTATAAATATCATTTTCTATGCGTACGTTCAGAATACCAAAGTCGATATAAATAAATTCCCAGAAATCATGACTTTCGCCTCTGTAATTATAATCCGGACTAAATTTAAAGTAATGGACGGTCTGAAGCGATTCTAGGATGATAGCATTCTCTAAATATGTATCCTGATAATCTTTTTTCATTTGGTATCTCCCCATATATATGAATGTGATTAAGAGTTAAAAATACTGGTACTGTCAGTTTTATTTCATAAAAAATGCAAATATCAGATACGTATTATCAATCTAAATTCTATTTATATTTTAATTTGCAAATATTGTATGATAAATGACAAAGCCGGCATGTCCTCTTATTGATATAATTTTGATTATAACAAAATAAATCCTAAAGGGGTAAGAAATATGACAAATAGAGAAAACTTTTTTATGGCAATGTCACACCGGCAGCCGGAGCAGATTCCTTTTTTTATACGGTTGTGTGAGGAATTGGAAGTGGAATTTGAGAGACGGTATCATACAGCAGATTATCGGAAATATTATGGCAGCTGTATTATACCTGTAAAAATGAAGCCCACAGAGCATTTGCAGGATTTCTCTGCATATTTTGACGGACAATCCTATGATTATTATAATGAGTGGGGGGTAGGTTATAAGGCTGGGAGCACCGGTTACCATTTCCGGCAGTTTGTATCCCCAATGAAATTTTTTGAAACACCGGAAGAAGTATGGGATTTCCCACTACCGGATATTCTGGAAGATTACCGGTGGGAGGGATTAAAAGAGACTATCGCGGAGCTAAAAGCAGCAGATTGCATCACAATGAATACTTCCGGATGCAATATTGATATATTTGAAGCTGCCTGGTACCTAAGGGGGATGGAAAATATGCTGATGGATATGCTGGCGGATGAAGAAATGGCGGAAGCATGTCTGGAACGAATGTGCAGGATAAAATGTGAAATGGCTAAGAAATGCGCAGAGGCGGGATTTGATATTGTGGTATTCGGAGATGATGTGGCTACACAGAGAGGGATGATGATGGATAAAGAGCTGTGGAGAAAATGGCTGAAACCACGGCTGAAACGCGGAATTGACAGCGCAAAGTCTATAAATCCGGATGTCTTGTGCTATTACCATTCGGATGGGGATATTTCAGATATCATAGAAGACCTGATTGAAATTGGCGTGGACATTCTAAACCCGATACAGCCGGAATGTATGGATCCGGTTGCCGTAAAAGAGCGGTATGGCAGCAGGGTAAATTTATGGGGAACTATCGGAACCCAGACAACAATGCCCTTTGGCACACCAAAAGAGGTACGCAGGGAGGTCAGAAGAATGATCGAAAACGCGGGCAGGGACGGAGGTTTGGTGATAGCGCCTACCCATGTGCTGGAGCCGGAGGTACCTTTTGAAAATATTGAAGCATATGTGGAAGCTGTAAAAAGTAAATGGTAGAAAATGCTGGAAGTAATTGATTCGTAACAGTTTAAATAGTATGATATAGAAAACTAGAGCGTGTTTGAAAATTCATTCCTGCCATCTGCACGCCCCACTTTGCGGTATATTTGCCCCGAATTCAGGTTACGTAGCCCGCTACGCGCCCTTCATCCGGGACAAATCTCCCACAAACTGTGACGCACAGCTGCCAGAAAGCAATTTTAAAACACGCTCTAGTGCTATCAAAAGGTATTTACTGCGATAAATCCAGATCAATCAGGGGGAGTGTCCAATGAAAGTGCCGCATTTTTCATTAAAGATAAAGTCAACGATAAAGCAGAGATTCTTTTTTTTCAGTGCATTAAATATCATTGTAGTTATTCTTGCGATTGCGGTCATATCCAATGTCCTTTTTGAAAAAACTATAACTGAGAAGGCAAAGATGTTCCAGCAAAGGGAAGTCTCCCTGGTGTGCAATAATATGGAATTATTGGTCAACAGCATCAATGATTATATTCTTACTTTATCCGTAGACAGTACTCTTCAGGAAATTTTAAAGTACCATGACGAGGTTCCGATTTCGGAAGAAGAGAGATATAACATTAAAATGAAACTGATTCGGGCAGTTTATGCAAAATCGGCTTTGAATTCTTACATAGATTCCGTAGTAATTCTATCTAAAAGCGGAACATTTTATGATATGGGCATGTATTCCAAAGAAAATTTTAGCAGTACGTTTGAAAAGAATAATATCCAGATGTCTGATATTATCAATAAACCAACCTGGTATGGACCCCTTGTAATGAAAAATGAACTGGTGGGGGAAGAAAATGTATTTGTAATTACCAAGCAGGTTATGGATATCTGGTCTCCGAATGTACTGGGGTATGTATTTGCAATTGTGAAAGAAAGCAAGGTAAGTGGGTTTTACCGGGATATTATCGAGAAGAATGCGGAGCTTTATATTGTTAATGAAGATATGAATATTATTTCTTCTGCCGATAAATCGCTGTTGTATAAGGATATCCGGAATCTGGAGATCTATGCGAATAAAAAGGATGCATATATTATTACGACAGAACAGATTCCCATCAATAACTGGAAGGTCATGGACTTTGTTCCAAAGCGTTATCTGGTAAGTGAAATGGATAAAATCACCCTGTCAATGGTCAATATTGGTATCATTGCAATTATATTTTCCTTCGTGTTGTCTTATGCAATAGCCAGCAGGGTAACAAAGCCGATCCATAAACTGGCAGTTGCAATGAAGTCTTTTGACTGTATCAATGGAAACAGCCATACCACGGAGGTACGATCGCCACAGGAGCTGAATCTTCTGACCAGAAGATTTAACCAATTGGTGGACCGGGTACAGGAGCTGATGCATCAGATTGAGATCGAAAATGAACGGAAAAGGGATTATGAGTTCAGATTAATTCAGGCACAGATTAAACCCCATTTTTTGTATAATTCACTGGAGACCATTATCTCGCTCATTGGGATATCCATGAAAGATAATGCTATGCAGTACACCAGATCCCTGGGGAATTTTTACCGCATTTCATTGAGCAATGGTACGGATATAATTACGCTTAAGGAAGAACTGGATCTGATACAGAATTACTTATATATGCAGGGCATCCGCTATGTAGATAAATTAAATTATCAGATTGAGGGGGATGCCAGGCTGGCAACATACGTTATTCCAAAGTTAACGCTCCAGCCGTTGGTGGAAAATGCAATCTATCATGGAATAAAGCCTAAAAAGGTAAAATCAGATATCAAGATTAAATACTATAGTGATGCAGATGATATATTGATCTCGGTTTATGACAATGGGGTGGGCATCCGAAAGGAAAAGCTGGATTCCGTACTGAGGGATCAAAAGACAGATGAAAGAGGAGGATTTGGTTTGAATTCTATCGATAACCGGCTTAAGCTTGTATTCGGGTCTTCCTATGGGCTGGCTATCAGCAGCAGCTATGGGGTGTATACAGAAGTTATTGTGAGAATTCCAAAAAAGGACAGGCTGTAGTATAGGAAGGTTTGGGAAAAGCGATAAAGGACAGGGTGTAAAAACTATGACAAAGGTTGTAATTGTAGATGATGAATTTTACTTTAGACAGTATTTGAAATCATGTATCGACTGGGAGGGAATGGGTTGTCATATTGCAGGGGAAGCTTCTGATGGGGAAGAGGGCCTGCTTTTAGTGGAAAGAGAAGAGCCGGATATGGTAATTCTGGATATTAATATGCCGATTATTGACGGCATTGAATTCAGTAAGCTGATCTACGAAAGGAAGCTGGAAACCAGAATTATTATTTTAAGCGGTCACAGCGAATTCCAATATGCGCAAAAGGCAATGAAATACGGTGTGAAAAGTTATTTGTTAAAGCCGCTGAACGAAAGTGAGCTGTGCCATGCGATCCGGGAGATATCCAAAGAGGTGGAAGCCTTGCGCAGTTACCAGGTGAAACTGTCCAGTCTGGAAAAACAGGTAAAAAGAAATCAGCCTTTGCTGGAGGAAAAGATATTAAATGATTTAATACGGGGAGTCATATCTGCCGGGGGGACGCATGGGAAAATGTCACCGGGACTGGAAGGGATGAATCTGGATTATCATTTTTTTGTCGTGCTGGTCATGGAAATCGATGACTTTAAATCCCGTCAGTGGGATGTGGCGGATAAGGAATTGTGGAAGTATGCGGTGCGCAACATTGCCCAGGAGCTGATTCCCGCTGACATGCAGCCCTATTTTTGTGTGGATGAGCGGGATAGCATTGTCTGCCTGCTGTGCGGGGATGTATCCAGGGACAATAGCAAAGCTGAAATTAGGAAATATGTGCTTCAGATTGCAGAGTTTATCTCCAGGCATCTGCCATTTACCGTTACCATTGGAATTGGAAATTCAGCTGCTGATCCGGGAGGAATAACAACGTCCTATCAACAGGCATTATTTTCCCTGAAAAATAAGTATAACAGTGGTGGAAACAGTGTGGTTGACTATGAAAAGACGAAATCTTTTATCAGCCAGAATACCCTGATCCATTCAGGAATCAGGAATGAATTAATTATGGGGATGAGGCAGGGAGACCGGGAATCGGTCCAGTGTATTGTGAAGAAGATTTTCAGTGAAGCGCAGGAACTTCGCATCAGTTATGATATGCTGCAGTGCCATTGCATGGAATTTATTTTTACCTGTCTGGAATATCTGGAGGAGGTGTCGGTTGTGTTTACGGATATATTTACGCAAATGCAGTCGCCTATGGAAATACTGGATGAGATTCAAACGATTAGCCAGGCACAGAGCCGGATATTGGATTTATTTGACAAGGCATTGTGCTACATTGGAGAGCACAAAAATACCAGAGGGATGAAGCAGATTGAGGAAATTAAGGCATATATTACAGAGCATTTCTGTGAAGCGGAGTTTAAAATAAATGATATTGCAGGATATTTTTACGTTAATTACCATTATTTATGCCATAGTTTCAAAAAGCAGACAGGAATTACCCTGAATCAATATATCACATCGCTTCGAATCGAACGGGCAAAAACATTAATTGACCAGGGATGCCGGAATATGACACTATTGGCGGAACAGGTAGGCTATGGGGATCTGGGCTATTTTGGAAAATGCTTTAAGAAATATACCGGAGTATCACCGTCAAAGTACATGGATAAAATTGAATAGGAAATAGAGGAAAAGAGGCTTTCCAAAACCCGTAGAATTTCATTAGGATCTGTTGAATGAATTTCTGTATGGGTTAGTACAGCCTCTTTTTCTATAAATGAAAACAAACAATATTACCAATGAACAAACAATATTGTCTTACGGAGATCTGTTAAGTCAGATATACTGAACTTACAATTAATATCTGAAGGAGGAAAAGATATGAGAAAGAGATGGATGCAAGCGGCGGCGGCAGTAGTAATTACATCCTTAATGTGTATGGGATGTTCCACAGGAAAAGGAGAAACGGCAAAGAGTCCTGCAAAGAGCGAAACCACAGCAGAGGATACGGCTTCCGGTAAAGGAGAATCGAAAGAAGCTGCATCAAATGAAACAGACGGAGAAACAGATGCTAAAGATACTCAGGGTGCGGCAGAGACAGCGTCTGGAGAACCGGTAAAATTAAAAGCTTTTTTAATGTCAGAGGATGAAGCCAGGGTCAGATTATATAACGAATGTTATGCCCCAAATGTTAAAAATGACCTGCCTAATCTGGACGTTGAATTTGAACTTCCGGGAAAAGGATATCAGGAAAAACTTCGTATCTATAATGCGTCCGGAGAGCTGCCCGATGTATTTTTCGGATGGAATATAATTCTGGAAAGCGATAATGCGGTAAATCTGACGCCTTACATTGAAAAAGACGGATTTATTGACCGGTATAAAACTAAATCGGCATTAGTTCCTTACAGTGACGGCAATATCTACGCAATCAGTGCAGGTATGGATGCCTATTATACAGCAGCAATGATTTATAACAAAGAAATATTTGAAAAGGAAAATATTAAAGTACCGACTAATTTTGAGGAGTTATTGGATGCCTGTACCCAGTTTGCGGCAAAAGATTATGTTCCGATTTCCATGCTTGGCAGCTTTACTGCTTACGCTTTTCTCCCCCAGGAGCTGATTACGATGGATGATCCTGAAAATATGAAGAAGATTATAGCCGGGGATATGGGATTTGATTCGGAACCGTTTCGAAATGCAATGAACAAATATGAACAGATGATTAATGCAGGTGCATTTGCAAAAGATGCGGCCACCACTACTTATGATGAGCATGTGGCACTGTTTACTTCCGGTAAGTCTCCAATGATCTATGCGCCGTTGTGGGTATATGGATCAATTGACAAAATGGAAAATCTGGATTACTTTTCATTGCCGACTTTCAACAAAACACCGGGATTCCTCAATGGATGGGGACAGGCATATGGCGGTTATATGGTATCTAAGAACAGTGAAAACATCGAGGAATCTGTGAAACTGGCAGAATGGATGGTAGAGCAGGATGCAAAATTCTTCTCGGAAGAAATGGGCAATGCAGTGGGAATGGATGTTGGAACGGAACCTAAGCTTTCACCTATTACCAAGGACTATTATGACCTGTTTAACCAGGAAGGGATGGATGTAATTCCTAATTATGCGTCTAACTTTTTGAAGGATTCAGTCAAAGCAGAATTAGAAGTGAATATTGGAAAACTTCTCACCAAGCAGTTAACGGCAGATGAGTTTTGCACTACAATGGATAAATTGCAGAAAGATTCTGAGAAGTAATTGCATACAAAAAGGAGAATGCCATGGACAGATATTTAAGCAAAAAATGGATCATTCTGGTGTTCCTGGCACCAGCCACCATCATATTTAGTGTATTTATTTTATACCCCATGCTTCCGACTATTTATACAAGCTTTTTTGAATACGATGGTTTTAAGGTAGGGAAGTTTGTGGGAATCGGGAATTACAGCGCGGTTCTGACAGATCCTGTATTTTGGCATTCTGTTTCCAATACCCTGAAAATTGTATTGCTACAGACGCTGGTTGCCGGTCCTGTATCATTACTGCTGGCGCTGCTTATCAATCTCTGCTCTGTAAAAATGAGACGGTATGTTAAAATTACCTATTTTATGCCAACAGTGTTGAATATCACAGTTATCTGTCTGATGTGGAAAATGGTATTGCAGCCCAATTGGGGAATTATCGATACGGTATTGACAAATTTAGGGTTAAGCGATTTGATACATACCTGGCTGATAGATGAACAGACGGCGATCTGGTGTGTGGCTTTTGTATTCGTCTGGCAGTATATTGGTTATAATATGGTTCTTTTGTATTCCGGGATTCGTTCTATACCGGAGACCTATATGGAGGCGGCGAAGGTGGAGGGGGCAAATTTCTTCCAGCAGTGCAGATACATCACGATTCCCCTGCTTCAGGAAATTATTAAATTTGTATTGATTATATCTACAGCAGGAACGCTTGGTATGTTTGCGCATGTGCAGGTTATGACAAACGGAGGGCCGGGAGACCTTACCAGAACAATTGTCTATCAGCTCTATTACAAGGCGTATCAAAGCCAGCAGTTTGGAGAGGCAAATGCGATTGCAGTTATTTTTGCAGTGATCGGCATCGGCGTGTTTATGGTGATTAATCATTTTGTGGCAAGAGAGCGGATTGAACTGGTATAGTTCACCAGCAAAAGGAAGGAGCAAGTTTGAAACAAAAGCGTTTCAAACTACTTATTAATGCATACCGCAGACTTGTCAGCGGTATACAGGGGGATAAGTTTGAAAGTTCCTTTCAGACTACTTATTAATGGATATCGCAGGCGGGACCTGCGATATGCAGGAGGTATAATTATGAAGAAAAAAGGCAGAAAGATTATCCTTTGGCTAAGCATGGTGCTGATTAGTTTTCTGTTTCTGTATCCCTTATTGTGGATGGTACTGACTTCTCTGAAGACAAAGGAAGATGTAATGATGAATCCATTTGGATTGCCTGCAGAGTGGATGTTCAGCAATTATGCGGATGCATTTACCACATTTGATTTTCCAAGATTTTTCCTGAACAGCGTGGTATATACTGCGGGAACGATTTTACTTACGATATTTTGTGCGATCATGTTTGCCTATGCGGTTGCCAGAATGAGATTTAAGCTCAGCAGGTTTATGGTAAACCTGCTGCAGGTGGGGATGATTGTCCCGGTATTTGTAATCGTGCTCTCTTTATTCAGTCTGATGGGAGATCTGGGAGTACGAAATACTTACCAGGGTATGATTATGCTCTATACCGCCAGTGCACTGCCCATATCAGTAATTATATTTACCGGTTATTTCAGGTCCCTGCCATTTGAACTGGAGGAAGCAGCTTATATTGACGGCTGCGGTGTGTTCCGGACATTTTTCAGGATTATGGTGCCAATGGTGGCGCCGGCAGTAACTACCGTTGTGATTGTGGTATTCATGAATTATTCCTGGAATGAATTTTCACTGGCATATCTGCTGATCGATTCACAGAATATGAGATCCCTTCCCATTTCATTGAATTATTTTACCTCATTAAGAGGCACGGATTGGGGGCTGCTGGGTGCAACGATGGTAATGATCAGTGCGCCAGCCGTTCTGCTGAATATCGTATGTGGAGAAAAGATCGAAGATGCTCTGACGGCAACGTCGGCACTGAAGTAAAAGGAGAAGCTTATGACGAGAAAAGAACGATTGATGGCTGTTCTGCGGGGGGAGCCTGTGGACAGGCCGCCGGTATGCTTTTACGAGATAGGTGGGTATTCGGAGGATGAGAATGACCCGGATCTGTTTAATATATATAACCATCCATCCTGGAAGCCTCTGCTGAAAATGGCAAGGGAAAAAACAGACCGTATTATTATGTGCTACATACCATTTGTACATCCAGCCACACAGGTGGAAAAACAGACGGTAGTGACCTCCTATTTTGATGATCAGGGAAGAAAGCATGAGATTACGGAAATAAAGGCAGGAGAGCGTATACTGCGCCAGCATACCAGAAGAGATATGGATGTGAACACTGTGTGGATTCTGGAGCATTTTATTAAGGATGAAACGGACCTGGAAGCCTGGATTTCCCTGCCAGCGGAAGAAATTGGAGAACCGGATTACAGACAGCTGCTATCAGTGGAAAGAGAAATCGGAGACACTGGCATTGTAATGATAGAAACGGGGGATGCCCTGTGTGAGATAGCGTCCCTGATGGATATGGAAGAGTACATGATCATAGCGATGACCGAGCAGGAACTCTTTCATAAAGCGCTGCAAAAGGCGCAGGAAATATTACTGAAGAAAACGGCGCGGATCGCAGAAGACCTGCCGGGGCGCCTTTGGAGGATATATGGTCCGGAATATGCTGCACCGCCATATCTGCCTCCATATTTGTACAAAGAATACGTGACGGATTATGACAGGGAGCTGGTATTAGCAATACAGAGGCATGGAGGTTTTGCCAGAATCCACCAGCATGGAAGGCAGAAAGATATTCTTAAATATACTGCAGAGACCGGGTGCTCCGGGCTGGATCCCATCGAACCTGTTCCCCAGGGTGATGTGGAATTATCCGAGGTTCGCAAAAAATATGGCCGACAGATGGTGTTGTTTGGAGGACTTGAAATTAGTGATATCGAACAGATGGGGCAGGAAGCATTTAAAATTAAAGTGGAAGAGGCTGTGCGCCAGGGGATGTCAGGTGAAGGAAGAGGTTTTGTGCTGATGCCTTCTGCATGCCCGCTGGGAAGGGTTCTTTCCGAAAATGCCTATAAAAATTATGAAGTGATGATTGAAGTTGCAGAACGTTATTCAACAACAGGAGGACAGAACGGATGAAAAAGATAAGGGCGGCACTAATCGGTGCGGGACAGCGGGGAGCACAGGCTTATGCTTCCTATGCATGCAGGCATCCGGAAGAACTGGAGTTTATTGCAGTGGCGGAACCCGATGCCAGGCGGAGACAAGCCTTTCAAAAGGAGTTTCAGATTCCAAAAGAGAACTGTTATGAAGATTGGGAAACTTTTTTAGAGCAGGATAAAATGGCAGATGCTGTCCTGATCTGTACACAGGATCAGGACCACTTTTTACCAACATTAAAGGCAATGGAGAAAGGGTATCACATTCTATTGGAAAAGCCTGTTTCCAATCATCCGGATGAATGCAATACAATTGAAAAAGCGTTATCTGCATATCCGAATGTATTCTTAGTATGCCATGTACTTCGTTATACCCCATTTTTCAAGACCTTAAAAAGATTGTTAGATGAAAATAAAATTGGTGAACTGCAGAATATTCAGTTGATAGAAAATGTAGGATATTGGCATCAGGCACATAGTTTTGTCCGCGGAAACTGGAGAAACAGCAAGACCTCCAGCCCTATGATCCTGGCAAAATGCTGCCATGATATGGATATCCTTTTGTGGCTGGCAGATTCTGACTGCAGCAGAGTATCGTCCTTTGGTTCTTTGGGGCATTTCAAAAAGGAAAAGGCACCGGCGGGAGCTGCTAAACGATGTACGGATGGATGTCCGGCAGCAGATGAGTGTGCCTATTATGCCCCGGGAATATATATAGACTGGAAGGATAACTGGCAGGCAGATGTAATTAAAAAAGTAGTCAGCCAGGATACCAGTGAGGAAGCTATCCTGGAAGCGCTTCGGACTGGCCCATATGGCAGATGCGTCTATGAATGCGATAACGATGTGGTGGATCATCAGGTGGTCAATCTGGAATTTACCAATAAAGTTACAGCTTCCTTTACCATGAGTGCGTTTTCCTGGGATTGCAGCAGAGTAATTAAGCTCATGGGAAGCAAAGGGGAAATAAACGGCAGACTGGAAGAGGATGAGATTGAACTGATCGATTTTAAGAAGGGAAAGAAAGAGACCATTCTGATTGATGCCATAAAGGAAGGACATGGCGGCGGAGACTATGGAATAATGAAAGAATTCCTGAGGCTGATCAGAGAAAATGTAGATGGGGCAGGGGATAAGAGTGCGTTGTCTGCGCTTCAGGGCCACAGAATTGCTTTTGCAGCAGAAAAAGCAAGGGTAACGGGAACGGTTGTTGAGATGTAGGTTGGGGAAGAATGAAGCTGAGGGAAGTTGGGAACAGATAGAATATGTGTACTAGATGCATATGAAGAACAGGATTCGGAAAGGAAACACTATGACAGGCAGAGAGCGGGTAATAAACTGCATAAAACATTTGGATACAGATAGAATACCCCATTATATTGAGCTGGGATCGGAAGAACTGGAAAAGATGCGCCAATTTACCGGAATAAGCAATTATCAGGATACGCTGGATAATGATATTGATATAATGGGTATAGATGGCGGATATACAGAAGTCGAAAACATGCCGGGATATTATATGGACGATTTTGGTGTGTGCTGGAACCGAAACGGTGCGGATAAGGATATAGGAGTGATTGATTCCTGCATTTTTTGTGAACCGGAGGATTTAAAGTCTTATACTTTTCCGGAAATTAAGGAGGAACAGATACGTGAAAAGCTAAAGCAGCTTGCAGAAAATGGGAAAACGTCTTTTAAAACAGCTTCTATCAGTTTCTCCATGTTCGAGCGAGCGTGGACACTGTGTGGAATGGAAAATTTACTGGTTTTCATGATCGAAGAACCGGATTTTGTACATGAACTGCTGGGAAAGATCTGCGATTATAACTGTCGTTTAATACAGATTGCATTAGAGTATGATATTGACGGCATATGCCTAGGAGATGATTGGGGGCAGCAGAGAGGAATGATCATGGGACCCGAGAAATGGAGGGAATTCATTAAACCCCAAATGAAAAGGATGTATCACCAGATCAAAAGCGCTGGAAAATATGTTATCCAGCATTCTTGCGGGGACATTGAAGCTGTCTTTGAAGATCTTATAGAGATTGGTCTGGATGTCTATCAGACCTTTCAGCCTGAAATCTATGATATGGCAAAAATAAAGAAGAAAACAGGAGGCAGACTTACCTTTTGGGGTGGTATCAGTACCCAGACCTTATTGCCTTTTGCTGAACCGCAAGAGGTAAAGGACGTTATTATCAGAACGGCAGGCATTATGAAAGGAAACGGTGGATATATTCTGGCACCCACACACGCAGTTCCGGGGGATGTACCAGTTGAGAATATTCAGATTATGGCTGAGGTATTTAAAAATCAGGATAAATATTTAGTGTAGATTGGAGCGATTATCTGGTATTATAGCGAAGGTTTTGTAATGTTCTATTAAATGCATTATATTTGGGTTTTGCTGAGGAAAGACGCTTTGTAGATGGAGGTAGTGTACGGAAAGATGGGCGCGGGAAACTGATATGGACTCCGTCAGCTTGCCGCAGAACTGGTATTT
>OATB01000366.1_pt1 | contig 36400 bp, 35 predicted proteins | sample 1494941 | NCBI WGS metagenome assembly OATB01 (sample SAMEA2579931, study PRJEB22360) | human gut metagenome | reverse complement strand
CCCAATACACCGATAATTGATTTGAAAATAATCTATGTTTTTACCTATATCTATACGATGTTTTTACATTTTATTTTATAACTTCTTATTTTATAACATTGTTTTTATAATCGAAGATTTGTAGTTGACAACAAAGATATAATGTGCTAAATTCCGGTTAGTGGGTTACATCACTAACCCAATACCCTTGATGAAATGGAGGGATGCAATTGTTGAATAGTGAAAAGCCGATCTTTCAACAAATTATGGAAATGATTGAGGATGATATAATTTCGGGGACTTATCAAGTGAATGACATTATTATTTCTACCACTCAAATTTCAAAACTCTTATCTGTTAATCCAACTACTTCTGTAAAGGCAGTTAGTAACTTAGCAGAGGAAGGGGTTTTATACAAGAAAAGGGGAATAGGAATGTGCGTTGCACAAGGGGCAAGGGATAAAATTCTTGCCCGCAGGAAAAAAATGTTTTTTGAGGAAGCAGTTCCAGAATTGCTAATCGAAGCTAATAAGCTGGGGATATCTGAGACGGAGTTGATTCAAACAATTCGGAAGGAGAAAGAACAATATGATTAGCTTGAAAGATGTTACTAAGCAATTTGGTGGCACAAGAGCAATTGACCACGTAACGGCTGAATTTGAAGAAAATAAGATTTACTGTCTCCTGGGTCGTAATGGAGCAGGAAAAACGACATTTCTAAAGATGATTGCCGGGCATATCCAGGCTTCTTCCGGGGAGATTGCTATCTGTGGCAGCCAGATAAAAGCATCTGCAATGTCGGAAAATGTCACTTTTATTGAAAATAATATGTCACAGTTTAATACGAAAGCAGGAGTGTTATTAAAAATAGCACGCGACATCAACGATGATTTTGATTATGAATATGCAAAAGAACTGGCAAAAAGGTTTTGATTAGATTTACATAAGAAATATAACCAGCTCTCTTTTGGAATGCAGACCATGCTAACTACGCTGATGGGACTTGCAAGTAAGGCAAAAGTGGTAATTTTGGATGAACCGCTTTTGGGATTTGATGCTGTAATGCGAAGTGAATTTTACGAGATGCTGTATGACAGCTTTGAAAAACATCCAAAGCTTATCATTGTCTCTACCACCTGAAAAAACAGATGTAATTCCATGACTAATGCGCTATAATATTACAATAATGTTTAAATAGAATAGGAGCATTTTCGTGAATATACAGGACTATATCATTTACAATAAAACTATTCCCAGGAGGTCGCCAGTATATGTGGATTATCCTCAGGGGTTATCGGAGGAAATCTGCGGGTATCTGTCTTCCAGGGGAATTTTAAAACTTTACAGCCATCAGGCTGAAATGTTCCTGGAGGCTGAAAAGAAAAAGAATATAGTAATTACTACATCTACCGCCAGTGGGAAAACGTTGAGCTTCCTGCTTCCTGTGATACAGGAAATTCTTACTGATCCGCTGGCAAGAGCTGTTTTTATTTATCCTACGAAAGCGCTGGCAAGTGATCAGTACAGGGCACTCCTGCCTGTGTTGGAGTATTTTGGTGAAAATAAAATTTCGGCAGGGGTATATGATGGAGATACACCGGTTAATGAAAGAAGCAGAATTCGTAAAAGTGCCAATATTATTCTGACTAACCCCGAAATGATAAACAGTGCTTTTTTGCCAAACCACAGTAAATTTGGTTTTGATTTTATATTTTCGAATCTTAGATATGTGATAATAGACGAGCTCCATACTTACCGCGGTGCATTTGGATCCCATCTGGCGAATGTGTTTCGAAGGCTGGGAAGAATCTGCAGGTATTACCATTCAGCACCTCAGTTTCTCTGCAGTTCAGCCACGATTGCCAATCCTGTAGAACTGGCGGAAGGGATTTGCGGGCAGTCATTTGTGAGGATTGAACGGGACGGTTCAGGTGCATCGGAAAGAAATTATAAGCTGGTTCAGCCACCTAAAATTATGGGGAAGGATAAGCAATATTATGGTCAGGTGCAGTCTACGGCTGTGGCAGCAGAACTGCTCCCGGAACTAGTGGAGAGTGGCAGCAGCTTTATTGCATTTGCCAGATCCAGAAAAAATGTGGAGATTATCTTGAAGGAAGCCAGGGATAAGCTGGAAGCGGAAAGCTTCTTTGGAGTGTCACTGACGGACAGGATTTCCGGTTATCGCGGAGGGTATACGCCGCAGGAAAGAAAAGAGATTGAAAGTAAGATGATTTCCGGGGTTTTGTGCGGCTTGGTTTCTACCAATGCTCTGGAATTGGGAATTGATATCGGGAAAATTGAAACTACGGTACTATCCGGGTATCCGGGCACGAGGGCTTCATTCTGGCAGCAGACTGGCAGGGCAGGAAGAAGCAATAATAGGTGCACCAATTATCTGATTCTGGATAATCTGCCTTTTGACCAGTATATCGCAGTTAATCCGGAATGGCTCTTTGCATCCGGCAGTGAGAATGCAGTAATTGATAAAAATAATCTATTGATTGAGTTATCTCATATTCGTGCGGCGGCAGCTGAAATACCGTTGACGCTGGATGATATTTCACTGTTTCCGGACCTGGGGGAGACGATACCTGTATTAATCCGTGCCAGGGAGCTTACCGGGCAGAGCGGTAAATTTGCTTGGACAGGAAATGCCTTTCCCGCAGGAGATTTCAGTCTGAGAAATATTGACAAATCCAGATATAAACTGATGAATCAGGATAACCAGAAAGAAATTACGGAAATGGACGAGCTGCAGGCTTACCGTGAAATTCATAAGGGTGCGGTTTATATGCATGACGGCGTGCAATATCAGGTTCTGAAACTGGATCTGGAATGTAAAACGGCATATGCAGTACCTTTTCAGGGAAATTATTATACCATGCCTGGCAGTAATACCAATATCCGGATTATTCTGGGCAGCAAAGAACGGGAGTATAAACGTGTTACCATTGCATTTGGAGATGTAAATGTGGATGAGATGGTATATATGTTCAAAAAGCTCCAGTTTCACAATCACCAGAATCTGGGGTATGAGCAGCTGGAACAGCCTTTGTCTAAGGACTATGATACAGAAAGCTGCTGGATTAAGATTCCTGAAAATGTGGTAAAGGCGTACAGACGCCTACTTCAGGAAAGTCCCGGCGGCCAGTTAATTCGAAATAACCACTTTGAGGGACTGTGTTATGCAATTAAGAATGCAGCCTTGATGGCAACTATGACGGAACAGGAAGATATAGGTGTTGTCACTTCGGGAAATGCAATCGGAATGGGTGAAAATTTTACTTTAGGGGAAGTATTTTTATTTGTCTATGATAAATATATCGGAGGGCTGGGCTACTCAGAGAAAGTGTATGATCTGGCAGAACAGATCATTCGAAATGCAATTACCATGGTAAGCGGCTGTAAATGTGACAAAGGTTGTGCGGTGTGTATCGGAGATTACCGGTTAGACAAAAATATGGTTCTCTGGGGACTTATGAACCTGCTGGAGGAAGAACCGGTTCCAAAAGAAGTAAAGATTGTGGAGTATGCGCCGTCCACATTTATGAAAAAACAGTTTCAATTTCAGGAACTCCCGGAGAAATGGCAGGAATTTTGCGGGTACTTAAAGGAAAGAGGGGATACCTATGCAGCCTTTCTCAGTACAATTCCGGAGGTAGAAACGGATGGATCAAACCTGATCCTTTTCACGGACAGCAATTTTTATAAGGATTGGATTCTGGAGGAGAACAATAGAAAGAGTCTTTTAAACATCATTTCTTTTTACACGGAGGCGCCCCAGGGAATCCGCTTGCAGATTAAGCAGAGGGAGCAGGGCAGAAACCGAAATGAAGTGAAGGACAAGTTGCAGAGAAGATATGAAGATCTGATGGAATAGGAGGTTTCCATGCAGTTTGAAAACGATTTGGAACGGCTGAACCAGTATCAGAAGGAAGCAGTGCTGGATGATAGTAAAGCCTGCATCGTAAATGCAAATGTGGGCAGCGGAAAGACAACGGTTCTGATTTCTAAAATCATATACCTGCATCAAGTGAAAAAGGTTCCATATCAGGATATGGTGGTGCTTACGTTTACCAATAAGGCGGCAAATGAAATTAAGGAACGCCTGTGTGGTACAGAAGCGTCACCGGCGATGGAAGAACTCATGACATTCGGAACGTTTCACAGTGTGGCACTCTATCTTTTGAGAAGCAGGCTGCCCATAGAAAAACTGGGTTATACAAGTGGCTTTCTCGTAATAGAGCCTGAGGAAGAACTGGACATTGCCATGCAGGTAATCGAGGAAGAAAAGCTGGTTATTAAATATAAAAACAGATTAAAAAAGAGGTTGGAGCAGGCTGCGGCAGGGCAGCTTAATGAAAGTAATTCACGCATTCGGGATGATATTTTTCAACTGGTGAAGCTGTTAAAAGAAGAAAAGGTGAAGCAGAATAAAATGTCTTTTTCTGACCTTTTGCAAAATACGAATCAGTTATTGGAAGCCGATATTATGGATTCAAAATGGATCATTATAGACGAGGTGCAGGATTGCGATAAAATGCAGCTGGATTTTATAGATAGAATGATGAGAGGGGAAACCAGGTTATTTGCCGTGGGAGATCCAAATCAGATTATATACAGCTGGAGAGGAAGCACCTGGAATGTATTTTACGTTTTAAAGGATAAATATCAGGCAAAGGAATTGTCCCTGCCTGTTAATTACCGTTCCAGCAATTCTATTTTAGAAGTGGCTAAATGTTTTTTACAAAACGGGTCACCACTTCAGGGAATGCGGGATGCCGGGAATCAAATTACTCTGAAGAACCATTATAATCCATTCAATGAGGCCTGTTATCTGGCTGATAGAATCAGGGAACTTCAGTCGGAAGGGGTGCCTCTTAAAGAAATTGCGGTGTTTTACCGTTTGCAGAGCCAGTCAGAGGTAATGGAGAAGGTATTTGCAGAAAATGGAATACCCTATGAAGTCTCTGTGAAGAAGACGATACAGGATATTCCGGTCTTAAGATGGATGGTAAAACTGCTTCGTTTCTGCGTAAATCCAGATGATATCCTGTCGGCGTTCTATGTCTTGAATAACCGGGATTACGGAGAACGGCTGACTAAAAAAGAAGCCTGGAAAGTTATCAAAGAACAGGATAGCGATCTGAAAGGTAAATCAAAATTATATGTCAAAATGAGGAATTTTGCAGGGTATTGCAGCGGGATACATAATCCGGAAGAACTTTATGGTTATTTTGAATTGGATGAATATCTCATGCCTACCTCGTCAACTTATTCAGACGACAAAAAGTCTGTCCTTGATCTGATAGAAATTCTCTTTTCCTATATCAGGGAAAAGCAGATGCCGTTTTTAGAGGGGATGATGGATTACCTGAATTCATCTGCGCTTTATGGTGTAAATATCTTACAAAAAGATATCCGAAGTGAGGCGGAATCGGTGAAACTGATGACACTCCATGCCTCTAAAGGCTTGGAATTTTCTTATGTGTTCATTACGGGGGTAAATTATGGGCTGATTCCTTTGCGGGCGAAGGATTTTGAAGAAGAGGACGAAGAAAGAAGGCTGTTTTTTGTAGGCATTACCAGGGCAAAAGATTATCTGGAACTATCATATTATACCAATCCTGACCACTATCGGGTGGTACCGGGTGAAAGCAGATATATCCATATGATTCCGGCACGTCTGATCCGGGAGGATGCCGAAGGGAAAACCGAAGTGAATCTACAGGAACTGAAGCGGCAGATTCAGCAGGTAAAAAGAGACGGAGCGATGGTAAATAGTTCTGATGAGAGACAGGAAGAATCTTCCTGTCAGATAGAACAGGCAAAGCAGTCAGGTCAGACGGAACAGTCAGGTCAGACGGAACAGATAGGTCAGACGGTACAGGTGAAGCAGACAGGGCAGGCTGAACAGATAGAGCAGTCAGGTCAGATGGAACAGATAGGTCAGACGGTACAGTTAGGTCAGACGGTACAGGTGAAGCAGACAGGGCAGGCTGAACAGACAGAGCAGTCAGGTCAGATGGAACAGATAGGTCAGACGAAACAGTCAGAACAGGCGGAACAGTCAGAACAAGCAGTACAGGAAAATGTGAGACATAAAAAGTATGGAATTGGTAAAATAATAAAAGAAGATGATCTTATGATTGAGGTGGAGTTCGAAAACTATGGGGTGAAAGAGTTTATGAAAGCATTTAGCGAGTTAGAGCGTGTTTGAAAATCGAAATTCCCGCGATGTAATAGATAAGTTTCGAATTTAGGTTCATATCCGGATGCCGATAGCTTCATGTAATATGAGATATCCGTGAAATTAAAATATATACTTGTCTAGGGATAAAATTTAATGTATAATTTTACTATTACAGTCACATTCTGTGGGCACACTGGTTTGTTAGCCAGTATGACCGACTATGTGGCTAAAGAGTGTGTTTGAATGTTCATTCGCGCCATCTGCACGTCCTATTTTATGGTATATTAGCTCAAAAGTCAGGCTACATAGTTTTCTATGCAACTTTCATATGGGTCAGATCTTCCGCAAAGTGTGACGCACAGCTGTCAGAAAGTAATTTTAAACATATTCTGGTAAAAATAAAAGAAGAGAGAGGGAATTGTATGGAGAAAAAGAAGAAATCAAATGGTGGTGCACTGTTGGGAGCTGCATTTATCATGGCAACATCAGCAATTGGTCCTGGATTTTTGACACAGACAGCAAAGTTTACAAGTGATTTCCAGGCGAGTTTTGGATTTGTTATTTTAGTTTCTATTTTATTGGCCATTGTGGTTCAGATGAATGTCTGGCGTGTACTTTGTGTTTCCGGGATGCGTGGACAGGATGTGGCTAATAAATTACTCCCGGGACTGGGGTATTTTGTAGCGATTTTGGTTGTATTAGGTGGTCTTATATTTAATATCGGTAACGTGGGCGGAGGCGCGCTGGGATTTAATACCCTGTTAGGAATGCCGCAGACAGCAGGTTGTATTTTGGCAGGGGCAATTGCAATCGTTGTGTTTTTACTTAAAAATGCAACAAAAGCTATGGATACTTTGACAAAAGTTCTTGGCGCTGTTATGATTATTGTAATTTTTGTGGTTATAATTATTGTTAAGCCCCCTGTTGGACAGGCTATTAAAGAAACTTTTATCCCATCCACAGGTGTTGTAGCGCTGTTTCCGGCAATTTTAACACTGCTTGGAGGAACCGTAGGCGGTTATATTACTTTTGCAGGTGCTCATCGTCTGATTGACGGCGGCATTACTAAGAAAGAGAATTTAAAAGAAGTTAACAAGAGTTCCATTATGGGTATCGGAATTGCAACGATTGTGCGTATTTTCTTATTCCTTGCAATTCTTGGCGTAGTGGCAAAAGGCATTACTTTAGATCAGTCTAATCCGGCAGCGGATGCGTTCAAACAGGGCGCAGGAGAGCTGGGCTACCGGTTCTTTGGATTGGTATTGCTGTGTGCGGCAGTTACTTCAATTGTAGGTGCGGCTTATACATCTGTTTCTTTCATGAAAACATTAAGCAAGACGGTTGCAAAATATGAAAAATGGATTACTATCGCTTTCATTGCAATATCTACGCTGGTTATGGCAATTATTGGACAGCCCGCGAAGCTTCTGGTTCTGGCTGGTGCCTTAAATGGCCTCATTTTGCCGGTTACCTTAGGTGTATGTCTTGTGGCATCCCAGAAAAAGAATATCATGGGAGAAGATTACCATCATCCAAAGTGGCTGCTAATCCTTGGTATCCTGGTAGTTCTGCTTGCAGCATATCTGGGAGTTACTTCACTTTCAGGCCTTGGCAAATTATTTGCATAGAAAATACAAAGGTGTAGTCAATTTGATTGCACCTTTTTGAAATAGGAGAGAGCAGTATGCTTAAAATTGAAATTCTAACAGCGGGTGATTCTGCGATTTTGATTGAGTTTGGTAAAGAAATCAGCCCGGAAATCAATCGGAAAATCACAGCTATTGTACAGCTGATTAAGGAACAGCAGATTGAGGGAATTGTAGATACGATTCCAGCTTTTTGTTCTTTATTGGTTAATTACGATCCCAGAATTATCTCTTATGAGATGATTGTAGAGCGCATGCGTCAATTATTAAAGGTGGACGTCATGGCTGAAGTGGGAGATAAGAGGATTATTGAGATTCCTGTTTGTTACGGCGGAGAGTTTGGTCCGGACATAGATACGGTTGCCGAAAATGCTAAAATGACCCAGGAGGAAGTGATTCAGTTACATTCCTCCAAAGATTACCTGATATATATGCTTGGTTTTCTGCCGGGATTTTCTTATCTGGGAGGGCTGGATGAGCGCCTTCATACGCCGCGTCTGGCAAATCCAAGGATTAAGATAAGTGCAGGAAGTGTTGGGATCGGAGGATCACAGACGGGGATTTATCCGCTGGAATCTCCGGGAGGCTGGCAGTTAATCGGCCTTACTCCAGTGAAGACCTATGATCCTGAAAGAGAAGTTCCTATTTTGTTCGAAGCAGGGGATTATATCCGCTTTGTACCCATTGATGAGACAGAGTTTTACCGGATCAAAGAATTAGCCAAGCGGGGCGAATATCAGTGCATCGTTCATGAAGGAGGTGTGTAAAATGGGATTTCGTGTATTAAAAGCGGGTATGCTGACAACGGTACAGGATCTTGGAAGAACCGGGTATCAGAGCCAGGGTTTTGGTGTATCAGGCGTTATGGATGTACGGTCCTTTAAGATTGCAAATCTGCTTCTGGACAATCCGGAAAATGAGGCAGCACTTGAGATTACCTTGATCGGGCCTACTCTGGAATTTACATCAGCTACGATTATAGCTATAACGGGCGGGGATTTTCAGCCAATGATAAATAAAAAGCCGGCACCGATGTATACTGCCATCTATATGAATAAAGGCGATATATTGGAGTTCCAGAGTGCCAGAACCGGAAGCCGGGCATATATTGCATTTTCCAGTTATCTGGACATACCGGTTGTTATGGGCAGCCGTTCAACTAATATCCGAAGTAAGGTAGGAGGATATAAAGGCCGCAAACTCCAGGCGGGAGATTATGTAAGGTTCCGTATCAAAAGGAGATATCTGCCATACTTTTTATCCAGAAAACTGGATATGGACGAATTTGACCAGGAGGATGCTGTTTTAAGAGTTGTATTAGGACCACAGGACAGCCATTTTACAAAGCAGGGAATGGAAAGTTTTCTGGGCAGTGAATATGAAGTGACCAGCGATTTTGACCGTATGGGATGCCGGCTGGAAGGTCCTTTTATTGCATATAAGGAAACAGCCGATATTATCTCCGACGGCATTACGATGGGGTCCGTACAGGTACCATCTCATGGAAAGCCGATCATAATGCTCTCTGACAGGCAGACCACAGGCGGTTATGCTAAGATTGCAACGGTAGCTTCCGTGGATATACCAAAGCTGGTTCAAAGAAAGACAGATCATAAAATACGCTTTAAAGCAATTACGGTTACGGAAGCCCAGAGCCTTTATCTGGATGAGATCAGGGAAATGGATGATTTGCGAAAAGAAATTCACAAGCCCTGTAAAGAGGTTTTAGACTGCCGTCTGGTTGCAAAGCGTTTGGAAAAACTTTTCTCATAGTTAAAATGATACAGATACAAGAAGATAAATGCAGATGAAAGAGAGGTAATTAGATGGATTTAGAAAAGATAGAGGGATTGATAAAAATAATTGAAAAGTCATCTTTGACCACATTTTCGATCAAAGAAGGAGATGTTAAGATTTCCATGAGCAAGATTAAATATGCTCCTGGAGTACCGGAAGGAATGGCAGTGAGTTATACAGCACCGGAAGCAGCGGGAAACGGGGCGCCAGTCGAAGAAGAAGAGGAACAGTGCTTTATCACATCTCCGATTGTAGGTACATTTTATGCGGCAGCTTCACCGGATGAACCGGCATTTGTCAAAGTAGGCGATGTGGTTAAGGGCGGACAGACAGTCTGCATCCTGGAAGCGATGAAGCTGATGAATGAAATCGAGAGCGATTTTGAATGTGAGATTGAAGCTATTTTAGTAAGCAATGAACAAAAGGTAGAATATGGACAGCCGCTGTTCCGCGTAAAAAAATTATAGGCATATAGGGAGGATTGGACTGTGTTTAAAAAAATATTAATAGCCAATCGGGGTGAGATAGCAGTTCGAATTATCCGGGCATGCCGTAACCTGGGCATCCGCAGCGTAGCGATCTATTCTAAAGAGGACAAAGACAGCCTGCATGTACAATTGGCTGACCAGCGTATCTGCATTGGAGAGGGTCCTGCAAAGAACAGTTATTTAAATATGGAACGCATTATCAGCGCAGCAAATAATATGGAAGCTGATGCGATACACCCGGGATTTGGATTTTTATCTGAGAACAGTGAGTTTGTGCGGATGTGTGATGCAAATGGTATCACATTTATCGGGCCTACAGCTGATGTAATTGACAGTATGGGGAATAAATCCCATGCCAGGAAGACGATGATGGATGCCGGAGTACCAGTGGTTCCTGGTACCAAGGAGCCGGTTTATGATGCAGAGGTGGGTACAAAGATTGCGAAAGAAATTGGGTATCCGGTTATGATTAAGGCATCTTCCGGAGGCGGCGGCAAAGGGATGCGCGTTGCAAAAAATGAAGATGAATTTGAATTTCAGTTTAATATGGCACAGAGGGAATCCGCCAATGCATTTGGCGATGATACCATGTACATTGAACGTTTTATTGAGAATCCGAGACACGTTGAAATACAGATTATTGCGGATGCATGTGGAAATGTGGTGGCGCTGGGAGAACGTGACTGTTCCGTACAGAGAAACCATCAGAAACTGATTGAGGAATCGCCGTCACCTGCTATTTCTGATGAAATGCGGGAGGAAATGAACCGCTATGCGATTCTGGCTGCCAAGACAGTAAATTATACAAATGCAGGAACAATCGAATTTATTGTGGATCCAAGAGGCAACTTTTTCTTTATGGAAATGAATACCCGTATTCAGGTAGAACATGGAGTTACAGAAATGGTTACCGGTACGGATTTAATTATAGAACAGATCCGTATTGCTATGGGAGAAAAATTGAGCTTTACCCAAAGTGATATTATTCTCCGCGGCCATGCTATTGAGTGCCGTATAAATGCAGAAATTCCGGAGAAGAACTTCATGCCGAGTCCGGGCGTGATTAAGCATATGCATCTTCCTGCTGGAAACGGCGTACGTGTGGATACCGGACTTTATGCCGGATACCGCATTCCGTCAGAATATGATTCCATGATTGCCAAAGTCATCGTACATGCCCCTGACAGGGAGGCTGCACTGCAGAAGATGCGTTCTGCACTGGATGAGATGGTGATTATGGGAATCGAGACAAACATAGATTTCCAGTACCAGATTCTGAAGCATCCAACATTCTGCGAAGGAAAAGCGGATACGGGATTTATTGAACAGTTGATGAAGCTGAGTTAGAAAGAGTCAGGGCGTGTCAGAAAGCTATTTTAAACACCCTCCAGCTCATAAAACGATATGGATTAGATTGAAGAGTGAAAGAAAATTTTGTCATGGAAGGAAGCCACACTGTAATTCTTTCACCCTGTATATTTTGTGGCAGTATTGCAGCATGTCTGCAATACGCAATGGGTATAAGTATGTATAAAGTTGATTTAAACAGTGATCTGGGCGAAAGCTTTGGACACTATACAATTGGAATGGATGACCGTGTGATTCCGTTTATTACATCAGCAAATGTGGCATGTGGATATCATGCTTCTGACCCTGTCGTTATGGAAAAGACAGTGGCGACTTCCAAAAAAGAAGGGGTGCGGGTAGGCGCGCATCCGGGATTGCCGGACCTTATGGGGTTTGGAAGACGTGTAATGGACATCACACCCGGGGAAGCAAAAGCCTATACACTCTATCAGATCGGTGCGTTGGCGGGTATCTGTAAAGCGCAGGGGATCAGTCTGCAGCATGTAAAACCCCATGGGGCGCTTTACAATATGGCTGCAAAAGATTATGAACTTGCGAAGGGTATTTGCGAGGCGATATATGAATTTGACAAGAATCTGATTGTACTGGCATTATCCGGGGGAGAGCTGGCTAAGGCAGCTGCCGATTGTGGTCTTCGTACGGCGCTGGAAGTATTTGCAGACCGTGCCTATGAAGAAGATGGTACCTTGGTTAACCGGAGAAAAGAAGGTTCTATGATTACAGATGAAGAAGAAGCAATCGCAAGGGTTGTACGTATGGTAAAAGAAGGGAAAGTTACTGCGATTACCGGAAAAGATATACCAATCAAAGCGGATTCCGTATGTGTACATGGGGATGGCGAAAAGGCTCTGGCATTTGTTGAAAAAATTCGAAAAACACTGATAGAGGAAGGCGTGGAAATCAGCCCGCTGGATGAGATTGTGTAAGAATCTTTATTTCTATGGAATATTTTTAAAAAGCCTGTTCATGATAGTTTCTGTCATGATACAGGCTTTTTAATTGAGACAAATTAATATTTTTTATTTTATAGAAAGGACGTCTAGTATTGCAGGAATTTCGGACTTGAGTTGCCCCATTTTCTTTTCTTCCTGATCCATGACAGCTTTATATGTGGCGGATTTATCTGTATCTTTGTTGTCTGTATAAATCTTGTAATTAACTGCAGCCTCATAATAATGCCCAAGAGCATAATACTCTTCGAGGATTTCGTTTGATTTGGCACCCCGGGCTTCGTTTTGGGAAGTTTTACGCAATATGGATACATAATCCTGGTATTTGAGATCTCCCGCAAAGGACCGCTCATCGTATTTTGTATAGCCCCGGAATTCTTCTCTAAGCCGCGAAATTCCAACACTAAGTAAAAAGGCAAATAGAATCGTCAATATGATAATAATGATGCCCGATATACTAATTCGTTTCTTCTTCATGAATATCTAATCTCCTTTCCAGTAAGTCTTGGATTCCATTTGCTGAAAGGCTGGGAAGCGTACTGAGATCTTCTTTGGTCAGCTTACAGAAGGAGGTCAGCAGCAGTTGAATCTTCTGGTCTATATCATCTAATGCTTTCAGATGCTCTTCCTGATATTTCCCTTCATATAAAAAATATTCCCCTGATATTGTTTCATAGTAGGAGGAAAGGCTGGAAACCAGATATCTTGGGGACCAGCTGCCGGAAAGCTCCGGATTAATCAGGGAATTAATAGAATCAAATATGCTGTTATAACTTTCGGAAGCTCTTGTTATGGCAGTGTAAGAATCAAATTCGTCACCCAGGTATAAATTGTTTGAATTAAAATAAGCATTCAAATCAATATATTTTTCGTTTTTAATCAGATCGTCCATGGTTTTTTTATGTACGGCTTCATTTTTATGTAATGTGCTTTTTGTTACACTTTTGTAGATGGGCCACGCGGAACCAATCAGGATCAGTGCGGCAACATTAAGGATAACCAGAAAAGCAATGATGCTTGTGCGTACACTGAAACTGGTAAATTTATGTGTTGTGGAATAGACATCATCCTGAGTTTTCTTAAATTCTGACTGGTAATGTTTCATGTCAGAGCGGTGTTTCAGAATATCAGGATTTGGGGAACCGCAATAAGGACATTTTTCATCTTTTAATGTTAATGGAGCACCGCAGAATGTACACTTCATTTTTTTACCTCCTCCTCATATTGTTTTTGTAATTCGTCTAAGGTCATGTTATAGCGTTCGTTTAAAATTTGTTCAGCTTCTTCCTGGTATGCTTTCACTTTAACAGAATCCTCCTGGCGCATATCTTCCATGCGCATCATGATAAGGAGGGAAGTCATAGCCATTATAATCTCTTTTTCACTGTACTTTTCCGGGTCCATAATCATACGGTAATCGGCATATGCCCAGATAAAGTCAGAATGTTTCCAGTTATAGATGGAATAGTTCTGTGATTTGGGGTCATCCAGTATGTAGTCCAGAACGGCATCGTAATTTTCGTCTTCATACCAGGCATCCATTTTTGGAAAAGCAGTTCGTTCCCAGGCAATTTGGGCTGCATCCTGTTTATGAAGCTGGCTGTCATTAAATCGGAAGAGTAAAAATATCCCAAGTGCCAGCAGACCGGCTGCCAGAAGGGAAATACCAATGCGTTTTCCCGTACGTACAGATTCTTTTTTTATAGAATCTTCAAAGCAGTCCATGGGGACTTCTTCTAATTTTTCCAGATCTTTATGCAGTTCATGAAGCTCATTCATATATTCTTTTTCGGCACCTGGGAAGTTAGTGGAACCGCAATAAGGGCATTTCGCCACGGAATCACCCAGCGCCGACCCACAGTTTGGGCATGTCATAATCGGATCGTTCCTTTCGCATTTGATCGTGCATATTTTTAAACAGCCTTGCAATCAGTTAAAAACAAACACGTATATAACTATAATAAGAATACAATAATATGCAGGATGTGTAAAGACTAAGCTTAATCAGTCAGATACAGTTAAAGCGTTACCGTTCACATTGTGCCGTGACAATAAAAGCAATCAAACTTAGGGATATTTTAAATAGATACTTGCATATACAAATAAAAGCTGATAAAATTCGGTTAGACAAAGCTAACTGCGTTGCATACGGAGAATATTTATGTATGTTGATGTGAAAGCATTAGAGCGTGTTTTAAAATTGCTTTCTGGTAGCTGATCGTCACACTTTGTGGGAGATTTGTTCCGGATGAAGGGCGCGTAGCGGGCTACGCAACCTGAATTCGGGGCAAATATGCCGCAAAGTGGGGTGTGCAGATGGCAGGAATGAATTTTAAAACACGCTCTAGGAGGGTGAAGCATTGAACGGAAAGGATTTCCCAGCAGTACGGATGGATTTTACAGGATTTGGTTTTTTAAAAAGAGAAGTAAATGAATGGGTTCACGAATACATCATTGAGGAACCGCAAAACAAAGTACATATGACAGCTAATATGATTTTACCGGGAATTGAGGTTTATTGCACCGATTATCATACACATGAACATTTTTATGGAAAGGTGAATGAATGCGAATATTTTCAGATTGCATATTCCCATAAAGGTGTTTATGAAAGCAGAATAGATGGCCACAGATTTCTTAGGCTTTCCGAGGGTGAAATCTCCATGATGTCAAATACTTATCAAAGCTTTGATTCCTGTATGCCTATGGGATATTTTCAGGGAATCAATATCATCTTTTATCCGCAGATGATAGAAGGAGAAGCAATTGACTTTCTAAAGCTGTTTACAATTGATATCAACGAGCTATTTCAAACGCACCTTCAGGGGAAACGATTTGAAAGGTTTGTTTGTGATGCCCATATCAAGAAAGTACTTGAAGCATTGTATGAAGCATCCAGAGAGGGCGACCATATTCATATGAAAATACATGTTCTTCACCTGCTTACAGAATTTGTTCATTATGAAGGCGCCAGGCAGAAAAAATATTATGTCGTTACTGATAAGAAAACAGAAACAATCAGTCAGATCAAAGACTATATAGAGAAGAATATGCAGAAGCATTTTACGATTAAGGAGCTGGCTGCACGTTTTTTAATATCGGAGACAGGGCTTAAGAATAACTTTAAAATTATTTATGGGTGCAGTCCGTATGAATTTTTAAAAAGATGCCGTATGGAATGGGCGGCTCAAATGCTGAAAGCAACAGAAGAATCCATCGCGGATATTGGAAACGTGATCGGATACGAGAACCCAAGCAAATTTGCGGCAGCTTTTTTTAGTGTCTATGGTGTAACGCCAGTTAAATATAGAAAAAATGTCTAAATGGAGTATTTTGTCTAAACAGAGTGGAAGAATATTCCTCTATTTTGTATTATTGGTTAGTCAAAGCTAACTAATTATATGATAGGAGGGTCTTATGAGACAGAAACTGAAGACAAAGGATTTTATATATGCAGGTGCATTTGGAGCAATTTATATCATTTTGATGATGGTGCTTGTAACAGCTACCGGAATGATACCGATATTGTATATCCTCTCCCCTTTTGTGGTCGGATGCGTGTGTGCGACCGTGTATATGCTTTATGTTACAAAAATCAAAAAGTTCGGGGCAATTATGATTCTTGCGCTTCTGTTTGGAATAGTGACAAGTACGAGTTCCTTTATAGCTTTGATCTGGTCGTTATTGTGCGGTATTGGTGCTGAGCTGATTGCAAGAGCCGGGAAATACGAATCCAAAAAAATGTTTTTGCTGTCGTATCCGGTATTTAATTTGACCATGATCGGCCCGTTTTTAATGCTGGGTTTTGCAAAGCAGCAATTTATCGAGATGTGCGAACAGTTTTATGGTTCCGGTTATGCACAGGCTGTAGACAAATTAACACCTGAATGGATTATTTTTGTATTGGCTGGACTGGCGGTGGCAGGCGGTGCCGTGGGAGCCTTAGCAGCTTCGAGATTTGCAGGGAAGCATTTTGAAAAGGCAGGCATTATGTAAATGAGCGGGGGATTTAATCTTGATCCAAGGGTCAAGTTACTGCTGTTTTGTGTGACCTGTTGTTTTGTTATGGGGGTCACCAGGCCAATACCGATTATCTGCCTGGGCCTGTTTCTGACGGCGGTGCTTTGTCTCAGTGGAAAATGCTTGTTTGCGATGAAAAGCTTTGGAATTATGAGTCTGGCAGTTGCTTGTTCTGTGTATATCCCGAATCGAATTTCTGGAGTAGCGGGTCTTCTGCTGCTTGGCATTTGTGTGCTTTCCAGAATGATGATCCCGATTGTTATGGCTTTTACTCTTGTGTTTCAGACGACTAATACCAGCCAGTTCATGTCAGCACTTCAAAGGATGAAATTGCCGGTTAAAACAATTATTCCAATTCTGATTATGTTTCGGTTTGTTCCGACTGTACGGGAAGAGTGGAACGGTATCCAAAAAGCCATGGCGTTTCGGGGAATTTCACTTCATCCGGTCTATGTCATACGGCATCCTATAATCACAATGGAGCACGTTTTGATTCCGTTGTTATTCAGCGCAGCTTCAATCATTGAGGAGCTGGCTGCAGCATCTCTAGCGAGAGGTCTGGACAGTAACAGGGAAAGAACTTGTCTGATACAGACGCGGATGCAGGGATGGGACTATGTGTGCATGATTATTACAATGGGATATGCAGGAATCTGGCTGTCTGGTTATATGAGGTGATCAAATGATAAATGTTGAAAATTTGAATTTTGCATATACGGCAAATGAAGAAAATGGCCTTAAAAATATCAATTTATATGTGGAGAAAGGCGAATTTGTCGTCCTGTGTGGAAGAAGCGGATGCGGAAAGACAACGCTGACCAGAGTATTAAATGGGTTGATTCCGCATTTTTACGAGGGTACATACGAGGGAAGGGTTAAGGTAGGAAACTTAAATGTTTCAAATGAGGAACTGTCAAGGACGGCAGATCTTATCGGGAGTGTTTTTCAAAATCCAGGCAGCCAGTTCTTCCATATTGATACAGACGGTGAGTTGGCGTTTGGCTGTGAGAATCAGGCAATGGAGCCGGAAAAAATCCGGGAGCGCATAAAGCAGAGTGTGGAGAAACTGGAACTTGAAAATTTAACGGGAAGAAATATCTTTGAATTATCGGGAGGGGAAAAGCAACAGATTGCCTGCGGCTCGGTTTATGCTGCCGATCCACAGGTGTATGTACTGGATGAGCCTTCGTCAAATCTGGATGCAAGTGCTATCTTACGGCTGAAGAAAACACTGAGGCTGTTAAAAGAAGCGGGAAATACCATTGTTATTTCGGAACACAGACTTTATTACCTGATAGATCTGGCAGATCGTTTTATCTATATGGAACAGGGAGAAATAAAACAGATTTACCTTCCGGAGGATATTAAAAAGATGTCTGATGAAACTAGGAAGACACTTGGTCTGCGTGCTCCTTTTCTGGAGAGGGTAAGGTTTAGGGAAGGTGGATACAAGATGGATAATACCGCTATGAAGATCCGCCAACTGAAATATAAAAGAAACAAAAAGGAGGTGCTTTCTATTGAGCATTTAGAGGTTCCGAAACATGGGATTATTGCAGTTGTAGGTGAAAATGGTGCCGGGAAAAGTACTTTTGTTGAATGTGTAAGCGGTTTATTAAAGTGCAGCGGGCAGATCCATGTGGAGGGACGAGACTGCAAGCGGGCAACACGGATACACAACAGTTATATCGTGATGCAGGATGTGAACCATCAGTTGTTTTGCGATAGTGTTTCGGAAGAGATTACAATGGGACTTACAAACCAACAGGCGCAAAAAGAACAACAGCTGATTGCTTCCATGGACTTAGCTCCACTTCGTGAAAAACATCCGGCAAGCCTGTCAGGCGGACAAAAACAAAGAGTTGCCATCTGTGCAGCAATTTGTGCCGGAAAAGAGTGGATGTTTTATGATGAACCGACAAGCGGGCTTGATTATGACGGAATGCAGCGGTTTTGTACTCTGTTGCGGGGGAATCAGGAAAATGCGCTGGTGTCTTTTGTAATTACCCATGATCTGGAGCTGGTTGCGGGATGCTGTACCCATGTGCTGCATTTGGAACATGGGAAAGTGAAGGCGTTCTATCAGCTGGATGGGAAAAATATGGAGGTGCTTAAACAAGTATTTATCTTGGAATGAAAGAGAGGAAAAGAAATTGAAAACAAAAAAGAAGAGCAGTATCGCTGTTTTACTCCAATATGCCGGTGGTTATCGCTGGCTGACGATCATGGGCTGCGTTTTATCAGGGATTGCAGCCGTCATCGGCTTAATGCCGTATGTATTTGTGTGGCTGGTGGCAAGAGATGTCCTTGCGATATATCCAAATTTTTCAGGGGCAGATAATCTGGCTAAGTGGGGATGGTTTGCAGTATGGTTTTCGGTTGCAAATCTGGCAATATATTTTATTGCGTTAATGATGACCCATATTTCTGCATTTCGTACAGCCAGAAACATGCGAATAAAAGCAATGCAGCATATGGTTGAGTTACCGCTTGGGTTTTTTACAGGGAACCAATCCGGGAAGCTTCGCAAGCTGGTAGACGATAATGCAGCTCTTACAGAAGATTTATTGGCACACAAGATGCCGGATACGGTTGGCGCAATTGTGACACCATTTGCAGCAATTGTTTTTTTGTTTCTGTTTGATTGGCGTATGGGTGCTCTTTCCCTTATCACTATGGTTCTGGCACTGGCATCTATGGGAATGATGATGAGTGGAAAAAATGCGAACTTTTTTCACCGGTATCAGCAGGAAATCGAAAAAATGAGCGGCGAAGCAGTGGAATATGTCAGAGGCATTCCGGTTGTAAAGGTATTTCAGCAGACGGTATATTCCTTTAAGGCCTTTTATGCGGCTATTTTGTCTTATAGTGATCTCGCCAGTAAATACGCAATGAGCTGTCAAATGGGCAATACTTGTTTTTTAACTGCAGTTAACGGATCATTCCTGCTTTTGATTCCCGCTGCACTGTACATTGCTTCTGTCAGTGACGGGTGGAGTGTTATTCCCAATTTTATCTTCTATGCACTATTCGCCCCGGCTTGCGGGAATATGATTAACCGCATTATGTATGCTTCCCAGTCTGTTATGGAGGCAAATGAGGCAGTATTTAAAATCGAGGAGGTTCTATCCCACGAACCACTGAAAAAATCGGCATATTCTAAGATGCCTTCCAGTGCGAAGGTAGAGTTTAAAGATGTCACGTTTACTTATCCCAAAGCCGCAAGAACGGCACTTTCCCATGTCAGTTTTTGCGTGTCAGGAGGGCAGACAGTAGCTTTGGTGGGGCCTTCCGGTGGAGGGAAAACGACAGCAGCCAGCCTCATTCCCAGATTTTGGGATGTCCAGGAAGGACAGGTGCAAATCGGCGGCGTAGATGTTCGGGAGATTGACAGCAGGCTTTTGATGGATCAGGTTGCCTTTGTCTTCCAGGATACGAGGCTGTTTAAACAAAGTCTTTTTGATAATATCAGAGCAGCAAAACCGGAGGCCTCCAGAGAGCAGGTTCTTCGTGCAGTCCATGCAGCACAGTGTGATGATATTGTTGAAAAACTTCCGGATGGCTTAGATACGGTTGTTGGAACGAAAGGAATTTATCTGTCCGGCGGGGAGGTACAGAGGATAGCGTTAGCCAGGGCCATTTTAAAGGATGCCCCAATTATTGTGCTGGATGAGGCAACTGCATTTGCAGACCCCGAAAATGAAGCACAGATTCAAAAAGCATTCGAGTCTTTGATCCGGGGAAAAACGGTACTAATGATTGCCCACAGACTATCCACCATTCAAAATGCAGACCACATACTTGTCCTGGATAATGGTAAGATTACAGAGTGCGGAACTCATGGAGAACTACTGGAGAAAGAGGGATTGTATGCAAAAATGTGGAAGGATTATCAGAAGTCAGCAAAGTGGAAAGTTGGAAAGGAGAGCACATTATGATTTCAAAAATTGAACGTCTTTTTGCACTGAGTCATCAGGGAGCAAAGGACTTTGTAAAGGCGGTATTGCTGACGGTGGTATGTAACATCAGCCTGATGCTTCCGGTTGGCGTTATCATGGCAGTGATCCAATATATGCTGACAGCGATTCCGAACGGGGAAAATACAGCAGAAAAGATTCCGTATTATACCGGTATTGCGGCACTGATCTTAGTCTCGCTGTTTGTGCTTCATTACATTCAGTATGCTGCCCTTTATCTGTCTGTATATAAGGAAAGCGCCAACCGCAGAATTGCACTGGCTGAAACTCTGCGTAAGCTTCCTCTTTCCTTTTTTGGAAAAAGAGATTTAAGTGATCTGACCGCAACCATGATCGCAGACTGTTCCAGTCTGGATCAGATGTTTTCTCACTATATTCCGGTATTGTTTGCCGCTATTATCTCCACTACGATAGTAGGGATCAGCATGTTTTGTTTTAATGCTAAAATGGCGGTGGCTGTATTGTGGGTGGTTCCGGCAGCTCTTCTTTTGACCATTTGCTCTAAGAAGCTGCAGGACAAATATGGTACAAAGAATATTCTGGCAAAACGTGCCGTCACGGACTACATCCAGGAGGGGCTGGAGACCAATCGAGATCTGAAATCCTGCAACCGACAGGAAGATTATTTAAAAGAACTGGATCAAAAAACGGCTGCAGCAGAAAAATCAGCCATCCGGTCAGAGCTGGCGGTAGGCGCCTTTGTAAGTTCTGCCCAGGCATTTTTACGTATAGGAATGGCAACCACAGTACTGGCAGGGGCTAGTCTGTTTGTACGGGGAGAGCTTACATTACTGTATTTTCTTGGATTTCTATTTGCTGCTGCGCGAATTTACGATCCCCTCAGCATTGTTCTTATGAATTTGGCGGCAACTTTTAATGCAAAACTACAAATTAACCGTATGCGTGCAATTCAGGAGGAGCCGGTTCAGACTGGAACGGAAGATTTTAAACCCAAAGGATTTGACATCAGTTTTGAACATGTGGATTTTTCATATCGAGATGGAGAAGGGGTACTGTCGGATGTATCCTTTACGGCGAAACAGGGGGAAGTCACTGCACTTGTGGGTCCGTCTGGGGGCGGAAAATCTACAGCAGCAAAGCTATCAGCCAGATTCTGGGATGTAAATAAAGGGAAGATTAAATTAGGTGGCAGAGACATTTCGGAAATAGACCCGGAAACTTTATTGAAATATTATGCGATTGTCTTTCAGGACGTTGTATTGTTCCGGGATACTATTATGGAGAATATCAGGCTCGGACGTAAGGGAGCGACAGATGAAGAAGTAATCGAAGTCGCAAAGGCGGCGCAGTGCGATGAATTTATCATGGGACTGAGCGATGGATATGAAACTGTAATCGGAGAAAATGGTTCTACCCTATCTGGTGGAGAACGCCAGCGAATTTCCATAGCAAGAGCGCTGTTAAAAGATGCGCCTGTAGTTCTTCTGGATGAAGCAACAGCGAGCCTGGATGTGGAAAACGAAAGTGCAGTACAGGATGCTTTATCCAGACTGATTCGCAAGAAAACGGTTTTAATTATTGCTCATCGGATGCGTACGGTAGCCAGTGCCGACAAGGTCGTTGTTTTGGAAAACGGACGAATTGCGCAGCAGGGTGCACCAGAAGAACTTCTGAAGCAAAAGGGAATTTACAGGCAAATGGTGGAACTGCAAAATAAAAGTATGGCATGGAAGTTATCATAGAGCATAGACGGTCTGAACTTGTCGTGTAGATGGTGATTATATCATGAAGAGTGGGGGCGCATACAAATGATGCGCTCCCACTTAATTTGTGTCCATAGATATGGGGATTGTATCAGCGTGCCGATCGCATAAAGCGTTGGTCCTATATCACAGCTTTTACCCTGTCGACAAACCGGAGAACATCTTCCGGTGCATCCAGACTATAAAGCAGGCCATAGGGGATGCTGTAATCCCAATTTACCGGAATGGATATAAGTCCCGGATGAACCTCTTGCCAGCATTCAATGCTGAGCAGCACATTTCCGGTCTCAGCACAGCGGTTAAATACAGATAAATCATAGAATTGGGGCGTATCCTCTATCTGTATTTCCGGATGGTGTTTCGTCAGATCGTTGCGGAGAAAATCATTGATTCCGGAATCACCGTGGGCTACCATCATCAGTGTCTCACCATACAAATCTTCTATGTCAATACATGTATTGCCAGCCAGGTGATGTTCTCTTGGCACTGCAATCATTTTTTTGTATCTGCCCAGGGCAAGAAAATTACAGCGGCTAAGCCAAGCCTTGGAATCACAAACCCCTATCAGAAAATCAAACTTTTCTCCCAACTGTCCAATTTCTCCAAGAATTCCTTCATGATTATCCTCATATGGCACAAGATGCAGCTTATATTCAGGGAAATCCTTATTCACTCGATACCAGATGTCCATAAAGGGTTTTGCCGGGTTCAGAAGTGAGGTGCCGACACAAAAAGTAGTGTCCAGTGCATGCATGGAGGCTCGGGCATTTGCAATTGATTTTTTGGAATAATCGATCATAAATTTGGCGTCCTGATATATGACAGCACCAGCATCTGTTAAGCGGACGCCGGCTGGTGTACGTTCCACGAGCCTGAGATCCAAATGATTTTCCAGTGTATTGATCTGTTTCATAACGGCGGTAGGAGAGATGTACAGGTGTTTTGCCGCCTTTGTAAAGCTGCCGAAGTCGGCTACCGCTATAAATGTATCCAGCATCTGATTATACATGTATTGCTTTACCTCCATGGATCTAGAATGTATAAACTTTATGTTAATGCGATGTGTAATATAACGATAACATATTGGAGATTACAGGTCAATAAAAACTCCAATGGATCACAAGATTTCTTACTTGTCATAATAACAAGAAATTACAATTACAATTCTAAATAGTTTATGATAATTGGTCTTTGGCAGTTGTACGTCACAGTTTTTGTTGCAAAGAGATGCTGCATACTATTTAAAAAGGGAAAGAAGTTGGCAGGTATCTAATCTAAAAATAATTCTATATTCTTAAAAAATTTTAGATTATGGATATTAATCTTTAAATATTAAAAAAAAGAAATTAATTTTATCCTAAAATTTTTGAAATTAATATGATAAAATTTCTAATAGTTTGTTAGTATTGGCATGCCAAGATTTGTGATATGTTATTAATAGATATCAGAATATTTCTAATAACTTCCAGGTTTTCATAAAACTATGATGAGGTATAATAAGGAAATTATTTGACAATGATGTTGCTGTAATAACAAAAGTAGATATGTAGTTGTAACATAAAATAGCTATTTCAATTACTGTTATGTAGTCTGAGCCCATAGAAAGGGGGATGTAGTAATAAAAAATATGGTTTGAAAAGACAGATGAAACTTGTGAATGAAGCAGATAAGCTTCCCTGGTAAATGAATTAATGTTGGTAAAGTTTTGACATTAATCTACAGCTCAAAATTATAGAAGGATTTTATATGATTAATTTATTAAAAAAAGGTTTAGCTAGCTTATTGATCATGACTATTGCTATAGCTATGATTTCTTATCCGGTTATAGTTGAAGCAAGTGGTGTAAGTGCACAAAATGTGAATGTTTTAAATATGAAAAAACAGGCTCAAATTAGATATTTAGAAGAAATATTGAAAGATGAAGAATTTATTGTAGATCTTAATGAAGAAAATGAAATAGAAATTTCTACCCAAGAAGTTGCACAAATTAAAGAAGATGTGAAAAGAGCTGGAAGTGGCTTAATATATGGGCCATGGTTTGGCGGAGCTGACAGTTATTATTCAGCTTCATTATCTGAATCATTACAGCTGGCAAGTGTACTTTTCCTTGCATTTACTCCATTTGTATCTTCTACCTCCATTGCGACAAAGGCTGCCCAGTCCATTGCTACACTAATTGGTAGTGGAATATGGGTATCAAAGGGGCAGTATGTTAGGGTAGATAGAACAAAAAGGTATCGCGAAGTTAAATACTCAGATGGTTCTTTTGCATATTGGCAGACGAAAATAGGGGCATCTGTATCTAAATCTAATAGTTATCTTGGTTCTGGTGAAACGATTATATCAGGAGGCATGTGGTAATGCCAAATCAATTTAAAACAAAAGTGTTTATGACCATATTTTTGCTGGTTATATATGCACTACCTGAACGATATAGTATAATTAAAGTTATTACTATGCTTTTATATATCGTTTTGTTGTTTAAAAGTGAATTAGTTATTTTGTTTCAAAAGGTGAAAAAAAGAGTTGGTAATACGAAAAAATAATTGTTTTATAGAGAATCCACTTACCAAGAACAGCATACCATGAAAAGTGTAACACTAAAATCGGCAAACGCGAATTTAAATGGTGAAACACGAATTTAATATTACATTTAACAATTAATATTACATTTTAGGAAAAATTATAGAAAAAAACTTGACTTAAAGTTAAGTTTAGGTACTATACTCCTGTTTATATCAACACCAAATGTTGTAATCAATATGGCATGGGCAGTCAGTAAATTTATGCAAGTCAGGCTATTGAATCGTTTGAGCTGTGGTTGAAACGGCTGCATTCACAATTAAATAGAAAATTACAATATTAGTAAAATAATAACGAGGAGTAAACAGAAACTATGGAATATCGTAAATTACCTCATGGAGATGAGCTGATTGGCGTCATCGGAATGGGTACATCTGTTATGGGTGAGCAAAAAGAAAAGGATATGATTGATACAGTGCAATACGCACTGGATGCCGGCATCAATTTTTTCGATATGGCTGGCGGACATGCAGCTATTTTCCAGGCATTTGGAAAAGCTTTAAAAGGACGCAGAGAAGAAGCAATGCTTCAGGTACATTTTGGGGCTGATTATACCACAGGAGAATACGGCTGGAGCACGAATCTGGAAACGATCAAACGGTCAGTAGACTGGCAGTTAGATAAATTGAAAACAGATTATATTGATTTTGGATTTATTCATTGTCTGGATGAAGAATCTGACTTGGCTGCCTATGATAAACATGGTGCATTGAAATACATAATGCATATGAAGGAACAGGGAGTTGTAAGACATATAGGATTATCGACGCACGCTCCGGAGATGGCAAACAGGGTGCTTGACATGAAGATTATTGATATGTTGATGTTCTCCATTAATCCGATGTATGATTATGGCCATGGTGATTTTGCCATAGGCAGTGATGGAGAACGGCAGAACCTGTATCGGCGCTGTGAAAAGGAAGGTGTCGGCATTTCCGTTATGAAGCCTTTTAATGCAGGACAACTTTTAGATGCAAAAAAATCTCCATTTCACCATGCACTTACAACAGCGCAGTGCATTCAGTATGCACTAGATAAGCCGGGGGTTCTTTCCGTCTTAGGAGGGCCGGGAAATGTTGCACAGTTGAAAGAAATCCTGACTTATTTTAATACAACAGAAGAAGAAAGAGATTATTCGGTAATCAGTTCTCTTACACCAGACGAATCCGTTGGAAAATGTGTGTATTGCAAACACTGTCATCCATGTCCTGCCGGATTAAACATTGGTCTGATTAATAAGTATTATGATTTGGCGTTACAGGGAGATATCCTGGCAAAAGAACATTATCTGACGCTGGAAAAAACTGCATCTGACTGCATTAGATGCGGGCATTGCAATAGCAGATGTCCGTTTCAGGTACCCCAGCAGGAAAGAATGGAGGAAATAAAGGAGTATTTTGAAAAATTTTCTGCGTGAATCTGTAAATAGACGAGGCTGCCAAGGGGATCAGCCATTTTAAAAATGAATCCCCTTCTGCCGGGAGCTCTCTGAATGATTGCAGAAGTCCATATGGTTTACTATTTGATATCATATTGCCTTCTATACTCACTGGGAAGGATCTGAAAGATATCTTTAAAAGCGGCTGTAAATTTGCTTTGGTTTTCATATCCAAGATACCTGGAGATGGCGGCAATACTATCTGGTGTTTCCCGCAAGAGCTTAGCTGCTTCTTTCATCCTGAATTCTTTCATATAGAGAGCAATGGGGAGTCCATACACCGTCTTAAAAACTGCTTTGAGAGAAGACGTATTCATCAGATATTGTCTTGACAATTCATCAATCGTAAAACGTCTGTTGAGCTGGTGTGTCAGTTGTTCGTGTATTTTCTGAATGACTGCGACCTGCTCAACTTTGTATTGGCTGGATTCTTTTCTGGGCATGGCTGGAATTGCCATCAGGTACAGTAATAGTTCCTGAACTTTAAGTTTCCAGTATGGGATCAATAAGTTTTCCGGTATCTCCGGGAAAAAAGTAAAAATATTTATGATATGGTTATCTGACGGAAGTGCAGCTATTCTTTTATCTTTACAGAATTTTTCTAAAAATACATCGGGATCAAATGCAGCTTCTTTTAAGAGGTCAGGGATATGCCGGTTCAACACCTGCAGGTCTACAGAAAGAGATATTCCTTCATAATAGCCAAGGGGCATGTCTATTTTAGATTCCGCACAACAATCTATTGTGTGGATGGATAAGTCACCTGAGCCAAGGTAAGCAGTGAGTCCATCTTTCATTTTCCATCCAATTCGTCCATTCTTGCAATAATTTATTTCCATAACATGACTTTTTGCATCGTGGGCGAAAGAAACAGAATCCGCCAGATACTCGTGAAAGGAAAGTTCAATACCTGGAAAAATGTCAAAAGCCTTAACAGATCCTTTTCCTTCTGACTGTGCAGTCAGGCTGCTTGCAAAAAATGGTGGTATTTTACTCTGAAACTGATTTTTTTCCAGATGAAAGGTTCCGGGTAATACCCCAGACAGTCTTTTCTCAATCTCAAGTTCTGCTTGATTTTTCAATTTATTCTCCTCAACTATTTTTTTCAAAATCCGGACACGTTATCGCCAGCATATTTTCAATCATGGAATGAAAAAGGCGGCTTTGTTCGGTACCTGCAGCAGTATAGTACATTTCTTTTCCTTCTCTGCGGCTTATTATAAGTCCGCTGGCTTTTAGATGACGGAGGTGATGTGATACGGCAGGACTACTCATTTCAACTAATGCAGAAATATTAATGACACATTCTTCGCAATGGCATAGTAACCAAAAAATACGAATGCGGCTGCTGTCACCAAGCAATTTAAAAAAATCGGCAGCAATTTGAAAGTTCTGTATTTCTTTAACCTGCGAGATAGCAGTATCTATAGAAACATTATCTTTATGCTTATGTGGTAATACGTTATTTGGCATCTGCTCCTCCTTTCTTCACCTTTTCATTGTATCATATATTATCAAAATTAAAAGTAGCCCATTTGGAAATATCATTAGCCTGTTTGGAAGTAGTAGTGGATGAAGTATTGACTTTTAAAAAGAATGGAAGTATATTGTGATTACAACAATTAAACATATGATTAATTGAAAATATAAAGATAAAGGAGAATATATCAATGAAGAAAACTTACAAAGTAGAAGTGGATTGTGCGAACTGTGGAAACAAGATGGAGGATGCAGCAAAGAACACTGCAGGAGTAAAAGATGTGATACTCAATTTTATGACACAAAAAATGATTGTGGAATTTGAGGAGGGCCAGGAACCAAAAGTGGTCATGCCGGAAGTAGTAAAGAACTGCAAAAAAGTGGAAGAGGACTGCGAAGTATACATTTAAGGTATGTGAAGTTTTCTTTTAGGAAAGGGGAAGTATGATGAATAAGAAACAAAAAAATTTATTATGGAGAATTATTATTTCGCTGGTGCTTATGATAGGTTTGAATTTTGCACCTGTAGAAGGGCTTGTGCGATTTGGATTCTACCTGGTTCCGTATTTGATAATAGGGAATGATATTTTAAGAAAAGCCTTTAGAGGCATATTGAATAAGCAGGTATTTGATGAAAATTTCCTAATGACAGTGGCTACGATCGGTGCAATGCTTATTGCAGTATTTGGTGAAGGAGATTATGTTGAGGCAATTGCTGTTATGCTGTTTTATCAGGTTGGAGAGTTATTTCAGAGTTATGCAGTAGGAAAAAGCAGAAAGAATATCAGTGCCCTGATGGATATACGTCCGGATTACGCAAATGTTGAAAAGAATGGCAAACTTCTTAAGGTTGATCCGGATGAGGTTGGAATAGGCTCTATTATCGTAGTACAGCCGGGGGAGAAGGTTCCGATCGATGGAATTGTAGTGGAAGGAAAATCTGGGCTTAATACCAGTGCACTGACAGGAGAAAGCCTTCCAAGGGATGTCAAATCAGGCGATGAGGTTATCAGCGGATGCATTAACCTGACCGGAGTGCTGAAAATCCAGACAACAAAAGAATTTGGAGAATCTACAGTATCAAAGGTTCTGGAACTGGTAGAGAATGCAAGTTCCAGAAAATCAAAATCAGAAGATTTTATTGCAAAATTTGCAAGGATCTATACTCCTGTTGTATGTTATGGTGCTCTGGCTTTGGCGATACTGCCGCCTGTGGCCAGAATGCTGTTTATGGATCTTCCGGGGGATTGGATGACATGGATTTACAGAGCACTTACGTTCCTGGTAATCAGCTGTCCATGTGCCCTAGTGGTTAGTGTTCCGTTAAGTTTCTTTGCGGGGATTGGAGGGGCAAGTAAGGAAGGAATCTTGATCAAGGGATCCAATTATCTGGAGACATTATCAAAAACAAAATATGTTGTTTTTGATAAGACAGGAACATTGACACAGGGGGTTTTTGAGGTAAACGGTGTACATCACAACGAAATGGAACGGGAAAGGCTGCTGGAATTTGCAGCATTGGTAGAAAGTGCATCTTCCCATCCAATCAGCAAAAGCCTTCAACGGGCATATGGAAAAGAACTTGACAGATCCAGGGTCAGTGATATCCAGGAGATAAGTGGCAATGGAATTATAGCTAAAGTAGACGGGAATGAAGTAGCTGCCGGAAATGATAAACTAATGAGGAAATTAAATATAAAATTTTTCGATTGTCACAGTGTAGGAACTATTATCCATATGGAGATTAATGGGGAATATGCTGGTCATATCGTAATATCAGATATTGTAAAGCCCCATTCCAAGGAAGCAATCAGGCAGTTGAAGAGGGCTGGCGTAGATAAGACCGTAATGCTGACTGGTGATGCAAGGAAGGTCGCTGAAAATGTGGCAGGTGCATTAGGGCTAGACGAAGTATTCAGTGAGCTGCTGCCGGCAGATAAGGTAACAAAAGTAGAAGAATTGCTGGCATTAAAGCCTGACAGTGCAAAACTCGCTTTTGTGGGGGACGGTATCAATGATGCTCCTGTACTTTCCAGAGCGGATATCGGAATTGCCATGGGGGCTATGGGTTCTGATGCTGCAATTGAAGCCGCAGATGTAGTTCTGATGGATGATGATCCGGGCAAAATTGCAAAAGGTATTAAAATATCCAGAAAATGCCTTAGAATTGTTCGCCAGAATACATGGTTTGCAATTGGAATTAAATTCATTTGCCTTGCGTTAGGGATGATTGGCTTTGCGAATATGTGGTTTGCTATTTTTGCAGATGTGGGAGTTACCATTCTTGCTGTATTAAATGCAATCAGAGCCTTGTTTGTAAAAAAACTTTAAGTATAAACAAAAAGTTAATACTGCAATAACAAATAGGAACTTCTAAAAGAGCCATGATACTGTTAAGATAGATAAAGAATATATGTTTGGATCGCGGCATTTAACATGGCAAAAGAAATCTGGAACCCGACAATATAAGCATCAATTCGAAAGGATGAAATATAAATGGATTATATTAAATTAGGAAATTCTGATCTTGAAGTATCACGTTTGTGCGTAGGCTGTATGAGCTTTGGAGACCCCGCCAGTAAAATGCATGCATGGACGCTGAATCCACAGGAAAGTGAGGAAATTATCAAACATGCACTGGATCTGGGAATTAATTTTTTTGATACAGCCAATTGCTATTCGGCAGGAACAAGTGAGGAGTATTTGGGGAGGGCAGTAAAGAATAATGTTTCAAGAGATAAAGTTGTTCTTGCCACGAAAGCGTATTTCAATGATGGAAAACTTTCAGGAGAAGCGATACCCCGTGAGGTGGAATCTTCATTGAAACGCCTGGGTACAGACTATATAGACTTGCTCATTATCCACCGTTTCGATTATGATACCCCAATTGAAGAGACTATGCAGGCGCTCCATCAGGTGGTTCAATCAGGTAAGGTTCGTGCTTTAGGAGCATCTGCCATGTACGGATATCAGTTTATGAAGATGCAGTATGCAGCTGAAAAAAATGGATGGACGAAATTTGTATCTATGCAGAACCACTATAATCTGCTTTACCGGGAGGATGAGCGGGAGCTGATTCCCATCTGCAAAGAACAAAATGTGGCAAGAACACCTTATAGCCCCCTGGCTGCCGGAAGGCTGTCACGACCTACCTGGTCGGCAGATACTTTAAGAAGCAAAACAGATGTGACGGCAAAAGGAAAATATGATAAAACACAGGACAGCGATATGGAAATTGTGAAAAGAGTATCTGCACTTGCTGAGAGAAAAGAGATTACCATGTCACAGGCTGCACTTGCCTGGCAGTTTGCTAAAGGCGTTGCTTCTCCTATTATCGGAGCAACAAAAGCAAAGTATTTTGATGATGCGGCAGGCAGCCTTAACGTGAAACTGACACAGGACGAAATAAATGATCTGGAAGAAGCATACGTGCCCCACAACATAGTAGGGGCTATATAAGGAAAAATAACGCGAATCCCTCCATTATTGTTTTTTCCATATATCTGTGAGATAATAATCCTGATATTGATAGAAACAGGCTTCCGTACCAGGCAGCTGCCGAAAGGAGAAGGTGAACTGTTATGGCACAAATTTTAGTTGTTGAAGACGAACACAATATGCAGGATATTATTGTAGAATATATGAAAAGGGGAGGGCATTCCTGCCTGACTGCGGATGATGGAATAGATGCATTGGCCATTTTAAAAAATACACCGATGGATTTAATGATATTAGATGTTATGATGCCTCATCTGGATGGATTTTCTGTTTGCAAATTAGCCAGGGAAATGAGCAGTATGCCCATTATTATGCTTACTGCAAAAGGAGAGGAAGAGGATAAACTAAAGGGTTATCGGTATGGGGCTGATGATTATATGACCAAACCTTTTAGTCCAAGGGTACTGCTGGCGAAGGCGAATGCACTTTTAAAGCGATCTTCGACTGTTATAGCGGACTCCATAATTGCTGGAAAGATTACGCTGATACCGGCATCCCATGAGGTATATGTGGATGGTGAAGAGAAAGAACTTACCCATAAGGAATACGAATTACTTCATTTTTTTATACAGAATAAAGGTCAGGTATTTTCCAGAGAACAACTTTTGAACCGGATATGGGGCTATGATTTTGGCGGAAGCAGCCGTACGGTAGATACTCATATTAAGACGCTGCGGCAAAAACTGGGAAGTGAAGGCGGCCTTATTGTCACGCTTATCCGTTCCGGTTACAAATTCGAGGTACCATTATGAAGAAATGGGAACAGGTGAAAGCATTATTCGGACTACGAACCGTAAGAAATAAGGCATTTTTTCTCTCAAAAGCAGCAGGTGGGGCAATTGTGATTTTCTATATTCTGGTAGAAGAATTGCCGGTAAGCAGCACCCTTGCGTTTGTTATATGGTTTTTTCTGATGGTAGTTACAATTCTGGGCGTAAATTATTTGTTAGGGCGGTATATTACGGATCCTATTGACTCGATCAACAAGACTGCGGGAAGAATGGCAAAATTAGATTTTTCACAGGTGTGTATGATAGAATCCAATGATGAGTTCAAAGAATTATCAGAGAGCCTGAATAAACTTGCGTCAAACCTTCAGCAGTCACTTGCGCAACTGGAAAGCGCCAATGCCCGTCTGGAAGAGGATGTGGAACAAAAACAAAAGCTTCTTGCCCAGCGCAAGGAATTGACGGATCAGCTATCTCATGAAATGAAGACCCCGATAGGTGTGATCCGTGCCTATGCAGAAGCCCTGCAGGATGAAACGGATCAGGAAAAACAAAAGAAGTATACCCAGGTCATTGTTTCAGAAACAGAACTTATGAACCGGATGATTATTTCGTTACTGGACTTATCAGCGTTAGAATCCGGTGCCGTGAATCTTCAGCCGGAACCTTTTGATTTCATTGAATTTACGGAAACGGTTGCAGGCAGGCTGTTAATGGATATTCCGGAGGATAATTTTAAATTGGAATATGAGCTGCCGGAGCAAAAATTTTATGTCAATTTGGATAAAGGACGAATGGAACAGGTATTGGATAATCTGATCATAAACAGCAAAAAAAACGTGATACCCGGTGGAGTTATCCGACTTTCAATTTATGCGGCAGATTCTAAATTATATTTTTCTATTTATAATCAGGGAAAGAGAATTCCAAAAGACCAGCTTGCAAAAATATGGATGAAATTTTATAAGAGTGACCAGGCAAATCAGAACGGTTCGGGACTGGGACTTGCTATTGTGGCGCAGATTCTGGCTATGCAGAACTTGGACTTTGGTGTTCGAAATTGTCTGGAGGGTGTAGAATTTTATTTTAGTATAAATCCGCCTTTACTTATCTCATCAGAATCATATTTGGTTGATTCTCAGGAAAATCTTAACGGCAATCCCGGTTAATTCAAATGGTGTTTATATTTCACACCGATTTCACAGCAGCCACACTTCAACTTCAATCTCATCTTCTAGAATATAGCCATACTTAACTTAGGACAGCAGTGTCCTTTTTGAAAAGGAGGGTTATAGATGAAATTTTTAGAAATGGAATGGTACTGGTGGCTGTTATTGATAGGGGCTGTGGCTGTGGTGATCCCAGTCAAGGTAAAGCTAATGAAGTGGTGGGTCAGAAAACAAAGAGAGCAGAAAAACAATGACCGCAATCGGTGGGGGGAAGAAGAATGATTGCGGTAAAAGAGCTGGCCTATTCATACGGGAAAAATAAACAGGTACTTCACGGACTTGATTTTAAGGTGGAGACCGGTGAGATATTTGGGTTTTTAGGTCCGAATGGGTCAGGTAAATCCACCACACAAAAAATACTTACCGGGATTTTGAAGGGATATGGAGGCGAGATAACCCTGTTTGGCGAGAACCCTTCTCTGAATCCCGCAAGATTCTATCAAAAGATTGGGGTTCTTTTTGAGTTTCCTTACTTATATGGGAATTTAAGCGCTTTGGATAATCTGAATTATTTTGCATCCTTTTATCCCAGAGAGCAGAGGCGTGATATCAATGAACTGTTGGAAAAACTGGAGTTTAAGCCTGATTTCTTGAAAAAGCCGGTGTCTTCTTATTCGAAAGGCATGCGTCAGCGGGTGAGCATGGCGAGGGCATTGTTGAGCAATCCGAGGCTATTGTTCCTGGATGAACCCACCAGCGGGCTGGATCCTGCTGGAGCCGTGTTATTTCGCAGGATTATTGAGGAGGAACGCAGGAAAGGCACGACGGTGTTTCTCACTACACATAATATGCACGATGCGGACCTGCTCTGTGACCGGGTTGCATTTATTTCTAATGGAAGTATCGCTGCACTTGATACGCCGAAGAAATTAAAGGAGCATAACAGTACCCAGGAAATAGCCATTGAATACCGTTATCTGGGAAAGCAGGAAAGCAGGATTATCCTGATGCCGGAATTAGACGCCGGGATTAACTTTCCCCATGATGAGATAGTCAGCATACATTCCAAAGAACCTACCCTGGAGGATATGTTTATTCAATATACGGGAAGGGGGTTGGACTGATGGACAACAGCTTTGTGTCTCTGCTGAAAAAGGATTTCGGAATGATGCTTACAAGTAAGTTTTTCTTACTGGCGCTGGGATCTTTGGTCCTGTATTCCTGCTATATTAATTTTATTTATGTGCACACAGACCAGGATATTTATCCTGTTTATTTATTAGACCCTATGGGAAGATACCCGGAATTACCGAAGGTCATAGAGGTAAAGGAGATCGAAGACCTGCAGGAGGTCTGCAGGGATGGATATTCTGTGGGAATAGATGCCCGAGCGGCCATTCCGGAAATATTAATGACGGATTCGGGAAGCAGTAAGACGGACTATCAGCGGGCTGCTTATGCAAGTGCCTTGCTTTCTAATCCAGGCGAGAAACGTAGTGAGGTAATCGGAACAAATAGTAAAGAGATGAAAAACCGTCGTGAGATTACCAGTGAGTTTTTGTTTTTCGAACTGGCTGCGGTTGGATTCCTGGGTGTGGCATCTGCACTGTTTAAAGAAAAGCAAATGGGAGTAATCCGTGTTCACAGCATTCTTCCCATAAGCAAAGCGGCGTTTATAGGTTCTAAACTGCTGTTATTTATCCTGTCTGATTTATTATTTGCAGTGCTGCTTACAACCATCAATCTGGGGCTGCCAGCAGCGCTGGCCGTCATGCCGGATGTACTGCTTCAGGTAGGAATCCTGTCTGCGATTATGGTTCTGGCAGGATTTCTCTGCGCCGTATGGATTCCAGATTTTAAACAGTTTTCGCTATTTTATCTGGTGCTGGCGATTTTCGTAACTATTCCCGTTTTTCTTGCAGGGCAGACAGATGTGTCCTGGTGGTGGATTGATTATCATCCCATGTATCATTTATTTATGGCGATGAAAAATGCGTATTTTGAGACACCGAACAGAAATATTGCCTATTATATGGTATGTACCGCTTCCATAGTACTCCTGTTCTATTTTGCCAGGAAAGTTTTAAGCAGTGAAATGGCAAGGGAGGGGTAGCATGAACGGATTGAAATACCAGCTGAAAAATATCAGTAAAGATAAGATGTGTATGCTTTCATTTATACTGCCGGTAATAGTTGGAATTGCAATTCATTTTATATCTGCCGGAAGTTTTAATGCAATAAGTGAAACGTCTTATGGAATTATCCAAAATGAATTGCCACAGGCTACAGCAGAGTGGTTGAAAGAAAGCGGAAATGTGATCCGGTTTGGCAGTATAGAGGAATTAAAGGCCCAGGTTCTGGAACCGTCATCACAAATGATTGGGGTACGCCCGGAGGGGAATGGTATCTGGACAATTGTGGCAGGTGATGAACTGCGCGTAACCGTAAAAATTGCAGATTCCCTGCCGGATCTTTATGAAAACCGCAGTTCGTTCTCTGATATAAATGTACAGGTCCTTTTAGGAGACAGTGAGAGAAATATGTTGAAATCACTGCTGATAGTCATTACAATGGTGACAGCGATGTTTATGGGATGTACGTTTAATGCCATGAGTATCATTGGCGAGAAAGAAGAGGGTGTGGCTTTTATCAATGAAATACTGCCTGTGACACCAGCGTATTATCTGGTGCAGAAGATTTTGCTGGGATTTGCAGGAGGTGTGCTTTCCACAATTCTCACGGGGTGGATTTGCATGCGTCCCCAGCTTTCCCAGATTCCCTGGCTTCTTCTCCTTATCGTCCTCTCTGCCTTTATATCTGCCCTGACGGGGTTGTTTATCGGAAGGGCGGCAGAGGGACTTATGACCGGAATTGTGTATTTGAAAATGATCATGATCTTGTTTATTGCCCCGCCTGTTGTATGCTATCTCGTTGCTCCAAAAGAGGGAATAGTACGCAGTATATCTTATCTGCTTCCTTCCAGTGCAACTTTTTACGGCCTTATGGATTTGTTAAATGGCAGGATGGCAGAAGCAGGTGCAAATATAGTGATTCTGGCAATGCACTGCGTGGTATGGATTCTGGCTTATCTTTTTATTCAAAGAAGAAAGGGTGCACAATTTCCTGTGAAGGGCTGAATGAGATGCAAATGATGAAGGGAGGTGGTTCACTTATGGGTAAAAGTAATGTTATTGCAGATGTATGGCTCCATGCAAAGCCGGGCTAGTACTACAGCGAACGTTTTATAATGTACTACTATTAAGTGCATTATATTGGGGTTTAGCTGAGTAAGGACGCTTTGTAGATGAAGGTAGTGTACGAAAAGATGGGGGTGGGAAACTGATATGGACTCCGTCAGCTTGC
>OATB01000362.1_pt1 | contig 36910 bp, 32 predicted proteins | sample 1494941 | NCBI WGS metagenome assembly OATB01 (sample SAMEA2579931, study PRJEB22360) | human gut metagenome | reverse complement strand
GCGGTAATAGCGGCTCGGGCAGCAGAGCGTATGCTAGAGCTTGGGGTATATGTGGTAGGATTTTCATACCCGGTAGTACCAAAAGGTAAAGCAAGAATTCGTACCCAGGTGTCAGCAGCACACAGTAAGGAAGATCTTGACTTTGTTTTGAAATGCTTTAAGCAGGTAAAAGAAGAGATGGGAATTTAGCTCGAATAAGTGAATTTGTATACAGAATGAATTGAAAAACAGATGGCATTGCCGCTTTAATAGGGCAGTGCCATCTGTTTTGCTATTTCTTTTCACACCATATAATCTGCTGCAGGGTAAGAGGTGGAAGCACTGCGCAGGTTCCGTTTTCTGACAAGGTGAGGCTTTGCTGAATTGGATACACCAGTTTAGCACTTTTAACGGGATTCTGATACAGGATTTCCCCTGCCGGAATGGGGGGAGTATCTCCATGGAAGCGCTTGGGCAGCATGGAAATCTGGTGTATGATATACGCAGTATCTGTTTCAAAAAATGCAGTCCGGATAATATCAGGCGTATCTGTATGGTGGCGCAGAGGCGGATGTATGCAGGCCTTTTCCAGCAGGTCCGAAAATAAATCGTTTGTATAAGGATATTTCTCAGTTCCTGCCATAGTAAAAAAGTCAAATGCCAGATAAAATACATGCCCCTTATGAAAATTCCGGTGAAGAAGTGCCGGATAATCTGTCTTTTCACCAGGTGGAGGGCTCCACCAGTTTACCCAATGATCAAAATCGCATGCAACGCAGGGAAGGTCAAAATGCAGCAACTCCAAAACAGAAGAATCTGTTTCCAGACTGCTGTTTTCTAAAAGTGATACCGTTTCTATAAAGTATTCGCTTACCGGAGGGGTGGTACAGGACAGAAGTCCGGTAAAGGACTGGGATAAATCCGAATGCAGGTAAGCAGACCAGCGGTTAGAAGCAAACTCCCCATGGATTTTCGCCGGGCCGCAGCCGAATAACCTGTGTAAAGCGGACTGCTCCCTCAGTGTGGAATCGGCATTCCATAGCCCTGTCTGTCCCGAGGAGATCAGGCAGCCGCCGCCCGCGGCGTATTCCTCCAGCAACAGGACCAGATCCGGTTCTATAACATAGACTTCCGGCAGCAGGATTATGTCATATTCAGACAAAAGGGATTTGGTGATATTACCCTCTGGCAGAATGTTATAAGGAATCTTGGCATATTCGCACAGCTGCATAGCTCCAAGAATGGCATTTAAGTGAGGATTATGACGCTTCATGCGCAGTATGGCATCTGCACTGAGTTCCTGCATGTTGACAGACTTTGAACGGTCGCTTTGCAGGATTCCGATAGATTTTACCGGGGTACGTCCCGTCAGGTAGGGTTCCATTTCTTCAAGAGCTCTGTAAACGGTGCCAAGCCGGTTTGCCTCTTCCATGTCCAAAGTACCGTCAGCGTGCTGGGAACCGCTGTACATGCCAACCCGACATCCCTGAGCGGCGATGGAACTTAAGTCACAGAGGTACTGAGAGACGGTATCGTAGTTATATACCTGGGAGGCTTCTCCGGGAACCAAAATGGGATATTGTCCGATTGCGGTATCTCTGGCATAGGCGGAAGAAAACCAGTTGTCCTTTAAAAGGGGTTCTGAAAACTGATAGTCAAGCAGGTCCCTTACGGATTTGGGATAATGGCAGGAAAAATTAACCGTGATAGCTAAGGATGGATCAATCGCGTTTAAACGCTGCTTCACTTCCAGCAGAAATTCCCGGGCATTTGCGTCCAGAAAATCCACGATGTCTGACATATGCAGGTGTATTTCATCCTGATCGGAGGGCAGTTTATATCCATAGGCAGCGTGGAATTTTTCTTTGCAGGAATCACAATAGCAGAGAGATGATCCGAAAATATCCATAAATAATGCATCCGGGCTGTAATTTTGTACAATTTCTTCCATTTGGGAGAGACAGTATTCCCGGTAACCGGTCTGGTAACAGCATAGACTCCACCGGGCAAACTCATCTTCCCGAATCAGGGGCGTACCATCCGTCTTTCGCGCCCGCCATTGGGGGAACCGTCTTGCAGCGCCCTCATCGTATTCGATGCAATAATAAGCGATAAATTCAATGTCTTTTTTCTTTAGAACCGCGCTGACTTCCTGTATCCAGTCAGTCTTTACGCCCTGGTGTTTCTGGGCGCCATCCACCTTACTGTCATAATAAGTAACGCCCCAGTGGTCTTTGCAGTAAACCATAAGGGAATCAATATTCGCCTGGTCAAAAAAACGCTCATATTCTTCAATATTCAGTTTGTCTAAGGTAACAACGGGTGGTTGGGGGGAATGATGATCAATCAGATAACAGCGCTTGCTGTCCTTGTATTTGCTGCTCATAATAGGTATCTCCTTTCAGGATAAAAAGCCCGCAGGCAATATAGTACCGGTATCCCAGTATGTATCCAGATTAGAGAACGTGCAAAAAGAGTGTGTTATTGCCAGTATATAGAAGATATCATAGAAAGTCAATAAGATAAATTATTGTACCGTAATCTATAAAAATTACTTGAATTGTATGCGTAGAAATACACAAATATATAAATTGAATTAATAAAAAATGAAACTGTATCTACAAAGTTGTCAGATTTAAAAATAATAAAAAACAATTAATAGATAAAAAAGCGGAAAAATGTAAAATTACATTGACAAAACACCAGCTGAATTATATAATATGCATATCAACTGGTCAGACCAGTCAAACCAATTAGAGGGAACGGCAAAAACAAGTAAAGGAGGGTTGATTTTTTAAGAAGATGTGTGAAGGCAGTGAAAATTGTGTTTTGGGGACATGATTTTTATAAAAAGTAAAAGGAGAAGGTAAGGATTATGAAAAAGAGAGTTATAGCGGTTTTATTAGCGGCAACTATGGTTATGGGAATGATCTCCGGATGTGGCGGATCGAACCAGAAAGCAGATGGAACAACCACGGATAAGGCTGCGGAGGCGGCAAAGACAGAGGGAACCGGTGAGAGTAAGGCTGCAGAGGGGACAAAACAGTCTGATGTATCGCTGCGGTTTATTGACGTAAACCCCAGTCCACAGAGGCAGGCTTATTATGAAGGGGTTTTTGAAAAATTCAAAGGCGAAACCGGTATTACCGTAGCTTATGAGAGTGTTCCATGGGATGATGCGGCAAATAAGCTGACGGTACTTGGCACATCAGGACAGCTTCCGGATGTTATGACTACCCATCCGCTGTGGCTGGGGCAGTTTACGGAATCCAACTGGGTACTTCCCATTGATGATTATGCAGAGGAGCATAAGGACGAATTTGTAGATATTATCAGTAAAAGCAACTGGGTAAATGAAAAGGAAAACTATGGTCACATTTATACAATCCCCGATGGATTTATGGTTAAAGGTATCTTCTACAGAAAGGATTGGGTAGAGGAAATCGGATACAAGATTCCTACGGGGGACGACTGGACTTACGATGCATACTTTGACTTAATCAAGGCGTTAACCGATAAGGATAATAAGAGATATGGAAATTCCTTCCGTGGAGCGAGAGGGGCATTTGATCCATTGTTAGCATATTTACAGACATTTACCGGAGGTTATGTATATGATGAAGAAGGAAACTGCCTGTTAAATAAGCCGGAATGCGTAGAAGCATTTGAAAAATGGTGTGCCATATATAAAGATGGCTACGTACCGGAAGACTCCATTAACTGGGGATTCGTAGAAATGGTGGATAACTTTACCGGAGGATTAACCGGTACGATTTCCAATGACTCTGAGGTAGCTGTAGCATGTGAAACAAATATGAAACCCGAACAGTGGGGAGTATTGCCCATGCCGGTATCCACAGTTGACCAAAAGCTTTTAAATACTTCCAGCAGTCCGTATTCCTACACGATTTCCGCACAGTCAAAACACCCCGAGGAAGCGCTGCAGTTAATGGATTACCTGGTGAAACCGGAAAATAATATCGAATATTGTAAGATGGGCGGTCTGATTCCCATTAAAAAAGAAGCTTCCAAAGATCCGACTTACGGAGAAGACGGACCATATGCAGCATTCTTAAATCAGTTAAACAATCCTGATTTTATGGTACCGCCAATGTATGGACCATTTAACTACACCGATTTACATCAGGATACATTCCACGCAGAAATGCAGAAGTATCTGCTGGGCAAGCAATCGGCAGAAGATGTGTTAAATAACATATCCAATGAGTTAACGAAGAGAATGAAGGAATATCTGGCTGCAAATGAAGGTTCCACCATAGAGAGCCCAAGAACATTACAGTAAGCCTGTTTGACGGGAGGGGACGGTTTAGCCGTCCCCTTTGTGAATCAAACGGATAGAACGGAAGGGAGATAACATGGGAGTATTAATAGCATTTCTCGTTATAGTTGTAGTTGTATGTGCCGCTATTTTCTGGCGGATGCATATGAAGTCAGGGCAAAGAGTCGTAATTGGAAACCGGACCAGAACGAAGTTGGAGCCATACCTGTTTATATTACCGGTATTTGCACTGCTGCTGGTTATGTTCGGGTATCCCCTGATTAACAGTTTTATTATGGCATTTCAGGATTATAAGCTGACCGGGTCTGGAAAAGCTGCCTTTAATGGAATAGAAAATTTTAAGAAGCTGTTTGACGATACCGATACATTTATGATTGTTAAAAACACCTTGGTTTACGTGGTAATATCCGTTGCCGGGCAGTTCCTGCTGGGAATGATTCTGGCGATGGCATTGAAAAAGCAGTTTCGGGGAAGAGGATTATACCAGTCAATCGTATTTCTTCCATGGGCTTTTTCGGGATTTGTAATCGGCTTAATGTTCCGCTGGTCCTTTAATGGTGAATACGGTGTGGTAAACGATATCCTTCTGAACCTTGGAATCATTAAGGAATCCATAGCCTGGCTTGGTACACCTGGGGTATCCCTGGCGGTTATTATCATGGCGATGATCTGGATGGGAATCCCATTTTTTGCAATTATGATTTTAGCTGCACTGCAGTCCATACCGGCTGATGTCTATGAGGCTGCTGATGTGGATGGATGTGGTGCAATCCGGAAATATTTCCAAATTACACTGCCCTACATAAAACCAACCATTATTACGACGATTTTACTTCGTACCATATGGATCTTTAACTCCTTTGACCTGGTGGTGATCATTACCAACGGAGGACCTGCAAATACATCCCAGACCCTGCCCGCGTACATGTACTCCAAAGCATTTGGAACCTATGACTTTGGTTTTGCAGCAGCGATCGGAGTACTGCTTATGGTTGTACTGGGTGTCTTCGCAGTCATCTTTCTACGAGCTACAAATTACAATAAGGCAGGTGATTTTTAATGAAGAGAACGGGAAAAAGGAAAGCATTAGGAGTTGGCAGGTTTCTTATATTAGCATTTTTTCTTGCACTTGTGGTACTTCCCATTTACTGGATGACTATCACATCCTTTAAGACAAATGGTGAGATAATCGACATGCATAATATTACTTATTTTCCGCACACCTTTACAACGGAAAATTATACCGGTTTGTTTGAAATGTTCGACTATGGATCATTGCTGCAAAATAGCGTGATTGTATCCATTTCATCTGCTTTAGTGGTTACTATGCTGTCAATATTAGGAGGCTACTCCCTGGCAAGATATAAATTTAAAGGAAAAGGCGTGATGGTGCTGTTCTTTCTGGTGACACAGATGATTCCTGGTATCTTGGTAATCATCCCCCTTTACTTAATCTTTTCTAAGATCGGACTGATCAATACCCATGTGGGATTATTTATCTACTATGTAATTGTGAATGTACCGTTTTGTGTAGTGACAATGCGGAGCTTTTTCGAGAGAATTCCGGTGACGCTGGAAGAAGCAGCCAGGGTTGACGGCTGTACGAAGATGAAATCACTGATAAAAATTGTACTGCCAATTATGTTCCCGGGTATCGTTTCTGTATTTGTATTTGCATTTATCGGTGCCTGGAACGAACTGATTGCAGGAACTATATTTATCAGTACGCCGGATATGTGGACGATTCCGGTAGGATTAAAATCTCTGATTGGTAAATACAGTGTGCAGTGGGGAGCTTTAATGGCCGGAGGTGTAATGGCACTTTTACCTACCGCTATTATGTTTGCCGGCATGCAGAAGTTTATAGTGGAGGGAATGACGGCAGGAGCGGTAAAAGAATAATAATTGAGGGAGGCTATTATGGGGTTACAAAAAAGAGCAGACGTGGTACGTCAGATATTACATCCCAGAGAAGATACAAGAGGTTATACCAGATGGTGGTGGTACGGATGTGCAGTGAAAAAGGAAGAGTTGATTCGGGAACTGGATTTTATGAAAGAAGCCGGGATGGGCGGTGTAGAACTTCAGATACTCTATCCGGTTGTGGCAGATGATCAAGAAAATGGCGTAAAAAACCATTCTTATTTATCCCCCGGATTTTTTGAAATGATCGGGTTTGCCTGTGAGGAGGCAAACCGGAGAAATATGAAATTTGACCTTACATTGGGTTCATCCTGGCCCTTTGGAGGCCCTTTTGTACCAGTGGAATTAAGCGGTCCAACCGTAATCCCCTATACAATTGATGTAAAAGGACCCTGTGAATTTACCTATGATTTTACCACCAGGCTGTATGGGGAAGCGGCTGCTTGTATTATGGGACGCATGGAGGACAGCCAGATGGTGCCGGAGTCTATCGTGGATATCACTGATAAGGTGACGGATAAGCCTTTATTTGAATGGCCCTGGGGCAAGCAGCTGGAAAAGGTATTGGTACCCGAAGGAAATTATAAAATCGTGGTGCTGGTATCCAGTGATAAACGACAGACTGTATTAAAGCCTCTTCCGGGAGGGGAGGGGCTGATTATGGATCACAATAGGAAAGATTCTGCCCGTATGTTTTTTGAACACGGGGGAAATCCTATTGTAAATGCAGTGGGTAAAGGGAAGATTCAGTCTTTCTTCTGTGACTCCATAGAGGTCTTCGGGCACAACTGGACGGATATTATCTACGGGGAATTCCGAAAAAGAAGAGGCTATGAGCTGCGCCCGCTTGTATATGCACTATGGGGAGAGATTCAGGGAATGACTGATCTGATCCGGTATGATTTTCAGAAGACCATGGCGGAATTAACAGTAGAGAATTTCTTCCGGGAGATGACAGAATGGTGTCATGAAAATGGTTCCCTTTCCAGAATCCAGGCACACGGCACCTGGGGAGATATCCTTCAGGCATATGGGGCTGCCGATATACCGGAGGGAGAGACCTTTTCCGCTTTTGACCGGTATGAAGTCAATACGGTTCACCGAAAGCTGGCATCCTCAGCAGGGCATGTGTATGGGAAAGAGATTATCTCCAACGAGTCCTTTACCTGGCTTCGGTTTCCCAGATATGCGGTTACCCTTGAAAATATCAAAGCAGCAGCTGACAGTATTTTCTTAGATGGTATGAACCAGATTGTAAACCACGGTTATTCGTACAGTCCGGAAAATGAAAAGGAACTGGGGTGGCCGTTTTATGCTTCCTCCCAGATCAACCATACGAATACCTGGTGGAAATATTACAAACCTCTGAGTATATATATAAACCGGGTATGTGACTTCCTGCGCCGGGGAAAGACGAAAGTAAAACTGGCGGTTTATCTTCCGCAGTCTGATATCTGGGCGGAAAATCCATTATCGGATATACATATGTGTATGAAACTGGAAGAGCGTATGACAACAGAAACCGTAGACAGGATACACAAAGAAGGTTTCTGGTTCGACTATATTAATGATGATGTGGCAGAGCGCTGGAGGGAATACGATTACGAGGCACTGGTGCTTCTGGAGTGTGAGAGGATTCCTCTGAAGACGGCTTATCAGCTACAGGAGTTTGCAGAGAGCGGAAAAAAAATCATCTGCAAAGGACCGGCTCCATCCCGCTCCTGTGGATTGCTTGCCTATAATGAAAATACGAAAAAGATTCAACACATAATGAAGAAAATGCAGGAAGCAGGACAGCTCATAATTACGGAAAAAAATAATGATGTATTAATCCAGGAGTTGAACCGTCATTTTATACCCGATGTAAAGATCTATTATAATAAGGAAGAAATCGGATATGTACATCAGCAGGAGGGTGGCACAGATATTTATTTCCTGTCAAATATCAGCCCTGAGGATAAAAAAGAAAAGATCAGATTTTCGGAGCAAAGTAATAACTTTTATGTCTTTGACCCTCTGGATGGCAAAGAAAAATGTATGAAATGCAGGCAGCAGGATGGGAATGATACGGTAGTAGAACTGGAACTGGAAGCTTATCAGTCACTTATCTTTGTATTTTCCAATGAAATGGAAGATGAAATGGCTGTGTGGAAGGAACATAAGAAAGATTTATTACTGGACCTGTCAAAGGACTGGGAGTTCTATACAGACAGCTGCAGGCTGCATTATGGAGATCTGGATAGTTGGGAAAAGGAAGAAAGCCTGCATTACTACTCAGGTGAGGGCATTTACCAAAAAGAATTTTATGTATCAAAAGAAAAATTGGAGAAAATGCAGGAAACAGGTGAGGCGGAGCTGCAGTTTGAACATATCGGGGAAGCTGCCGGCATTATTATCAATGGGCAGGAGGCTGGCGCAATAATAAAACGTCCCTATAGATTGCATGTTCTAAAGTATCTGAAAGAGGGAATTAATACACTGGAAGTGAGGGTTTCCAATCTTTTGATCAACAGAGCAATTGACCCTGATTACCCGGAAACAGACTATCCGGAGCCGGTGATATCTGAATGGCCGTATACCACCGCAGCATTAAACCGCTGCCGCAGGGAGCGGGTCTATAACTGGAGAGAACGTGAAATGATAGCAGAACCCCTGCCTTCGGGAATCTGGGGGAAGGTGGGGATCAGGGGCTAACCCTGCAAAGTGTGACGCATAGCTGTCAGAAAGTAATTTTTAAACACGCTCTGGTGATTATGGTTGAATAGCGATGGCAGTTCTTATATAATGAATGTAGGTAAGATATAGTTATATAGTTGCAATAGGATTAGTAAAGGAGTATGGAGTGTGGCTAAATTAAAGACGAATATCGCTCAATTAGGTTCGACGAGATTGTTATATTCAAGAATTGCCGACAGCATATGTGAATACATTACAGAAAATAAAATAGGGATTGGCGGGAAACTTCCAAGCGAGCGGGAATTGGCGATGATGTGGGGAGTGAGCCGGTCTTCTGTACGGGAAGCAATCCGTGAATTGGAAAATCAGGGTCTGCTAAGCGTGGAGGCCGGAAGAGGCTCCTTTGTCATTGGTGAAGTTTCGGACAAATCCATGATGTTTAAAATACAGAAACGGAATTTTTTTGAACAGTTTGAGATTAAAACAGTTCTGGAAGAATATATGTTGAAAAAAATCACGCCGGTGATATCCGAGGAATTATTGTACCAATTGGAACATATTGCAAAGCAGATGATGACCATGTGTGATAATGGGATATTTCCCCAGGAACTGGACAACCTGTTTCACAAAATGCTGTTAGAGTCTTATGGAAACAAGGAAATGATCAATCTGGTGGAAAACATGATTCATGTATTCGGAGAATATAACGACGTGTATTTCCATCTGTGTGAGGGCATAGTCAACGAAACGAACCAGACAATTTTAGATACCATTCCTTACCATCTGGATATGGTTCTGATGATGCGTGCCAGAAATGTAAAAGAAGTAATTAAAATCTACCGAAAAATTATAGAGTTGGATATACAGCTGTACAGCATGGTGAATCCGACTGACCAGAAGGAGACGTTATGATGGATGACCTGTTAAGCATGACTCATTTAGGGGATGATTACGATAAATATTTAAATGCAGTAGTTCCGCCGGTTTTTATGAATTCACTCCATGTATTTCCAACGTTTGAAGAATATGCGGGATGTGATGCTTCGAAAAAGGGGGAATTTAAATATGGACGCGTCTCCAATCCCACAGTGCATATTCTGGAAGAAAAGGTTGCTGCATTAGAACACGGATGCAGGGCGGCAGCCTTTGGAAGCGGAATGGCGGCAACATCTGCGGCAATTCTGGCAACCTGTAAAGCCGGAAGCCACATTATCTGCATGCGGGATGTGTACGGACCGGTAAAGAACATATTAAACCGGTATATGATCCCGAAGCTGAATATGACCGTTACTTATTGGTCAGGAGAGAGCCTGAAAGAGCTGGAGGAGGAAATTCGTCCGGAAACAGCTCTGATCATGATAGAAACCCCGGCGACCTTTGTGTTCACTGTGGTTGATATCACAGGGGTTGCACAAATTGCCAAGAGGCATGGCGTGAGGACATACATAGACAATACCTATTGTACTCCGCTGTATCAGAAACCCCTGGATATGGGAATCGATCTGGTCATGCACACCCTGACAAAATACATTGGCGGACACAGTGACATAATGGGCGGGATCCTTACATCAGCCGATGAAGAACTTATGATAGAAATCCAGCTGACCGTTCGTGAGCTCTTCGGAGCAAATATGGGACCGATGGAAGCATGGCTTGCAACCAGGGGACTTCGGACTATGGCGCTGAGGATCGCAGAACATGGCAGGACCGCTCAGAAAATTGCAGAATATCTGGAGAAACATGAAAGAGTAGAACGAGTATACTATACCGGATTGCCGTCCCATCCACAGCAGGAGCTGATAAGAAAGCAGCAGAAAGGACACACGGGATTACTAAGTTTTGTGCTGAAGGATTCGCCTGAGGAAGCAGTAAAAGTAATCAATAAATTGAAATTATTTGGAAAAGGCTGTTCCTGGGGGGGATTTGAAAGCCTTGCGCTCTGCCCGCTTTATACGGCGACGGAAGAAGAGATAAAGTTTTTAAATCTTACGGATCACGACAGAGGCCTGATCAGGATCCATTGTGGGCTAGAAGGAGTGGATAACCTGATGGAAGACTTGAGGAATGCATTAGAGCGTGTTTGAAAATTCATTCCTGGCATCTGCACGCCCCACTTTGCGGCATATTTGCCCCGAATTCAGGTTGCGTAGCCCGCTACGCGCCCTTCATCCGGGACAAATCTCCCACAAACTGTGACGCACAGCTGCCAGAAAGCAATTTTAAAACACACTCTAGAGCGAGTTTGACTCATAAAGAAAAAGAAGAGATGGGGTGGCGGCAATGAATTACAGAGAAAATATTATGGCTATATTAAATTATGAGCCTTATGAAAGCATGCCGGTGGTATCTTTTGGATACTGGGTAGAAACACTGGATAAATGGGCATCCGAGGGACATATAACCAGAGACGAAGCAAAAGGTTACCGGGAGCTTGGGGATAATTCCGGGGCGGACAAAAGTGTAATGAAGAAACTCGGATTTGATTTTAACTGGAATTCCTGTGTGGGATGCCAGGTGGACATATTTCCAAGATTTGATGTGGAGGTAATCGAAGAAAGGCCGGACGGATCCAGAATAATTCGGGATGAACTGGGACTGATTGTGCTGGAAAAACCGGGTACTGTATCCATACCTGCTGAAATAGGAACTTCTATGACTGACCGCGAGGCCTGGGAAGAACATTATCTGCCCCGTCTGCAATGGTCCGAAGAACGAATGGATACAAACCTGCTGAAATCTCTAAAGGATCCCTCCGGGCGTGAGGTTCCTGTTGCAATACACTGCGGTTCCCTGCTTGGCAGAATGCGGGATCTTCTGGGAGTAGAGCAGTTGAGTTATTTATATATGGATGATGAAGAGCTTTATGCAGAGATCATTGATACCATGGCAGGCCTGTCTTATAACTGGGTTAAAGCTGCCCTGGAGTCCGGCGCAAAATTTGATTATGCCCATTACTGGGAAGATATCTGTTTTAAAAACGGTCCCCTGGTAATACCGGGCGTGTTCGATGAATATGTGGGACCTCATTATAAACGGACAACTGAGCTGTTAAAACAATATGGAGTAAACATTGTTTCTGTAGACTGTGACGGGTTAATTGATTCCCTGATACCTACCTGGCTGGAAAATGGCGTAAATACTATGTTTCCCATTGAAGTAGGAACCTGGAATGCTTCCATAGCCCCATGGAGGGAAAAGTATGGAAAGCAGATACGGGGTGTCGGCGGGATGAATAAGACCATTTTTGCCAGAGATTATAAGGCAATTGATGCTGAGATAGAACGGCTGAAACCGCTGATAGAGCTGGGCGGATATATTCCTTGCCCGGATCATCGAATTGCCCCCGATGCCATATTCGAAAATGTGCAGTATTACTGCGAACAGATACGCAGAATTATTTAATATGAAGGTGTCATCTAACAGCAGCAATTTTCAAAAGAAGACCATACAGCAGCAGGTTTCAAAAATACGGCAGTACCCGCCCGGGTACTGCCGTATTTTTGATATACAGGAATTCAGATAAATTGAGCCGTTCATTAAGGAAATCTCGCATTATTTTTCTGCATATGATAGAATAGAAGAAAAGGAAGTTAACACATTCCTTAGCATTAGGTTGCAGAAAAATAAATAGAAAGGAAGCCACTCTGCATTTCTTCAACCTGCTTTTTTGTGGCCGTATCCCAGTTATTTACGCAATGCTGTACTAGTACTGAGATGCGTTAACGGTGTAAAAATGGCAAAAATCATTTTAAAAGTAGTTCTTATTGTACTTGCAGTGGTATTTCTGATCGGGGCAGCCGGCGTAATATACCTGACGGTCAGGGAATATAAACCAAAGAAAAATGAAGAGGTGGAGGTCCCGGACGGTGGAGGAGAACTTACGGCATCTGATCAGCTGACTTTACTGACCTGGAACACCGGATATGCGGGCTTGGATAAAACCCAGGATTTCTTTATGGATGGCGGTACGAAAGTGATGCCGGACAGTAAAGAAGAGGTGCTTGATAATATGGAGGCAATTTCCCGTACGATGAAAGAGAATGCGGCAGACATCTATTTCCTTCAGGAAGTGGACATTAATTCAAAGCGTTCTTATTACCAGGATCAGACGGCATATTACAGCCAGGAGCTGGGAATGGGAGATATGTTTGCCTATAATTTTAAATGTGACTTTGTACCGTATCCCCTGCCGTTTATCGGACATGTGGAATCGGGAGTTGCAACCTATACGAGCCTTGGGGCATCACAGGCAGAGCGGATAGCATTGCCGGAATCTTTTTCATGGCCGGTGAAAGCCTGTAATTTAAAGCGATGCCTGCTGACCACCAGAATACCGATAAAGGACTCTGATAAAGAGCTGGTACTGGTAAACCTCCATCTGGAAGCATATGATGATGGAGAAGGGAAGAAGGCTCAGAGTGCACTTCTGGCACAGGTGCTGGAAGAAGAATATCAAAAAGGAAATTATGTCATTGCAGGGGGGGACTTTAATCAGACCTTTTCTTCCGTATCCAAATATCCCATCTGGAATCAAGAGGGGTGGGTACCTCCTAAAATGGATGAAGACAGCCTGCCCCAGGGCTTTCAGTTTGTCATTGATGATTCCTATCCCACCTGTCGCCTGTTAAATGCTGCGTATACAGGTTCTTATGACACTTCCCAGGTATACGTTCTGGATGGATTTATTGTCTCAGATAACGTAAATGTAGAAACAGTGGATGTTGTAAATGTGGATTTTGCCCATACGGATCACCAGCCTGTGCGGATGACCGTCCGTCTGAAATAGCTTATGAAAAGGTTGATGGTAATCATTGCAGGTTGGACAATTACAATTCACTGTGTTAGAATAAAAAAGATAAACAGGCAGAGTATGTCCGCTTAGACACGCTCTTATCTATAAAAGAATAGTTTTGACAATTTCTTGGAGGAAAGATGAAAAACGAAGATATGTTTCAAATGCGGCAGTTAAAGGAAAGCGATTTGGAGGAGTTCAATGCGCTGCTTCGCTATGTGTTTCAGGTTACAGGAGATGAATTATTAAAGTCAGGCTGGGAAGAAGATGAGATCCAGCGTGCTAAAGCACCAATACTTAAGCAGTCCTATATACTGGGCTATTTTCATAAGGATAAACTGGCATCACAGATTGTGGTGTACCCCATGGAAGTAAATGTCTATGGCGAAATTTACAAAATGGGAGGAATCACAGGGGTTGCCACTTATCCGGAATATGCGGGAAGAGGATTAATTCATACACTGATGTTAAAAATTCTGGAACATATGAGGGAAGAGCAGCAGACGATTTCATTTTTATATCCCTATTCCATCCCTTTTTATAGGAAGAAAGGGTGGGAAATTGTATCTGATCAAATCAAATTCAGCATTAAAGATACGCAGCTGCCGAAGAAACAACCCGTTCCCGGCATGGTAGAGCGGGTAGAATGGGATCATGAAGATTTAAAGAATGTATACCGATATTTTGCAGTCCAGAGGCATGGAGCATTAATCAGAGAAGATCTGGCATGGGAAGAATACTGGCGCTGGGAATCCGATGATGTGATTGCGGCAATCTATTACAGTGAAGAGCATAAGCCACTTGGCTATGTCGTATATTCCATAGAGAATGAGATCTTCAATGTGAAGGAAATTCTGTATCTGAATATAGAGGCAAGACATGGAATCTGGAATTATATCAGTTCGCATTTTTCTATGATTACTGAAGTAAGAGGGTACAATTATACCGGGGAACCCCTTGCTTTTCTTCTGGAGGACAGTGAAATCACCGAGACAATAGCACCCTATATTATGGCCAGGATTGTGGATGTCCGGGAATTCATTTTGCAGTACCCATTCCAGGTAATGCCGGAGGATTTTCATATACATTTAATTGTACATGATAATATGGCGCCCTGGAATGAAGGAGATTTTCAGATTTACTGGAGGGATCAGAAAACATTTTGCGATCAGGAAAATGATCTGGCCCTTACAAATATTTTGGAACTGGATATACAGACTCTGACCACAATGTTAATGGGTTACAAAAGGCCGTCTTATCTGTATGAAAATGACAGGCTGGATATGGAATATTATATGGTGCAGATATTAGAACGCCTAATACCAGTGGGGAAACCATATTTTTCCGATTATTTCTAGAATAGTAGCTCATAATGCAATAAATATTAAAATTGATGGAATATGATATATAAAAAGGGAGACAGTGTGTAATTAAAACATACTGTCTCTCTTTTTTTGCTTTCGTGAAGTATTCAACTCTATGAAAGGTTTTTTCATAGAAAATACTAACTTTTTCAGTTTCCAATTTTAATTATTCTATCATATTCGCGAAAAATAGTAAACATTCTTGCCAAAAAAGAATTATTAAGAAATTTTAAACACTCACCAAAGAGCTAATTAAAGTAATTTACCATTAAAAGCCGTCAAATAAATCGTCAGGAAGATTAAAACTTAGAAAATTCACTATAATAGAAGCGTACGGAAAAAGAAAGGAGTTTTATAATGTCCAAGCGAGGAGAAAATATTTACAAGAGAAAGGATAACCGCTGGGAAGGAAGATATCATAAGTCTGTGGATGATAATGGCCGCACAAAATTAGGATACGTATATGGAAAGACTTACCGTGAGGTAAAAGAAAAACTTCAAATCATGAAAAATGTATCTTCGGATGCTCCAAAGAAGCATTTTATGATTACCTTTGAAAAAGTCAGTATAGAATGGATGCACAAGGAAAAATTAATTATCAAGGAATCCACGTTTTCCAAGTATTCCAAGATTTTAGAAAACCATTTGTTACCGGAGTTTTCAAGTATGGATATTCAGAAAATTAATTCTTTTGCAGTGAACCAGTTTGTTGCGAAAAAACTTAAAAATGGACGTCTGGATGGCAAGGGCGGGCTTTCTGCAAAAACGGTCCAGGATCTGGTGATGGTACTAAAGTCTATTCTTAAAATGGCTGAGGATGAGTACAGCTGCAAGATACAAATTAAAAATGCAGTATTACCGGACCGGAACAGGAGAAAGATCGCAGTTCTGACCGTGGAAGAGCAGAAAATATTGTCCGCATATGCGCTGGAAGATATACATGATCTAAAACGGCTGGGGTTGCTTATGTGTATGGTAACCGGAATGCGTCTGGGAGAAATATGTGCCCTTCGGTGGTCTGATCTGGATCTGAATGGCGGCATATTAAAGATTCGCCATACCTTGCAGCGGATTCAGAATATTTCTGAAAAAGCATCCCATAAAACAAGTGTGATCATTGATACGCCAAAGACGAACAGTTCAATCCGGGAAATACCATTAACCAGCTCCATGGCTGCAATCTTAAATGCCGTTAAGCCCAAGGAAGAGAATTCCTATTTTTTGACGGGCAGAGATGATAAATATATGGAGCCCAGAACCTACCAGTACTACTTTAGAAGGATCATCCAGCAGTTAAATATTACACCATTAAATTTTCATGGACTTCGCCACACTTTTGCAACCAGATGTATCGAAAACGGTTTTGATACCAAAAGCTTAAGTGAAATTTTAGGACACTCTAATGTAAATATTACCCTGAATCGTTATGTCCATACTTCCATGGATGCCAAAAAAAGGCAGATGGAACGGACATGCAGTATGATATAAACTTATATAAACCGTCAATTCTGCCGTCAATGCGATATCATAGAGATTATTTAGCAGATATCCCGGGTTTTCTTTCATTTTCATAGAGTTGAATACTTCACGAAATTAGAAAGCACGGTAAGATTTTATGCAGGGAATTGAAGGAAATAAAAATAGGGATTCTGAGCGTTTCATACATATCTTTGGAGATAATCTGGTCATTTCGGTTGATGACATGGAGGATAAGATACCAATTGGTAAAATTTATCATTGTTATTTAAAGCAGGCGCTTCCTTTTTATGGTTTATCTGAGATGGTTATATTAATAGACAGGTTAATGGATGAAATGGGAGTTTCGCAGATTGACCGTACATATTCCTTGGACAATGATTGTGTTAGAAGGAAAAGCAAACCGGAACCATTTCATAATTTAAAAGACTTTTCAGATGTACATGGAAAATACCTTACTTTCTATATTAAGATTCGTTATCGCCAGCATGGAAGCTGGCAGGGCGAAATTCAGTTTGCCGGAAACAATAAAAAACGCTTGTTTCGCAGTGTACAGGAAATGCTGGGTTATGTCTATAACGTGCTGGAACATAGCTGTGAAATACGGCAAGGGAGGCAGTATAGATGAAAATAGTGGATGATAAGGCTTTATATGTACATATGCTGGGTGAATTCCATGTTACTTATGGAACGAATGCAATTTCTTTTGGAAGAAATAATCTGGCAAAATCGGTTCAATTATTTCAAATTATGGTTTTAAACAAGAAAACAGGTGTATCTAAGGGTTCTCTGATTCAATATCTGTATGGCAGAGATGAGGTTGAGAACGGAAACAGCAGCTTGAATAATACAATATTCCGTCTTCGCAAACTCCTAGAGTCTGCAGGACTACCAAAGGATAATTATATTACCGTACAAAACGGGATGTGCAGATGGAATGAGGAGATTCCTATTTATGCTGATATTTATGAGTTTGAAGAATTGACGGAGAAAGGATTTTCTCTAATAGATGAAAAAAGCAGGCTTGCCTGTCTAAAAGAAGCCTGTATGATCTACCAAGGTGAATTTTTTCCCATGATGGTAGGGGAAGAATGGGCTATGGCGGCGAATATCCATTATCAGGAAGTTTACTTTTCCAGTCTGCGAATTGTATGTGAGGAATTGGATAAACAGAGGGAATATGAAGAGATATTGAGGCTCTCTACGTCAGCTGCCCAGGTTTATCCGTTTGAAGAATGGCAGATCTGGCGAATAGACAGCCTGATTGCCATGAATCGGTATAAAGAAGCAATGGATGTCTATCAGGATGCTACAAAGATGTTTTTTGATGAACTTGGATTATCGCCTTCCAAAAAGATGATGGAACGTTTCCAGGTGATGAGCAGCCACATTCAGCAGCCGGTGAGGACAATTGTTGATATTAAAGCAGGGTTAAAGGAAGAAGACGAACGAAAAGGAGCATATTATTGCACTCTGCCCAGCTTTATTGATAATTACCGTATACTGAGCAGAATGATGGAACGGACAGGGCAGTCTGTGTTCTTAATGCTTTGTACCCTGACGGATTCAAGCGGCGCACCTTTAGAGTCACCCAAGAAACTGCAGGAGGTATCCCAGAAATTCTAGATGGCGATCCAGCGATCCCTTCGCAGGGGGGATCTGTATACGAGATACAGCCCATGCCAGTTTTTATTGCTGCTGCCGGGTACCAATAAAGAAAACTGTTCGATTATTTCTACCCGTATTGACCGGAACTTTAAGGATGAAGGAGGAGGCCGTAACAAGATTAATTATTATACAGCATCTGTTGCAGATATGAAGAACGGCTCCAGTAAACTGAATTTTGTTTCCGGAGATCTGAAATGGGTATAGACGGGCTTAACTGATATTAGATTCAAGAAAAACACAGTCACCTGAGATGGGAGGCTGTGTTTTTTTGTGCGCCAAACAGGTCTGAAAATAAAGCGGACGAAAAGCTCAAAAAAAGAATTTCATGAAATGTGAAAAAAATCAAAAAAGTTCCTGACGAAAGAGGTAGCGAAATACCTGGTTTGTTATAGTGTTATTAGAAAAGACGGGGAGGTCGCATCAGATGGACAAAATTCAAATAAATTCTGCAGCCCCAAATATTTTATGTATCTGCATTGACAGCGTAAATAACAGAGAAGGCAAAGGCAGACTGTATCACTGTTACAGCAGGAAAGCAGTTCAGTTTGAAAATGAATTTCAGCTCATTGCCAAGATGGATGGTTTGTTTGAAAAAATAAATTACCCGCAGGCAGCAATGAAGAGCAGACAGTTTATAGAGAAGGAAAATACGACGACACAGGAGGCGGTAAGAGTAATGGATAAAGATGAAGTAATCAATCAAACCGGGGAACAGGCAACATTCATCGTTCATGTTCAATATCGTCAAAATGCCACATGGCAGGGGCAGGTTGTCTGGGCGGAGAAAAAAATCACAAAGAATTTCAGGAGCGCCCTTGAGCTGTTAAAGCTGATTGACAATGCGTTGGATGAAAGCGGAATAGAAGAAGAATAAAAGAAGAATAAAAAGAAGGAGGAAGTCATGAAGAATAAAGTTAAACAGAGATTGCTGGCAGTTGTTTTATGTGTTGCATTGCTGCTGAGCAATAATATTTCCCTAATGGCAAGTGAGAATAAAATAGCAGACAATGATTCCTCCGCAGCAGGAGCAGAGTCCTCAGAAATAAAATCCGGTGTGATTGAGCTTGCGGACCCGGAATCAGCCGGTCAGGGAAGCGGTGAGTCAGAGCATGGAAGCATAGAGAATAAAATAACGGATGTACCCGAGACAGAAGCCGAAAATACAAAGCAATCCGAAATATCAGATTCACAGAAGTTAGATGGGCAACAGTCGGAATCACAGGTGGAACCACAGTCGGAACCGCACACAGGGATAGAGACAGAAGCCGGATCAAATGATAATTCGACAGAGGATAAATCGGAAGCCGTTTCAGAGACAGCGAATAACAGCGTGTCAGAAGAGAGTACCAACGGTACAGAGGCAGATGTTCCGTTTGAAGGAATATATCAGGATGAAACGGTTGAAGTCAGGGTAAATGCTGATGCAGGCATTATCCCAAAAGATGCACAGCTGGCTGTCACACCCATACTTAGAAAAGAAGTTCCGTCAGAAGCCACGCAGGAAGAAAAAGAGCAGATAGAAAGTACGAATGCAGCATTTAACCAGACCCAGATGAAACTGGAAGAGGCAGCTTCTGGTAAAGAAGATACTTCACTGGCGGGATTTGTAGCATATGATATCAGTTTTGTAATAACAGATGACACAACAGGAGAAAAGAAAGAAGTAGAACCTGCAGGAGACGTAATGGTTCACATGAACTTCAGAAACGGTGCATCTGTACAAACAGACAAAGTAGATGCAGATACGCAGGTAAGGGTACAGCATCTGGAAGAAAATGAAGCGGCGCCTAATGGCATCCAGGTTGTGGATATTACCGATCAGGCAGATGTTACGGTAGAAGCTGACGGAGTTGTAAAAGATGTGGCGTTTTCATCGGATAAATTCAGTGTATATGCACTTTCTTTTGAACTGAGAAGTGTCGAGAGTTATGCAGCGGGCAAGACGGTTAAGATTGAATGCAGAGATAGCGCAACGCAAAAGAAAATCAGCGGAAGTCCGACGACTATCGAGATATCCAACATGGAAAGTCTTGATATAGACGGAATTGAGCAAAAAGTAGGGAAGATAAACGGCTATGGTTCTTTATTAACAGCAAAGCACGGAGATGATCAGGTTTATTATTTATACAATGACGGTAATGCAGTTCAGTATAAATACAGCCCGTATGGATCGTATTGGGAAAAAGTCAGCAAGACCATTATTTTGTACTATGATGCAGTTTCTTCCGTTACTGTAAACTGTTATGACTTTTACACCGGGAAAAAAATAAGTGGAAGTCCGTTTAACCTTTCTCTGGGAAAAAATCAGAAATTGGAAAGCCTGGAAGAACTATATTCAGCAATTGACCCTGTAGAGGGTTACGACAAACTACTTTATGCAAAACAGGGTAATAACACATTATATGGACTGAGTATGGATCGGAATGGAAACATCAGTTATAAAAACTCATTTGCCAGCGACAGCTGGATCAGGACCGGCACAAGCGTTTCCTTTGATTTTTACCTTCAACCGGTCAGAGATTCAGGAAGTACGGATGAATACGGTGAGGTCCACCATAAGAAGCAGATCGACTACCTTGGAGATCAGGGAGAAAATAAAGATACCAATCTCAGAGGGGAAGATAAGTATAGGTTGTACTTAGATGTAACGGGAACGCCGGAAACAGCACCGGAGCCTGCTGATATCGTTCTTGTATTAGACAGTTCCGGCAGTATGGCATGGAACATGAACAATAGCAGCAATGCGAGCCTGGGTTCCAGAAGAATGGATTATCTGAAGACAGCCACCAGAAATATCATTGATACGCTGAAAAGCAGCCAGAGTAATAATAGAATCGCAATTGTGGAATTTGATACAACAATTAATACATGGGCAAACCTGAATGATAATCTATCCGCAAACAGCTTGAAGAGTATTATTGGAGAAGCAGGAATTGCAGATGGGAAGACAGGAAGTGGAAATCTTAAAGTTGGCGGCGGTACAGATTACAGTCTGGCACTGGCGAAAGCAAATGAAATGCTGTTTGGCAGCGAAAGCAGCGGTTCCGAAAAAAGAAAAAAATTTGTTGTATTCGTTACCGACGGTGCACCAACCGCTCCTTTTGGCGGGGGTTCGACCACAACGGAACGTGATAAGCAGGCTGGATTAGATGCAGCAGCAGCCCTTCCGGATTTAAGCGGATTTTATGTAGTTGGGGTAGCCGGAAGCACCATGTCAGATAACATAGACTATTTGAAGACTTTAACCGAGACACCAAAAGCAGCGCTGAAAGACTACCTTGCAGGCAATGATGCCGAAGGACTTAAAGATGCATTTAAATCCATCACCAGTACGATTACAAAGCAGATTGCCGGAGTAGCCATTCAGGATACATTAAGCAGCCATGTAAAGTTTGCATCGAAATCATTAGATTTAAAAGTAACAAAATTAGCGCCGGAGGCAGGGGCAGTACCGGAAGTCATGAACAAAAACGATTATACAGTAACCACAAGCGGTAAGACAATTAAAGTAGACTTCGGTAAAGATTATTTCCTGGATCCCAGAGCCGTTTACACCCTATCCTTTAATATTGAATTAGAGGAAAATTCAAAGGATTTGGAACCGGTGGATATCGGTCAGGAGAATACAGATTACGATAAACAATATCCTTTCAGTGAAGGAAAAAAAGGATTGTACTCTAACGAAGGCGATATCAGCAAAACGAATGTTTCCTTTTACTGGGTCGACAACGGAGTATGGACTCCGAAAAAATTACCTTATAACATTCCTATTGTGAAACCGCTTAGGCAGGAAGCCAAGGTCAGAATACAAAAAATAATTGACGGTGTTGATGATGAGGTACGTGCAAAGCTGTCTAAGGATCAGTTTATGATAGAAATAAACAGTATCAGCGGGGATTCATTCCAGTCAGCTGTGATACTGACAGATAACCAGATCAGTTCCTATATAACTGTTTACCATGAGACAGTATTCCGAATTTCGGAGATTATGCCAAAAGAGTACACCTACGGAGATCCGGCACTTGTCATTAAGAATGCCGATGGCAAGGATGTGGGGGAAAACAGAATTGACCTGAAAAAGGGTACGGTTACCATTAAACCGGGAGATGATGTTATCGTTGAAGTTCACAATCAGTACACTCCCAAATCTTATTTTCATAGTTATGATACGAAATCAAATGATTTTGCAAAGTATAGTAATTAAAAGAAAGGGGGCAGAGAATATTGCGTAATCGAATTAAAGAAAAAAGTAAGCTGCTGTTATTTACAGTTGGAATGATTGCGCTGCTGGGAATCGGTTCTACTTTCTCCTTTCTAAAATTAGAGGTGGAAAAAACAAATAACCTGACTGCACACAATACGGACGTTGAAATCAAGGAGAAATTTCCTGACAATCCCAAAACGGGAAAAGACGTAACAAAAGAGGTTGAATTTGTAAATAAAGGATCTTCCTCAGTATTTCTTCGAATGTCATATACGGAGTATTGGCAGGCAGGGGGAGCGGATACCGGAAATCTTCTTTCAAATCAAGTTGGAAATGTTGATGTGGCAGTGAAAAACTGGAATAAAAGCTTTAATCCCTTGAGGGAGAGCAGTAACTGGGTTTCCGGTAGTGATGGCTGGTATTATTATAAGAAAGTTTTGAAATCCGGAGCATCAACCGGTTTGGTACTGGACAGTGTTTCCTTCCAGAACTTTGCAGCAGAAGAATTTCAGGATTATAAGAAAGCGGATTACCATTTGTATTTCCGGACAGAAGTTGTACAGTGCAGTGATGGGTCCGGAACTTTAAATAAAGACGCTGTAAACGAAGATGCGACAAAAACAGTATTTGGCAAGAAGGGACAGATTCAGCAAGATGGAATAACTGTCACCTGGGAAAATTAAGTGGGGGTGATAGAATGAAGAGATTATTTCATAAGAAAATGTTTGCAGTAATCGCCCTTTGCATCATAACACTGATTGGAGTGTCCGGAACATACGCTTATTATCAGAGCGAGGTTCAAATAAAAAATCCTTTCCGTACAGGAGAGCCCAGGATACATTTATCAGAAAAATTTAATGAAGCAGATAACTGGGTACCCGGTGAGGAAAAAGAAAAAAAGGTATGGTTTGAGAATAAAGGAACAATGGATCTTCTCCTTCGTTTCAAAGTAGAAGTGGTATTAAAAGACCAGGCAGACAGAGAAGTTGAGATAGCAGCAAGTAAGTCGGATAAGAATGTGTATGAAATAGCCGATGGAACTGAGTTCTGTTCGTTAAACTGGTTTGATGACAATATGAATGGCTGGGCATATAAACAGGATGGTTATTATTATTATAACAGTATTTTTAAGGCGAATGCAAACACAACACCTGTACTTAAGTCTGTAACATTCAGCAAGGGCCTTTCAAATGATGTCCATGGAATCCGAACCGATTATTCTCAGTATAAACTTCAGGTAAAAATAACAGGAGAGACCATACAGGTCAATCAGGAAGCAGCCGGGGCTCTCTGGAAGCAATCCTATACATTAACAAATGACCAGGTAACATGGCAGTAAAATTAATTTGGTAACAGCCAATTAATATAAAAAATAAAAACAATCAAATAATAATTTAATTTATGGAGGAAAAGGATATGAAGAACAAAAAATTAGCAGCAGGTATTGTAGGTTTAGCAGCAGTGGCAATGGTTGGCGGAACATTAGCATATTTCAATCAGACAATGACAGCAGAAAATAAATTTGACACCGGAAAATATGGATCAACAATCGTGGAAGAATTTAAGCCGGAGGATGGTAATGACTGGAAGCCGGGCGTTGAAGTAAATAAGGATGTAGAAGTGGTAAACACCGGGGATCAGGATGTGGTAGTCAGAGTAAAGTTTGATGAGACATGGGTAAATAAAACAAGCGGTGAAAAAATCAAAGAAAACGTTACACTGGATGGAACAACAAAGCAGGACAATGCTACGGATGGTTTAGTAAAAAAAGATGGATCCGTTGTAAAATTAACACTTAATGGTGTGAGCACAACCTGGCTTCGCGGAACAGACGGATGGTACTACTTTAAAGATAAACTGGCTGCAGGTGCAACTACCCAGACATTCTTAGACAGCGTGCAGTTAATAAAAGATGCCGACCTTGGTTTATATGTAAATAAAAAATATTATACAACAGAAACAGAAAAACCAGAGGTGACTGATTTAAGCAAATGGACATCATACACAGGCGAAATGCCAAAGGATGCAACCTTTAACTTATCCGTTACAGAGCAGGATCCGATGGCAACCGGTTATAGCAATGCGGATTATTCTTTAAAAGTAACTGCACAGACCGTTCAGGCAACCACAGGGGCAGTAAATGAAGTATTTGGTGCTACAGTTCCTCAGGATTGTTTAGATAACTGGAACCTGGTTGTTGGAGAATAAAAAAAGAGAAGTTTTATATAGAAGATCGAAGTTAAGAAAAAGAGAAGTTTTATATAGAAGGATTGAAGTTAAGAAAAAGAGAAGTTTTATATAGAAGTTATTGCAAGGTAATTAAATAAAAATCTAAGAAAATAATATTAAAATTCAGGAGGATATCAGAGATGAAAAATAAAAAAATCGTAGTAGGTCTTGGAATATTGGCAGTAGCAGTAGTTGGAGGAACATTTGCATATTTTAACCAGACAACAACCATCGACAACCCATTTAGTACCACATCATTTGAAGGAACTACAGTGGAGAAATTTAATCCCACAGACGGCGGGGACTGGAAGCCTGGCGCAGAAGTAGATAAAACAGTTACAGCTAAGAACACCGGTGAAGGTGATGTATGGGTAAGAGTACGTTTTGACGAAGAATGGGCAAATGCAAATATCAAGATCGGATCAGAGAGTGATCAATTCCGCCCAACATCCGTAAGCAATAGTTTACAGTTAGATGCAACAGATGGTAAGACAGCAGGTGACGGATCCGTTGTTTATAAAAATATAGATGATACAGACTGGACTGTAGGATCCGATGGATGGTATTACTATAAAGAAACGCTTGCTGCAGGCCAGACAACCAACTCCCTGATGGATTCTGTAACGTTATGCAACAATACTGATATGGGTAAATACAACGAATCTTCCTACTATAAAATAGTTGAAAAAGATGCGCAGGAACCGGCTTTTGATGATACATGGACACAGTATACCGGAGAATTAAAGGATGCTTTAGCAGAACTTCCACTGGATCAGGTAAAAGGCAAGGACGTATATACAAATGCATTAAAGCAGTTAGACAAAACCTTAAAGGGTTACGCTTCTGATAACTACACACTGTCAATTACAACTCAGTTTGTTCAGGCAGATGCACAGGCAGCTGACGCAGCCAGCTGGGTAACATATCCTGGAAAATAATAACACTGACGAAAGTAAAAGGACGTACTTAAATGAAAATACTAAAAAATCTGTTCAACATCCTATCCTGGATTGTCTACATCGCAATTTTCTGCTACATCCTCATTGTAGCACCAATGGTGGCAGGCTATAAACCGGTTGTCGTCCTCAGCGGCAGTATGGAGCCTACCTACCATGTAGGCAGTGTAATTTATTATAAGAGTACATCCTTTGCAGACATCCAGGCAGGAGATGCTATAACATTTAAGGCGGGTGATAATGCATTAGTAACTCACCGGGTAGTAAAGAGAAACGATTTAAGTGCAGCTTTTGTGACAAAAGGTGATGCCAATTCCACAGAAGATGCTAATCCGGTGCAGTTTGCCGATGTAGTTGGAAAGGCCTCAAGGTTAACCATTCCCTATGCCGGATACTTTATTTCCCTGGGGAAAAATATCCCTGTCATTGTTGTTATGGCAGCTATCATTATTATTAGTGTTTTATTAGACAGTCTCTTCCCGAAGAAAAAGAGGGAAAAAGAAAGGGCTGAAGTGAATGAAGAGAAACAGTAAAAAACTGGTTTCCCTGATTGCTGTATTATGTGTATTCTTGGTAGGAGGAACGATCGCATATTTCAGCGATCAGGAATCCGCCAAAAACACATTTGCCATGGGCAAATTCGATACGGTTTTAAATGAAGAATTCGATCCGCCCAGTGACTGGAAGCCCGGAACTGAGATTGATAAGAAGGTAAAAGTGGATAACACCGGAACGGTCGATATGGTAGTAACCGCCAGATTTGATGAAAGCTGTATGCGAAGAGAAGACGTCTATCTTAAGAAATATAATGATGAGACAAAACAGCTGGAAGATATATTGGCAGCAAAAGCCGGTGAAGAACTTCCTGTCATCTTTGATGTAGTAAAAGAGGGGGAAACCATTACTTCCTATCAAGAAGTCGGAATTAAAAATTTTGGTACGGAAGTAGTAAAGTATACCCCGGGAACAAAGCCGGAAGATTATGAAGGAAAATGGGTTTATACTTATAATCCCCAGACCTGTGTCTACCAATTTATCTATATGGGAATTGTAAAATCAGGAGAATCCACACCTTATCTGCTGCAAAGCGTAACCATGAATCCAAAGCTTCAAAGCACCGTGTCAAAAACCAGCCAGACAGCTTATTATGACAAAGAAAAAGGTGAAAATGTCAAGACATTTACGTTTGAGACATCGGAGAAAGGATATGACAACGCTTCCTATCATCTGAATATTACAGCAAAGTCACTTCAGGCATCGGCAAAGGCAATACAGAGCGACTGGGCGGCAGGTACAGAAATGATTCCAGCAGAATTCCAGGAACTGTTAACACATCTGGCATCTATGTGCCAATAGAAATGTAAGAGTAAAAGGAGATTAAGGCTTATGAAAAAGAAAAACATCGTAAAGACCGCCAGTCTGGCAGCGTTTCTTCTGCTGGCGGGAGTAGGTGCGACTTTCGCTTATTTTACAGACAGCCAATCTGCTTCCAATATACTTTCTATGGGGCATGTTGATATCAGCCTGACGGAAGAAATGAAGGATCCATCCAATCCGGATGGTCCGTCTGTAACTTATCAGGACCCCACAAACCTGATGCCGGGAGATGTGATCTCAAAAATGCCGAAGATTACGGTAGAAAAGGATTCCCTGGCTTGTTACATCCGGGCGGTGGTAACAGTAACCAATCCGCCGCAGGCTGATCCTCCTTTAACGATTGCCAATATAAATGTGTCAAAGGACTGGGTAACCGTACCGGACGGGAAAGCAGAAAATATCTGGTATTGCTACTATGTGGGAGGAGAAGACTCAGGAATCGTGGGTCCGGGGCAGACACTGCAGTTATTCAGTGAAATAGAACTGCCAGGCAAATGGCAGAACGAAATGAATGACACCCAGGTTGTCGTGGATATAAAGGCAGAAGCGGTTCAGGCAGATCATTTTACTCCCTCATATGAAAGAGAAAATGGAAAAATTATATCCTGTTCGTGGCTGAATACAGAAGGTAAGGAAGTAGAAGCAGAAGTTTATAAGAAATAAGAGTTTAGCACAAGAAAAATGGGGAGGTCAGAGGATGCTGCCAAAGCTTTTAAATGGAATCGGAATTCTTTTGATTGCAGGTGTCATTCTCATTGCCACACCGTTAACGCTGCCGAAGCTGTTTGGATATCATATTTATGGAATATTAACCGAGAGTATGGAACCACAATACCCGGCGGGTTCGGCAGTTTATGTAAAAGAAGCAGCATTTAATGAGATAAAAACAGGGGATCCTATTACCTTTCATATGGGAACAGATACCAGACTGGTGGCAACTCACCGTGTAGTTGTAAAAGATGAAGAAAAGCAGCAGTTCAGAACAAAAGGCGATGCCAATGAGTCGGAAGATACCACACCGGTAGATTTTTCCAGAGTCATCGGAAAGGTCGTATTCAGTATTCCGGTTTTGGGCAGTATTTCTTTCTATCTGAATTCCTGGTCAGGCACAATCGTGTGCATTGCAGCATTTGCAGCGGCGTTTGTCCTGTGGGTAACAGCAGATAAGATTAAGTCAAAGGAGCGTGCGAAGTGAAGAAAAAATTAATCCTTATGGGCGTGGCAGCCGCTCTTGTTACGGCAACATTAATCGGCGGATCACTGGCGTATTTTCAGGCAACCGGACAGCAGGTAAAGCAGCAGATTAATACGAAAAATCTCGGGATTGCATTCAATGAAGTCGGGAAAGACGGTTCCGGAAAAGACATTTATACGGAGATTCCAAATGGTACCGTATATGTAAAGCAGATTTTGCCGGGCGCAGAAATTCAAAAAGAAGTCTGCATTACAAACACAGAAAACACAGATTTGTATACAAGAATAACCATATCAAAATATTGGGGCAGTTACAAAGGCAGTGAATTTATAAAAGATGGAAATAAGATTGCCGAAAAAATTAAAATTCCGGCAGTTCAGGATAAAGATAATTCCGGTGACAAAGCCCGTTGGATTCTTCAGAAGGAAGACAATGAGCAAATGGTGTTATATTATACGAAACCACTGGCACCGGGAGAAAATTCAAGAATATTTATGGATCTGATTCAGATATCCCAAGACCTGCAAAATGATTATGCGGATCTGGGGGTAGAACTGAAAATGCAGGCAGATGCAGTGCAGATTCTGGCGGGGCAGGATGCTATTATGTCGGAATGGGGCGTACTTGCCACCATAGATGTTCAGGGTTACATTACGAAGATTGAAGAGTAAAACAGGGAGGTTGCCATGAAGAAGAAAATAATAGCATTAGGAATGATACTGGCACTTTTGCTTGGATTCTCAACAATTGCATACGGGGCAGAAGAGACACCGACGGTAACATTCGATGGCAGCCAAGATATCAAATATAATTACGATGATACAGATAATTTCGGAACAGATTTTAACGATATGCAGCCAGGTGAAGAACGGGTTCAGGAAATTTTGTTAAAGAATACGTCAAAAAAAAGTGTGGATTTTTTTATGAGGACGGAAGTGCTGAAGGCTTTCGAGGATGCAAAGAAAGCAAGCGAAGCCGCATACCAGATCAGCCTTACCATCACCCAGGATGGGAAGACAGACACTATATATGGCGGAAATGAATCCGATGGTACAGCCAGAATCGGAGCGGATGAAAATGGACTGCGGGATATGAACGGAAGCCTGCAGGAATGGCTGCTTGTGGCAAACTTAAAGCCCTCGAAGACTGCTACGCTTAAAATGACAGTTTTACTGGACGGGGAATCCCATACCAACGACTATCAGGCGGCAGACGGAACGTTTCAGTTTGAATTCCGTGCCGGTTATGATGATGCCCCGTCCCAGACCGAGATCGTAACAGAGAAGCAGGCGGATAAGATTGTGAATAATAAAGTTACAACGCCGGGGCCGGTAAATAAAGTGGTAACACAGGTAAAAACCGGAGATGATACGCCATTTGAAATCTGGATTTTGGCAGCGGGGGCGTCCCTTCTGATTGTAATCCTTGCAGTTGTATATGGAAGAAAGAAAAAAAGTGCAGAGTGATAATTTCATCATGAAAGAAAAAGATCAAAAAATTGCTTCGTGAAAGAGTTGATGAAAGCGGCAGTCTGCTATAATCATTTTAGAAGCAGATAATCAGATGATAATCTTTTGTAAAGCAGTAGATCTGTCACAGACAGATGTGGCTTTAAGAAAAGAGTGGAGGGACAATTATGAGTATTGTAAGGAAAATAGGCCATATGGTGATGCTCGGCTGCCTTTGCACATGTATGCTGGCAGCAGCTATGACAATACAGGCGAACGCAGCGGAAGAAAATACCTATACAGTTACCTATCGTCCCGGTAATATAGCAAAGTTCAGTGATCATTTATATGCCGGTTACGTGGCTGTATACGGTGAAAGCCAGGTCTCACGAAGTGAGGCTACGGGAAGTATCAAGATTACAGTTTCTGCAGGATCTCCCTATCCGGCAGCCCTGGACGCACTGGATCTGGTATTTGATGATGCACATAAGGGAAAATACTATGTAAAAACTGAATGGCGTCCTACCCAGGAAACTGTCACGGAAAATGGCGATTATGTAGTGGACTATGGTGCTTTGACCGATTCCGTGGAATACACAATCCGGTTCGTGGATTCCAAGAGCGGTGAAGATGTTGCAACACCGGTCATTACTATGGGAAATGTAAATGACCAAATCACATACACAGCGAAGGCGGTACAGGGCTATGCCTATGACAGTTATGTCAAACAAATGACTCTGACGGCAGATACCTCAAAGAATGAGATAAGATTTCAATACACCAGTACAGAGCAGCCGACCACCCAGGTTGTACATATACCGGGAGAAACCATAACGAATACAACATATGAACAGGGACCGGGTACAACGGTTAATGAAACCGTTACCGTGCCGGGAGGAACCACTTCCACACCGACAGATAATACGGCTTCTGCAGGCAATACACCTGTAAATAATACACCCGTAAATAATACACCGGCAGATAATACTACCCCTGCAGACAATAATGCAGCCCAGAACCAAAATAATGCAAATGCAAATCCGGATCAAAACCAGAATGAAAATAACGTGAACATTCCAGATGAACAAGTTCCGTTAGCAGACCAGCCGGAAGATAGCAAAAGCACCGATGGAATAAATGAATCCGAAACTACCATGGCAACTGAAGAAATTACAGATGCAGAAGTACCGTTGGCAGAAAAGCCATCAGAAGGCCTGTCATCCAGTAAGCCAATCATACTTGGCAGTGTATTCGCAGGTGTCCTGTTATTTGCAGGTGGTTTCCTCTATTTTATGAAGAAAAAAGGTAAGTGGTAATAGTGGAATCAATTATTTGCAGCCCTATTGACATTTTATACCCGTACGCCTATAATAACATTAACTGAATAGCTATGCAGGGGAACTATTTATAGTTGAGATTGATATGTACATATCTAACCCTTTGAACCTGACAGTTAACACTGTGGTAGGGAGCATTCGATGAGTAATATTTGAATGTTCACTTTTTAGTGAACATTTTTTTATGAAAATATAGAGTGAACTGGCAGGTAAGCAATTACCTGTCTTTTTTTATGCATAAAACCTGGTATACCATAACCCAAAGTTAATAACACAATAGGTATTCACAATTAACAGTGGAATATAGCACCCGGGGCATTTGCTATTCATTAATACAAATACATAAGGAGGAACAGCAAATGCGCGCATATTACACGCAGATGGAAGCAGCAAAGAAAGGAATTGTAACACCCCAGATAGAAACGGTAGCAGCAAAAGAAAAGGTAGAGGTTCTAAAATTAATGGAACTGGTGGCATCCGGACAGGTGGCAATACCTGCAAATGTACATCATACATCACTTTCACCGGAAGGAATCGGAAGCGGACTTCGTACCAAGATAAATGTAAATCTGGGAATTTCAGGGGACAGCAAGGATTATGAAAGAGAATTTAAAAAAGTGCAGATGGCAATTGATTTTGGGGCAGAAGCAATTATGGATCTGAGTAATTATGGAAAAACACATGATTTCCGGGAAAAGTTAATTGAGATGTCACCGGCAATGATTGGCTCAGTGCCAATGTATGATGCAATTGGTTACTTAGAGAAGGATCTGATGGAGATTACGGCAAAGGATTTCTTAAGAGTGGTAGAAGCACATGCACAGGAAGGCGTTGATTTTGTTACCATTCATGCAGGATTAAACCGCAGGGCGGTGGAGAGCTTTCGCAGGGCGGGACGTAAAATGAATATCGTATCCAGGGGAGGATCCCTGCTGTTTGCCTGGATGGAGATGACGGGTAATGAAAATCCATTCTATGAATTCTACGATGAAGTGCTGGATATTCTCCGTGAACATGATGTGACTATCAGTATTGGAGATGCTCTGCGTCCGGGATGTATTGCGGACAGTTCCGATGCGGGACAGATTGCGGAATTAATTGAAATCGGAAACCTGACCAAGTGGGCATGGGAGAAAGATGTACAGGTATTGGTAGAGGGGCCGGGACATATGGCAATGGATGAGATTGCCGCAAATATGAAAATGGAAAAGAGAATCTGCCATAATGCGCCTTTCTACGTACTGGGACCTCTGGTAACGGATATTGCACCTGGGTATGACCATATCACATCAGCAATCGGGGGAGCCATAGCGGCTGCAAACGGAGCTGATTTCCTGTGCTATGTAACCCCAGCGGAGCATCTGCGCCTGCCTGACGTAAATGATGTGAGAGAGGGGATTGTAGCAAGCAAGATTGCAGCTCATGCAGCGGATATTGCCAAAGGAATCAAAGGAGCCAGAGACATCGATAACCGTATGGCAGAAGCCAGGCATAAGATGGACTGGGATGAAATGTTTGATATTGCAATTGATGGAAAGAAAGCAAAAGAGTATTTTGAAAGCACGCCTCCGGCGGACCGTCATACCTGTTCCATGTGCGGAAAAATGTGTGCTGTCAGAACTACGAACATGATCCTGGAAGGTAAAAAGGTAGAATTCTGCACGGAAAAGCCAGATTCACCTAAGTAAACGGATATTAATTGAGAGGATAAATAATGAAAGTAAATGGACAGATAACAACACTTTCAGAAACAACTAGCCTGGAAAATTTCTTAAAGGCAAAAAATTATAATCTTTTAAGGATTGCAGTGGAACTCAATGGCGAAATCGTGCCAAAAGGAAAATTTGACAGTGTTGTTTTATCAGATGCAGACTGCCTTGAAATCGTCAGTTTCGTGGGCGGAGGGTGAGTAATGCGCGTAAAATTAAATGGAAAAGCCACAGAAATCAGATGTGGTACCTTAGCGGAGCTGAAAGGAGAGTTCGGTAAAGAGACAGATGTCGTGATCCTAAATGGTTTTGCAGTTTCTCCGGAAGAATTGCTCTGTGGGACAAGAACATTAAAGGAGATGGATGAGGTATTTCTTATACACAGGGGGATGCTTCCAAAGCAGGAGGAACTGGAGGCCATGATGGCATCCAGACATACCCCCGGTGTCTGGAAAAAAGTAAACAGTGCCGCTGTTGCAGTTGCAGGGCTGGGCGGCCTGGGCTCCCATATCGCAGTAATGCTTGCAAGGACAGGAGTAGGAAAGCTTTTGCTGGTGGATTATGACGTAGTTGAACCCAGCAACTTAAACCGCCAGAACTATCTGGTTTCCCATCTGGGAAAAAAGAAAACAGAAGCATTAAAAGAACAGATAGCCCAGATCAATCCTTTTATCCGTGTAGAGACAATTGACAGAAGGGTTACTGCGCAGAATGCAGCCGGAATATTTCAGGGCTATCCCATCATATGCGAAGCATTTGACAGACCGGAAGCAAAGGCGGCTCTTGTAAACACCGTACTGATCGAGCTTCCCGAATCCGTCATTGTATCGGCGTCCGGGATGGCAGGATATGACAGTGCAAACGAAATCAAAACCGCGCGTAAAATGTCAAGGCTCTATGTGTGCGGAGATATGGAAAATGAGGCAAAAGAAGGAAGAGGATTGATGGCGCCAAGAGTTCAGGTATGTGCCGGACATCAGGCAAATATGGTATTGCGACTGATCCTTGGAATCACGGAAGCATAGGGGTTATAAAAATGTGTAAACCATCAGGGAAAAGTGTTGGTTGTCAGGAAAACGTGTGGATCATCAGGAAAACGTGTGAATTATCAGGAAAACGCTGGAGTGTATTAGATAGCATTTCAGCGTGTCAGGAAATGTTTTAGACATACTCCGGTAAAATCTAAAGGTTTCGAAAGGAATAGAATACATAAAATGGAAGATAAATTAAAAGATCAAATGAAAGATCAAATGAAAGATCAAATGAAAGATCAAATGAAGGATCAAATGAAGGATCAAATAAAAGATAAGACGAAAGATAACACAAAAGATAAAACAAAAGATAACACAAAAGATAACACAAAAGATAACACAAAAGATAACACAAAAAATAACACAGAGGATAAGACAAGAGACAAAATTATAGATAAAATCGAAAATGCTTTGAACGATGAAACCGAAGATAAATTAATCATAGGTGGTCATGCATTTAATTCCAGATTTATTCTAGGTTCGGGAAAATTCTCATTAGAGATGACAAATGCAGTTATTAAAAACGGCGGTGTGGAAATGGCTACCCTGGCACTTCGCCGAGCCAATGTGGGCGGGGAAGAAAATATCCTGGACTACATGCCGGAGGGCATTACCTTATTGCCAAATACATCCGGAGCCAGAACTGCTGAGGAGGCTGTCCGAATTGCACGTCTGGCGAGGGAAATTGGATGTGGGGATTTTGTAAAAATCGAAGTTGTCCACGATTCCAAATACCTGCTCCCGGATAATTATGAGACAATCAAGGCAACGGAGATACTGGCAAAGGAAGGGTTCATTGTAATGCCTTATATGTATCCCGATTTAAATACAGCCAGAGATATGGCAAATGCCGGAGCCGCAGCGATTATGCCCCTGGGAGCGCCGATTGGAAGTAATAAAGGGCTGTGTACCAGAGAATTTATCAAAATGCTGGTGGAAGAAATCAGCCTGCCCATCATAGTAGATGCCGGAATCGGAAGGCCTTCCCAGGCATGTGAGGCTATGGAAATGGGTGTAGATGCCATTATGGCAAATACGGCAATTGCAACGGCAGGGGATGTGGCACAGATGGCGGCAGCGTTTAAACTGGCAGTTATGTCAGGGAGAATGGCATATCTTGCAGGACCAGGCAGAGTGCTGGACCAGCGCGGGGAAGCATCAAGTCCTTTAACCGGTTTTTTGCAGGACTGACAGCATTACAATTTCGATAGTAGGAAAGGAAAACAGATAACAGGTAGATAATAATGAATACAGTAAATGAGAAAAAACCGGGGTGTCCGAAAGAAGAAGACTCCGGTATAAGACCCGGCAGGTTTATCACCGAAGAGACAGACCACATGGAATACCAGCCGGGAATGGAAGATATTCAATCTGATATTATGGAAAAAGTTCTGGAAATAGTCAGGAACTATGATTATGAAGCATACACCGCCAAAGATGTAAAATTGGCGCTTGGGAAAGAAAGCCTGCTTCCAGAAGATTTTGCAGCACTGCTTTCCCCTGCCGCCGAACCCTTTTTAGAAGAGATGGCAAGGAAAGGGAAGGAAGAGACAAGAAAGCATTTTGGAAATGGGGTGTCACTTTTCACTCCGTTGTACATAGCGAACTATTGTGAAAATAACTGTATTTACTGTGGTTATAATTGTAAAAACCGTATTCTCCGGGGAAAACTTTCCATGGAAGAAATAGAAACCGAATTAAAAAATATCGCATCCACCGGATTACAGGATATTTTATTATTAACGGGAGAATCCAGGAAAGCATCTGATGTTGCCTATATTGGAGAAGCAGTGAAAATAGCAGCCAGGTATTTTGCGTTAGTCGGGGTTGAAATTTATCCACTGAATACGGATGAGTATGAATATCTCCATCAATGCGGTGCAGATTATGTCTGTGTCTACCAGGAGACCTATAATCCCGTAAAATATGAGCGGCTTCACTTAAGCGGACCGAAGCGCATTTATCCATATCGCTTCAATGCCCAGGAAAGAGCCCTGAAGGGAGGGATGCGTTCCGTCGCCTTTGGTGCCCTTTTAGGACTGGATGATTTTCGCAAGGATGCATTTGCAACCGGAATGCACGCTTATCTGGTTCAGCAGAAATATCCACATGGGGAAATTTCCTTTTCGCCTCCCAGGCTTCGCCCCATTATCAACAATGATAAAATAAATCCCAAAGATGTTCATGAAGCCCAGCTGCTTCAAGTCATGCTGGCTTACCGTCTCTTTATGCCGTTTGCAGGAATTACCATTTCCACAAGGGAAAGAGAAGGATTCAGGGATCATGTCATCGGAATGTGCGCCACAAAGATATCTGCTGGTGTAAAGGTAAGTGTCGGGGGACATGGAGAAGAGGCAAAGGGGGATGAGCAGTTTGAGATATCAGATCCCAGAAATGTGGAAGAAGTGAGGCGTGCAATTATTACTCATGGCTTACAGCCGGTCTATGTAGACTATATCCGGGTGTAAGGTCTATGGATGTGAAATCACTATCATAAAAATCATTTCACAGGGGAGGCAGAATATGTATTTATGTATCACAAACCGAACGCTTTGTACCGGAGATTTTTTAAATAAAATAAGGGAACTGGCAAAGCGTCAGGAGATCGAAAAGATTATATTGAGGGAAAAGGATCTTGAGCCTGGAGAATATGAAGTGCTGGCTGAAAAATGCTGGGAAATATGCCGGGAGAATGGGAAACCGCTGGTGATCAACCAGTTTGTGGGGGTGGCAAGAAGACTTGGGATACCGGAAGTGCAGATTTCCATGGAAGCGCTCAGGAAATATGCAGACAACACCCCACAGAAGTGTGTAATATCCGGTGCAGGAAGCACCGGTAACTTACACGATACCGAACTTGGCGTTTTCCATAGCGTAGGAGTGTCGGTGCACAGCGTTCCTGAAGCAGTAGAAGCACAACTGCTGGGTGCGGGATATCTCATTGCAGGGCATATCTTTTTGACAGACTGTAAAAAGGGAATTCCGGGACGGGGGCTTGCATTTTTAGAAGAAATGTGCAAAAAGGTAACAATTCCGGTTTATGCTATCGGTGGAATATCACCGGACAATATCCGGGATGTCATCCGGGCAGGAGCGCAAGGAGGCTGTATGATGTCAGGATTTATGAGGGAATCCTAGTAATACTGATAATCCCTAATATTCTAACCTTAATTTGTTCGTTGTAATACTAATACTACAGCGAACGTTTTATAATGTACTACTATTAAGTGCATTATATTGGGGTTT